>Ga0134094_1000005_pt1 | contig 368014 bp, 347 predicted proteins | sample 5_1taG_FD_94458 | JGI IMG/M metagenome (GOLD analysis project Ga0134094, IMG submission 94458) | Switchgrass degrading microbial communities from high solid loading bioreactors in New Hampshire, USA - 5_19_20_110_A1 metaG | ecosystem: Engineered > Bioreactor > Semi-continuous > Anaerobic >... | reverse complement strand
GATTGTCGCGGTTGTTGATGACGGGACAGTTGTAAACCTCATAGTTTGCGAAAGCGTGGAGCTTGCCCAGCAGCTTTTGCCCGGGAAACTTTGCGTACCCGGCGAGGGGCTGAAGATTGGGGACCGGGTTGAAGTGCCCGGAAACGAAACCGAGAATACCGGCGTAAACGAATAAAATAAGCGGGGACAGAGGCAAATGCGTTACCTCTGTCCCCTTTTTTGTTACGGCTTTTACTCGTTGCCGAATGTCTGGGCTGTGACCGCAGGGAACTCGATATAATCCTCAGGGTCCACGTTTACGCCGTCGACTGCCAGTTCGAAATGCAGGTGCGGCGAGTCGGCGATTTCAATAGCCGCAGTTTCGCCCACCGTGCCGATAATCTGGCCGGCAGTCACAGCCATGCCCTCTTTGACGCCCGGCGCAAGCTCGGGCGCGAGGTTCTTATAGAAAGACACATACCCGTTGCCGTGCGAGATGGCAACAGTAACACCCATAAACGGGTCTTCTGTAATCTGAGATACAACGCCGTCGGCGCAGCTGTATACCGGGTCGCCAATGTTTGCCTCAATGTCAACGCCAAGGTGCACTCTGTAGTCTCCCATTGTAAGCGAGTAGACCGCGACGTTTTCGTCATGGCCTTTTGTTACCGCGCCGCGAACGGGTGCGGTAAACGTGGGAATCGAGTCTTTCTTAACAGGTTCAGCAGGTTTGGCGCCTACTTCCGAGGCTTCGCCAAGCGAGCCATCCTCAGCCGATGCTTCGCCGTCCGCTGAGGCTTCCTGAGCTTCGGGAGCCTCTTCAGCGCCGCTCAGCATGTTGCCGGGATTAGGCGCCTGCCCGCCAAAGCCACTGGGAGGATTAGTGGAAGGCGTCACGCTTTCGGGCGATTGGTTTCCAAGTATAGGTACAGTTACGTCGGCATCATCATTTATTATTTCAGTCACTCCTGCAGCGTCGCCGACATCTTCGGCGTTATCACCGCCTTTTACTTCGCCCCAAATTCGTTTGCCCATATTAACCAGAGTAACAATAGTTACTCCAACAAGCACAACAACGACGATACCCAATACAGTCAGCGCCGAAAGGCTAAGCTGGCGATTGCCGCGTCCGGCGTCGCCTTTTCCTTTATCCATAAACATTCCCATCCTTCCTAATTCCTGCTGACTATATGATGTACCGTCTTTTGGCTTTTTATTCAACAAAAAATGCAAAAACGCATAATTTTTCCTTTTTCAGAATAGATATCGAAGCGTAGACGCGCGCCGTTTTTGCCGGCAAATAAAAAAGGCGCAACCTTTGTTGCGCCTACTTTATGTATTTCCCGCAAGCTTATACCATCGTGCTGCGCAAGCTCTCGATGCACTCACGGCAGATAAGTTTACCGCGGAAAAATGTTACGTTATCCGCATTGCCGCAGAAAATGCAAGCCGGCTCGTATTTCTTTAATATTATTTTATCATCGTCGGTGAAAATTTCGATAGCGTCGCGCGCTTTGATGTCCATTGTGTTGCGTATTTCTATAGGAAGAACAATACGGCCAAGCTCGTCTATTTTACGAACAATTCCAGTGGATTTCATTAATGTGGTACTCCTTTGGATCTTCTTTAGATTTCGACATTAAAGTGAGAAATGCGCTACATATGCACATGCTTTTCCAATATTACCATATATTTCGTGCCAAGTCAAGACAAAATTCACTATTTTTATATATCTTTTACAATTTTAACATGTGATTTACAACTGGATGGTAATTTGCAACATGTTAGGCAGAGTTTTTGGGGTGCTTTGTATCATTTCGGTAATTTGCGCAGCTGTAACTGGTAAAATTTCCGAGCTTGGGGTAGGCGTCGCGAAAGGCGCGTCAGGAGCAGTAACGGTTTCGCTAGGGCTGCTCGGCGCCATGGCGCTTTGGAATGGGATTATACGCGTGCTTGAGGCTGCGGGAGCCACAAAAGCGCTCGCGGCAATTGCGTCGCCGGTTCTGCGGCTTGTCTTCCCCGACGCGTACCGCAAAAAGCATGGCATCGCCGAGATAACTGCGGCGGTAACCGCAAATATGCTCGGGCTTGGCAATGCTGCCACTCCGCTATCGATAGCGGCTATGAAAGCGCTCGCTGAAAATGGCGGGGAGGAGTTTGCTAAGACCGGGCGCGCCACCGACGAAATGGTGACCTTCGCGGTGCTTTCCACCGCATCGCTTGATTTAATCCCTACAACATTGCTTGCGCTGCGCACAGCAGCCGGCTCGGCAGCGCCGGACGAAATCCTCGTACCGGTCTGGATTTGCTCGGGGCTATGCGCGGCTTTCGCCATATTCATTTCTCGCGCACCGGCAATACTGGAAAAGCAAATACAAAAAATAAAACGGGCTACTAATGGCAAAATTAGCGGAAAAACCATTGCAGCCGCCGCTTCAGCCGGGGTTATGCCCGACAATAGCTCGAACGGCAAAAAAATAACGCAACGCAAAAGGCTTTCCAGCCCGGGAATACCGGCGAGGGAAGAAAAAACTGCCGCGGCACAGCCTGAAAGGGGCGCCACACCGTGAATTTCGTAACTGGGGCGATAGTCCCGCTCGTGCTTGCCTCGGTCGGCGCGCTGATGCTTTTCTCGCGGCGCGAGAAGTCTCAACTGTACTTCGACGCTTTCGTATCGGGCGCAAAATACGGGATTGAAACTGCCGTAAAGCTGCTTCCGACGCTTGTCGCGCTGCTGTGCGCAGTGTCGATGTTCAATGCCAGCGGCGCAGCCGAGCTTTTGGCAAAGCTCCTCTCGCCGGTCCTTGGCGCGCTTGGCATCCCCACCGAGCTTGCCACCCTGCTACTCGTCAGGCCGGTATCGGGCAGCGCCTCGTCGGCGCTTGCCGCCGAGCTTTTCTCGCGCATCTCGCCCGACAGCTACGCAGGGCGCTGCGCTTCAGTCATCCTCGGCAGCTCCGACACGGCTATCTACATTGTCGCTGTATATTTCTCGGCAGTGGGGGTCAAAAAGGCGCGCCACACACTGCCCGCGGCGCTCACAGTCATGCTTGTTTGCGCCGTGCTAGCATGCGCAATTGTGCGCCTCTTGATGTAAGCGCTATTGGGCATTTTTCCCAGTTTTATTTTGGTAAACTTCCAGGCCCGGTACGGCAGCTTTGCTTTTTTGAGCTTTGCGCTGATGCTTTGGTAAGCCGCCGAACTCACCTTTGTCCAAAGTCTCAAAGCTTCATTTGCCGCTTTAATAATCGCCCGTGCCGATTAGCTTTAGCTGCTTATATAGGTAAACGGATTAAGCTTTTCTCCGCCATTCGCACTTCGACGCCGATTTGCCAGATCTACCATGCCTTTATATATGCTCTAAAGTCTTCTGGCAAAATCGGCGACGAAAAATGCGTATTTACCCAATATTTTCCGCTTTTCACCATTTGCGCCGCCCAATCGACTGACAAGTCGGGTGGGCGGCACTCATTTTGTTGATATTATAATATCATTTGTTTATTTTGGAAATATAACGTCTTTTTGAATTTTTTTAGAAACCTTATTTTTCCTTTTCTATCTGGCACGGCGCAGCTTGGCGTATGTCGCCATTAGTTTTTTCGTCCCGTAGTTGTCAAAGGCTATCTCGTACATTACGTCGGGGCCCATCTCGCGCACCGAGATAACAATTCCGTGCCCGAAGGTGATGTGCTCAACCTCATCGCCTGCATTGAACCTTTCGGTAGAGCCTCCCCGGCAAAGCTCCTCTGCAAGCGTCGCTTTGCGGAAGAACTCCTGCGAGATGACATTTTTGCGCTGGCGCGACGGCGTCGTCCGCTCTTCCACCCGCTCGGCGATGCTTGGAGGTATCTCGCGGTCGATAACCTCTTCGGGAATCTCCGAAAGGAAGCGCGAGGGCTGGTTATACTGCGTATGTCCATACAGCAGCCTCTCCCGGGCATGCAGGCAGAAAAGCCTCTCTTTCGCGCGCGTTATCGCCACATAAGCGAGCCTGCGCTCTTCCTCAAGCTCCTCGGGGTTTGCGGCGGACTGGGCGCCAGGGAATATCCCCTCTTCAAAGCCCGGGATGAATACTACCGGGAACTCGAGCCCTTTCGCGCTATGAATTGTCATCAACACCACAGCGTCGGCGTCCTTGTCGTAGTTGTCGATATCGGTGACCAGCGCGACTTCCTCGAGGAATCCCGCAAGCGACGGGTCCTCATGCGACTGCTCATACGCTATGACGTTCGAGATTAGCTCGCGTAGGTTGTCAAGCCGCTCGGCTTCTTCTTCGCCGCCGGCTTCGAGCATAGCGCGGTAACCGGTAAGCTCTATCGTCTGCTCAACAAGCTCGTGCAGCGGCACCTGCCCTTCAAGCGAGCGCAGCTTCTTTATAAGCTGCACGAAGTCGCGCAACTTATAGGCGGATTTCGAGATAGGCGAGTATGCCGACGCGTTTTCCATTATCTCGAACATCGAGACGCGGTGTATGTCGGCAAGCTCGGTTATAAGGTTAACCGTTGCTTCGCCTATTTTGCGCTTAGGCTCATTTATGATGCGGCGCAGTCGCACGTTGTCGGTCGGGTTGTTTATGACGCACAGGTATGCGAGGATATCCTTTATTTCCTTGCGCTCATAAAAACGCGTGCCGCCGATGATGCGGTAAGCGACGCCGCTGCGTGCGAACACCTGCTCAAGGCTGTTCGACTGCGCGTTCATGCGGTAGAGCACCGCAAAGTCGCTGAACTTCCGCTTCTCCCGGATGACCAGCTCCATTATCTTGTTTATTATATATTTCGCCTCGTCGACCTGGTTTGAAAGCCTGCGAACGACAATAGGCTCGCCCGGGCCCGCGTTGGTCCAAAGCTCTTTGCCGCGGCGGCCGACGTTGTTACGGATAACGCTGTTTGCGGCTGTGAGAATATTTTGCGTCGAGCGGTAGTTTTGCTCGAGCTTTATCACCTTCGCGTCGGGAAGGTGGGTGTCGAACGACAGTATATTCTCAATTGTCGCGCCCCGGAACTTGTAGATGCTCTGGTCGTCGTCGCCGACCACCATGAGGTTCCGGTGCTTGTCCGCAAGCAGGAGTACCAGCTCTAACTGTGCGATATTTGTGTCCTGATACTCGTCGACGCAAATATAGCGGAACTTATTTTGGTAATATTCACGCGCCTCGGGGCAATTGCGCAGCAGCATGACCGTGCGCATTATAATATCATCAAAGTCAAGCAGGTTCGACTCGAGCAGCTTACGTTGGTACAGCGTATATAGCGCCGCAATTTGGCGCATTCTATAGTCATTGCCCGCCTGGGCTGCGAAATCTGCGGGCGTGATGAGCTTGTCTTTCGCGCGGCTTACTATGTTCTGCACCGATTTTATCGGCAAGAGCTTTTCGTCTATGTTCAGCTCCTTATAGCACTGCGCAAATATGTGCCTTGAGTCTTCGGTGTCGCAGACAGTAAACCCCGGCCGGTAGCCGGCTTCGTCTGTGTATCTGCGCAACATGCGCAAACAAACCGAGTGGAATGTCCCTGCCCACAGGTCAGATGCAATATCTTCACCCAAAAGCGCGGAGAGCCTATCCTTCATCTCTCCAGCGGCTTTGTTGGTAAAGGTAATCGCAAGTATCGACCACGGTGGGCATGGGTTATCTATATACTCGCTTAGCACGGCTTCCATGCCCTCCCGGTCGTAAGACATCGCGGCGGCAAGGCGGTCTATATCAGATTCTGAGAGCCCAGCGGGTATCCTGTTCGAAAAGTACGCGTTGCCATATTTTATCATGAACGCGATGCGCTGCACGAGCACGGTAGTCTTGCCGCTGCCCGCGCCCGCAAGCACCAAAAGCGGCCCGTTGACTGTGAAAACAGCCTCGCGCTGCCGCTCATTTAAAAACGAATATAGCCGGTTAAAAAGCTCCCTTTTGCATGAAATAAAGCGCCCCGCGAGCTCGCCAATATCAGCTTTGCTTTCGGTTATGTCCATTTTCCGCTCCATCTACGACAAAACGGGAGAACGCCGTGCATGGCATTTCTTCCCATGTGATTTTATATGCGCAAAAATAGCCATTGTATTGTTCATATTAACATTATAGCACATCACTCGACCTAAGTCAAGAAAACAAACTGCCCAACACCCACTCTTATGGCTTGACCTTTCTGCCGTAAAAATGCTATAATCGCTAATAATTGTCGACTGGTGGAAAGTTATGGGCAACCGTCAAAATGAAGATAAACCAACCGGCGCATCGGCGGCGGGCATAATGGCACGGCTGAGCAAGCCCGCAATAGAGCTTTACTTTGTCGAATGCGTCGGCGTAACAAACTCGACCAACACGCTTGCCAAGCGGCTTGCCGCGCAGGGCTGCGCCGCCGGCCATGTCATCATAGCCGAAGGGCAGACCGAAGGCAGAGGGCGGCTAGGGCGCGCATTTTTTTCCCCGCGCGGAAGCGGGCTTTATATGAGCGTCGTGCTACGGCCAAAGGGCGAGCTAGCCTCGCCAGAGCTTATCACCACGGCTGCGGCGGTAGCCGTGTGCCGTGCGATTGAAGAGGTCGCAGCAGCCAACCCCGAGATAAAATGGGTAAACGACGTGCTGGTGGGCGGGCGGAAAGTTTGCGGGATACTTACCGAAGGGGCGGCGTCCCCCAGCGGTGGGCTTGAATACGCCGTGCTAGGCATTGGCATAAACCTCGCTGCGCCGGCGGGCGGATTCCCCCCGGAGATTGCCGACGTCGCCGGCGCGCTGTTTGAATACGAGCCTCCGAGCGATATTTTCGAACGCGCCGCTGCCGCGGTGCTCGAAAACTTTGCAAAACTTTACCTTTTGCCCGGCGCAAGCCGCGACGAGATTGTTCGCTCCTACAAGTTGTATTGCTCGACGCCGGGCAAACACGTCGAGGTCATTCGCGGCAACGAAAGGCGCCCCGCGCTCGCTTTAGCGCTCGACGACTCGCTGCGGCTTATCGTGCGATATGATGAGGGCGGAGAGACCGAGGCGCTCTCGTTCGGCGAGATAAGTGTCAAGCCGAGCAGGAGAACATAAAATGGAGAGCCGGCTTTTGGCTCTCCATTTTTATTAGCCGATCAGCACAGCCCCGGCAAAGCCATAGGGCTGCGGCTTTACAGCCTCTCTTCGGGCGGGGGCGAGGAGCCCCTGATGCGCGAGCGCAGCATGCCCTCAAACGATTCGCTACACTCCAGCCTTATTTCGACGAGCTTACCGTTGAACTCGAACAATGCGCAAACCTCGCGCGCATCAAACAAGTTGCGCTTGAAATTGTAGACCAAATTGGGCTTTCCGTATTTTTTCTCGGCTTCCTCGCGCGACTTTTTGTCCCCGGCATAAACACCGACAAGCGTCGTGCACGACAGGCAGCATACGGTCTTCCGGCGCTCGCCTTGCACCCGTATTACCGAAAAGTCGTACCTGCCGTCGAATGGCTCATCGCCGTCCATTGATACCGCTACGGAATCGCCGCCGGCTGGCTCAAGCCCTGCCGACATTTCGCGCGTGAGCAGCTCGTACTCGTAATATGTCAAAACAAACCGCTGTGTTATCTGTATGCCGGCAACCGCGAAAGCGATAAAAAATATCTGAAGTATCCCGCGCGGCATAAACGGCGCGCCGGAAAGCAGAAGGCAAACAGCCGCCGAGAATATCAGAATTCCGGAGAGTACCGCAGCGGAGTTGTTCTTTTTCGGTGGAACATACCTCATATAGCTTTTTTCCCTAGTTTTTCCCTTTTTTATGCGCCCGGGCAGGCAATTTTTTAAAAAATTGAACGAAAGCCTCTGATTTTTTCACCCTATCGGCTGTGCGGCATAAACTGATAACAAACAATCCGTAACCGGGAGGCGTGCGATGAGAGCGAAAAATCTATGCCGGGCGGCGGGCGTGGTGGTCATCGCGTTCGGCGGGGGGATACTTTTAACTTTCTTTTTACCTGTACACCTTTTGGTTATCGTCGAGTCGGCGGTCCTTGTCGCTGCGGGGCTACTTATATTCCTTCAGCGTTAAATTTAATTTGCCAGGCGGCAGCTTGCCGCAGAAAGCGAGCGTACATAAGAGATGAAAATTATAGTTTTAAAGCCACCGAGATTTTTAAGGCCAATCCTCCGCAGGCTTTTTATGCGGAAAAGGAAGTGACGGCGCCCCGATTTGCCCGACGCGGTGGCGTTTGGGGCGCTTCTTTATTTCCACGGGTTCTTCGATTTTAGCTCCGCGCGCAGCGCAAGATAGCTGTCATGGCGCGAGCGCGCGATTTTGCCTTCCTCAAGCGCAGCCAAAATTGCGCATTCCTCCTCCTTAGTATGCGAGCAGTCCCGATAGCGGCACATGCCGAGATACGGTTGAAACTCGCGAAAGGCGTGCACAAGGTCATCTAATTCGATAAAATCGAAGTTTGTAAAATCGAGCAGGCTGAATCCCGGAGTGTCGGCGATATAACCTCCGCCTTCGGTTTCATAAAGTGTGACTGTGCGCGTGGTGTGCCTGCCCCTACCTAGCTTTCGGCTTACCTCGCCGACCTCGGGCTTATAATGCGGATAGATGTAGCCGAGTATCGTCGATTTGCCAGCGCCCGACACGCCTGCAAACGCCGAGATTTTGCCGGCGCCCTCGGTCTTGACAAACTCGCGGAGCGCTTCAAGGTCGCCCGTGCCGCTTGTCACAGACACCGCAAAAGCACGATAGCCCGCAAGCTTATAAATTTTCACCAGCTCCTCGGCACGCTCGGGCGCAAGGTCGAGCTTTGTCACTATTATCACCGGCTCTATGCCGCTATGCTCGGCGACGCAGGTCATTTTGTCTATAACAATCGTTTGAGGGTCGGGCTTTGCCGCCGCGGCGGTGATATAAAGCAGGTCGATATTTGCCACAGGCGGCCTTATAAGTTCCGAGCGGCGAGGGTGGACTTTCGCGATATAGCCGTCCGCCGCCGAGCCGCGCGTAACAGCCTCGCCTTTTTTTTCATCTTTGCGGCGCTCAGCCAGCTTTTCCGGGTCATATTCGACAGTCACCCTGTCGCCGACTAGCGGAGTTATACCCTGATGCCTAAAAACGCCCCTTGCGGGACAGCGTATAATTTCCTCGTCGTCGCAGCGCACGGTGTAAAGCCCGCCGACTGCGGCGATTATGATTCCATCGGATTGCTTCATAAATGAACGGCTGTTTTTTTATTTGCCTCCTTTTCCAAATAAGTTTTCGCCGCCAGCTAGGTCGGAGCCTGAGATGCTTTGGTAAACCCTCAGCCCGAACCGCGGGATGACGGCTATTATATGCTCAAACAGCTTCGATTGGATATCCTCGTACTTATCAAACTGCGTGGTCGCGGCAAAAGCGTATATTTCAAGCGGGATGCCGTACTCGGTGGGCTCAAGGAGCCTTACCTTTATAAGCATGTCACCCCGTATATCGGGGCTATCTTTCAAATACCCGGCAAGATAAGTTCGCAGCGCGCCGAGGTTTGTCGGCTGCTGCTCCGATTCAAGATAACCCTCCACATACGGCAGCTTAAAAAGCTCGTCGGCGAGATCCTCGTCGACAAAGCGCACGCTGCGAATGTCGATGTTTATCGCACGCTTTATCCTGCGCGCGCCGGTCTCCCACATCCCGCGCCAGTTGCGGAACGACTCGCTCATCAGCGCATATGTTGGCACCGTCGTTATCGACTTGTCCCAGTTTTGCACTTTGACGGTGTGCAGGGATATGTCGATTACAAACCCGTCGGCGCCCCGGCTCGGCATCTCTATCCAGTCGCCGATGTGCAGCATGTCGTTTTCTGTTAGCTGAATGCTTGCGACAAAACCGAGTATTGTGTTTTGGAAAATAAGCATCAGCACCGCCGTCGCCGCACCGATGCCGCCAAGTATCCAGCCCGGCGACTTGTCGAGCAGCGCGCTTACACCGAGCACCGCCGCGATTATATACGAGAGGATCTTAAGCACCTGCAGATAGCCCTTTATCGGACGCAGCCTTGACATCTCGTAGGTGCTGTATATGTCGTTCGCCGCGTCAAGCATACGCCCGAACGCAAAAAGAAGCGCCAAAATAGCCGCGCAGCCTGCGGCGCCGCGCACAAACGCCGCCGCCGGGCCAAATGCCGGCGACAAAAAGTAAAGAGCCAGCGCGGGCACGAGCAGCACTAGGCGGTCGAAAACGCCGCGTTCGTAAAGCCGGCTGAGCCACTTGCCCCGGCTTTTGCCCACCGCGGCGGATATAAGCCCGAGAAGCGGCTTTTTTGAAACAAAATACGCGATAATGCAACACAAAGCCGCGGCAATGGCTATTACAATGCTAGCCAAAACGACAGCCGCGCCTTCGCTTATGCCGCTACCTGCGAAAAAATCCGTAATCTTTGCCAAAAGACCGTTCACTTTTTGTATCCGTCTGACAAAATTTAAGAGGGATAGAATGCGTGACGTAAAGTACGACCGCGATGCGGCAGTGAGCTACGCCCATACCTGGGCGTATAGCCGCAATCCACGCTATACCGATTTTACCAACATGGGAGGCGACTGCACGAACTTCGTATCGCAGTGCCTTTTTGCCGGTTCGGGAATTATGAACTATACGCCCACTTTCGGCTGGTATTACCGAAACATTCGCGACCGCGCGCCGGCATGGACCGGCGTGCACGAGCTTTACAGTTTTCTCATATCAAATAAAGGCGTAGGGCCGGCCGCGGTGGGTATCGATATAAGCAAAATCGAGCCCGGCGACATCGTGCAGCTGTCGTTTGACGGCAGCCTGTTTAAGCATACGGCGCTCGTCGTGGCGCTTACAAACAGCCCGCCAGCGCCGAGCGACGTGCTTTTAGCCGCGCACGATTTCGACTGCGACTACAGGCCCCTAGACACTTACATATACGAGCGGGCACGCTTTTTGCACATCACGCATGTACGGAAGTGGTAGTATTTTTCCCCACTTTAAATATTATACCATTTTGCAAATTTCGGTGCAAGCAGTAAGCTTATTTTGATTGACAGAGACGCCCGGTGGGTGTATAATTTGTGAAAATACCTATATGGGGAGACAAAAATGAAGGATTTTGCAAGCAATGCCGAGGCGCTTGGCGAAATCTGCAAGGCGACCGGGCTGACTTATCGCGATATGGCATACGCGGTATACGACGCATTTATTAATGCTTACTACAAAGATGGCGAGTTTTATAAAGCCGACTTTTGGGACAATGCCGAGATATTTGAAACCATTGTCGACGCATACGAGCGCACCGGCGACGAAAAGTTCCTTAACCATATCCGCGAAATTTCGGCTGCCACGATAAAGAAAAATGGGAAAAACTGGGCGCACAATATCTACAACGACGATATAATGTGGCTTGTCATCGCCTACTCGCGCGCTTATATGCATACCGGCATCGAGGAGTTCCTCGATTATGCAAAGGAGAACTTCCATGTCGCATGGGACCGCGCATATGACGACGCGCTCGGCGGCGGGCTATGGTGGCGAACCGACAAGCAGTGCAAGAACGCCTGCATCTGCGGGCCCGGCTCGATTGCCGCCTGCCTGCTTGGCAAAATAACCGGCGAGGAGAAGTACTTTGCGGGCGCGGCATCCGTAATGGATTGGGTGTTTAGGACCCTTTTCGAGCCTGAAACCGGGCGGGTGTACGACTGCATCAACATCGACGGCTCGGTAAACCGCTGGGCGTCGACTTACAACCAGGGCACATTTATCGGCGCCTGCACGCTGCTTTGGGAACATACCGGCGACGAGAAATATCTAAAATACGCCGCAAAAGCCGCCGAATTCGCGAAATACCACATGTACCACGGCGGCGTGATGAACAACGAGACGACCGGCGGCGACCTTATCGGCTTTAAGGGCATCCTCACGCGCTGGCTGCGCATGTTCGCGCTCAAAGCTAATAGGCCAGAGTTTATCGACTGGCTGCGTATAAACGCCGCGGCGGCATGGTCAAATCGCAACAAGGACGGGCTCATCTGGACCGCATGGGGCGATAAAACCAACGACGATATCTCCGAGTACGACGTATTCGGCATGAGCACCGCGGTCGCGCTGATGTTCAACTGCATAAAATAAAATCCAAGGCAAACTAAATAAATCCGGAGTACGGCACCCGTACTCCGGATTTTTGCTTATTCTTCGCTTAAAAGCTCGGCATTTCGCCGCCAAACCTTTATGCCCGCGGCGCTTATTGCCCCGCCCAAAAGCGAGACGGCAAGGAAAGCTAGCACCGCCGCCGTCCAGCCGTACGACGAGGAGATAACCCCAATCGTCACGCCCGACAGCGAAGCCGCGACATACGAGCAGCTGTTGAGGAATCCCGTAACCGACGAGGCACGGCCTATCCTCGCGAACTTAAACGGGATAAATGTTAGCAGCATCGAGTTTATTCCGAGCATCGAGGCGCTGGTTAAGGACACAAGCAGCACCGCAAGCACAGCAAATCCTGCCCCTCTCGCGCCAACTGCCGAAATTGTCACCAGCGGCACAAACGAGAGGGCGCTCACCCCAAACAGCAGCGCGCATGTGCCAAACTCGTTTTTGATATATCGAACATTTATAAAGCGCGCGATGTATATGCCTATGATATTCACGACCGGCAGCACGGTGGACATGCCCGCCGCAACCGCGTCGTCAAGCCCGAAATACTCGCTGATATAAGAGGGAACCCAAAGGTCGAGCCCATCCTTTAGTATGCCGTTAAAAAGTATTGCGCCAACCGCAAAGCATAAGCCGGTTAACACCACAAGAAGCGGTAGGGGCGCCTTTTTGAGCCGCTCGAGGCGCTCGGGGAGAGGGGCGGCTTCCAGCTCATTTGCGGCTTTGGCGCGGCCTTCCTCTATTTTCCCACCAACGCCGTCTTTGCCGAGCAGAGCTGTCATACGAACAAAGAAAAATGCCGCCGATGCCGCTAAAATTGCGCTGCATGCCAAAAACGCGGCGCGCCAATCGGCAACCCCAAGCACAAACGCGCAAACGAGGTACGAGAGCACCGAGCCGGCCGGTATCGCGGCAGAAATCGCGGCGCCGGACGATTGGCGCTCCTCATCGGTCATTCGCTCGGACATCAGCCGTATAACCGGCGCCCAGATCATCGAGCAGAAATAGCCGTTTATGCCCCAGATTACCGGGAACATGGTCCGTGCCGAGTTTAGCCCCATCGCGGCGTTTGCGGCAGCGGCGCCCAAAAGCCCGACGGTTATCATGTTTTTGGGGTTAAGCCTATCGCCCAGAAGCCCGTTTACCAGCTGACCGCAGGCGTATACGGCGAGGAACGCGGTCCCGGTTGTGCCGCCGAGCACTTTGTCGATAGCACCGGCGGCTATCATGCCGGGCATGCAAGCCGAGAAATTTTTACGGCCGATGTAGATTGCCGAGTAAGCGAAAAAACAGAGCAGAAAAAGCTTGCGGGATTTCCCGGGAAATGCCGAGTTTTTCATAAATTAGCCTTAAAAAACTGCCTTACGTCATTTTAACCCACATCCCCGCGATGGGGACGATGCCATTATTATATCACAACAAAACAGAATAAACCATATTAACCCACGTCCCCCGCGAGGGGGACGACATGCGTTATTTGGAGTAATAGTAGCTTTGGAAGAATTTCAACCCACGTCCCCCGCGAGGGGGACGACTTCGCAAAACGCGCGAAGCAATGAATAAGTACATAATTTCAACCCACGTCCCCCGCGAGGGGGACGACGGCCACGGCAACGGGGTTTTATTATCGCAAAGCGATTTCAACCCACGTCCCCCGCGAGGGGGACGACTACATAGTGGCGTATAAAGCAAACCGCGGCGGATGATTTCAACCCACGTCCCCCGCGAGGGGGACGACTTCGACAAGATCAGATATGGTTTTCTCGGATATATTTCAACCCACGTCCCCCGCGAGGGGGACGACATATGGCAGGGATATATAGATATAGCGCCATAGCGAATTTCAACCCACGTCCCCCGCGAGGGGGACGACGCCGGTCGGCGTGTACTGGTTCAGCTATGCTTTATTTCAACCCACGTCCCCCGCGAGGGGGACGACCCATTAATAGATCTATCCATGCTTGCCCTTTTGAATTTCAACCCACGTCCCCCGCGAGGGGGACGACGCATTCGTAGCGGCAGCCGTGGCGGTGAAAACCGGTATTTCAACCCACGTCCCCCGCGAGGGGGACGACTTGCCCTGTATAATCCCCGGATGCTTGCAACGCGATTTCAACCCACGTCCCCCGCGAGGGGGACGACGCCCATGCGGCGCGCGGGCAGTCACTCTGAGACGCGATTTCAACCCACGTCCCCCGCGAGGGGGACGACCGCATACGTCCGCGCTGGCATAGCGCTTGACGGAATTTCAACCCACGTCCCCCGCGAGGGGGACGACGTCAAGGGCAATCCATTCCCCTTCCTTGCCGCTGGATTTCAACCCACGTCCCCCGCGAGGGGGACGACGTTTGCGCGACAGGCGTTCCGTCTTGAGCTGTTTCAATTTCAACCCACGTCCCCCGCGAGGGGGACGACGTTATGTGCAACAGCCAGATACATTCCGTCTGGCATTTCAACCCACGTCCCCCGCGAGGGGGACGACTCAGGTTCATACACGCTTTTAAGCTGCAGAGCGGCATTTCAACCCACGTCCCCCGCGAGGGGGACGACTCTACCGCGAGGTTCTAACTATTCTGACCGACAATATTTCAACCCACGTCCCCCGCGAGGGGGACGACTTGCCCTCGGCATGTTGAGACTCGCCGAAACCGCCATTTCAACCCACGTCCCCCGCGAGGGGGACGACATCCGCGCTATAGGTTTAGGGTGATCCCCGCGCTATTTCAACCCACGTCCCCCGCGAGGGGGACGACCTACAAGCTTATTGATTAAGTCTTCGTATAGGTTATTTCAACCCACGTCCCCCGCGAGGGGGACGACTTCGTTTGTAGACGCAGTTGCGTTGCTGGACATTATTTCAACCCACGTCCCCCGCGAGGGGGACGACTTATGGGAGGATGGATGCAAGGCCGGCGATTCTATTTCAACCCACGTCCCCCGCGAGGGGGACGACTAGGACTGATCGGCGCGGCTGAGACGTACCGGACCGGATTTCAACCCACGTCCCCCGCGAGGGGGACGACCGGCAAGACAAGCACACAAAAGGCTTGATACCCTTATTTCAACCCACGTCCCCCGCGAGGGGGACGACCGGATCTATAGGTTATAATGTAGCCAACAACAGCATTTCAACCCACGTCCCCCGCGAGGGGGACGACTGGAAAGTCGCCTGAAAGTCGTTGGAAAGTCGCTTATTTCAACCCACGTCCCCCGCGAGGGGGACGACTCGGGGCCGCTGGTACCGTCGCCCCGCATTGCCCGATTTCAACCCACGTCCCCCGCGAGGGGGACGACTTTATAGTCAGGCTGTAGTCAAGCCCTGACTACCATTTCAACCCACGTCCCCCGCGAGGGGGACGACTTGGCACCCGCGAAGCCGTAACGCTGTTTAACAAATTTCAACCCACGTCCCCCGCGAGGGGGACGACGCAGGCGGTCGTCGTCTCGACCGTTGGTCGAGATTTCAACCCACGTCCCCCGCGAGGGGGACGACGTAAAAGCCGATGCCCTGCTTCAACTATACAACAATTTCAACCCACGTCCCCCGCGAGGGGGACGACCTACACCAGACTGGCAGATACAATTTCCTCTCATATTTCAACCCACGTCCCCCGCGAGGGGGACGACTTGCTCTCGCGGACAAGCCTTGCCGTTTCTTTGCATTTCAACCCACGTCACCCGCGAGGGGGACGACGTGGTATGCGCAGGCGCACAACGTATTGGCGAGAATTTCAACCCACGTCCCCCGCGAGGGGGACGACAGCAAAACTGCACAATTTTTATGCAGTCCACACGCAAAATTGTAGCATGTTATTGCATCTTCCCAGCTAGTATTTCTATGCCAGGCTTAAAAAACCTAATTTTAATGTTATAATAACACGCAATTTCACGCGCGAACCGCACCGAAGTTTTATGTTCACTAGAAGTTCGCGTCAGACAATTAGAGCGTCGTTTACGTCAAACGATGGTTTTACACCGATGTGCTTTATCTTCGTTTCATAATTGTTACCAAGCACATAAAACCTCAGGCTGTCTTTTTCTGGGTCAATTATCTTGCTCAGCTTTGCCTCAACCTCGCGAAGTTTTGCAGCGTCAAGCTGGCACTCAAAAACTGAGTTCTGCACGCGCTGTCCATAGTTAACACATTGTCTAGCTACCTGCCGCAGCCTCTTACGCCCAGCGCTGGTTTCAGTATTTACATCGTATGTAATTACTACAAACATAAAAATCACTTCCAAATAAACGGTGGATAATCGTCAATATCACCTCTAATATATCGAGCTAAAAGCTGAGCCTGTACAAATGGCACCAACCCCCACTCGCATTTTTCGCCCAAAAATGGGTGAGTAATTATCTCCTGTTTTCGCTTGTGCCACACAGTTAGCACAGCTTTACGCGTTTCGTCGCTCATTATAATTGCGCCATTTTCTTTCTCAAAAAAATCCGTCGCCACTCACCTGCCGCAGATTAATAAGCGAGATAACAAAACGGTCGCAATATACGCTTCTCAGCTCTTCCATTAAATCAAGCGCAAGCGACCTTCTCCCGGGACGGTCGGTGTGCAAAAATCCGACATAAGGGTCAAGCCCAACCGCTTCGAGCGCCGACGCGCATTCGTTCGCCGTTAGCGTATAACAGAACGAAAGAAGCGCATTTACTCTGTCGGTCGGCGGACGCTTGGTGCGTGCGGTAAACTGAAACTCGTCCTTGCCTTGCAAAATTAAACTCCCAAGCACGCCATAATATGCGGAAGGAAGATGCAATAACATGCTACAATTTTGCGTGTGGACTGCATAAAAATTGTGCAGTTTTGCTGTCGTCCCCCTCGCGGGGGACGTGGGTTGAAATCACGGCTGCTTGTACCGCAGCCGCTAGGGATGCGGGTCGTCCCCCTCGCGGGGGACGTGGGTTGAAATTCTTCAAAATCTAGTATCTTTAATATTTCAATTTGTCGTCCCCCTCGCGGGGGACGTGGGTTGAAATTTTGAAGATGCTCTTGATATTGAATATCATATTGGTCGTCCCCCTCGCGGGGCCACATGGGGTGCCGATTGCTGGCAGGGAAGGAAAGTGGCTGCCGGTCCCGGTCGAGTACAAGCGCGGGAAAAGCAAAGAAATAGACGCAGATAGGCTACAGCTATGTGCGCAGGCGATTTGCCTTGAGGAGATGTTTTGCTGCCCGAAAATTGAGGTTGCATACATCTATTACGGCGAAACTAGACGCCGAGAAAAAGTCACGCTTACAGACGAGCTGCGTGCTAAGCCGCCTCGTGCATAAGTATCCCGTCGGTGGTGTAAAAGTTGTCAGCCCACTGTTGCTCAATATGAATCAGTGCCCACTGCCGCCGGCAAAAAGAGAAATGCTGTAACCCGGAGATAAGAAGGTCGCCGTCGTCCACGTTTACTCCCTGCATATAATCTCAACACCGTCCGGGCAGCCAGCTTCGTCGACTATGATTTCATAATCCGCAAAGCTGCGCGGGACATCGACTCCTTCTTTGCGCTTTACGGTTACCAGGCCGAGCGTACGGTGTGCTGGCGCATTGCCAAGCTCGTCTTTGTGTTTGAAAATAACCAGCTTGCGCACTGCCATTTTGCCGCGAGCTGCGCTGCGGTCTTCTTCAAACATGTTAATTATGGCTTCCCAAAGCAGCTGTAGGTCCTCTTCGCTGAAGCCGGTCACGCGGCGCGCAAGGTTAGCCGAGATAAACCCGTCGGCACGGTATAGCGCATAGGGGATAATGTGCTTGCGGCCCATTTCGGTTTCTTTCTTTGCAAAGTCTTCCTCGGTTGTAATAGCCACGCGCGTTATCGTAACTTCCTGCCGCACGATTGGATCGATGCTGCGCGCGAAAGTGAGCTGAACCGGCCCGCGCACCTGCCCGCAGTTGAGCTTGTCTTTAACAAACGTCGTCATAACCGCACCGAAAGTGCGGATGTCGTAGAAATTTTTACACATCCAATCGCGTAGTTTGCGGTCTATTTCGGGGTCTTTCTTTTCGAGCTTTCCGCCCTCAAGTACTGCTGCATAAGCTTTTTTGTCTGACAAATTAAGTGGAACGCCGTCTTTTATGTAAATGTCAAATCCGGACACGCCATTTTTTACCGTTTCAACAAAATTGCGAATTTTACGCTTGATGCACACGTCGGTAACGATGCCGTGGCCCGTTTCGGGGTCGATGCGCGGCATATTGCCGGCGTCAGGGTCACCGTTCGGATTGCCGTTTTCAACGTCGAAGAAAATCGAAAACTCGTATCTGTTCTTGATAGGCTCGCTCATCTTTACATCCTCCAATTTTCAGATTGCAGCTTTCTTTTCCTTGCTCGACTGAATGTCGTCGAACATTTTCTGGGTTTCGTGGTAATAGCCCAAAAGGAATAGCCCTTGTTCGGTGTTATCCAGCCTTGCCGGGAATGGCTTGCCGCCCTCAAGCTTGTTTAAAAGCTCTCTGATTTTTTTGTCGATGAACTCGCCGCGGTCCGCTTTAGCGGTATGGTGCGCCGCCAGCATTAAAAGGCTTGGGAATACCATGCCGGGCGTCGCGCAGGCTGAAGTCAAATAGCGCTCTTTGAGATTCGAGGAACCGTTAGCCGCATATTGTGCTTGCTCGAGCACCGAAAACAGCCTGCCCAAAACATACGCTCTGTTGTTGCTATCTTCGCTCAGTGCCACTTTCAATTCCTCCTTATATTTGTCACCTGTTACGTTTTTCGTAAGATATGCCTTTATAATCGCAGCTTTCCCGGGCGTCACCTCATGCTCGGCGCGGATGCGGGTCATGACTGACTCGTATATAAGCTCGGGATAGCGCAGATTGTTTAAAATCGCATTCAGCAGCGCTCCGGCGAGCAGCGGCGATGCGGATTTATCTTTAGCTTTTTCCGACACCGTCTCAAGCGCCAGAAAATATGGAATAAGGAACTTTTTTGCGAAATCAGGCTTTGCAATTTCTAGCCGTTTATAGTGTTCTGCAACATTCTCGAGCAGCTTCCCAAAAGTGTTCCTCCAAAAGAACCTAACCGAAAGCCTTGCTGCATTCGGAGATATGCCGAGTACGCAGAAATCGGAATCTAGGTTAACGTCTCCGTAAGGCAGTTTACCGCTCCAAAGGCTTTTCATTATATCGTCGAGCCGGTCTTCTCCGCCCTCTCCAAAAAGTGCGCTGCCAAACATCTCCTCTGCCTCTTCCGAGCCGTCGAGCGACCACCAGACTATTGTGCAGTCGCCAAGCCTCGTTTTGTGCTTGCCGTCAAGGAGATAATTTAGCGCCGCAGTGTATGCGTACATTGCGTAGGTGCTGACGGGGGCGTTATGGCTTGTTTCGCCGTCTTTGCCGTATGAGTTGAACGATTCGGCATTAAAACCAACCAAAGTCGCGCCTGCCGATTGCGCGCCAGCAACGCCTTTGATTTTGTTGTGAATTCTCGCAATTTTGGCAATTTCGCCGGTTACAAGGCAGCGCCCGACCATAGTTTCAGCCGAAAAATAATGATTTTCCCACGCTTTTCTTATTTCCTGATCGTCGTGCAAGTAGTGCAGGTACTCGTCAGTAAAAACGAGATTCGCGCCACCAAGTAAGTCTTTTTCGCACTCAGCAGAAAGGTTAAGCGAGCGGAATTTTTCGGGCTGCCAGTTTTCAAAAAACCCCCGAACCATTTTCGCAGCCGGCGAGCTTGCGGCTTTGAGAACCGAAAGATGCAGCTCGCGCGCAAGCTTAAACTTTTCTTCATCGTCAATAGGCTTTTGACCGAATCCAAGTATGTACGCCGCGTTGTCGCACATAAAATTAGCCCTTTTGCCGCTTGAGCGCACTACAGGCTCCGGCACAACTATCTTTACCGGCACAAGCTCGGTCTTTTTCCCGCGCTGCACTTCTTGCTTGATGCTCACAACGCGCTTGACGTTACCTGCTTCGTCTAGCACGATGGCATATGAGACGTTTTGAGGCGCCCAGCCTTGTTTTGCTATCTTGCCCTGCCGCTCGAGCACTTCGTAATATTGAACAAGCGACTGTAGTATCATCTGAGCACCTCGCAGTCCCGCAGGTCGACAACGCCGTTTTTCATTATAGCGCGGATAAACATCGGCTTAATGTTGCCTTCCTCGGTATAGTCCAAATCGTACAGCATGATTCCAAAGTCTCTGTCCTCACCAATCGTTTCGGGTTCGACGTCGTCCGGGAATGGCTCGAAAAACGCCGTAAATTCACGGCACCCAAGATAAGGTTGCGTAAAACATTTCCCCTTCTTTACCCTGTTGCAAAATATAGCGTAAAACTTGTCCGCGCTGTCGCCAGCGCCCATCTTTTCGGGCACAAGGTTGAAGTTTGCTTCAAGCACATATGAAACGTCGTAGAGCACTGTTGCTGCGCGCTGGGCTATTGACTCAGCGCGGTCGATAAAGATAGGTTCGCCCGAACCGTTTGCGGCCCTAAGCAAGTCCGAGGCAAGTATTTTCTTAGTCACCTCGTTTCGCCGAACGTTTGCAAATTTTATCGGCTTTTGGACATATATGCGCTTTATCTGCCATTTTAGCCCAGGATGATAATATATTGCGTCAAATATGCCTCTCGCTGCCGACGGAGTAATGATGTCGTATGAGTAGCGTTCGGCTTTTAGCTCCGGTCGGCTGAACAGCGCATATTTTCCCCATACGAGTATCCTTATCGGCTTTGGCATAATACCCCTCCCTTTCTATGGGATAATTCTTTGTTAAAAAGCGGCGGAGAAAAACTCCGCCTTTTTATGCAAACAGCGCTTCGCAGGTATCTTTGACAATAAGTCCGATGGCATCGTCATAGCAGTTTGTATCTTCAAGTATCGCAATGTCGCCAAACTCGGTCAAAACACCGGTTTTGGCTAGCTCGGCATATTCATACGGGTACAGTGAAACGCAGTCCCTTGATGCCCTCCGCATTATCTCTCGGTTGCGTATACCGCGGCGCAATAGCTCGCATATGTCGGCATTTTCTTCGTCCGGCACAAATACTTGCCTTTGCTCAGCTTCTATTAACCGGTAGTTTTCAGAAACGGTACGGTACATAAACGAGCTTTTCTCGAGCATCTGCATTATGCCTTTTGCGTCAAGCTTGTCGTTTTGCGTCGACGGGCTGACATAGTATAGTTCGCTAAAATACTTTTTAATTGCTTCGGGCGAAGCTATATCATCAAAATCATTGCAAACCCGAGCCGTTATCGCACGTACCGCATCAAACCGCGGGTTACTTTCGGCGCGCCTGAAGACGGTCACTATGCTTTCCGACGCATCCCTGCGCCCTTCCCTGTTGCAGCGTCCGCCGGCTTGGATAATAGAGTCCAGCCCGGCTTCCTCACGGAACACCGCGGGAAAATCGAGGTCGACGCCCGCCTCTACAAGAGAGGTTGAAACTACGCGGCAGGGCTTGCCAGCCTTAAGAGCAAACCTGATTTCCTCCAGCTTTCTCGCAATGTGCGACGGCTTCATATATGTTGAAAGGTGAAATGCGCTGTCGCCTTTTATTAGGTCATAGATTTGGCGAGCCCCGCGGCGGGAGTTTACTACGCACAGCGCTGAGCCTGCGGAAAGTATTTTTTCAGCCAACTCTTCGTCGCTCATCTCTCCCACGACTTTGTATGTAACTCTCCGGAAAAATTCGTACATTTCCGGCACATCGGGGCATATTTCGCGCACACCCATCGGCAAAATCCCGTCAAGCGCGGGCTGGGTCGCGCTGCAAAGCACCGCCGTACAGCCGTAGTTTTTTACAAGCTCCTCGATTGCCCGCAGGCATGAGCGCAGATACCCAACCGGCAGCATTTGTGCTTCGTCAAATATAAGCACGCTTTTCGCTATGTTATGCAGCTTGCGACAACGCGAAGGCTTGCAGCTGTGAATCGACTCGAAAAACTGAACGTTTGTCGTAACAACGACTGGCTTGTCCCAGTTTTCGGCGGCAAGCTCAGCCGGCGAACGCTCCTCTTCCGGGATTTTATACTCCGCGGTGCTGTAATGAGCGAGCACATTTTCCTCGCCGAGTATTTCTGAAAAAATTTCGACGGTCTGTGAGATGATGTTAATATAGGGAATTACATATATAATCCTTCGCAGCCCATGTTCTTTTGCATGTCCGAGCGCAAAAGCGAGCGAGGAGAGCGTTTTGCCGCCGCCTGTTGGCACAGTGAGCCTGTATATTCCCTGCTCACCCTCAGCCGCGCGACGGCAGGCGGCAAGAATTTCGCCGCGCTTTTCGTTTATCGGGCCCGTGGCTCCGGTAAACATTTTTTGCATATACGCATCAAAGCGCGCTTTGAGTGTCGCTATATCGTCGCCTGGCAAGCGCATGACTTTGCCGGCTGACATAAATCGCTCTGTATCGAGAAAATCCGCGTCGACAAGCGCGGAAAACAGCATGCGGCCGAGAAACTGCAAGCTATAGTAGTTTTTATATTCTTTAGGCAGCGGCATGCTCACGTCTATTTGCCCAATTTCCGCTTCATAAGCACCAAAATCGTACTGCATTTTTTGGCGACGGTTATATTTTGCGAAAAACGTGCCTTCATCTTCCGGAGAATAAGTCGTACCAGTGTCGGGCAGCCCGCTGTGGTGGCCTGCAATTACATGCGCGAGCATCATGTATACCGGGCTTTTCGTCATCATTCCTTTTTGGGCAAGCAAATAAGCTCCAGCCGAGCTGTGTTCATACCGTGCTCTGTTGCCGTCAAGCCGCTCTTGGAATGCGCGTGCGTATTTTCCAAGGTCATGGCCAAGCCCAACCGCCCTACCGTACTCTGCAAAACCGAAGGTACCCGCAAATTTTTCAGCAAGCTCCGCAACGCTAAAAGCGTGCTCTTTCATCGTTTGCAGCCGCCCGTCTTCAGATTTGTGGGCATAGTATGGCATTTTTTTCTCACCTATCTACTTTTGATTATGCTACCACATTGTCTAAAAGTTGTCAATATTTTGCAATGTTATTATATAATGCTATAAAAAAAGCCGCTTACGCGGCCCGCAGATTATTCGGCATTAAAAATGCATCGATTATTATTTGATATTCGATGTTTTTCAGGAATTTTAAGATCTTTTTCGCATGCGTAATATATACCTCCGTAAGCCTCGCACTTGCCGAGCATCGTGTAGCCGGCTTTGACATATGTCCTGTACGCAGGTATATTTTTGCAGGCGACAAGCAGGTGAACTGCCCGGCAGCCTCCATGTGCGAGTATGCGCTCGGTTTCGGCAAGCATTTTTTGTGCTATCCCGCGCCCGCGGTATGCTGCCGCAACCACAAATCGCGCGATTTCTCTCGCGCCCTCCCTTACTTTCCAATACGGCACCCAGTCGAGCTCGTTTTCGGGCACGATCGAAATCGCTCCTATTATCTCATCCACTTCAGCCATCACATATAGTGAGCCGGCCGATAAGTCCCACTCGATCGTCTTTATGTTCGGGTATTCTTCGTCCCATGTCGTAAACTCGGAGCCAAGCACCGATCGGTATAGCGATAAAATTTTCCCTTTCTCGCTTACATCCGCTTTTCTAAACTCCATATGGCACCCCCGGCTAATTTGCTAAAAGCCGGCAAGCCAAAAAGTGCGGCTTGCCGGCTTGATATATTCAGTTATTACTCCCACTCGATCGTTGCCGGCGGCTTGCCGGTGATGTCGAACACCACGCGGCTTATGCCGCGCACCTCATTGACGATGCGCGACGCTGTGCGCGCAAGCGTCGCGTGCGGTATGCGCGTGTACTCGCAGGTCATAAAGTCGGTGGTCGTAACCGCACGCAGCGCGCATACATAATCGTACGTCCGCTCATCGCCCATAACGCCTACCGTGCGCATATTCGTCAGCACCGCAAAGTACTGGTCGGGCTTCTTTTTCAGTTTGCCAAACTCGGTGCGGCAAATGTAGTCGGCTTCGCGCAAAATGTCGAGCTTTTCTTTCGTCACCTCGCCAATGCAGCGCACCGCAAGACCCGGGCCCGGGAACGGCTGGCGCTCGACGATAAAGTCCGGCAGCCCAAGCCTGCGCCCAAGCTCGCGGACCTCATCCTTAAATAGCCCTCTCAGCGGTTCGATTATCCCCTCAAAACCAATCTCTTCAGGAAGGCCGCCAACATTATGGTGGCTCTTTATCGTCGCGGATTTGTTCCCTACCATGCCCGACTCGACGACGTCGGGATAAATCGTGCCTTGAGCGAGGAAGCTTATCTCGCCGAGCTTTTTCGCCTCTTCCTCAAACACCGCGATAAACTCGGCACCGATTATCTTGCGCTTCTGCTCCGGGTCTGTAACGCCCGCGAGCTTCGCAAGGAACCTGTCTGCAGCATTGACGCGGATAAAATGCAAATCGCGTCCCCGGAACGCAGACTCGACCTCGTCGGGCTCGTTTTTACGCATACAGCCGTGGTCGACAAACACGCAAGTCAGCTGGCCCGGCACGGCGCGCGAAATCAGCGCCGCGCAAACCGATGAGTCGACTCCGCCCGAAAGCGCGAGCAGCACGCGCTTATTTCCCACGCGCTCACGGATTTCGTAGATTGTCTGCTCTATATAGTCGTCGATGCTGTAGTCTCCGACCGCGCCGCAGACATCATAAAGGAAATTGCGCAGTACCTTTTGCCCTTCGTCGGTGTTTTTAACCTCAGGATGGAACTGCACCGCATACAGCTTTTTCGCGGGGTCACCGCAAGCCGCGATCGGGCAGCCCTTTGTCCTGCCAAAAGGCACAAACCCCGCCGGCAGCTCCTTAACGTGGTCGCGATGGCTCATCAGCACCATAAGGCGCGGCGATACGTCTTTAAAAAGCACGCAATCGGGGTCAAGCTCGGCTTTGACACGCCCATACTCGCCTTGATCGCCGGGCTTGACCACGCCGCCAAGCATATGGCACATCAGCTGCATGCCGTAACATATTCCTAGCACCGGCACACCAAGCTCAAAAAGGCGCGGGTCGGCTGACGGCGCGTCTTTTTCATGCACGCTGCTGGGCCCGCCAGTTAATATCAGACCTATTGGCTTTTTTTCCGCTATCCTTTCCACAGGCACGTTGCCCGGCAAAATTTCCGAATACACGCCGAGCTTGCGCACGCTCTGCGCTATGAGTTCTTTGTACTGCCCGCCGAAGTCGAGCACTAATACGGTTTGCTTTTGCTCTTTCATAAGTTGCTCCTAAAAACCAAATTAAGCCCGCCCGAAGGCGGGGATAGATTAAAACAGCGTATTCAGCCTTAATTCCTATCAGCCGCCGGGCAAACCCGCGCGGCAAAACTCAAAGCTCGATTATCGCGTCGCGCTCGGCGCCAACCGAAATGTATTTAATCGGGCAGCCGACCGCACGCTCTATAAACTCCACATACTCGCGCGCCTCAGCCGGCAGGTCGGCGAGCTTCTTGCAGTGCGAAATATCGGTTTTAAAGCCTTTAAAAAACCTATAAACCGGCTTTGCGCGAACCAGCCTGTCGCCGACGGGAAACTCCTCAGTCACCTCGCCGTCTATCTCGTATGCGACGCAGACCGGGATCTCGTCCATATATGATAGGACGTCGAGCTTTGTCAGCGCAAGTTCGCTTGCTCCCTGCACACTTACGCCATATTTCGACGCTACAACGTCAAATCCGCCGACCCTGCGCGGGCGACCTGTCGCCGCTCCGTACTCGCCGCCGGCTTCGCGCAATTTTTCAGCCTCTTTCCCAAACATTTCAGCTACAAACGGGCCTTCGCCCACGCAGGTCGAGTAGGCTTTCATTATGCCTATTACATTGTCAAGCTTCAGCGACGGCACGCCGGCGCCGATCGGCGCGTACGCCGCGATGTTGTTCGACGAGGAGGTGTAGGGGTAGATGCCGAAATCTATGTCACGCAGTGCGCCGAGCTGGGCCTCGAAAAGTATCTTCTTACCTGCTGCCGCAGCATCGTAGAGGTATTTGCCGGTGTCGCATATAAAGGGCAATAGGGGCTTGCCCCAGCGTTCAAGCCACTCTACAGTCTCGTCGACCGAGACCGGCTCGGCTTTGTACGCACCCGCGATTGTTAGGTTTTTCCACTCAAGCAGCGCCTCAATCTTTTCGCGCAGCGTGCCGGGCGACAATAGGTCTATCATGCGGATGCCCTTTTTCATGTATTTGTCGGAGTAAACCGGAGCGATGCCACGCCTTGTCGAGCCGTACTTTTTGTCGGCGAGCCGCTCCTCTTCGAGGTTGTCAAGTAGACGGTGAAATGGGAAGCAAATCGTCGCCCTATCGCTTATTTTGAGGTTGTCAGGCGAAATCTTAATCCCCGCGGCGGTGAGCCTGCCTACTTCCTCGCAGAGGTGCTGGATGTCTATAACCATGCCGCCGCCCATTACATTGACGGTATTCTCGCGCAAAATGCCCGAGGGAAGCAGATTCAATATGAACTTCCCTTTCTCGTTTATCACTGTATGACCCGCGTTGTTCCCGCCTTGATAGCGGACCACAATGTCGTATCGGCTGCCGAGCAAGTCCACCATGCGGCCCTTGCCCTCATCGCCCCAGTTTATGCCGACAATCGCTGTTAACATTAATTTTTACCCCACAATATAATAAGAATCAAATAAGGCTAAAAAATCGCCCGGCACAGGTTACGCAAAGCTTTGCGCAACCATTATTTTACCCATCGCGCGCATGCTTTCTGCACGGAATTTTCCGTCACACCGTTACTTCTGTGTTTACCTCAGGCAAATTGTAACCGGCAAGCTTTGTGCGGATTTTAGCTACATACTCTTCGGTCTGCTCACGTGCAAATCCGATGTATTTTTCGGGTTCGAGCAGCTCGGCTAGCTCGCTTTCGGTGAGCCCGAACCGGCTGTCAGCTGCGATGCGCTCGATAAGGTCGTTCTTTTTGCCTTCGGCTTTTATTGCCTTGCCGGCTTCGACCGCATGCTCGCGGATTGCCTCATGTAAAGCCTGGCGGTCTCCGCCTTTTTTAACGCAGTACATGAGTATGTTTTCGGTCGCTATAAACGGCAGCTCTTCTTCAAGGTGCCGTTTTATCATGTTCGGGTATACCGTCAGCCCCGAGATAACGCTTTTATAAAGCCCAAGTATCGCGTCGACGGCGAGGAATGCTTCGGGGATGCTTATGCGCTTGTTCGCCGAGTCGTCAAGCGTGCGCTCGAACCACTGCGACGAGGCGGTCAGCGCGGGGTTCAGCGAGTTCGCTATCACGTATCGCGAGAGCGCGGCGATGCGCTCGCTGCGCATCGGGTTGCGCTTGTAAGCCATCGCCGACGAGCCGACCTGCTTTTCCTCAAAAGGCTCGTCGACTTCCTTCAGGTGCGAAAGCAGCCGGATGTCGTTTGAAAATTTAAATGCGCTCTGGGCAATTCCCGAGAGGACGTTCATTACCATGCTGTCGACCTTGCGGGGGTACGTCTGCCCGCTGACGTCGTAGACGCCGTCAAAGCCCATCTTCTCGGCGATTTTTTTGTCAAGCGCGCGCGCCTTCTCGATGTCGCCGTCAAACAGCTCGCGGAAGCTTGCCGCCGTGCCGGTAGCGCCGCGGCAACCGAGGAGCTTTAAGTTCCTTGCCGCATGGTCGGCCGCGTCAAGGTCGAACTCAAGGTCCTGCAGCCACAACGTCGCGCGCTTGCCGACAGTTGTCGGCTGCGCAGGCTGGAAATGCGTGTATGCAAGCGTCGGCAAATCCTTATATTTTTCGGCAAAATCGCACAGCGCGCGCATGACGGATACCAAGAGCGCGCGGACCCTGCCTAGAGCTTCGCGCATTATTATTATGTCGGTGTTGTCGCCGACGTAGCAGGATGTGGCGCCAAGGTGGATAATTGGCTTTGCTTTCGGGCACTGCTCGCCGTAAGCGTATATATGCGCCATCACGTCGTGTCGCACCTCGCGCTCGCGCGCCTCGGCGACGTCGTAGTTTATATCGTATATATGCTCGCGCAGCTCCTGTATCTGCTCGTCGGTTATATTCAGCCCCAGCTCCTTCTCGCTTTCAGCCAGCGCGACCCAAAGCTTGCGCCAGGTCGAAAACTTCACGTCGGCTGAAAAAAGCCGCTGCATCTCGCGGCTCGCATAGCGCGTGCAGAAGGGGCTTACGTAGCTTTCATACTTATCCCTCGAGGACATCTTTCAGCCTCCGCAGAACCTCTCGGTACGCGCCTAGCATATCGCCCAAATCGCGGCGGAACCGGTCTTTGTCGAGCTTGCTGTCCGTCTCGGCGTCCCAAAGCCTGCATGAGTCGGGGGTTATCTCGTCGCAAAGGATAATCCCGTCAGCCGAGCGCCCGAACTCGAGCTTGTAGTCGACAAGCTTAATCCCACACTTTGCGAAAAGATCGCAAAGCAGCTCATTTACGCGCAACGCGACATTACGCATATAGTCGAGCTCTTCCTGCGCGGCAAGCCCGAGCGCGGTTATCTGGCTGTCGTTTATCATCGGGTCGCCGAGCTCGTCGCTTTTGAGCGAAAACTCGGTCGTGGTGTTGCGCAGCGGCGTACCCTCCGGGACGCCATACTTCTTTGAAAAGCTGCCGGCTGCAATGTTTCGCACTATAACCTCGACCGGCACAATCTCGGCGCGCTTTACCTCCACCGTCACGGGGTCAATCACGCGGACAAGATGAGTCTTTACGCCGTTTTTCTCAAGGTACTCGTAAATGAGGTTTGAAATGGCGCAATTTAGCTCGCCTTTTCCTTCAAATTCCTCTTTTTTCTGGCCGTTGAAAGCCGTCGCGGTGTTCTTAAATTTTATTATAAAAGTCTCGGGCGAGCCGCTGTCATACACCTGTTTCGACTTGCCCTCATAGAGCAGCTTCATTATACGCTAGCCCCCGTTGCTTTTATTATTTGAAGTTTTAACCTTTTTACTTCAATTTTATTATACCACCCTAAAAAATACTCTGTCAACGCAGCAAAAAATACAAACATGAGGGCTAAAGAAGCCCGAAAAATAACAAAGCAAACGGAAAGCACCGCTTCCGTTTGCCAAGACTGGAATTTACGATTTTTCTAGCGCCTGTGCAAGGTCGTCTATTATATCCTGCACGTTTTCAATGCCTACAGACAGCCTTACAAGGTCAGGACTGACGCCCGCCGCGACGAGCTGCTCGTCGGACAGCTGCCGGTGCGTCGTGCTGGCCGGGTGCAAGACGCAGGTGCGCGAGTCCGCGACATGCGTTTCAATTGAAACGAGCTTTAGGCTGTCCATAAAGCGCGTCGCCGCCTCGCGGCCGCCGCTCACGCCAAATGAAAGCACACCCGAGGTGCCGGCGGGCATGTATTTTTTCGCGAGGCTGTAGTATTTGCTGCTTTCAAGCCCCGGGTAGTTTATCCACGCCACTTTTTTGTGCCCTTCGAGGAACCTCGCGACCGCGAGCGCGTTTTCGCAGTGGCGGGGCATGCGCACATGCAGCGTCTCAAGCCCAAGGTTAAGGTAAAACGCATTCTGCGGCGAGGGGATCGGGCCGAGGTCGCGCATAAGCTGCACCGTGGCTTTCGTTATATATGCCGCTTTGCCGAAATCTTTCGTGTACCTTACGCCGTGATATGTTTCGTCCGGCTCGGTAAGGCAGGCGAACTTGTCGCCATGCGCCTCCCAATCGAAGTTGCCGCTGTCGACTATCGCCCCGCCTATCGCGCAGGCGTGCCCGTCCATGTACTTTGAGGTAGAGTGCGTGACTATGTCGGCGCCCCACTCGATTGGCCGGCAGTTTACCGGCGTCGGGAATGTGTTGTCGACTATCAGCGGCACGCCGTGCGCATGCGCGACGCGCGCGAACTTCTCTATGTCAAGCACGACGAGCGAGGGGTTAGAAAGGCTCTCGGCAAACATAGCCTTGGTGTTAGGCTTAAATGCCGCCGCAAGCTCGTCCTCCGGCGCGTCGGGGTCAACGAATGTTACGTCTATCCCCATTCGGCGCATCGTAACGTTAAGCAGGTTGTACGTGCCGCCGTAGATTGCCGACGAGGCGACGATATGGTCGCCCGCGCATGCAATATTAAAAAGCGCGAGAAAGTTTGCGGCTTGACCGGACGAGGTGAGCATCGCCGCGCAGCCGCCTTCCAAAGCAGCAATTCTTGCGGCGACTATGTCGTTTGTGGGGTTTTGCAGCCTGGTGTAGATATAGCCCGGCGATTTTAAGTCAAATATCGCCCCCATCTCGTCCGAGCTTGTGTATCTGAAAGTTATGGTTTGATAAATCGGTATCTGTCGCGGTTCGCCATTTTTTGGCTCATATCCGCCGTGCAGGCAGTTTGTCTCAAGCTTTTTCATTTCTCTCGCCTTTCCATAACGCCGGGCGGGACCTCGCCCGCCCGTGGCTTATTGTTTTTTCATTAAAAAGGGCGCCTGCCCATTGAAGCTTAGAATTTATAACCTTCCTTCAGCGTCACTATGCGGTTGAAGGTATTGGGGTATTTTGTATCCTTGCAGAAATAGCCGATCCTCACGAACTGGAACTTTTCTTCAGGCTCGGCATCAAGCAGCGCCGGCTCGATTTTCGCACCGGTTACTTTTACGAGCGAGTTTGGGTTTATATACTCGGTGAAATCCTTGTCCTCGGGTATGTCGCCGAGGTTCGGCACCGTGAACAGCTTGTCGTAAAGCATGACGCCGGCAGTAGCCGCGTGTTTTGCCGACAGCCAATGGATTGTGCCGCGCACCTTGCGTCCGTCGACCGGGTTGCCGCACCCGCTCTCAAGGTCGGCGGAAACTAAAACCTCCGCTATGCTGCCGTCGGGGTTTTTCCGCACGCCCTCGTATTTTATAATATACGAGCCCATTAGGCGCACCTCGCCGCCGGGCTTGAGGCGGTGGTATTTAGGCGGCGGGTCTTCCGAGAAGTCCTCGCGCTCGATATAAAGCTCGCGAGTGAACGGGACCTCCCTTGTGCCGGCGTCCGGGTCGTTCGGATTGTTCGGCAGGCTGAAATACTCCACTTTGTCCTCGGGATAATTTATGACCGTCACCTTTATCGGGTCGAGCACCGCAATGCGGCGCGGCGCCGTGGCGTTGAGCTCCTCGCGGATGCAGTGCTCTAGCAGCTCGATGTCTACGATGCTGTTGGTCTTTGAAATCCCGGCGCGGCGGACAAACTCGAAAATCGAGCTAGGCGTATATCCCCTGCGGCGCAAGCCTCGCAGTGTCGGCATGCGCGGGTCGTCCCAGCCGTCGACATAGCCCTCGAACACCAGCCGGCGCAAATAGCGCTTGCTCATCACCGTGTAAGTCATATTCAGCCGCGCGAACTCGATCTGACGCGGCTCCGGCTTAAACAAGCCAATGTTTTTTATCACCCAGTTGTAAAGCGGGCGGTTGTTTTCAAACTCGAGCGAGCACAAAGAGTAGGTTATTCCCTCTATCGCGTCCTGTATCGGGTGGGCGTAGTCGTAAAGCGGGTAGATGTGCCACTTTTCGCCCTGGCGATAGTGCGGCGTGTTCTTTATGCGGTATATCGCAGGGTCGCGCAGGCAGAGGTTTGGCGACGCCATGTCGATTTTGGCGCGCAGCGTTCGAGAGCCCTCGGGAAACTCGCCGTTTTTCATGCGCTCGAAAAGCTCGAGGTTCTCCTCGACCGAGCGGTTGCGGTAGGGGCTTTCGCGCCCGGGCGTCGTCAGCGTGCCGCGGTACTCGTTCATCTGTTCGGGCGAAAGGTCGCAGACGTAAGCGAGGCCTTTCTTTATCAGGAGTATCGCGTACTCGTAGCACTTGTCAAAATAGTCCGAGCCGTAGTAGACCGCGTCGGGCACAGCGCCTAGCCAGCAGAGGTCCTCGTATATCGATTTTACATACTCGGGGTCCTCTTTTTCCGGATTGGTGTCGTCATAGCGAAGGTGGAACCTTCCGCCGTATTTTTTCGCGGTCATGTAATTTATATAAATCGCTTTGGCGGAGCCGATGTGTAGGTACCCGTTAGGCTCCGGAGGAAAACGCGTTCGCACATAGTCGCGCCAGCCGTTCTCCTCGGACGGCCCCGCGGCAAGCTCCTCGTCGATTATGTCGTGTATAAAATTGGAGGCTATCTCTTCCATGACAGTTTTCTACTCCCGTAAGTTTGTCAGCTTTTTAATTTTATTCACGCGAAACCGCTCGACGGCTTCGGCTTTTATGAGCCTGTAAACACAAAACCCCAAAAACCCGCCGAGCGAAGCGAAAATCACGTCGTCTATGTCAGCTATGCGGTAAGGCATAACGAGCTGGCACAGCTCGACAAACAGCGATAGCGCAGCAGCGCCGAGCAGCGCCTTTGCCCATGAAGCCCCGCGCCACAATAGCGACAACATAAACCCCAACGGCACAAACAGCGCCGCCCCTCCGAGCACTTTTGCCAGAGCAGCCGCGTGCTCGCCGGCATACCTGCCGGAAAACATATCGTACATAAATCTTAGCGGGATAAAGTTATAAGCCATATTAGGCCACTCCGGCACCGCCGGGACCTCCATGACTAGGAGCGATAATATCCCGCCGCAGTACATCACAAGCAGCGCCGCGCCTATCTCGTGCGCCTGCGTCGTTGAGATGTTCAGCTTCCTTTGCCTTAGCGAGGCAAACCCGCGCACGAAGAGCGCCAGCGGCAGCGCCATTATCATGCCGCTAAACAGCGGCAATACATAATCTTTAATAAATCTCATTTCCCCGATACTATGGGGACGCTCAGCCGAGCGACCCGATAAACTCGCGCACGCGCCCGGCTACCCTCTCTTTGCCGAGCACATGCAACACATCGTACAAATCCGGCGAGTTCAACCTGCCGGTGAGCGCGACGCGAAGGAACATCGCGACGTCGCCGACATTGCCTTTATATTTTTCGGGCGACTCTTTGTAAAGCTTCATCTCGGGCGCATAGCCGAGCTCGGCGGCAATCGCCTTGATTTTGTCAAACCAAGCGTTGCGGTCGTCCGCCTCTTCGTAGGACTCAAGGAACAGCTCGAGCGCGCGCCGGATGTCGGCTTTGTCAAACCGAGGCTCGATTTCGTCTTCTATCTTAAACAGCCGGTCATAGAAGAACGAAAGGTATGGCTTAACATCAGACCACTTGGCGAAGTCTTTGCGCGGCTTTTTGCCGCCGCGGCCAATGGCGAATATCGCTTTCGCGTAGCTTGGGTCGGCGGAAATCTCAGCGTAAAGCTCGGGGTCATACTCCTTTGCCCATTCGGACACTTGGCTGTATACTTCATCCGCCGTCATGCGGGATATAACGTCCCGGCTGATGTCGTTCAGCTTGTCAAAATCGAACAGGCAGCCCGACGGGCTGAGCTTTTTGATGCTAAACGGGAACTCGGTATAGTGCTTATCGGGGTTTGCCATCCGCCACTCCTCGTAGTTCGAGTTGAGCAGCGTCATTAGGTACTCAATCGTCACAATCGGCGGGTAGCCGCTCTCATAGAAGAACGAAAGCCCGAACTCGGGGTCCTTGCGCTTTGACAGCTTGCGCTTTTTGCCTGTCTCCTCGTCGATTTTAAGCACCTGCGCGGTGTGTATATACTTCGGCATCTTAAACCCGAGCGCGCGGAAAAGCTCAATGTGCAGCGGCAGGCTCGGCAGCCAGCTCTCGTCGCGCACGACATGCGTTGTGCGCATCAGGTGGTCGTCGACCGCGTGCGCGAAGTGGTAGTCGGGCATTCCGTTGGATTTTAAAATGACATGGTCAATAAAGTTTTCCGATACGTCTATCTCGCCTTTGACGAGGTCGGTAAATTTAAAGCTCTTCCCTTCTGTGCCCTGCGAGCGTAGCCGCAGCACGAACGGCACTCCGTCATCAAGCATCTTTTTGACCTCGTCGAGGCTGGCGTCCCGCCACTTCGCCCATTTGCCGTAATATCCGGGCGTGAGCTTCTGCGCTACCTGCTCGCTGCGGATCTGCTCAAGCTCCTCGGGCGAGCAGAAGCAGGGGTATGCCTTGCCTTCGCGCACAAGCTGCTTTGCGTAGGTTTGGTAAATCTCCTTGCGAAGCGACTGCCTGTACGGCCCATAGTCGCCTTTGTCGCCGTCCTTTGTCGCGCCCTCGTCGAAATATATGCCGTACTTGCCGAGCATATCGATTATAAGCTCGGTCCCACCCTCGACGGCGCGCTTTTCGTCGGTGTCCTCGATGCGGAGGAAGAACACCCCGCCCGACTGGTGGGCCAAACGCTCGTCAATTAAAGCGCTATAGATGTTGCCCAGGTGTATAAACCCGGTAGGCGACGGCGCAAACCGTGTCACTTTTGCCCCCTCGGGCAGATTGCGCGGAGGATAGCGCCGCTCCATGTCCTCCGGCAGCGTTTTTATGTGCGGATACAGCAGCTCCGCAAGCTCCAAGTTTTTATCTTCCGTCATTTTTATCCTCCGGTTATCCAATTTGCGGAGTGACCTTCCGCATATGTCAACCACTCAAATACATATTGTATTTCCGCTCGTGCGAAAGCGTCGTAGGCGGGCCGTGTCCGGGGAACACCTGCCAGTCGCCCTCAAGCTTGGCAAGCATGCCAAGCGATTTCATGAGCGCGCCATAGTCGCCGCCCTCAAGGTCGTACCGCCCTATGTCCTCCCTAAAAAGCGTGTCGCCCGAAAGCATCACGCGGGCGTCGCGAATAAGGTAGCAAACCGAGCCTGGCGTATGCCCCGGCGTGTGCAGCACCTCAATTTTTACATAGCCAATCTCGATTATGTCCCCGTCGGCAAGCAGCCGCTCTGCAGGCGCGATAGGCTCCTCGCCCGCTCCGACAAACTTTGCCTGCGATAGCATCGGGTCGGCGAGCATTTCGGCGTCGTCCGCATGGATATATACCGGCGCTCCGGCGAGCTTGCGCAGCCCCTCAAGCGCGCCGGTGTGGTCGGCGTGCCCATGCGTAAGAAGGATAAGCTTGCATACCAGCCCGAGCCTTTTGAGCCTTTCGGCAATTAACTCTGCGTCATAGCCCGGGTCGACGACCGCCGCTGTGTTTGACTTTTCGTCTATAATAAAGTAGCAGTTTGTCCCCAGCGGCCCGACCGGAAACACTTTCAGTTTCATATTTCTTGCTTCGGCATCCGTATTTTACTCCTATAATGTATTATTATACCACGGCCACCCCGCATTGTCCACAATTTTATATTTTCCTAGCAAATTTTAAGCTTTGGGGGCGCGAAAAATCTACTGTTGCGCATATCTTCTTTAGTATGGTATAATTGATTTTAGGATACCAAAGGAGGGCTGCCGTGAAAAGCGACGAAAAAAGCGCCCGGCAAAAGCTCATATCGGCCGTGTCGCTCTTTTTGGCGGCGGCGGTTATTTTCGGGATAACGCTGCTAAAAGTGCGGGGAGCAAACGCCGGCGAGCCTACCACGTTTGTCGGCGACGAGCCGTGGTATGTCGCAAGCGCCGAGAACCGATATAAGTGGCAAAAGATTGTCGGCAAGATTTATGTGCCGGCGATGATTTTTAAAGAGCTAGGATACGAAATCCGCACCAGTTCGAAATCGGTTACGATATCTACGCCTTCGGGCGAAAAATACATTTCGTTTTCCGCCGACAACGAAAAAGCTTACACGCCTGAGCGCAAAGAGTTTTACCTCCGTTCATATTGGTTTGCGCACGGGGTGCTCGGCGTGCCGGTGTCGACGGTATGTGAGTATTTCGGGCTGACATTTGAGATTTACCCGACAAACGCCAAAAACGAAGACGAAGCGAAAGCCATACGTATCTCCGACGGCAAGCATAAATACAGCTTCACAGATCTTCTTCGAATCTACAGCCCATCCCTTCTGCCGCCCGAGACCACCGCGCCGCCCGAAACCACAAGCCCGGCAGAAGTGCCGGCGCGCGCCTACCTTATATACCTCACTTTTGAAGACGCGCCGAACCAGTACACCGACCAGATACTCGATTTGCTCGATATGTACGGCTATAAAGCGACGTTTTTCCTAAACGGCGGCGCGCTCGAGGAATATTCCGCAACCGTGCAGCGCATTATAGCCTCCGGCCATTCCATCGGGCTTCACACGATGACGCAGAACAGCCGGCATTTCGCGCGCGACATTTGGAATTTTATCGGCGAGCTGCGAGAGGAAAACGAGCTGCTTTACCGGCTTTTTAAAGTCACGACCAGGCTTGTGCGCGCGCCCGACGGCTCGCGGACCTCAAGCTTTGTGATAAGCCCCGAGGAAGGCGAGCTCATCGAGAGCCTCGGCTATGTGATTTGGGATTTCAACGTCGACACATACGACGGCTACGGCTACTCTGCCGCACGAGTCGCCGAAAACGCGATAGCTGGCATCGTAAAAAACGAGGTGCCGGTACTGCGCTTCCACAGCGGCGCAAACACCGTTAAAGCGCTTCCCACTGTGCTAGATTATATAAAAAGCAACTCCGACCAGTTCTCGGTCGCGCCGATTACTCCGGCCGCAAAAAACGTCTCGTTTTTAAAATAAAAAGCCGCCCGGCTCAAAACCGGGCGGTTTTTACTTGCATTTGTGCGGCGGCTTTTTTCTCGCCGGGCGTTTTATCCTACCACGAGGAGCCGCCCGAGCGCGTTGTTTTCAATCGCGTTGTTGACAGCCGGCATAAGCCGCTCGAACGCGCGGATGTTGTACTCGGTGTCGCCGCAGTACAGGCGGGTGACGCATTTGCGCAGTATCGCGCCGCGCTCTTCGGGTGGGAACGACTGCAACAGCTTTTGCGCCACGTCGATGTCGTCGTCGGTCAGCGCGAGCGTGCCGTGCTCCTTTTTAAGGTAGTCGGCAAAAACCGCGTTTAGCAGCGCGAGGGTGTATATGTTCACAATAGGAGAATCGTAGCTTTCGCCTAGCACGTCGCAAAAGCGCTTGTAGATTGAGGCTATCGCGAGCGGACCGAAGTCGCGGCAGAATTTATTCTCGCTGCAGAGGTGCAAAAGGTAGCTTTTTAAGTAATGTATCCCTATCGCCCCTACCACCGGCACCGCAAGCGGGTAATCAAGCATCGCGTCTTTGTATTTCCTCTCGCGGCGCTTGTTCTCCGGGGGGTTTAGCCGGTGAGGCGCGAACTTGATGTCGTACCCTCGCAAAAGTTCGGGTATCGCGGAGTCGAGCGCGTTATTGTACTCGTAGTTTGGCACATTTATCCTAGACCGGCGCGCCAAAACGAGCAGGCTCGTGGTTTCAAACACCAAGCGTTTTACAGCCTGAATCCCTTTTACATAAAGCTCTTCGGGTGTATTTTTGCGTATCTCCTCGAGCGCGGCGTAGTGGTTCCCCAAGGAAAGCAGATATGCGTCTATATTATACGTCAGCGCGAGCGCAAGCTCGCTTGCCGTTTCAGCCATTACCGACGTCGACTCGCCCTGCGTGTACATGTAAATCATCTCACCGAGCTGATGGTAAAGCCCAAGCTGTAGTTCCTGGTACTCGTCGTTTGTCATCGCTCCGCAGCGCACAGCTTCTTCGGCTAGCGTGCTGAGATACGCGCTGTTTTTTATGTTTTTGGGGTTAAGTTCAGGCTGTTTTCTTTCAATCCCGTAATTCATTATATATCTTCCTCTATTTCGGGATAGGTATCGTAATCGTCGTCAGGATCGTGCAAAAGGTCGTCGCGCCCCTCGTTGACGTATCTCAGCAGTGACTCAAGGTCGCGCCCCGCCAAAAGCTCGGTCGAACCGTGGCATGGGCCCTCAAACAGCTCGTACATTATGTCGATGAGGTCTTTGTCGGAAATCCTGTCCCGCGACTCAGTTTTAAAGTAATAGAAAATATCAAGAAGCTCACCGAGCGTTTGGGCGTAGTTTTGGCTGTTTATATACGACGAAGTGCAAAACTTGTCTATAATCTGCAAGATTGCGCCGGAGCCGAGCTCGATGCGCTCGTTTTCGCGCAGTGAGCGGTTGCGTATCTCGACGAGCTCCCTTGCCTGGCTTTCGGTAAGCACGAGCCCGTATTCCGCTGTCCTTTCATTGGTGGCGAGCAGGTCACGCGTTATCGCGGCGTTCTCAAGCTGCCTGAGTTCGCCGCCGGCACCCATAAATATCGAAATCAGCGCAGACATCTTGCGCGCCCCCTTTAGGCTTTAGCCAAAAATTTTGTTAAAAAACTGTTGACAATATTAAGCGATGATGATATAATTATAAAGTGTATCAGCGATTAGATGAGAGCATGGCGGAGATTTCGACTGTTTTCATCTTATTATTTAAAATTACATTGTATTATATCATATATATTTGAATAATTCAAGAACGAGCTGGGTATTTTGAAAAATTACCAGCGGCGCGGGACATGTCCAAAGCGAATACTCCGCACAGAGAGCAGTCGCCGGTGGATGCCGAGGGAGGAGCAGGGCGTAAATAAAGCCGATAAAAACCCAAGGCATCACCGAAGCTGAAAGCGACGCCGAGCAATGCGAGGATACCACCCGCGTGTCACAAGTGAATACAAATGAGTGAAAAGTACGGGTGGAACCGTGCGGAAACATTGATCTGCTGTTTCCTCACCCCGGGCAGTGCGCGTTTGCGCTTACTGATCGGCGGTGAGTTTTTTTTAACCCAGAAAAACTGAAGAGGAGTGTAGAATATGAAGACGGCGTATGAGATACTAAAAGAAAATGGGCAAATGAGCCGTGATGTGCTTGCGGCGTCGGTTAATGGCGAGCTTTGCGACCTGACGACCGAAGTGCCTGAGGGCGCAGAGGTAAAGCCGATTACTTTTGAAGACGACGAAGGCAAAAAAGTATTCTGGCACACCTCCTCTCATGTGCTTGCCGCGGCTGTAAAGCGCCTTTTCCCCGACGTTAAGCTCACCATCGGCCCGGCAATCGATAACGGGTTTTACTATGACTTCGATACTGGCGACGTCTCGTTTACGCCCGAGGTGCTCGAGAAAATCGAAGCCGAGATGAAAAAGATTATAAAAGAAAACTACCGCGAGGAGCGCTTTGCCCTCCCCCGCGACGATGCCAAAAAGCTCATGGAGGAGCGCGGCGAGCCTTATAAGGTCCTGCTTATCGACCGCGTGCCCGAGGGCGATGAGATTTCATTCTACCGCCAGGGCGAGTTTATTGACCTTTGCGCCGGCCCCCACCTTTACTCGGTAGGCGCTATTAAAGCTTTCAAGCTCCTCTCCTGCACCGGCGCGTATTGGGAAGGCGACTCGAAAAACAAGATGCTCCAGCGCGTTTACGGCATATCCTTTCCAAATAAAGCGATGCTCGACGAGTACCTCGCGAAGCTTGAGGAGGCCAAAAAGCGTGACCACCGCAAGATAGGCCGCGAGATGGATCTCTTTGACATCTTCGAGGAAGGCCCCGGCTTCCCGTTCTTTTTCCCGAAAGGCATGGTACTCCGCAACCTGCTTGAGGATTACTGGCGCAAGATTCACCGCGAGGCAGGCTACCAGGAGATTAAAACTCCCATTATCCTCAACCGCAAGCTTTGGGAGACGTCCGGACATTGGGACCACTATCGCGAAAATATGTACACGACGGTCATCGACGAGACCGACTTTGCCGTCAAACCCATGAACTGCCCGGGCGCGCTGCTCGTCTACAAGCGCCAGCTGCACTCGTACCGCGATCTGCCGATCCGATACGCCGAGCTAGGGCTTGTCCACCGCCACGAGCTTTCGGGCACGCTGCACGGGCTTATGCGCGTGCGCTGCTTCACTCAAGACGACGCGCATATCTTCATGATGCCCGAGCAAATTAAGGATGAAATAATCGGTGTTTACAAGCTGATCGACAAGGTCTACTCTACCTTTGGGCTGAAATACACCGTCGAGCTGTCGACGCGTCCCGAAAACTCGATTGGCACCGACGAGGCTTGGGAGCAGGCGACAAACGGCCTTAAGGGCGCGCTTGACGAGCTGGGCGTACAGTACAAGATAAACGAAGGCGACGGCGCTTTCTACGGGCCGAAAATAGACTTTCACATTGAGGACAGCCTCGGGCGCACTTGGCAGTGCGGCACAATACAGCTTGACATGAACTTGCCCGAGCGGTTCGACATCACCTATATCGGGGCCGACAACCAGCGCCACCGCCCGGTCATGATCCACCGCGTCGTATTCGGCGCGCTTGAGAGATTTATCGGCATCATTACCGAACATTTCGCAGGCTCGTTCCCGCTCTGGCTTGCGCCCGTGCAGGTGAAGATACTGCCGATCGTCGACTCTTGCCGGGAGTATTGCGACAAGCTTGCCGCGCGGCTTGACGCCGAGGGCATCCGCTATGAGAAGGACTACCGCAGCGAGACGATAAATTTCAAAATCCGCGAGGCCCAGCTTGAACGCGTGCCGTATATGCTTGTCGTCGGCGAGCGCGAAGTCACTGACGGCACGGTCGCGGTGCGCTCGCGCAAGACCGGCAAAACGGCCGTCATGAGAATAGACGAGCTCATCGCGAACCTGCGCGAGGAAATAGACACCAAGGCGCTTTAAGCCTGACCGAAAATGCCAAAAGCAATGCTAAAAATGCTAAAAGCGAAGGCTGCAAACGTAGCCTTCGCTTTTTTGCTTACCGCTCATATTATTTTCTCAAGCTCATATTTATTTAGTAAAATCCCAGGAAAGCGGGCGATAGAGTGGCAAGAAAAACGCGAAGGCACGCAGTACCAGTCCAAAACCTCATCGAAAAGGACGTCTCGTATGTGAGGTTTTTGCACGGCGTGCCCACGGTGCCTACGGTCGATTTATATGCGGACGGCCAGCTTATATACAGCGGGCTTTCCTACGGGGATGTAACCCCGTATTTAAAGCTTCCGGCAGGCAATGTGCTTATAACCATCTACAGAACAGGCACAAACGACGACCTTATAGGCTTTTTGAACGTTAATTTGCCGGAGGGAAGCATTTTCACCGTCGTCGGTATCGGTTTTCCCAGCCGGCTTGAAGTGCTTCAGGTACCCGACACTGTTCCGCCGCCGCAATCGGGCACATCGTCGTTTTTGCGCTTTGTGAACCTCGCTTCGGACGCGCCGCCTATGGACCTTACGGTTGACGGCATGCAGACAATACTGCAGAACGTCGCCTACAAGGACATCTCGTTATACCGACGGCTGACGCCCGGAGAGCACATCCTCGATTTTTCCGCCTCCGCCTCGGGGTTGAGGATACTGCCGCCGTTCCCTATCGACCTTGACCCCGCCATGCTTTACACCGTCTATATCGTAGGCTTCAACGACGGCGAAAACGCGGATCGGGAGATTGTTATTTTGACCGACGGCTTGCTTGAAAACGGCGAAGTGTAGCCCGGCAGCCAAAGCGCCGCCATGTTTTATGCGCGCTGCTTGTCGAAAAGCTCGGGGTGTATCACATGCTCGTCGCGCGGCGAAAATGAGGAAAGCTTGGGGTCGGTGAGAAGTATCCCCCGCCTTACTATGGCGTTGCCAAACCGCTCGCGCAACCCGAACACCGCAAGCTCGAGCGCCTCGTCGCGCTCCGCAGTCGGCGACTCGGGCAAAAGCCTTATCTGCGCGCTCTCTTGCGAGACAAGATCCATGGCGCGCACTCCCAAAGTTCGGATCGGCCGGCCGTCGTGGTGGCGCTTGTAAAGCATAAACGCGGCGTCGAAAATATCGCGCGCGAGCCAAGTTTCATATGGCAGCTTCACCTGCCGCTCGTAACTCTCGAGGCTGCTGTCGCGCACATGGATTTGCACGGTCGTGCATTTAAAGCACTGCTCGCGCAGCCGCGCCGCGACGCTTTCGCAGAGGACGTATAGCGTCACGCGCACGTCGTCGTCGCAAACAAGGTCGCGCGGTGTCGTCGTCGAGTTGCCGATGCTTTTGATTTTTATCGAGGCGCAGCTTTCAAGCACCGGCGTCCTGTCAAGTCCATTCGCAAATTTCCAAAGCATGCAGCCGTTTTTGCCCAACACTCCGCGGATAAGCTCGAAATCGGCGCATGCGAGGTCGCCGATAGACCTTATGCCATAAAGCTTCAGCTTTCGGGCAGTCGCGCCGCCGACAAACAGCAGATCGGTGACAGGCAACGGCCACAGCAGCTTGCGGAAGTTCTCGCGCGTTATGACCGTGGTCGCGTCGGGCTTTTTGTAGTCGCTGCCCATTTTCGCGAAAACCTTGTTATACGACACGCCGACAGAAGCGGTGATGCCAAGCTCCTTTTTGACGCGCTCGCGTATCTCGTCGGCTATCTCTTTGCCCGAGCGTGCGTCGCCCGAGACGTCGAGCCAGCACTCGTCGATGCCGAACGACTCAACGCGGTGGGTATACTCGTCGTAAATCTCGCGCGCCCGGCGCGAAAATTCTATATACCGCTCCATGTGCGGCGGCACAAACACAATCCCGGGGCATTTGGCGCGCGCCTCCGACAATGTTTCGCCGGTGCGCACGCCGTAGCTTTTCGCGATGAGGTTTTTCGCGAGCACTATCCCATGCCGCAGCTCGACATCCCCCGCCACAGCCACGGGCTTATCCCTTATTTCGGGGTTATAAAGGCATTCCACCGCGGCGAAAAAATTGTTAATGTCAACATGCAGTATCGTCCGATCCATAAACTATCCCGCAGCCGCTCCTTCTCAAAATTGGTGAATTTTTCTTTCACTATATAGTGAATTGTTGTTTCATCTTAATTGTATGCTATTTTCACCCGAATTATCAAGTGAAACATGAGCGAAATCACACTGCAATTTTTAGGAGCGGCGTAAATTTGCGGGAAAACATGCGGCTGATGGAAAAAAATAAAAGCGGGGGTATCCCGCTTTTTTGTTAAAAGGCGCAAGCCATCCGAACTTTTATTTTTTGCCCTCGCGCAGGCGTCGGAAAAAACTCGAGAGCAGTTTTGCGCACTCGTCGCGCAAAACTCCGCGCGCTATCGCGGGCTTATGGTTGAACGGGTACGACGAGAGGTTTATTACGCTGCCAAACGCGCCAGCTTTCGGGTCGGGCGCGCCGTATACCACCCTGTCGAGCCGGGCGTTTACAATCGCGCCGGCGCACATCGGGCATGGCTCAAGCGTCACATAAAGCGTGCACCCGTGCAGCCGCCAGCCGCCGAGCGCCTCGCACGCCGTTTTTATCGCGAGCAGCTCCGCGTGCGCTGTGGCGTCTTTCTCAGTCTCGCGCAAATTGTATGCCTCAGCGACGATGCTTAAAGGGGAAGGAGGTGCGCCGGTCCGGGCTATCACGCAACCTATCGGCGCCTCGCCAAGCTCTGCCGCACGTGCCGCAAGCGCAAGCGCGCGGCGCATGAAATACTCGTCCGCGGCGATATTTTCGTTTAAGAGGTTGCCCATATGCTCATCCGGCCACCAGCGAAAGGTAGTAGTCCTGCATTATTTTCGCATCCTCGGCCATCGTGCCCGCCGACTCGCAGATGATGCGCGGCGAAAGCCCCTCTTCGGCTATGACCTCAATTAGCGCGCGGTAGTCGGGGCCGAAGCTCGAGTTATCCGCTAAAGTAAGGTGCCGCCGCTCGCCGGCGGAGGTGTACTCGATGCGCGAGAAATGGCAGTGAAGGTATTTGGCTTTGTCGTCGCCCAGTCCATTTGCGATTTGGTCGAACACCCGCCTGTAGCCATCCTTGTCGCCTTCGCCGAAAACCCCGCCAAGCTCGCGCGCGTACATATGCGCAAAGTCGACGACCGGGTAAAGCCTGGCGTCGAGCCGGCAAAGCTCAATAACTTCCTGTAGCGTGCCAAGCTGCCCGCGTTTGCCCATTGTCTCAACGCCGAGCCTTATGCCCTCATACACGCTGCCCGCTGTTTCCTCAAGCACCTGGCAGAGGGTTTCAGCCGAGAGCCTCATAGCCTCCTCGCGGCTCATTTTTAAAACGCTGCCGCAGTGGATGACGATTATGTCTGCGCCGAGCAGCCTTGCCGCGTGCAGGCTCTTTTTTATGTGCCCGATGCTCGACTGCCTCTTTGCAGGCTCCGGGCTTGAAAGCGAGATATAGTACGGCGCGTGCAGCGACATCGCTATGCCGTATTTTTCCGCTTCCTCGCCGATTTTGGCGTAAACCTCGTCCGAGCCACGCACGCCGTTGCCCGCCTGGTATTCGTAGGCGAAAAGCCCGCGCTCGGCAAGCCACTTCGGCGCCTCGTAAGTATGCTTATGCCCTTCGGCGGCGAAGCTGTCCGAGTTGCCGCCCGGTCCGAAAAGTGCTGCCATTTATACCCCTTTAAAATTTGATCCCGTAGAGTGCATATATTATTTTTTCGCCAGCGCGCTTGATTATAAACAGCGGTGTGAGCTTGTCCTTTATAGGCCGCACGACAATCGCGCGCATCCCAAGCCGCTTTGCGCCAAGCACGTCTGTAAAAAGCTGGTCGCCGATAGCGACGCATTCGTTTGCATCCACGCCCATAACCTCCGCCGCGCGGGAAAACGCGCGCCGCGAGGGCTTGCCGCTGTCCGCCGACCAGAAAACGTCCATACCGCGGCAAAACCGCTCGACGCGGCTCTGCGAGTTGTTTGATACAAACGCAAGCTTTAGCCCTGCTTCCCCAAGCGCGGCGAGCCACGCCGCTACCTCGGGCGTAGGCTCAAGGTCGTCGTAGGTGACCAGCGTGTTGTCGATGTCGAGTATCACCGCGCGCGCGCCGAGCCCGCAGATAAACTGGGGCGTAATCTCGAATACATTATCAAAAAGGTAATCCGGCAAAAGGTACTTTTTAAGCATGCGTTAGATCACTATAAGCTCTTTCGGCGCGCGGGTGACATTTTCAGCCCTATCCTCACGGATATAGACCATATCCTCGATGCGCACGCCGTACTCGCCTTCAAGATAGATTCCCGGCTCGATTGTAACGATGTTGCCGGGCACAAGCGGCTTTGTGCCGCCGCCCGAAACGCTCGGCCCCTCGTGGATTTTAAGCCCGACGCCGTGGCCAAGCCCATGGCCGAACCTGCCCTTATAGCCCGCCTCGTCGATTATGTCGCGCGCGATTTTGTCGATCTCCGCGCCGGTTTTGCCGGGCCCTATCGCCTCAAGCGCGGCGAGCTGGGCGCGCAGCACGGTATCGTATACTTTTTTCATCTCGTCCGTGACCGAACCAATCGCGATTGTGCGCGTCATATCCGAACGGTAGCCGCCAACTATCGCGCCGAAGTCGAGCGTCAAAAAGCCTCTCTCGAGCTTTTTGTCGCGCGGCACGCCGTGCGGCAGCGCAGACTGGGTGCCGGAAACCGCGATAATATCGAACGCCGGGCCTTCCGAACCAAGCTTCCGCATGCGGTACTCAAGCTCAAGCGCGACTTCACGCTCGGTCATTTCGGGCGTGATAATCCCAAGCACCTCGTCGAATGCTTTCTCCGCGATTCGCTGGGCTGCCACTATACGCGAAAGCTCGATCTCGTCCTTTACCTCGCGCAGCTCGTCGACAAGCCCGCCGACAGGCTCAAACTGTATGGCCGGGAAATCACGCTTTAAGCCTTCGAGCCTCGCGCAGGTCAAAACGCGGTCCTCAAAGCCCACTTTTGCCACCTGTGCCGAATCGAAAATCGGGCCGAACAGAGAGGGCAGCCCGCCGGACAAAAGCTCGACGCGAAAACCGGTACCTGCTAACGCCTTTTTCGTGGCTTCGATATATCGGAAGTCGGCAAACGCATATGCCTCGGTTTTAGTCACAAGCACATAGCCGTCGTGAAACTCAAAATCGGTGAGGTACTGGCTGTTTGTGCCGGAGGTAAAAAGCAGCGCGTCTGTAGTCATCTTTTCCCTAAGCTTTGCCAGCCGCGCCCGCAGAAGCTCGGACATATCCATAAATTTGCTCGCCCCTTTATATAGTTTTGCCGCAAGCCGCCATAAATCGGCCTGACGCGGCATAAAAATTCAAAATTCTCTCATAATTTTATCCTTTACATATGGTATGATTATTAAAGGGCGGTAACATTCCGGTGTCTTAATTGTAAATTAATATTTTGGCACTTTAAATTAACATATAGTTGTGATATAAATAATCGGTATACCAAAAGCGGCATTTGCGCCGGAGGACTTTGCAAAGACCAAGGAGAAAAACCATGAAAAAACAACTGGCCGCGTTTTTGTGCATAGCTTTGATTTTCGCCTCTTTTGCCACATCCTGCGCCAAGGAAGCTTGGAAAGGATATGAGAAGAGCGATCTTTCAAAATACGTGAAGGTCGGTCAATACAAAGGACTTGACGTGGTGCTAAACACCGAACTTGTGACCGACGACGAGATCGACTACCGAATCGAACAGGAGCTTGTTGCGGCAAGATACGAGGAAGAGATAACCGACCGCCCGGCTGGTGCCGGCGACCATGTGCTGTTTGACTATGTCGGGAAAATCGACGGTGAGCCCGACCCCAACTTCTCGGGCGAGGATATAGTAGTTCAAATCGGTACGAACGTCTTTCACCCGCAGCTTGGCGACATTGAGAGCGCCTTTATCGGTCATAATAAAGGCGACGTCTTCACGGCATCCGGCACGTTCCCTGAAAATTATACAAGAGCGGGCATTGAAAACCCCGAAAGCTTGGTTGGCAAGTCGATAACTTTTGAAATCACTCTTAAAAAGGTTTTCGACCTTGTCATCCCCGAGCTTAACGACGAGTTTGTAAAGAATGTCTCGACGGTCAGCACAACCGTCGAGGAATACAGGAATGAAATCAAAAACAAAATCATAGAGGAACGCAAGGCAAACATCGACCAGCAAAAGATGTACGGCGCCTGGGCTGCCGTGATGAACACCGTTGAGGTTATTGAATACCCGGCCCCCGAGCTTGAGGCTGCAAAAAAATCCATAGAGGATAATTACCTCTCTATGGCGCACAGTCTCGATCCGGATTTGACGCTTGAAGCATACACCGCCGGTTTTTTGAACATGTCTATGGACGAGCTTGCCGCGCAAATCGAAAAATACGCCCAAAACACTGTGACCGAGCGGCTTGCGCTTTACTATATCGCGCAGCAGGAAAACCTCTCGGTTACCGACGAGGAGTATAAAAACACCCTCGCCGAGTATGCAGAAAAGTACGGCTTTGAGTCGCCCGAGGAATTTGAAAAGTTCTATGGCGCCGAGCTCATCCGCGAGTCCATGCTTTTCGACAAAGTTATAAAGCTTGTAATTGACAGCGCCAATTTTATCGAAGCAGCCATGCTGGAGGAGATTAATTAGCCTTTTCTCGCTGCCGCTTTGATACGCTTTCGCTTTAGCCGGGACGCCTAGCGCCCGGCTTTATGTTACTTTGGGCTACTGCCTAGCCCACCGCAACTAACAAGCGCTTTTTAGCTTTGAAAGGAGGGCTTTTATGCCTCGCCCACTCGCCGACTTGATCCGCCCGCAAAGCTTTGACGAAGTCGTGGGCCAAAAGCACCTAGTCGGGGACAACGGCGTGTTGCGCCGCATGTGCAAGCAAAGGCATTTTACCAACATGATATTTTTCGGCCCGCCCGGCACCGGCAAAACCACAGTCGCTGAGATTGTCGCTCGCGAGGCGGGCATGAACTTGCACCGGCTCAACGCGACGACCGCAACGCTCGCCGACATAAAAGAGGTTATCGCCGACTCCGGCAGCGTGTTCGGAAGCTCGGGCACGATGCTGTACCTCGACGAGATACAGTATTTTAACAAAAAGCAGCAGCAGTCGCTGCTTGAATATATCGAAGATGGGCGCATCACGCTCATCGCCGCGACGACCGAAAACCCGTATATGTACGTTTATAACGCGATTTTGTCGCGCTCGGCGATTTTTGAGTTTTACCCGCTGTCCGAGGAGGATATAGCCGCTGCGCTGCGCCGCGCGCTGGATTACCTTATAAAATCCACCGGCAAAAGCAAACGCGCGTCCGACGAAGTGATAAGCTATATAGCATCCTGCGGGGCAGGCGACGCGCGTCGCGCGATCGGGCTGCTAGAGAACGCATTTTACGCCTCGGGCGACGAGCTCGAGCTTGATATTATAAAAGCGATGACGCCGAAAGTAGTAGGCGCCTTCGACCGCGCGGGGAATGTGCATTACGATTTGCTTTCAGCGCTGCAAAAGTCGATCCGCGGCTCCGACCCCGACGCCGCGATATTTTACCTTGCCAAAATCCTCGAAGGTGGGGACCTGCTTGGCGCTTGCCGGCGCCTTCAGGTCATTGCGAGCGAAGACATTGGCCTTGCCTATTCCTCCGCGGCGCAAATAGTGCGCGCCTGCGTGGAAAGCGCGCGCGAGCTTGGCATGCCCGAAGCCGCGATACCGCTAGCGCATGCGACAATACTTCTTGCAACCGCGCCGAAATCCAACTCCGCTTACCTTGCGTATGCCGCCGCCGCATCCGACGTCGCTGCCGGCAAAGGGCAAAGCGTGCCCGACCATATGCGGCCTTTTCATAAGTACCAAAACTACAAGTATCCGCACGACTACCCCAACCATTACGTCGAGCAGCAATACCTGCCGGACGATCTCGTCAGCGCAAAGTATTACACATTCGGCGACAATAAAGCCGAGCGCGCAGCCGCCGAGTATTGGAGCAAAATCAAAGGCCAAAAATAATAAAAGCGGCTGTAAAAAGCCGTTTTTTGTTATGTAAAAAACCGCGCGGGAGTTATAGCTCAAGCTTAATCCGCACGACCTCGAGCGTGCGCCCGGTGTCCGGGTCAAGCGAAAACAGCGCTCCCTGCAGCTCCAGCGGCCCGTCTGCCAGCTCGAACCGCACAGGCATGCGGGTGCGGAACTTTTCGATTATTATATCAGGCCTGATGCCCAGCACCGAGACTTTTGGCCCCGTCATGCCAATGTCGGTTATATAGCCGGTCCCGCGCGGCAAAACGCACTCGTCGGCGGTCTGCACATGTGTGTGCGTGCCAAAAATGACATTTATACGACCGTCAAAGCAGTGCGCTATTGCCAGCTTCTCCGAGGTCGCCTCAGCATGTATGTCGAGCACGGCAAAATCGTAGCGCCCGCGCTCGCGCTCGAGCACGCGCTCGATGGCGTCGAACGGGCTGTCGAGCGGATCCATATACACCGTGCCCAGTGCGTTTATGACAAGCACTCGTTTGCCTGCGCGCTCGACTATTACGCTTCCGTGGCCGGGGCAAAGCGGTGGATAGTTGACGGGCCGGATCAGCGCCGGGCAATCCTCGAGAAACTGCTTTATCTCGCGCTTGTGCCATATGTGGTTACCCGAGGTGATGACGTCGGCGCCCGCGCCGAGCAGCATCTTTGCGGTAGCCGCGTCGAGCCCATTGCCCACGCATGCATTCTCGCCGTTTAATGCGACAAAAGAGGCGCCAAGCTCGCTGCATAAAGCCGGCAGCCTAGAACAAAGCGCCTTCGCCGCAGCCGGCCCGACCACATCGCCTATCGCCAGTATTTTATACGGGTTTTTCATTATTTTTCTCCTTTATAACCTCAGCCCCGGCAGATCTGCCTTTGGACCGCCAGCTCAATAGCTTATGTCAAAAAGCCCGCGCACCGTTTCGAGCGCTGCCGGAGGCGGCTCGCACGTTGATGCAAGCTCGAGCGCAGACTTTAGTAGCTCCATATCGCTCCAAAGGCTCGCGAACCTAAACCTCAGCTCGCCGTGCTGGCGGGGCGAGCCGTCGTCGCCGCGGGGGAAGAAATCGCCCGGTCCGCGAAGCTCAAGGTCGGCTTCCGCGACTTTATAGCCGTCGGATGTCTCGCGCAACACCTGCAGCCGTCTTTTCGACTGCTCGTTTTTAGTGTCGGATACAAGTATGCAGTAAGATTTGCGCGTGCCGCGCCCAACCCTGCCGCGGAGCTGGTGAAGCTGCGCAAGCCCAAACCGCTCTGCATTCTCTACTATCATCAGCGAGGCGTTGGGCACATTTATGCCGACCTCAATAACCGTCGTCGATACCAGTATATCTATATTCCCCGCCGCGAACTCGCTCATTACCGCATCCTTTTCGGCGGGGCGCATTTTGCCATGTATAAGCCCTACCCTGAAGTTCGGGAAAACTTCGTTTTGCAGCACTTCGGCGTATTTTACGGCGCTTTTTAGCTTTGTGTCGCCTTCCCTTGTTCCGTCGAAGTCGAAGCCCACAACGCCGCCTTCGCCGATTACCAGCCCCTCTCCCAGCTCGTTGTCATCTTCGTGTTCCTCGATTGTGGGGCATACTATATATACCTGCCCGCCCTCTTTGACGTTTTTGGAGATGAAGGCGTTCAGCCTCTCGCGGTAGCTTTCGTCCACGATGTATGTGTCGACCTTCTGCCTGCCGGGCGGAAGCTCGTCGATAGCCGACAAATCGAGGTCGCCGTAAAGTATCATCGCGAGCGTGCGCGGGATGGGCGTAGCGCTCATTACAAGCACGTGCAAGTTTTTCCCTTTTGAAGCGAGCTTGGCGCGCTGCATGACGCCAAAACGGTGCTGCTCGTCGGTAATGACGAGCGCGGGGTTTTTTAGCTCCACGTCATCGGTAATAAGCGCGTGCGTACCTATGACAAAGTCGATTTCGCCGCTCGCCAGCCCCTCCTTTATCGCCTTTTTCTCGGAGGCTTTCGTCGAGCCGGTAAGCAGCGCGACCGAGACTCCCAAGCGCGAGAACAGCGCCGAAAGGTCTTTAAAATGCTGTGCGGCGAGTATTTCGGTTGGCGCCATCATCATCGCTTGGTAGCCGTTTTTAACTGCGAAATAAACGGCTGCCGCGGCGCATATGGTCTTGCCGCTGCCGACGTCGCCCGACACGAGCCTTGCCATCGGTCGGCGGGCAGGCGAAACCATGTCGGCGTATATCTCGTTTATCACACGCTTTTGCGCGCGGGTTAGCTCGAATGGGAGCGCCGATAAAAACTCGCTCGGGTCGACGGGGCCGAGTGGCGGCGCTCCGCCGGTCGCCCGTTCCTTTCTCGCTCGAGTGAGCGCGAGCGAGAAAATGTAAAGCTCCTCGAATACGAAATATTTGCGGCCCCGGTCAAGCTCGGCGTAATTTTGCGGGAAATGTATATACCGGTACGCCTCCGCAGGGCGGCAAAGCCCGAGCTTTTCGTACGCTTCTTTCGGTAAAAGCTCCGGATATGAGCCAGGCTCGATCCGCTCGAGCGCAGCGCGCTTGAGGTTACCCAGGTATTTCTGCGACAGCCCCGACGTGAGCCTGTAGATCGGCACAAACTCTGGAAGGGGCCTGCCCTCGCGCACCTCTTCATATGCGGGCGAAACGAGCGTGGGTACGCCCCTGTCGTATGTGAGCTTGCCCCAAAATCGGAATGTGTCGTCGACCCCGAATATGTCACCGACATAGCGCTGGTTGAAAAATACTATCACAGCCGCGCCCGATTTGTCGGCAGCCGAAAACTTTGTTATAGTCATGCGGTTTTTGACTTCTTTTGTCACCGGCTGCGAGCGGACGGTTAAAATAAACGCCGCAACTTCGCCGTCGGCGGCTTCCGAAAGCAGCCGCACATTGCCGCGGTGCTGGTACGCGCGCGGAAAATGCCGAAGCAGGCTCCCTGTGTCGGTTATATCGAGTTTGAAAAGCAGTTTTGCCCTTGCTTCCCCGACCCCCGGAAGCTGTTTTACCGGAGAGTTAAAAGTTAACATTATTTTACACAAATTCGCTTGTTTTACACGGATAAATAGTTTAATATTACTAATACTTATAACACAAGAAACAAGGAGAAGAGATTATGGATAACCAGGCGTATGCAAATACAAGCGGCAATACAAATAAATGGAGCGCAATAAAGGCTGAAATAACAAATATATGGGGCTGCATTAAGAATTGGTACAACGGTTATAAAAACGCCGACCACAAGATTTTAAGGCGTAGATGCAGCTCGGAGCTAATGATTTGTACCAAAAATGCGCCCGACACCCCGCTTCACAAAGTCTCCGTTAGCACCGATATCTCATTCTCCCTTGTCGAAGTGGGGCTGCTCGCCCTTGGATTTTCGCTCCTTTGCATCCTTTTTAAGCTTTTGCGCCGTTGCTGCTGGTAAACTGCGAAAAATGCCGCAATGCCCCGGTTTGAGGATTTTACCAGCGCAGCACTGCCCGCCAACAGGCGGGCTTTTTATTTTTTTAGCCGTGCGGCTTGTTTTTATTCTATTCCATTTGCATGCACGTGTCAAGCGCCGGCGGATACCGGCGCTTGACTTTGGCGGCACCTCGTGCTACACTTTTTTAAATTAAACTGTTGTGGGGTATTGAGCTTGAAACTGAAATTTACTAAAATGCATGGCTGCGGCAACGACTACATTTTCTTCGACTGCTTTGCCCAGCCCGCGCCCAAACATCCTGAGGAGCTGTCGGTGCGGCTATCCGACCGGAATTTCGGGGTCGGCGGCGACGGGATTGTGCTGATTTTGCCTCCCGAGAGAAGCGAAAACGACGCACAGATGCGGATTTTCAACGCCGACGGCAGCGAGGCGTCGATGTGCGGCAACGCGACGCGCTGCATCGGAAAATACCTCTTTGAGCACGGATATGTCAAAGGAGAAGCCGTGCGGCTTGAAACCGGCAGCGGCGTGAAGATTCTAACGCTCTTTTTTGACAATTCCGGCAAAGTCAAATCGGTGCGCGTCAACATGGGCAAAGCCTCTCTAAATCCTGCCGACTTGCCCGCGCTGGTCGGCGGCGAGCGCGCGGTAAAGCGCATACTCCCGTTTACGTGCGGGGAAAGGGAGGCGACGCTCGTTTCGGTGGGCAACCCCCACTGCGTGATATTTGACTCGCCGGAGCTTGTGACTGCGCTTGGCCCGGCAATCGAGCGTGACCCGATATTCCCAAACCGAGTAAATGTCGAGTTTGCCGAAGTCATTGGCGAAAACCGGCTACGCATGCGGGTCTGGGAGCGCGGCAGCGGAGAGACATTGGCCTGCGGGACTGGCGCCTGCGCGACGGCGGTAGCCGCGGCAGAGTGCGGTCTTTGCGACGATTCAAAGCCTATCACGGTTGTCTTGCGCGGCGGCGAGCTTGTAATCGAGTACACGCCCGACGCAGTGTTTATGACCGGGCCTGCTGAAATCGCATTTGAAGGTGAAGTTGAGGTTTGAGCAGGCTAAAGCACCCGGTTGGCCCTGTATTCTCCGAGCGATCGACGCGGCTGATACTCGGCACCTTCCCTTCCCCCGCGTCGCGAGAGGCGGGGTTTTTCTATGGGCATCCGCAAAACCGGTTTTGGAAGGTGCTTGCCATCGTATTCGGCGAGGATGTGCCGAACACGACCGACGAAAAGCGGGATTTTATAATCTCGCACGGGCTTGCGCTTTGGGATGTTATCGCCGAGTGCGAGGTCACCGGCAGCTCAGACGCCTCGATTACCGGCGTTGTGCCGAATGACATACGGCCTATCCTCGAGTTTGCGCCTATCGAGCGAGTTTACGTCAACGGGCGGCTCGCGGAGTCGCTTTATAACAAGTACATCTTACCGCAAACTGGGCGCAAAGCCATATACCTCCCCTCAACCAGCCCTGCGAACGCCGCATGGTCGCTCGAGCGGCTCGCCAAAGCGTGGAGCGTGATACGGTAGGATGGATTTATACTTAGGGGGAACTTATTGTAAAGTTCCCCCAAGGTCCCTTCAAAAATTATAGAGCATGGTGCGCAGCTTGCAGACGCAAATTTTATGAAAAGGCGCATAAATCCACAAAAGCTGTAGAAATATCGGCGTATTTGAGTTATAATATAAGTCGCAAATCCTAAAAAGGGTGCGGGAAATGAAACTTAAGCTATTTAAAAGGAATACAAAATTCGCCGACGGGGATAATGATCTTCCGCGCGCGTGCCGGTTTTGCGAGCGCGCGACGATTATAAGCGACGAGGAAAACGTTCTGTGCTCCTTAAAAGGCATCGTTTACGCCGATTACTGCTGCCGGAAGTTTGCATACGACCCGCTCAAGCGCGAGCCTAAAATGCCCCCCCCGATGCCTAAGCCCGACCTTTCAGCCTTGGGGCTCGAGCTGCCGCTCTTCTCCGCGCCAAAGATTGAAGCCGAGCCAGCGGCGCAAGGCTTAAACCCGGAAGCCGGCGAACCCCTCTCCCAGAATTCCCTAATGATTGGGTCAGAAAGCCCGCAGCCGGATAACGCCACCAGCCCGCAAGCTGCGCCCGGTACAGAAAGCACCCGGGCAGAGGGGCAAAGCACGGTGCAGGTTTAACTGCCACAGCCGAAAATACATAAATAAGCCGTCCCAACAGCGGGGCGGCTTTTTGTTTTAGAATTTGCGCAAAAGCCAGCAGTTTCCGCTTTTAAATCACAGCAGGTGCACGCGCGGCATATTCTGTAACAGTGACAGAGATTTTAAGCAAAAGATGTCTTAAAAGGGAGCTTATCCTATGCCATCATGCTGCGCCGTTATCGGCTCGATTACTTATGCGCTGAAAGGGCAACGCCTGCTTGCCAGTTTCAACATAGACTCGCGTGTCATAAAGGTGCGTTCTGCCGGAACGGCCGGCGGATGTGCCTATGGGCTTGAGTTCGATTGCATTAATTCAGACACGGTCGCAGCGCTCCTCCGGCGCGGCGATATCCCGTATAGAGATATTTTCCGGATGTAACCGGATAAAAAAAGGACCTGCCATGATATATTTCGATAATGCAGCAACAACATATCCCAAACCGCGTGCTGTCTATGACGCGGTACTGCGCGCGATGACCGAAGCCGGCGGCAATCCCGGCCGAAGCGCACACCGGCTCTCGATGGCCGCCGCCGACATTATATACGACTGCCGCTGCGAGCTAGCCGAGTTTTTCGGCTGTTCAGTCCCTGAAAACGTCGTGTTTACTTACAACACCACCTATGCACTCAACATCGCGATAAAGGGGCTGGTCTCGCGAGGCGACCATGTACTTATCTCCAACTTCGAGCACAACTCGGTGCTGCGCCCGGTCGCTGCGCTGGCGTCGCGAAATGTCACCTACAGCGTTTTTGACGCGAGGGGCAGCACTGTTGAAGTCCTCAACAGCATAAAGTCGCTTGTAAGGCGAAACACCTCCGCGATAATATGCACCCACGTCTCGAATGTATGCGGGCTTGAGCTGCCTATTGCCGAAATCGGCGAATACTGCGCGTCCCGCCATATCGCTTTCATCGTCGACGCGGCACAAAGCGCGGGCGTGCGGCCAATCGACATGCGCGCATACAATATCGACGCGCTGTGCATTCCCGGGCACAAGAGCCTTTACGGCATTACCGGCTGCGGCGCGGTGATATTCAACGAAAAATACCGCGAAAGCTATATACCGTTCTCGCCGATAATCGAGGGCGGAAGCGGCGTGGACTCTCTCAACATCGGTATGCCCTCGCTGCTCCCCGAGCGGTTTGAGGCTGGAACGCTCTGCGTGCCCGCAATTGCGGCGTTGCTCGCCGGCGTGCGCGAAGTGCGGCGGGTGGGCATTGATAAAATCGCGCAGCACGAACTGAAGCTCAAAGCAAAGCTCTGCGAGCTTTTGTCCGAGATGCCCGAGGTCGAGCTTTATCTGCCAAGCTGTGATGACGAAAGCAGGCCGGGCACCGGCGTTGTTGCCTTCAACATTAAGGGCAAGCCCTCGTCGGACATAGCCGACGCGTTCGCCAAGCGAGGCATATGCGTGCGAAGCGGCTTCCACTGCGCCCCGCTCGCGCACAAAGCGCTGGGCACCGGTCCCGACGGCGCGGTTCGCGTGTCGTTTTCAATGTACAGCAGTGAAAACGAGGTGCGAGCTTTCGCCACCGCGCTGCACGAAATCATCGCGGAGGGTTAATAGCCTGCCAAACGAAAATGAAAGGGCTATCCGCCGCTACCATGCTCATACAAAAAGGCTCCGCAAAATAATGCATGCGGGGCCTAATTTTTTGCCCCTCCTGCTTTTGCAAAAGCTTATGCCTTAAGTTGCCCGTGCCGAACAATATTGAAATTAGGCAATATTTATGTTATAATAGTTTTAAAATAAATTATTTTCGAGGTAACATGACAACTGCTGAGACGCTGACGCAAACAAAAACGCGTGGGCGAACGCTAAAGCTTCTCACGCGTTTTCTTCCGTATTACAAACCCTACATAAACGTCCTTCTTGCCGACCTTTTCTGCGCGGCGCTGACGACTGTGTGCGAGATTGTGCTGCCGCTTATAGTGCGACAGATAACAAACGCCGGCATTGAAGACCCGGCGTCGCTCACCACGCGCATGATACTCACGACCGGCGGCGTGTATTTGCTTTTGCGGATTATCGACACCGCCGCAAACTATTATATGTCGTCGGTCGGGCACATAATGGGCTCGAAAATCGAGGCCGACATGCGCCGCGACATGTTCGACCATCTGCAAAAGCTCTCTTTCAGGTTCTTTGACAACACCAAAGTCGGGCAGATAATGTCGCGCATTACCTCGGATCTTTTCGATGTCACCGAGTTTGCGCACCACTGCCCGGAAGAGTTTTTCATCGCAGGTATAAAGATTATAGTCCCGTTCGTCATCCTCTGCAGCTACAGCATCTCGCTTACCTTAATCGTCTTTGCGATTATCCCGCCGATGCTTCTCACCGCGTCCTATTTTAACAACCAGATGCGGGAAGCGTTCCGCCGCCAACGCGAACAAGTGGGAGAAATCAACGCTCGGGTTGAGGACAGTCTTTTAGGCGTGCGCGTCGTGCGCTCTTTCTGCGGAGAGGAAATCGAAAAAGAAAAATTTCACGAGGGCAACAGCATCTTTTTAGCTATAAAGAAATTTTCCTACAAAGTGATGGGCGCCTTCTCGAGTTCGAACCGCATGTTCGACGGCATCATGTACATCACCGTCGTCGTGGTCGGCGCGTTTTTCATTCGTGCGGGCAAAATCCATGTGGCGGAGCTAACGGCTTACCTCTTATATGTTTCGACGCTTATGACCTCAATCCGCCGAATCGTCGAGTTCACCGAGCAGTTCCAGCGCGGCATGACGGGCATCGAGAGATTTTTCCAAATCCTCGACGAGCCAATTGAGATTAAAGACGAGCCGGGCGCAACGCCAATCGAGAACGTGCGCGGCGAGATAGTGTTCGATAACGTCTCGTTCTCCTACGGCGAAGGCGGCGAAGAGGTGCTCTCAAATATCAGCTTTAGGATAAACCCGGGCGAGCACATTGCAATCGTCGGGCCGTCCGGCAGCGGTAAAACCACCATCTGCAACCTCATCCCGCGCTTTTATGAGCCGACCGCAGGTCGCATCCTGCTCGACGGGCGCGACATCCGCACGATTACCCTCGAGTCGCTGCGCAAGAATATCGGCATGGTTCAGCAGGACGTCTACCTTTTCGCAGGCACTGTCGCCGAAAACATCGCTTACGGCTCGCCGGGCGCGACAATGGACGAAATCCGCGAGGCGGCACGCCTTGCCGGCGCTCTTGAGTTTATCGAAAAGCTCCCGAACGGTTTTGACACCTATGTAGGCGAGCGCGGCGTGAAGCTCTCGGGCGGGCAAAAGCAGCGCATTTCAATCGCGCGCGTCTTCCTCAAAAACCCGCCAATCCTCATTCTCGACGAGGCGACGAGCGCGCTCGACAACGAAAGCGAGCGTCTTGTCCAGCTATCCCTTCGCAAGCTTGCAGAGGGCAGAACGACGCTTACCATCGCGCACAGGCTTACTACGATCCGAAATGCAACAAGGATACTAGTGCTCACCGAGCGCGGCATAGAAGAGGAAGGCACGCACGACGAGCTTATGGCTAAAGGCGGCATTTATTCCGAGCTTTACAAAATGTATACCGACATTGAATAGCGCGAAAACTACATGCATGACGCGGCTAGTCGCGGAATAAATGATGCAGCATTAAATCCGCCGGGCTTAGACTGCCCTAGGCATGGAAACTAAAACCCTGGAGGGCTTTTTATGGCTGAAATATACCTTGCGGGCGGCTGCTTTTGGGGCACCGAGAAGTACCTTTCGTTAATCCGTGGCGTCACGTTCACCGAGGTCGGCTACGCAAACGGCACCAAGGATAAGCCAACCTACGAGGAAGTATGCACAGGCACGACCGGCCATGCCGAAACCGTGCACGTCGTGTACGACCCACATGTTTTGCCGCTCGAGTTTTTGCTTGAGCTTTACTACGAGTCGATAGACCCGACTTCCGTCAACCGGCAGGGCGAGGACGTGGGCGAGCAATACCGCACCGGAATCTACTACACCGACCCCGACGACTTGCCGATAATAGAACAATCGATTAAAAAGCTCGCCGAGCGGCTTGACAAGCCCGTCGCCATCGAGGTAAAACCCCTCACCTCGTTTTGGCGCGCCGAAGAGTTCCATCAAAAATACCTTGACAAAAACCCCGAGGGCTACTGCCATATCCCAAAATCGAAGATGCTGCGAGCGGCGCGAGCGGTCGTAAACTCTACGGACTACAGCCCGCCTAATGAGGAAAAGCTAAAAAATCTTTCGCCGCTGCAGTACGATGTCACGCAAAACGCCGCGACCGAGCCGCCGTTTAAAAACGAGTACTGGGACGAGCGCCGCCCGGGCATATACGTCGATATAACGACCGGCGAGCCGCTGTTCGTTTCAACCGACAAGTTCGACTCCGGCTGCGGATGGCCGAGTTTTGCGCGGCCCATTGACCCTGCGGTTGTCACCTATCACCGCGACACGTCTCACGGCATGGACCGTATCGAAGTGCGCAGCCGCGTCGGCAACGCCCATCTCGGCCATGTTTTCGATGACGGGCCGGAAAAGCTTGGAGGTCTGCGCTACTGCATCAACAGCGCAGCGCTTAGGTTCATTCCTAAAGAGGATATGGAAAAAGAGGGCTACGGATACCTGATTGAGTTTGTAAAATAAGCGCAAAAACAAAACCGCCTCTGCGGAATCTTCCCCGCAAAGGCGGTTTTTTATTATTCGACAGCCTTTAGTGACTCCACCATGCTTATGGCGGCCAGCTTCCGGCGCATTATTATATCGACTATAATGTCAAACGCTATCGTCAGTAGGGCGGAGATTATAAAGCTCACCGGGAAAATGCGCACGTTAAAGTTTACAATGTCAAAATCTATTTGGCTCATCACAAACCTGTGCAGCCATATGCCGAGCGGTATGCCAGCAAACACCCCGCCAACCGTCAGCACTATATTCTCACGGAAGACATATGAGCCCACCTCGCGCGGGTAAAATCCGAGCACTTTTATTGTCGCTATCTCCCTTGTGCGCTCGGTGATGTTTATGTTGCTGAGGTTAAACAGCACCACAAACGCGAGCGCGGCTGCGCAAAGTATCACGACGTAAACAACGTAGTTCAGCGAGTGCATCATGTTGTCTACATTCCGGCGGATTTGGTCTGTAACCGTGACCGTCTGTACCTCAAACTCGTTTTGCAGCCGCACCGCTGCCTCGTATGGGTCGCCTTTCGCGTTTGCAAGCACCGCGGCATACTCGCAGCTAGTCCCGAACACCGACTCATAGGTCGCTTCGGTCATGAGAATATAGTGGAACGCGTGGTTTTCAAACACCGAGTCCACTTTCACCTTTTGCTCGGTGCCACCGCTGAGCCTAACCGTCAGCATATCGCCCGGCCCAACGCCCGCGAGCATCGCGAGCTTGTCGCTCACCGCCACGCTGCCGCCGGGCGGGAAGGAAAGCTTATGCCCGCCGCTTTCTATATTTATTAGCTCCGTTATCGTTTTGTCGGCAGTCGCAATGACGGACGCGCTTTTGACGCCTTTAGAGGTCGGCACCTCGACGGACTTTTGGCAGATAAAGACCGCTTTTGATAGGAAGCCTGCCGTGTCTTTTTTGAATTTTTCAATCTCCTCTGGCGAGTGCGCGCTCTTAAGCGCGGCCTCGAGGTCATATTTCATTATTTCGCCGAACTGGTCGTGCGCGATGCCCGAGATCGAGTCGCGAATTCCAAAGCCGGTTATAAGCAGTGCCATGCAGCCGCCGATGCCGAGCACCATCATAAACAGCCGCTTTTTATAGCGGAAAATGTTGCGCACCGAAATTTTCTGCAAAAAGTTCATGCGGTTCCATACAAAGCCGACGCGCTCAAGCAAAACACGCTTGCCGGGCTTCGGTGCTTTTGGCCGCATCAGGCGCGCTGGCATCTCTGTAAGCTCGGCGCGGCAGGACAAAAACGTCACGCCCGCCGTGCAAGCAAGCGATACCAGCAATGAGAGGGATAAAAGCCACCAGTTGTCGGTGAAAACCAGCGGCGCAAAGCCGTAGATTATGCCGTATACCGTCCAGATTACGTACGGGAAAAGCCGCGTGCCGCCGAAATAGCCTATTATGCAGCCGATTGTCGAGGCGCTCGCCGAGTACCAGACATATTTCATTATTATCGCGCCGTCGCTGTAGCCCAGCGCTTTGAGCGTGCCGATTTGCATGCGCTGCTCGTCCACCATGCGCGCCATCGTCGTGCTACACACCAGCGCCGCGACGAGGAAAAAGAACACCGGAAACACTTTCGCCACGCCGTCTATTATCGACGAGTCGTTCTCAAAGCTTGTATATCCGGCATTCGTGTCGCGTCCGAGCACATATATGTCGGGGGGGCTTAAAAAGTTGATATCTGTTAACGCCTTATTTATTTTTTCGTTAACGTCAGCAAGCTTTTCCTCCGCCTCGGCGAATTTCTTTTTTGTCTCTTCTTCAGCCTTTTTTAACTCTTTTTTATTTTTCTCATATTCCGCCCAGCCATCGTCAAGCGCCGCGCGCCCGGACTCAATCTCCCGCTCTGCGCGCCCTATCTCAGCCGCGGCTGCGTCGAGCTGTGCTTTGGTCCTGCTAAGCTGAGCCTCCGCTTCGGCAAACTTCGCTTCCGCCTGCGCTTTCTGCGCGTCAAGCTGCTTTTGCGACTTCTCAAGCTCTGCAAGCTGAGCGCGCAGATACTGAAGCTGTGCCATATCACCCGCTGCTTCCGCGGATGCTATCGCTTCCTCAAGTATGGCGCGGTTTTTAGATATTTCCTCCCGCGCCGCCGCAAGCTGCGACAGCGTTTTTGCTTTTTCCGCCTCAAAGTTTCTTTTCGCCTCGTCATATGCCGCAAGCCCGCTTTCATAATCGCGCTTTGCCTCTTCAAGTTGAACCATGCCGTCCGATAGTTCGCGTTCTTTTTCGCGCAGCTGCTTTTCGGCATCAAGCAGCGCCTCTTTGCCCTCTTCAATTTCGCGCATGGCGTCGGCTTTTTGCGTGTTATACTCCTCGAGCGACGACAAATACTCGGCACGGGCTTTGTCTATTTCGGCATATGCCTCGGCTTTGATGCTATCGAGCCTAACAAACCCGCGTCCCTTCAGCGCAGATTTAAGCGGCTCTTCCATTTTCTTTGCGGCGGCTTTGTACTCGTCGCTGTAGATGTACCCGCCCTCCTCAAGCGATACGTAGATGTCGGTGTAGTAGTCCATCGCAAACCCGTCGGGCGGGATTAGCACAAACGCGCTGACCCTGCCTCCGGCGAGCGACGTTGTCCCGCGCTCCATGTAAAGGTACAACACCGAACGAGCAAGCCCGACGACGGTGTACTCGGTGTATGCAAGCTTTTTAGCGGTCTCCTCACTGTTTTCCGGGGAGACTGTTATCTTTTTCCCAATCATCTCCTCGCCGAAATAATAGGCGTCGGCAAGGCACTCGTTCGGCGCCTTTGGCATCCGCCCCGCGACGAGTGCCGGCACATTTATGTCCGTCGAAATTGAGTGCGCCTTGAGCACTACCGCCTCGCCTTCGCCAACCTCGGCTATAAAGTCCGTCTCATACGCGCCTGCCGCAGCTTTTACACCGCGCAGACCCCTAAAATATTCAACGTCATCCTCGGTCAGCCCGAGCGTGGATACTAGCCTGTAGTCGAAAAGCTTATAGTCCTTTATGTATTTATCGCCGGTCGCAAGCATGTCCGCGGTGGTGATTTTAAGGCCCGTGAAAAGCCCCACCCCTAGCGCGACTATCGAGAGTATCGCAAAATATCGGCCGGGGGACTTTATTATCTCCCGCGCCCGGTGCTTTGTCCATGCCGTTACCATTCTATCTCCTCTACCGGTTTCGGCGAGCAATTGAGCGTAACCGACGAAATCTCGCCGTTTTTAATGCTGACGACGCGGTCGCCCATCGCGGTGAGCGCCGTGTTGTGAGTTATGATTACCACCGTCATGCCCTTCTCCCGGCTTTGCCGTTGAAGCAGCGCGAGCACCGCTTTGCCCGTCTGGTAATCGAGCGCGCCGGTCGGCTCGTCGCAAAGTAAGAGCTTTGGGTTTTTTGCTAGTGCCCTGGCTATCGCGACGCGCTGTTGCTCGCCGCCCGAAAGCTGCGCGGGGAAGTTGTGCATGCGGTCAGCAAGCCCCACATCGGCAAGAAGTTTTGCCGGAGAAATCGGCGAGCGCACGAGCTGCGCGGCAAGCTCGACATTCTCAAGCGCCGTGAGGTTGGGAATCAAATTGTAAAACTGAAACACGAATCCGATGTCGAAACGCCTGTATGCCGTCAGCTTCATTTTGCCGTATGCCGATATTTCCTCGCCTTCTAAAAACACTTTCCCCGAAGTCAGCGTGTCCATGCCGCCAAGTATATTAAGGAGCGTGGTCTTGCCCGCGCCCGATTGGCCGATTATTACGCAAATCTCGCCCCTTTGAATCTCAAAGCTAACGTTACGCAGGGCTTCGACGCGCACGCCGTCGCCCTCGTATACCTTGCACACATTCTCAAGCCGCACAAAAGGTTTCATTTTGCACCGTCCCCGCTTTAATGTCCGAAAGGCGCGGACTTACCGCGCCTAAAGTTCAATAAAGCTAAATTGTAATTTTAATATAACACCAGCGTATTAAAGAAGTAAAAACGCTCTTTGAAATATGTAAAAATACATTTTAAATAAAAAGCCCGGGGACTCCCGGGCTTTTTTCTAAGTTTTTTCGCACACAAGGACCAGCCGTCCACCGTCTTTTGCGGCGACATCGCAACTTCCGAACACCTCGGCAAGCTTCATTTTCGCGCTTTCGGCGCCGTGCTTTTTGTTTAGCACGACATAAAGGCGTCCGCCAGGCAAAAGGTGCTCCGGCGCACCCTCAAACATGCGGTATACAACCTCTTTTCCCGCATGCACCGGTGGGTTAAGCGCTATCGTGTCAAATTGCCCTTCGACCGTCGAGTAGCAGTCGGAAACAAAAACGCGCATTGATACGCCGTTGAGCTTCGCGTTGCGCTCGGCGAGCCTTACCGCGCGGGGGTTTATGTCAACGGCGGTGACGTCTAGCCCGTACTGGTCGCCTAGCACTATCCCGACGCAGCCATACCCGCAGCCGAGGTCGAGCAAGCTCCCCGAAAGTTTCGAGATGCTCCGCAGCATAAATGCGGTGTTAGGGTCGACCTCGTCGGGCGAAAACACGCCGGCGTCGGTTATAAAGGTATACTCCTTCGTGCGGAAAAAGAATTTTATCCTTTTTTCCCGATGCACAAGCAAAGGGTCGTCTATAAAGTAGTGGCTGGTTTTGCTCATTGTTGTTTTTTATTTGTTTTCGGAATTATCCGTTTCTTTTTTGCGCGCTTTCTTGCGCATTAAAATGCGGTATACCGGCAGCGCGGCGATAGCTGCGATTGCCGCAAGTGTCAAAATCGACGGCAAGGCATACACAAGCCCGACCGTAAAATCTTGTGCGGAACGGGCAAAGTTCGCCCACGAGTCGAAAAACGACTGCGATAGCCTCTCGCCGAAAGTTTTCGGCGGCTCAGTTACCTTTTGATACTCGACTACCTCCGAAAGCGTCACGTTTACAGTCGCCATTTCGACGGCTTTGTCGTAGCGCTGGATCGTCTGATACAGGCTGTCTATTTTGTAGCGTACCTCGGCAAGCTTATCCTCGAGCTTTAGCAAATACTCAAGGTCGCCCGCCTCACCGAGCATCGCCAGCAGCCGCTCCTCTTGCAACCGCAGCGAGTCAAGCTGCGATTTTGAGTCGTAATAGGCGTCGGTGATGTCCGTTGAGCTTTCCTTTCGGCTTAAAACGTTGAATTTTCCGGCAAGCGCGCCGGTAAAATCGCCTAGACCCGCGGCGGGCACCCGCAACGTAAACTCGGCGCTGCGAAGCGTGATGCCATGCTCATATAGGCTCCTACCCGATATATACGACAACTCGACATAGCCGCCTGCCGCCTCGGTCAGCTCTTCGATTTCGCTTACGCCTTTGTCAAAGTCCTTTGTTTCTAAATCCAGCGCGACGGTTTTTACAATCTTCCGCGTATCGGTTGACGCCTCTCCCCCGTCTGGGGCTACCGAGCGGTTTTGGTCGGGCGTTTCTGCTGCGTAATCACCGGCCTCGCCGGAATATCCGCTATAGCCACCCGTCGACGGCGCGGCGGTATCCGCCCCTATCTTTGCAGAGCAGCCTAGGGCAGCTAAAACAGCGAGCGCGGCGAGCGTTGCCGCGAGGAGTTTTTTTACGTATTTTTTCATGGCACCTCTCCAAACTTTTATCGGCGCGCCGGGGTAAAAAAGCCGCCGGCAGCTATAAAGGTACGGGGGCTGCCGGCGGCAAGTTTATCAGCCGCCGAGCTTTGCAAGCGCGGCGTTTATGCCGGCGAGCGTGTCGCGCCATTTTTCAAGCTTAGCACGCTCAGCCTCGACAACCGCAGCCGGCGCTTTGGATATAAAGCCTTCGTTTGAAAGCAGCTTTTCTGCGCGGGCGATTTCTTTTTCGGCGTTTTCTTTTTCTTTCTGCAGCCTTGCGCGCTCAGCCTCGACGTCCACCATCTCGGCAAGCGGGATATAAACCGTCGCTTCGCTTGTAACGATTGTGACAGCGTCAGCGCCGAGGTCGTCATGGCTTGCCAATGCGGGCCGGAATATGACCTCGGAAGCGTAAGCGAGCTTCGTAAAGAACGCCGAGTTCTGCTCGCCGAATGCCTTGTCGTCGTCAGAGTAAATGTACAGCCTCGTCTTTTTCGACGGCGGCACATTCATTTCAGCGCGGCGGTTGCGGATCGCGCGGATCGCCTCGATGACCGCGTTCATGCGCTCCTCGTCTTCGGCAAAGCAGAGCGAGTCTTTCTTCTCCGGATAGGGAGATATCATTATGCTTTCATAGTCGTGCGGCAGAGCTTGGTAGATCTCCTCGGTTATAAACGGCAAGAACGGGTGCAATAGCTTCAGCGTCTCCGAGAGGACATACGCAATTACATTCTGGGCGACGAAGTTCGAGCGCGAGCCTTTGTCTGTAAAACGCGGCTTGAGCAGCTCGATATACCAGTCGCAGAAGATGTCCCACATGAAATCATAAAGTTTACCAAGCGCAACGCCAAGCTCGTAAGCGTCAAGGTTTGCGCGAACCTCGCCGATGAGGCTATTGAGTTTTGAGAGTATCCATTTATCCTCAAGCGCAAGCTCGGAGGGGTCGGGCAACTCGATTTTGTCTATCTCGAGGTTCATCAGCACAAATCGTGCCGCGTTCCAAATCTTGTTGTTGAAGTTGCGCGCCGCCTCGATTTTTTCATCAGAGAAGCGCATGTCGTTGCCGGGCGAGTTGCCGGTCGCGAGCGCAAAGCGCAATGCGTCGGCGCCGTACTTTTCGATTATGTCTATCGGGTCGATACCGTTGCCCAGCGATTTTGACATCTTGCGCCCCTGCGCATCTCTGACCAACCCATGTATAAAGACGTCCGGGAACGGGATTTGTTTCATGCAGTATAGTCCCATGAAAATCATTTTTGAGACCCAGAACGTTATAATGTCATACGCGGTGACGAGCACCGAGGTCGGGTAAAACTCGCGCAGGTCGGACGTGTCCTCAGGCCAGCCGAGCGTCGAGAACGGCCAAAGCGCCGAGGAAAACCATGTGTCAAGCACATCCTCGTCTTGACCGACATTTGTGGAGCCGCACTTGGGGCAAACCGCCACGTCTTCCTCCGACACCGTCATCTCGCCGCAGTCGTCGCAATAGAAAGCGGGAATCCTGTGCCCCCACCAAAGCTGGCGCGAGATGCACCAGTCGTGGATATTTTCCATCCAGTTGAGGTAAATCTTTTCAAACCGCTCGGGGATAAAGCGGATTTTGCCCTCTTTGACCACCTGGATCGCGGGTTCCGCAAGCGGCTTCATTTTTACAAACCACTGCTTTGAGGCGATCGGCTCGACGACCGTACCGCAGCGATAGCAGTGCCCGACATTGTGCGTATGCTTTTCGACTTTGACAAGGTAGCCCTGCGCCTCAAGGTCGGCGACCACGGCGTCCCTCGCCTTATAGCGGTCGAGACCGCAGTATTTGCCTCCGTTTTCGTTGACGCGCGCTTTCTCGTCGAAAATGTTTACCTGCTCGAGCCCGTGGCGCATGCCCATTTCAAAGTCGTTCGGGTCGTGACAGGGCGTCACCTTGACGCAGCCGGTGCCGAAAGACATGTCGACATACTCGTCGGCGAAAATGGGAATAACGCGCCCGACCAGCGGCAGCCGCGCGCATTTCCCGACAATGTTTTTATATCGCTCGTCCTCGGGGCTTACAGCCACGCCGGTGTCACCGAGCATAGTCTCGGGGCGGGTGGTCGCGACGGTCACAAACTCGCCGGTCTCTTTGCCGTCGTCTACTATCGGATAACGTATATGCCACAGATGCCCCTCAAGCTCGCGGTGCTCGACTTCGGTATCGGACAGCGCGGTATTGCAGCTCGGGCACCAGTTTATAATCCGGTAGCCGCGGTAGATGAGACCGTTATTGTAAAGGTCGACGAAAGTTTTTCTTACAGCCGCGGGCAGACTGCCCGACATTGTAAAGCGCTCGCGCGTAAAGTCGCAGGAAGCGCCGAGCCGTTTGAGCTGGCTTATAATCCTGCCGCCGTACTTTTCCTTCCAATCCCAAACGAGCTCGACAAATTTTTCTCTGCCGAGGTCGTGGCGCGTAAGCCCCTTCTCCTTGCGCAGCACTTCCTCGACCTTTATCTGCGTCGCTATGCCCGCATGGTCGGTGCCGGGCACCCAAAGCGTGCGGTAGCCCTGCATGCGCTTTGCTCGCACGATTACATCCTGAAGCGTGTTGTTGAGCGCGTGGCCCATGTGAAGCTGGCCTGTTACGTTGGGCGGAGGGATCACCACCGTGAATACCGGCCTGCCGTCGGGTATAGGAGAAGGAGTAAAGTAGCCTTTTTTCTCCCAGTTTTCGTATATCCTTTGCTCCACCTGCGTTGGGTCATAAGTCTTTGAAAGTTCTTTTTTCAACGTTACCACCTTCGATTTTTTATTATCGCATAAAACAAAAAGTCCCGCGTGCAAAAGCACACGGGACGCAAAACTTGCGCGGTACCACCCAGTTTCGCGGCATAACTGCCGCGCCCTCTGCCGCAGCGAAACGCATAAACGGCATATTAATCCTTGCGTTTACTGCGCACCGGTATAACGTCCGGCAGACGCCGCAAACTACTCGCGCGACTATTTTGCCGCGTTTTCATCCGCGGAGGCTCGGGGGCGACTTCGGCGGGCTTCGAATGCGGTGCTTTCAGCTATGCCTTCGGCATGCGCCGCTCTCTGTGAAACGAAGGGAGCCGCTTACTCCTCCCCGTCATCGCCGCTAATATATTTATTTATAAACTATACTATAAATCATATTATACTTAGACTTGACTTTATTGTCAACACTTAATCTACAGTTTAAACGGTTTTACGGGTGCAGAATAATCTTCCACAACGTTTTGCAATACCGAAAGCAGCGCCGGGGTTAGACTTTGCGCCTACTTCTCTTTCTTCCTGCTCGTATCGCCGAGGATTTTCTCAAGCCGCAAAAGCTCGCGCAGCTTTTTGAGCATGTCGTTGTGGCGGGTCGAACGGAATTTTGGGAATGAAGCAATTGTGCGCCTTATCTGCCGGTTAATTTTTATAAACACCTCGGGATAAGCGGCGCCGGCAGTCTCGTATTTTGACCTAAGGGCTTGCAGCGCAAGGTCGATCTTTTCAGCCGCAGTGCGTAGTAGCTCGTCAAACTCCGACAACCTTGTGACGGTGTAGACGGTATCGGTCAGGATTATCGAAAACATCAAAAACGCCGCCATGTGCCGATAATTTTCGGGTATCCGCAGAACGAGCGACTCGACACGCGGATGCACTACTACAAGCTCAAGCACCGACATCAGCCCGAACACTACCGTGCCGAGCAAAAACACCCGGCCGTTTATGTTGTACTTCATTTCGGAGTAGTCCCACCAACGCGCGTGGAACATCTTTTCCATCAGCCAAGAGGTGAAGTACTCAAGCACCGTGCACGCCAGCGCGGCGAAAAAGAAAATTAAAAACGGGTTTTTAAGCCGCCCAAGCAAAAGGAGGTTTAGTACCGCGCCAGTTCCGTATATCGGGCAATACGGGCCGTTTAGAAAGCCCCGGTTTACAAACCGCCTCTCGTACACCGAGCAAATAATAGTCTCGTAAACCCAGCCGGCTACACTGTAGATAACAAAATATAAAAAGTAAAGCTCAATATAACCCATTGTGGTTCCGCTTTGGCTTTAATTTTGTCAAAAATCTTTCCGCAATCGTCTCGCGTGTCGCGCAGATTTTGTCGGCGACCATTACGATAAAACTTTCGATATACCGCGGAGGTATAGGCGTAAGCGGAAACATGTGCTTTTTTATAATATCGCGCTCTATATTGTTTAGGCAAAAATCTCGCTCGGCGTTAAGAAGCGCGGTTTTTGGGTGCGTGTAGCCGTGAAACCTCGGTGTGCGGCTCGGGTCGTGCCAATCGTATAGGAAATAGTCGTGCAGCAGCGCGCCCCGCACCAGCGAGCGGAGGTTGACATTCAGCCCCAACGCCGACGAAAGGCGCAGCGCCATTTTCAAGCTACAGAGCGCCACGGCAACCGAGTGGTCGTATGTGCTCACTCCCCCATGCTGCACAAACCCAGCCGATTTTTTCATGCCTTCCGAGGCGAGAATGTCTTCACCGTAAATAATTAGCAGCTCATAAAGCTCGTTAACCTTAATACTTTGTTTCATCTAAATCACATTTTTAGCTTATGTTATCCTTGGCGATTAGGTCCGACGCGCGTGCCGCGAGTGCGTGCCTTGTGTTTTCGGTCTTGCCTTCGAGCACCTCTTCGAAAAGCTGCATAAGAAGTTTGCCAAGCTTTTTGCCCGGGGGTACGCCAAGCGAAATAAGATCGTCGCCCGAAATCTCAAGCATCGACAGCGAAACGCAGTCGCCGGAAAGGAGGATGTCGTCCGCAATTTCCAGCGCGCGCGCATACCGGTCGGCCTTTTCCGGCTCGCCTGCCGCCTCTGCCGACGCGCGGCAAAGCTTTAGCCGCCCGACTGCCAGCGTGGGCGTGAGCTTCGCCATAAGCCTCCTTATGCCCGCCCGCGAGAGGTCATCCGGCTCCGGCTCGCCAACAATCTTTGTCGCGTTCTCACGCGTGTGCCGGTCAACCCTAAGCCTGCGCAAAATCTCGCCCGCCAACTCCGCGCTCTCCTTTCGCCCGCGCCCATCCACATGCTCGAGCAGCGCCGCAAGCCGCAGCCAAACCGGATCCCCTACTACCGACGCGGCATATAGGGCGCGCTTTAGCATGTCTCCGCGCACGGGGTCTTGGCGGCTTGCCATCTCGGCAAGCTCGGGCAATACGACCGCAAGCACCCCTTTGAACCTGTGCAGATACTTTTCGGCGTACGGGCCGGCAAGTGTGCCGAAAAGCTCGGCGCTGATGCGCTCGACCGCGACCGCCGAAAGCAGGCACGCGCACTCTAGCATTGCGCGCGCGGTGGCTGGCTCGGGCTCAAGCCCGTAAACCGAGGCGAACCGCACTCCGCGCAAAATCCTCAGAGCGTCTTCCGAAAACCGCGCTGCCGGGTCGCCCACGGTGCGAAGGATGCCATTTTTTAGGTCTTCCGCGCCGCCGAATGGGTCGACAATACCCCTTTTCGGCGAGTATGCCATAGCGTTTACGGTAAAATCCCGGCGCGAAAGGTCGTCTTCGATGCGGTCGGAGTATTCCACGCTGACCGGGTGCCTGTGGTCGGCATACTCCCCGTCGGAGCGGAAAGTCGTTATCTCGGTCACAGTGCCGCCGGTGACTACACCGACAGTCCCGTGCTTAATGCCTGCGGTTATTGTTTTGTAGCCGGCGAACAGCGCCAAAACCTCGCTCGGTCTGGCATTTGTCGCTATATCGTAATCTTTTGGGGTAAGCCCCAACATCATGTCGCGTAAGCAGCCGCCGACTATATATGCCTCGTAGCCGGCATCCTCGAGCCGGCGCAAAATAGCAGAGGTATAATCAGGAATAAACATTGAAACTTTGCCACATGCAATCCGCAGGGTCGGCGCAGCTCAAATGGCGCCGGCCGCTGCACGCATTGCCTCGCTTTTTCTATTCCGGTGCGATATATAATTATACCATCGCGCCGCCGGCGTTGCAAGCAAAAAAGTCAACGCTCACGGAACACAAGCTCGATAAAATCGTGCCCAAGCTCGCTTAAAACCAAAGTTTCGGTACCGACCGAGTGCGGGATGCCATAAGCCTCTTTGACCTCGTTTGACGGGTATACAGCCAGCTTTGGTTGCGAGAACGGCATAGGGTCCGCTAAACTATAGTATGCAGGGCTGTGCTTTCCGAACACAATGCATTTTGCCGAGCGCGCCAAACTAGAAAGCAGCTCCTCCCTGCCTTTCAGCGCCTCGCCGTTGCCGCCGCCTAGGTATAAAAGCTCCACTCCCCGCCCTGACACATAAAGCGCTATCGCTGGATGCGTCGAGCGCTTTATATAATGCCGGGCGGGCAAAAGTAACTGGAGCGAGCGCATTCTCACCTCCGAGTCTTCTGATGCGTCGTAATATATGACGCGCGAGCCATACTCCTTCGCCGCCTCCTCGAGCGCCCGCGCAGCGTAGCCTTCATCTTCATTCACCGGCTTTGGCAATATGAGCGTATTTATAAAATACCGCGAGGCTATGCGCATGTACTGCATCGTATGCCGCCTGTGCAGATGCGTTAAAAGATACCCGTCTACTTTTGTGGCAAAAAGCCTCGCACGCGCCAGCCGCGCCGCGTTTTTAGGCGGCGTGTATGTGCCGTCGCTGATGTCGCAAATGACCACCGCGCCCTCTGAGCCAATGACGAGCATATCGTTTTTTGAGCTGCCGCTGTAGTATATGACCTTCGCCGAGTAAGCACCCGCGGCACTCCATGCGCCAAACATTACAGCATATACCACCGCGAACGCCGCCGCGAATGCCAAAATCCCGGCTTTACGGGCGGATTTCAGCTTTATGCGAGATGCCGTAAGCGCCGCCGCAATCCCGGCAGCAAAAGCTATAAAGACGAACGGGTACCGCAGCGATACGACGGCTCCATAAAGCGGCGTTGCCAGCGTTTGCGCCAACACCCTCACAAGCTTGCAAAGGGCATCCGCCAAAAGGTTCAGCGGCTCCGAAACCGGCGTACCGAAAAGTAGAAGCACCAGCGGCAAAATATAAAGCAGTGCCGCAACCGGCAGCGAAAAAACAAGCGTCATGAGGGGCCCGATAAGCGACAGCTCCCCGGTTATCAGCCATGAGGCGGGCAGCGTGAAAATAGTAGCGTAGATCGAGTTTATAAGGTTTTCATATAAAAAGGCAAGAGGCTTAATCACTTTCCCCGCTAGGCGCAAGTTGCCAGCCGCCATAATGCCAAGAGTCGCTAAAGCCGACATTATAAGCCCCACGTCAGCCGCAGCCGCGGGGCTAAAAAGCAAAATCAGCGCCACCGCCAAAGATAGCGAGGTCGGCGCATCCGCGCTCCTGCCAAGCAAAAACGCGCCATAGTAAAGCACCGCCATAAGCGAGGCGCGGGCAACCGCCGGCGAAAATCCGGTCAGCGCAAAAATTACAAGCGCGCCAATGCACAACAGCGCATAGCGCATGTATTTGTTTAGCCCGCGTAGCAGCATGTCGAGCGCGCCGAGCAAAACTGAAAGGTGCTCACCGCTTATCGCCAAAAGGTGCAAAATCCCCAGCGCGCGGAAATCGCGCGGGATTGTGCCGGTGAGATAGTCCCAACGCCCCAAAAGAAGGCAGGCGGCAAACCCTCCCGAGTCTTTGCCCAGCGACATGGCAAACCGTTGCGACAATGCGGTGTTAAGCCGCGTGAAAAAAGCGCGCAGCCTTGCGCCCTCCCCTTGCGGCACAAGTGAGGCAGCCTTTGCCTCCTCCGCGGAGCGCAGCACGATCATTACCCCGCGCGAGGCGTCGTACGCCGCCTCCTGCAGCGTCGCATACTCTGGTGCCGATATTGTTATGTTTGGGATTGTGTAAACTTTGTAAAGTTCAATGTCAAGTATGTATTCCGCCTCAAGCAGCGCGTATGTATTGCCGATGACAAGCGGGCGCCCGTCGATTTTTTCAACTTTTACATAATACGCTGCGTCGTATGAGCTTACCCGGCGGGCCTCAAGCGCGGTAATGGTTACGTCATGCGCACCGCCACTGTACTTTTCAAGCAGCCGTGCCGGGCGACCAAATTGCAGCCACGATATGACCGCAGCAAGCGCGCATGCAAAAAGCAGCGCCGCAGCCGAGGCATAAAGCCGTCGCCCGGGCGCCGCACCGCCTTTTGAGTCTTTTATTTTTTGCCCGCCGGACGAAAAACCGCGAGCCCCGCCGCCAGCACGAGCCGCGAGTAATGTAAGTGCTAAAGAGGCTATAAAAAACAGCGCCGCGGCAATTAGCTTTACCGTGCCAGCGAGTGCCGGGTCGGCGTCGGCGGCTGCGAAATAGCCTAAAAACGAGACGGCAGAAAATGCCGCCGCCGCGCAGCACGCCGGGCGCGCTAAAAGCAAATCTTTTATGCTCATCCCATAATTTTACGCTTCACCGGATATACGGTTTCACCGGCTAGCGCTTCGTCTTCGAGGGTTTTGTAGTCGTATTTTGCTTCCTGAGCCAGTACCTTTTCAAGCTCCGGCTTCGTTTTTGGATGTCGCGGCGTGAAAATCGTGCAGCAGTCCTCGTATGGCAAAACTGAAGTTTCAAAAGTGCCGATCTGCCGCGAGCGCACGACGATTTCGTCTTTGTCCATGCCGATGCACGGCCTGAAGACCGGCATATTAACGGCGCAGTCGGTAACCGTCAGCGCTTCCATCGTTTGCGACGCCACCTGACCGACCGACTCGCCTGTAATTAGCGCCGAGGCGCCGCACTTTTTTGCCACCCTCTCCGCCAGCCGCATCATCGATCGGCGGAGCAGTAGCGTGAAGTAGTCCTCGTCGCAGCATTTGCGCAGCTCTTCTTGGATTTTCGTCACCGAGACGACATGCACGTTCATCGTGCGGGTGTACTCGCAAAGTATGCGCGCCAGCTCTAGCACCTTATCTCGCGCCTGCTCAGATGTGTAAGGGTAGCTTTCAAAGTGCACGGCTTCGATGCGCACGCCCCTGCGCGCCATCATGTAACCGGCAACCGGGCTGTCGATACCTCCCGAAAGGAGCAGCAGCGCCTTTCCGCTCGTGCCGTAAGGCAAGCCGCCCGCGCCGGGGAATGTGCCCGCATGGATATAAGCGCCGGCTTCTCTTATCTCGGTTATCACTGTGACGTCCGGCGAGGTCACGTCGACCTTGATGCGCCCGCGCATCACCTCGCAAATAGCCCTACCGACCGCTGCTGATATTTCCGGCGAGGTGAGCGGGAACTTTTTGTCGCTGCGCTTAGCCTCTGCTTTGAATGTTTTGGCGCCGTATAAAAACTGCGGCACGTAATCTTTCGCCGTGCGCAATATCGAGTCCATGTCCTTTTCGGCGACAGCCGCGCGCGCGACGGCGGTAATGCCGAACACATGCTGCACTTCGTAAAACGCGTCGCCCACCGCGCGTTCCGCCGCCTCGTTTTGCGGCTCTATATAAACGGTGCTCTGCGCCCGGGTAACCGAAAACTCGCCAAGCGGAGCCAGCCGCTCCTTTATCTCGCGAGTGAGGATCGCCTCAAAATGCGACTTGTTTAGCCCCTTGAGCGCAAGCTCCCCGTATTTGCCAAGTATTACCTCTTTCATCTATAAAGCCATCAAACCTTTCGCGTGTCAGCATCGCTTTTTCGGCTGCCGAAGCGATATGCCATAAAATGCAATAGCTCGGCAGCCTTTTTGTCTATTTTATCCGCCTTATATTCTGCGTCGGGTAAGGAAGCCCGCGCCTGTATGCGTTTACAATCTTTTCCACTTCGGCTTCAGTTTCGGTCGTAAAATTATAAAGCTCAATTGCAATGCCCGCCGCGGTAAGCGCGTCGGCTTTATCTGCCATATAGACCGGCACGCTGTTATAAAGGATGTCCCTCTCCCCGAATGGCAGAACTGGGAATACGGTACCGGTCCTGTCCCTTAGCGCCGTGGCGCCCCCGCCAAGCCTGCGCGCAAAAGTCATCAGCGGCAGCCGGCCGTAGACAAGCGCTCCTTTGTCGGCGCAGCCTATATCGCGTATCTGAGCCAGGTTCAGCTCGGGGGATAGTATCACGCCGGAAAGGTTCCGCATATAAAACTCCGCCGCGGGGGTGTTTGTAATATTCAGCCGCACGCCACCGATGCCGTAAAACCCTTCCGCAAGCGGCAGCTGGCCGATATTTTCGACAAGCACAAACTCCGCTCCGGCGGCTTTGGCGGCTTCGATTTTTTGCTTTAGGCTTTTAAGCTCAATATCGAACGCCACCGGCGGCAATGCGACACCGTTTGCAAGCCCGCGCTCAAACTTGTCCAGCGGCAAAAAAACCGCATCGAAAAAGCCCTCACCCGCTATCTGCTCGGGCGAGTAAAACACGCCAAGCTTCAGCCTGCGCTTCGGCGCGCCAGCGCGCGGGGGCTTGTAGCTTTTTTCAAACTCAGGCTTTCCGCGCGTGACGACGACCGGCGCGCGCCCGGCTGCGTAAGGCTGAAGCTTTAACGCTGCAGCAGCGCGCGAGTCCTCTTTGTCGCGCTCGGAGCGCACGCCGAGCATGTTTTTTAGCGTCTTGCCCTCGCCGGTAAAATACGCGTCCGTAAATCCGCTGCGCGAGAAGATGCGGCGCAGCGCCTCGGTTTCGGCTACCGTCGCGGAGCGCCGCTCGTCGAGCAGGCGCCGGTAAATCGAGGTGACGGTAGCAACATAGCTTGGGCTTTTCATGCGCCCTTCGATTTTAAGCGAGCTTACGCCAAGCTCTAAAATCTCCGGAATATGCACCGCAAGCAAAAGGTCGCGCAGGGAGATAGGGTACTCTTTGCCGCTCTTTGATTTTGGCTGCTTGCTGGAAGCTATAGGCTCATACGGTAGCCTGCAGGGCTGGGCGCACTCGCCGCGGTTTCCACTGCGTCCGCCCATTACCGCGCTGAGCAGACACTGACCCGAGCATGACACGCAGAGCGCGCCGTGCACGAACATCTCTATCTCGACCGGCGAGCTAGCGCATAGCTCCTTTAGCTGCGCCCGGGACAGCTCACGCGCGACCACAACCCGCTTTACGCCAAGCTCGGCTAAAAGCTCAAGAGCCGGGAGGTTATGCACAGCCGTCTGCGTGCTGACATGGACCGGAAGTTCCGGCAGACGCTCGCGAAGAAGCCTTATCAGCCCCATGTCGGCGCAAATCACCGCGTCGGCGCCAATCTCATAAAGCATGCCCGCGTATGCGAGCGCTTCGGGCAGCTCGCGGTCATATAGGACGGTGTTAAGCGTCACATAGACCTTTACGCCGCGGGCGTGGCAATATTCTATAGTGCCCTTTAGCTCGTCGTCCGAGAAGTTTTTCGCGTTCATGCGCGCGTTAAATCGCCTGCCGCCGAGATATACGGCGTCCGCGCCAGCCTCGACCGCCGCAATCGCAGCCTCTTTTGAGCCGCACGGCGAGAGCAGCTCGGGCAAATCTCCCCTGCCGCCCGCTAGCGCCTTAATATTTGCCTGCATATATTGACCTGGGGGAACCCTTATTCCTCTTGACCAGTTTCTACCGGAAGGCCAAGCTTACGGCGCAACTCTGCGTTCTCGCGGCGCAGTTTCGCGTTCTCCTGTGCGTAGCTCATGATTTGGCTTTGCAAATCGTCGACTTTCACGGCTGTCTTCATTTTGTCGTCAAGATAGTCAAGGCAGGCAAGGATAGCCGCCTCAAGTTTCGTGCAGCGCTTGCTAGACATAACAAGATCGTTTATTTTCCGGCTAACGATTTTCGCAAGGCCCATGACATACTCTTCGCTTTCCTCGGAAAGCAAGTTCAGCACGGTGCCCGCGACGTCGACTGTGTACCTTTGCTTCATATGTTTCTCCTTGTCGGGGAAATCGGTATTGAAATTGTTAATTTTATGTTGTATAATATTATACAATATATAATTATAAAATAAAGGGGCATTTTGAAAATTTTTCGGCCCCGCCGCATGTTATAAAATACCAAAAAGCGAGGAATGCGGCATTTTTGCGCCGATTTCGCGCATGCCGCCGCAGCGCAACATGGACATATTAAAAAATGCTCGCCGTATTGTCGTCAAAGTAGGCTCTTCTACGCTCACATATGAAAACGGCCACATGAACTTCAAGCGGATCGAGGTCATAGCGCGCGTGCTGTCGGATATTGTCAACAGCGGCCGTGACGTCGCGCTCGTCACATCCGGCGCGATTGCGGTCGGGACGGCGAAAATGGGGCTTGACCACCGCCCTAAGACCACCGAGGAGCGCCAGGCTATGGCCGCTATCGGGCAGTGCGAGCTGATGCGCATTTACGAGAGCTTTTTCCAAAACTACGGGCATCCGGTCGGGCAGGTGCTGCTCACGCGCGGCACCGTCGAAAACGAAGTTTCGCGCAGGAATGCGATAAACACCTTTAATACCCTTTTTAAGTTCGGCTGCGTGCCGATCGTCAACGAAAACGACACTGTCGCCTGCGATGAAATTGAAATGCTCGACACCTTCGGCGACAACGACACGCTTTCGGCATGGGTGGCTGTCATGATAGGTGCCGACGCGCTTATAATACTATCTGACATCGACGGTCTTTACAACAGCGACCCGCGAAAGTGTCCAGACGCAAAGCTAATCCACATCGTAGAGACGATTGACGACACTGTCATGAGCTATGCCGGCGGCGCCGGCACCGACCGCGGTACCGGCGGGCTGCTTACAAAGCTCAAGGCTGCGAAAATCGCGACTGAAGCCGGCATACCCACGTTTATTTTAAACGGCGAAGATCCCGAGATAATTTACGAGCTGCTTGACGGCGGTTGCGTCGGGACATATTTTAAAGCCAAGCCAGTGAAAAATTATACATAAAGCGCGCAAGCCCGCAAGAACGCGGGGCGCGCTTTTTTAGCGTCTTTTTTTGCGGGCGGAATGGATTACTATGCCCCTGCCGGCTTACCGCGATTAATCATCTCCATCAGTTCGTCGAGCGCTATTATCGGCACGCCGAGAGATTGCGCTTTTTCAAGCTTTGAGCCTGCCTCGTCGCCAGCGAGCAGGTATGAGGTCTTTTTTGATACCGAGGACGCGGTCTTGCCCCCATTCGCCTCGATTAGCTCCGTCGCTTCCGCGCGCGTCATGCCGGGCAGCGTTCCGGTTATTACGAACGTCAGCCCTTCCAGCGCGCCGCCGGCTTTTTCTTTGCGATCGGCTTCGGTAACGACGCCCGCCTCTTTAAGCCGCCTCGCGAGCTCCCTTGCCTGCGGGTGCGAGAAATAGTCGCGTATAAACTTCGCCGTCACCTCGCCGATGTCCTCTATAGACATAAGCTCTTCCTCTGTGGCGTTTGCAATCGCGTCAAGGCTGCCGAACCGGTCGGCAAGCGCTTTTGCAGCCGTCTCGCCGACTTGCCTTATCCCAAGCGCGCATATAAGCTTCGCCAGCCCGCGCGTCTTTGACGCCTCGATTGCCCGCACGAGGTTCTCCGCTGACTTTTTGCCCATGCGCTCGAGAGGCTCAAGCTGCTCGACCGTGAGGCTGTAAAGGTCGGCAACATCTTTCACCAGCCCCGCCGATATAAGCTGGCTTATAAGTGCTGGGCCGAGCCCTTCGATATTCATCGCCTGCCGCGAGGCGAAATACTCGATGCTGCGTGAAAGCTGAGCGGGGCAAGCCGCGTTTGTGCAACGATACGCCGCCGCGCCCTCGTCGCGCGATACCGGCTCGCCGCACGACGGGCAGCTTTCCGGCATCTCGAACACTTTCTCCTCGCCGGTACGCTGTTCTTTGTCTGCGCCAATGATTTCGGGGATTATCTCGCCGGCTTTACGCACAAGCACTGTGTCGCCTATCCTTATGTCGCGCTCGCGGATATAGTCGAGGTTGTGCAACGTCGCGGCGGAAACGGTCGTGCCGGCTAGCCTTACCGGCTCGAGCACAGCTTGGGGCGTGAGCACGCCTGTCCTGCCGACGTTGACTTTAATATCGAGCAGCTTTGTCCTTGCCACCTCGGGCGGGTATTTGTACGCCACCGCCCATCTCGGGCGCCCAGACACCCAGCCCAGCTCGGCGCGCCGCGATATGCTGTCGAGCTTTACCACCGCGCCGTCGATGTCGCAGTCGAGCTCGCCTCGCGCTTTGTCTATCTCCTCAATCGCCTTTATAATCTCGTCTATACCCACAACCGTGCGCGCCATCGGCAACACAGAAAAGCCTTGCCCGCGCAAAAACTCAAGCGTCTGGGAATGCGATTCGAACGCCGTGTCGCAGCGCTGGATGTTGAAGGCATAGATTCGCAGCCCTCGGCTGGCGGTGATCTTTGCGTCAAGCTGCCGCAGCGACCCCGCCGCCGCATTACGCGGGTTTGCAAACAGCCGCTCGCCGCGCGCCTCTCGCTCAGCGTTGAGCCGTTCGAACGCCTCGCGCGGCATATAGACCTCTCCGCGCACGTCGAGCGTGCCCCTATAGGCAATCCGGTGTGGGATTCCGCCGACCACAAGCAGGTTTTCGGTCACGTCCTCGCCGACAATGCCGTCTCCACGCGTCGCGCCTCGCACAAGCCTGCCGCCTTCATAGTAAAGGCAGACCGACAGCCCGTCTATCTTCGGCTCGACCGAGTATTTTTCGCGCTCGCCCGAGCGCCGTATAAAGTCTCGCAGCTCATCGTAATCGAACACGTCGGAAAGGCTGTCCATCGGCACGGCGTGCGTCACTTTCGAAAATTTCTCGGAAGGGCGCCCTCCGACTTTTTGCGTTGGCGAATCGGGCGTCACAAGCTCCGGAAACTCCGCCTCGAGCTGCTCAAGCTCGCGGAACAGCATGTCGTACTCGTAGTCCGAAATCTCGGGGCTGTCCTCTTCGTAATATTTTTTCGCGTGGTACTCTATCAGCGCGCGCAGCTCTTCCACGCGCTTTTTCGCGCGCTCAAAATCAAGTGTTTTCTCGCTTTCCATACGCTTTCAGTTTTAATTGAGAAAAGTATATGCCAATACGGCGCCGGCGACAAAAAAAGCGGCAATGCGCCGCGCCTGCGGGAAAGCCGCCATGCCGCCCGCGGGGCTTTAGCTTGCGGGTAGGTAAAAACTTTGACTAGCAAGCGGCACGGAGTTGCCGGCATTAGAACCTGCGCCCGCCACCTCCGCCGCCATGTACGCGGCCGCTGCTACCTATATGCGTGCCGCTCGAGCGGATGCTGCCGCCTCCGCCGCTGTGATGGCTAGGCGGTGGATTGCGCGGCGTGCGCGTCACCGACTCACGGAGGAATATGTCCTGCGACTCGGTGATTTCGACTTCTGTATTCGCCAAAAGTTCGTACCGGTAGGTGCTGCCTTTGAGGCTATACCTGCTTTTGACTGTACCATAATAACCCAACGCCGCCGCCAAGCCCACGCCGACGGCTAATATTACGTCAATCGCTTTTATATCGCGCATGTAGGCGGGCAAAATAAGCCCGCGCTCGATGCGCACGTCTACGCCGCCCGGGCCGGCGTCGTAGCGGTACTGCCCGCGCGGCATGCCCGCATCGACGAATTTTTTCGCTTGCGCGAACATATTAGCCGCCGCGCCGTAGAAGTCCTCCTTGTGAAGGTAGGTGTAGACAATGTCGAAAAGATCGGCCAGCCGCGCGTCGGTTATAATGTCAATAAGCTTACCGGTAGTGGTTATCACCGGTATGCGGTTCGACATGTCAAGGTAGAATATCATGCCGGAGTAGTCCTTCGCTGGGTCGCCAAAGCCTCCGTAGTCGTAAAAATCGTCGGCATGGGCAATCGCCGCGCGCTCGGCCGCATCGTAATCTTCTATATACGGAAGCTCGGTATCGGCAAGGAAGACAAAGTCGTAGCCGGTTTCCTCGCTGAGCTTGGCGAGATACTCCTCAAGCTTTTCCTCTTCTTCGGAGTCCAGCACATCGGCATAGTCGTAAACGCGCGGCTCCTTTGCCGAGGCAAAAACGCACAAAAGCGCGGCAGTTGCCACTATCGCCGCGAGTAATGCCGCCCGGGCACGCGCTACCATATAAAATACCCCCCGAGCAGCAAAAGCGCCGCTACTACCCCGAAAATTATCGCCGAGTGGGCAAACAGCTTCTTTTTATCGATTGGCAAAATGCCGCAAACAGCTTTCGTCTGCCCGTTCATCGCGTAATAGTAAACTTTATCTGATTTACCTTTGTGCCTATAGGTCATTATCCACGCCGGGAGCAGCGTGTAGCGATAATCGGAATTTGTAAAGTTTACGTTGGTATGTCCGGAAAGCGAGCTGTAGCGGCAGCCGCGCGTGAGCAGCTCGCGCACATACCCTTTGCACTCGCTCTCGAAAGACTCGCTTACGTCGCTTTTTTCAACGTCGCGCTTTTCAGCCATAAACCCGGCGAGGAACTTTTCCTCAAACTGCCGCAGCCCGTCGTACCTGTACGGGTGCACTCCGTCGGCAAGCTTTCGGTCGGCTTTGCCGAGCGCCGGGCGCTCGAGGTTTTTAAATTTTATTTTCCCGCGCCGGATGACCCGGAAATACTGGCGCCGTGTAATAATATGCGTCGGCGTCGTGGTGGTTATTACCCTCGTGCCCTCTCCCTCAAACGAGGCGAAAGCGTCGTAGTCGGCGAGCCAGTATGGGTAATATACTCCGGTTATCGAGTCGAGGTTTTTCTCGCTTTTAAAATCTTCGGGGACATAGCGGTGCTTTTTTATCCACTTTGCCAGCTCGGCCTTTGCCGTCTCTTTGTCGACGGTGAAAGGCAAAACGCTGTCGGGCCTAAACTCGGCTGAAAGCCTACCCGTGAGCACTACGGGATTGTGGCAATAGTAGCACTCAGTCGCCGCGGTGGTCGAGCTTGTGACAAGCTCGGCGCCGCAGCTCGGGCAGGTATAAAGCGTGGACTCGCTCTCGGCGCCTTGATTCGAGTCTTCGGTTTTTATCTCGTGCGCCGAGAGCACTTCCTCCACGTTGTCATATGAGTTGCCGCAATAATCGCAGCTAAATTTTCCGTTTTTAGGGTTATATCTAAGCGCGCCGCCGCAGGCGGGGCATTTATAAGTGATATTTGTCATCCTACCGCCGCTTTTTTATACTATCTCAAGCTCATCAAGCGATGGCAGTGGGGGGAATTTTACGGTCGGCAATGTCTGGTACCAATACGCGACGCTCATAAAGTCGTCTTGTCGCGGCAGATACCGGCCGCCGCGGCGCCAACCCAAATCCTGCAGGGTGACTTTGATATCAGACTCAAAGCGGATCGGGTCCATTATATGCCACCTGTACATCGAGAAGCGCTGCTGGGAGCCGTAAAGCCCGTCGGGCTGGATGACGTTGAACATGCCCATAAACGGGCCCGTATATGTCGTATACTTGCCGTTTACGTCCCAGTTGTAAGCACCGCCGAAATAGTCCTCGGTGCCGGTGCCGCAGATTGTGGGGAACTCCTCGTCGCCGTCAAGGTAGAACTTGATTTCGCCCTCGCCCCACCATCCGCCGGCTGAGTTGAGGTTAACGTTTAGAGTTGTGCCGACATAGTGGCCCTTGCCGCGCACGCCGTCGAGTATGACATACTCTTTTTTATATTCGACCGGCTTTGCCTGTCTATACTGGGCATGGAAATACGCCACGTCGTCCGGCACTTCGGTAAGAGTATAATTTATCTGGAAATAGCAAATTTTATCCTCGTCGGAGAGGTTTTCAAGCGTTATCCTGCAGCGCTTCCTAAATGGCATCTCCCAGAAGCAGTTAAGACCCCTGTTGGGCGCCACAAGGACAGGAAGCGAAGTGAGCAGCGGGAACGTGCCGGTCGCGCCGTTTACGTTGTTCGCGAACGCGTTGCCGAAAAACGCAGCGACCGGGGCTTCGACCGACGGGTGCTCCTGGTCTTCCCAATAAATGCGCAGGATTGTATCGTATGAGCCGACGCTGCCGGTCATCCAAATGCTCTGGATCGCGCCGGGGCCTTCGATGTCGGCAAGCGTGAATGTCGAGTGTTTGGGCACTACAATGCTCGGCGAGACTTTCCAGCCGCGGCCGAGGTCACGCGCGCAATGCGCTCCGGTACCCTCAGTAGCCATAGCGCCGGCGCCTTTGGCGCCGGTGAAGTTTTCCGCGCTTATCGAGCGAGATTTGGCGTTCGAAAGCCTGGGAAGGTTGCCCAGGCTGAGCCCGAGTCCGTTGTACATATCACTTTCCTCCGATATATTTGTCAGCTCCGCGTATTTTTGTCCACGCTTGGGGTTATTTTAACACGGCAGGCTATGCTTGTCAAGAAAAGAGCCTTACCCGTTACACTTGACAACAGCTTTGCGTGTATTTTATAATGATTTATAAATTGTAAACTAACGCTTTATGCATGCGCTTACGTGTGAGGGTAGCTATGAAAGACACATTTTTCAGCGACGCTTTTGCAACCATGCCGCCGGAAGAGCGCGAGCTTTACCGCATGACGGTAATTATGAACATGCCCTCAGAATACGCCGAGGAGCTGCGCGTGCGATACTACCGCGGCCTTTTGCGCCATGCCGGCCAAAACATCAAAATCGGCTGCGGCGTAAAGATCGTTAACCCCCAGTGGATCTCGCTCGGCGACGGCGTTGTAATAAGCGACAGGTGCACGCTTATCGCGCGCGGCGAGGGCGGCATAACTCTTGGGGACGGCGTGCGGCTTATGGAAGGCGTGTACCTCGACACCGAGCGTCCGGACGGCTATATAAACATCGGCAATAATACCTATATCGGCACAAACTCCGTGCTGCACGGCCACTCCGGGCTTGAGATTGGCGACGACTGCCTGCTCGCCCAAAACATCACGATAACTCCCTACCAACATATATTCGACGACCCGGCTCTGCTTATACGGGAGCAGGGCGGCCATACCCGAAAGGTTACCATCGGGCGCGACTCCTATATTGGCATGTGCGTCACCGTGCTTTGGTCGGCGGACATCGGCGAAGGCAGCGTTATCGGCGCTTCGTCGACCGTGACACACCCCATTCCTCCTTACTCGGTGGCGGTCGGCACGCCTGCGCGCGTTATCCGGAAACGCGGCGAGCCAAAGCAAAACCGGCAATGATATATGACCCAAGCTTTTCCGCCTGCTTTACAGGACACCGAAACTTAGAAGGCGCGCCGCTGGACCTTCTTGTTTCCGCCCTAGAGCGCCGTATCCGCAACCTTTACGAGCGCGGGATAACGCATTTTTATGCCGGCGGGGCGCTGGGGTTTGACATGCTCGCCTCGGTGACGCTGCTCAACCTTAAAAACGAGCTGCCCGGGCTTACCCTTTCGATTGTGCTACCCTGCCGCGGTCATACAAAGGGCTGGAGCCCTGCCGACGTCGCGCTGTTTGAGCGTATTTCAGCGCGCGCCGACGAAACTTTATGCCTTGCCGATACCTATCGGCCGGGCTGCATGAGCGCGCGCAACAGGTATATGGTGGAGAGAAGCTCAGTATGCCTGTGCTACTTAATATATGCCACCGGTGGAACCGCTTATACGGTCGGCTATGCCCGCCGTCGCGGTCTTTTAATTGTGAATTTGGCAAAGGAGCTTTATATGCCATGATAAAAGCAAAATGGCACAAAGCGGCAATAGTTTTAGCTTTGTTTGTTTTTGCATCTTTTATGCTAACGATGCTCGGCGGCTGCAAAAAAGAAGAGGAACCGGGCCCGCCCGACGATGTAATACTGGCGAGGCTTGCGGAGATTTTGCCGCTGTCGCAACAGCTTAACGAGATATTTGTCGGCAAAGGGCTGCCCCCTACCGACAAAGCGGTAAAAAGCGAGTATAACATAGGGCCCGAGTATTTCGAGGTAGCAGAGGACGCGCCATACCGCGACATGGCTTCGCTGAAGGCGGCAGCTGAAAGCGTTTACTCAAAAGATTACCTTAAATCCGTATATATAATGGCGTTTGAAGGCCATGAAGAGGAAAAGATCACGCCGCGCTATAAAGAGGTGGGCGGCGTGCTGTTCGTCGACATCAACTGGCAAGCACTCGAACTGCGCACTGAGATCGACCTTTCTACGGCGAAGGTAGTTGAGTCTACCGCAAAAAAAGTAAAGATAGATGTCAAGTATACCCTGCGCGGCACCGACGAAAGCGGCACCATGACTTTGGTTATGGTAAACCAAGACGGCCTTTGGGTGCTTGACGGGCCGACTTTCTAAGCGTGCCTTTGATATAAGCGAAATTGCGGGCATCCGCTATAAAACAAAGGAGACCGAAAATGTCACGGCGTATAATCGCTTTTGCGGCTTTGTTTGCCATCATCCTGCCGGTAGTTTCCGCGTGCGGGTCAATTGGCGCAGGCGAAGAGTCTACGCCCCTGACGATAGTTTCGGGCGGGTCGACCGAATATGTCATCGTGCGCAACGATCTTTACAGCCCTGACAACCTATCCGTCCGCTCCGCGGTCGACCTCAGGCGCGCCATACTCGCAGCGACCGGCGCCGAGATCTCGCTCAAAACCGACTGGGACGGCCAAGAGGACAACACCGCGCGCAAGGAAATCCTCGTCGGCGACACCAACCGGCAGGAAAGCAAAGACGCGCTTGAGAAGATCACCGGCGACCAGTTTATTATAAAAGTCTACGGCGACGGCACCAAAATTGTCATAACCGGCAAAGACGAGTTCGGGACGGCGGCTGCGGTGCGGTATTTTTGCGAAAACTTTGTAGGCTACCGCTCGGAAACCGAATATGAGCAAAAAGACGAGGTTGTAATCCCGCTTGAGCTTGAGGTAATCAGCACCTACATAGAAATAGCGAGCAGCGACGGCGGGATTATCCCCGGCAGCTCCGAAGAAGCCTCGCTTATTTGGCAAGAAGCCGGCACGGTCGAAGCCGGCAGGCGGATGCTCTCGCGCACCGACGTGCTTATATATAAGCTGAACGGCAAGCGCGGCAAAGGATATACGCTCGAGCTTGACATTGAAGGAGAGTATTACGTCACCGTATCACCGGACGGCAAAACTTACTCCCGGCTTTTCTCGCACTCCGACAACGGATATGCGACAGCGCGGGGCAAATACAGCGCTGACGTGACACAGTATTTTGCCGATTCCGATACACTTTACGTCCGCATTAGCGACTATAACCCCACCGACGGAATGAGCCCGATTATCTACTCGGTAAACCTAATTGAGAAAAACTAAAATATTATAAAGCCGCCCGTATCCCGGGCGGCTTTATTGCTTTATTCCGCCAGCTGCCGCGCTATTTCGGCGGCGTCGCCGTATATTGCAAAGTCCGCGTATCTGTCAAGCGGAGTCGGGTCGCGGTTTATCACCGCGAGCACATCGCCCCTAAAATACCCCGTAAACGAGGCGGCAGGGTAGACAGTCAATGAGGTGCCGACCACCACCATCGTATCGGCATGCGATATGGCGTCTATCGCCTCGTATATTACATTCTCGTCAAGCGGCTCCTCGTATAGCACCACATCCGGCCTGACCATCCCACCGCAGTCGCAATGCGGAACGCCGGATGTGCTTAAAATGTACTCAAGCCCGTAGCGCTTGCCGCAGCGCACGCAATAGTTACGAGCGACGGCGCCGTGCAGCTCGATTACATGCGTGCTGCCCGCCGCGCTGTGCAGCCCGTCTATATTCTGCGTGACGACGTCGACGCGCCGGCTGGGGCTTTCGAGTTTTGCAAAGTATATATGCGCGCCGTTAGGCTTGGCGTCCGGGTACACCAGCCGCGAGCGGTAAAACTCGAAAAACAGCTCGGGCCTAAGCTCCAAAAACGAGTGCGATATAATCTGCTCGGGGCTATACCCCTCAAGCCCTGGCTGATTATAAATTCCGTCCGCCGAGCGGAAATCCGGTATGCCCGATGGGCAGCTTATGCCCGCGCCGGAAAACACGCACAGCCTGCGGCTGCGCGCAATGGCGGCTTTTAGCCCCTCTATCTGCTTTTTTAGCTCTCCATCATGCTCGCCGTTTGCCATTTGCCATATCGCCTCAATTATTATTCAATTTTTAGTTTTTCGCAAAGCTCCTTGTCGGGCGCTACAAATGCGGTGCGGTTTGTTTTATAGGTCACATAGCCAGGCTTTGACCCGGGCGGCTTTTTGACGTTTTTGACTTGCGTGTAATCGACCGGCGCAAGCACACCTTCCGCCGCCTTGGAGTGCGTCGCGGCAATAATCGCCGCTTCCGTGAGGTCCCGGTCGCTCGGCTCCTTGCCTTCGCAGAGAAGGATAACGTGCGAGCCGGGCATGCCTTTCACATGCATCCAAATGTCGCCCTTTGATGCAAGCTTAAATGTCACATAGTCGTTTTGTATATTGTTTTTGCCACAAAGCACAAAAAACCCGCCCGTTGTACGATACCGCATGGGCTTTGGCTGAGCGGGCTTTTGCACAACGTAGCCCTTCATTTTCGACGCGTAGCCCGCCTCGTAAAGCTCCCGCCTTATCTCGTCTAGCTCCGCCTCGCTGCGCGCCCTTGAAAGCGCGTCGGCGACGCTAGAGATATACTCGAGTTCCTCGCGCGCAATCCTTATCTGCTCGGTTAGCGCAGCCTCGGCTGTTTTCGCCTTCGCGTATTTTTTATAAAATTTTTGCGCATTTTGCGCCGGCGTAAGGTGAGGGTCAATCTCCACCGTCACCTCACTTGGCGGGTCGGTCGAGTAATCAATAAGCGACACGACTTTATCCCCAGGCTTGAGCCTGTAGAGGTTTGCGGTAATAAGGTCGCCCATCGCTTTGTATTTGTCCTTGTCCGCACAGGCGGCAAGGTCTGCCTCCTGCAGCGCGATTTTCCTTGTAAGCCTTGCCTCGGCGCTTGAGATTATGCGGTGCAAGTCCGCCGCGCGCTGCCTGTAGCGTTCCGCCATGTCGCGCTCGGCGAAAAACGCGTCCATCATCTCGCCGAAGCTCGGGTACTCGACCACTTTGTACGGCTCGCCGTAATGGGTCAGCGGCAAAAACGAGTATTCAACCTGCTCGCCCGACTCTTTTTTCACCGCATATGGCGCCACTCTGCCTTTAATTATGTCTACAACAATGCCCGAGAACACTTCCCAAAGCCGTTCGGCGCCACCGCCGCGTGCGCGGTGGGCTATCTCGCGCGCCACTACGCCCGATATGCCGTAATAGTATGCCATTATAAACTTGTCGTCGGGCAGCTCCGACTGCTCTCGCAGGCTTATAAACACATCCCGCTCGGCTTCAAGGGGGTTAAGCTTATACCTTGTCCCCTCAGCCGGGCCAAGCACTGCCGAGGCGTCCGCCGTCATTGCCTGAAGCGGCGGTACCGTATAGCGCAACCCCGGCATTATCTGCCTGATTTTGCTGTCTGAAAAATCTATTATCTTCAGCGCGCCTATTATCTTGTCGTCCTCGTCGGTCAATATTATGTCTGAGTAGCGACCCATCAACTCCGCGATGAGGTGCGCCCTGCCGGTAAATCCAAGCTCGTCACGCGTGTCGAAGGTAAGGCGCACCGCGCGCTCGAAACCTATCTGTTCTATCGAAACAAGCCTTGCGCTCGAAAGGTGCTTGCGCAATAGCTGGCAGAACATCGGCGGAACCTTTGGAGACTCGTCGGAGCGCTTTGTAATTTGTATGCGTGGCGCGTTTGAGCCGGCATTTATAAGGAGCCTATAGTCTTCCCTTCCCGCCCGAAACTCCAGCACCACGGCGTCGCGGTCGGGCTGCGTCACACGCTCGACCCGCGCTCCGCATAGCGGCGCAAGCTCGTGCGTCACTGCGGCTAGGAAACCCGCGTCAAACGGCATTTAGATGTCCTTTCTTTATAGATAATTCTTGTTTTCATTATAGCACCCCTACCCCCCTTTTATCAAGTGTTTTGTTGACAAGCCAAGAGCATAGGCTTTATAATAAAGTCTAATACTATAGCCTGGACGGTGCGAAATGTCTCGTAATATCGTCGTCATCCCCGACTCGTTTAAGGGCAGCGCGAGCTCTACCGAGCTTTGCGAGTGGATTAAAGGCGCTCTTTTGGAAAACCTACCGGGCTCAAATGTGCACGCTATACCCGTCGCCGACGGGGGCGAGGGCACGGTCGACGCTTTCGCTAAAGCGGCTGTGGGCTGGGAAGGTGCGACGGTGAAAAGACAGACCGCTTTGGTCTGCGGCCGCTTGCCCGGCGAGCGAGTGCTTGCCGAGTTTGCCATTATCGAGCGCGGCGGCAAAAAGCACGCCATAATCGAGACCGCAAGCTGCGCGGGGTTAGCAAGTGGTTATAGCCCGCTTTACACAACGACGTACGGCATCGGCGAGCAGATCCGAGAGGCTATAAAGCACGGCTGCACACAGATAACGGTCGGTCTTGGCGGCTCGTGCACGAACGACGGCGGCACGGGGCTTGCCGCGGCGCTCGGCGTGCGGTTTTATGACAAAAGCGGCTGCGAGTTTGTGCCGGTTGGCTCGACGCTCTCGGAGATTTCCGATATAGACGTCTCCGCCGCGCGCGAGCTGCTTTCGGGCGTGCGGCTTTCCGCTATGTGCGACGTCGATAACCCCACAGTCGGAGAGCGCGGCGCGGCATATGTCTTTGCGCCGCAGAAAGGCGCGCGGCAAGACGAGCTGCCGCTGCTCGACGCCGGCCTTCGCGATCTCTGCGATGTAATATCCCGCCGGCTTGGGATTGACGTCTCGGATTTGCCGGGCGGGGGCGCTGCGGGCGGGATGGGCGCCGGGATGCATGCTCTGCTAGGAGCCGAGCTGCGGCCCGGGATTGACACGCTGCTTGACGTAGTATGCTTTGACGAGCTTTTGTGTGGCGTCGATTTTGCCATTACCGGCGAGGGTAAACTAGACAAACAAAGCCTTTCCGGCAAAGCGGCTATAGGCGTCGCGCGCAGGTGTAAGGCTCATGGGGTTCCGGTCATAATTCTGGCTGGCGGGGTTGAGCTTGACGAGGAGGGGCTTCTTTCCGTCTATAGTGAAGGCGTCACCGCCATATTTGCGATAAACCGGCTGCCCGAGCCGTTTGAGACGGCAAGGCTCCGCGTGCGCGAAAATGTGACACAAACCGTGGGCGACATAGCGCGCCTTATTGCCGCGCTGTGCAATAAAAAGTGATTCTGCGCGCTTTTGAACTTGACTTGACGGCTGGAATGTGATATAATGTCAAGGTCCATATTTAGGGGTGTCGCCAAGCTGGCAAGGCACAGGACTTTGACTCCTGCATTCGTCGGTTCGAATCCGGCCGCCCCTGCCACGCGCGTCTCACAATTGTGAGATGCGCTTTTTTATTTTGTGCACCCGCTAAAAAGCGCGGCGTATTGCGGCATCGAATTTTTTTATTTCCCGGGGAATGGGACAAACTTGGGACGATTTTTCCGGTTTTTTACGATATACTGTTATCATGCGCGACGGGTATGGGAAAACCCGCCGCGTGTTTTTTTGCCCTGCAGGCCCGCAAAGCTTAAGCCGTGGTCGGCTGTTTTTCCCCATTTTCACCATACCTAAAACCCATGCGTATAATGTAACGTGGGCAATGGACACGCCCAAAAGAGCCGACTGCAAAAAGCCGGCTTTGCGCCCGGCAGCCCGACCCAAACCGGAAACTCAAAGCAAAGGAGAGTGAAAAATGTCCCGCGGAATTGATGTATCCCATCACAACGGCGTAATCGATTGGAAGGCTGTCAAAGCCTCGGGAATCGAGTTCGCGATTATCCGCGCCGGATATGGCCAGACAAACGACAGGAATTTTAAAGCCAATATAGAAGGCGCACAAGCCGCCGGCTTGCCTGTCGGAGTTTATTACTTTTCGTATGCCACCAATATTTTAAAAGCCGCAGAAGAAGGCACGCACTGTTGCGAGCTGCTCGCGAAGTATAAAATTGACCTTCCCGTCTTTTACGATTTTGAGTACGAAACCGAGCTTTATGGCGCGCGATACGGCGTGACGTACACCAAAGAGCTGCGGACCGCGATAATTAAGGCGTTCTGCGAACGCGTGCGGGCTGGCGGCTATACGCCCGGTATCTATACAAATGTCGACTATATTGTCAGCCGCTTATATTGGGGCGAGCTTTCTGCATACCCGCTTTGGCTCGCGCAATGGCCGCTTGGCACCGGCAAAAGCATCACGTTTGAGTCGGTGCGCGAAGACTCGGTTAACACCAAATACGGCAAGCCTTCATTCTGGCAGTTTGGCTTCGGCAAGGTTCCGGGAATACCCACGGATACCGACCTTAACTTTGGCTACATCCCATTGCCCAAGCGGCAAAACGATGCGCCCGCCGACGATATCAAGCCGGGCGACAAAGTGCGTGTTGTAAACACAACTACTTCCGGGAACCTCAAACGCGCAAAGCTTTACGGCAGCGACAAGACCTTTGTAGTGTATTACGACACCTATGACGTGATCGAAAGAAAGGGCGACCGCGTCGTCATAGGGATTGGGAAAGCCGTCACGGCGGCGGTGGATATACGTGACCTGCGGAAAATATAACGGCAACGGGTCGGTCCGCGAGCTGCTCGGCATGCTGCGCTTTTCAAAAAAGGTTATAATCTTCTCGTTTGTCTCCGTCGTGCTTTTTACGGCGGCAATGACCGTCATTATCGCCTGCGGCGGCGGCGACCCGAATGTTTTAATTACGGAGTTTTTCAGCTATTTCAAAATCGAAGGCGGAATACTTGGGCTGCTTAAATTTGTTGAAACAATTATAGACCTGCTTGACAAAAAATATTGCGGCACGCGCGGCTCGTTTGATGCCGCTGGAATAAAGAAGGACGAGAAAAAATAAAAAAGGGGATAAAAAATGCTCGAGTTTATTTTAAACAACATTCCATTCATTTTAACCGCACTGGCTGCGGTTGTGGCATGCATCGTGCTCGCATGGCGCGGGCAAATAGCTAAAATTCGCGACATAATTTTAGCGCTTTGCGTCGAAGCCGAAATTGTGTACGGGAGCAAAACCGGCGAAATTAAAAAAGCCTCGGTGCTCGAGTCTGTCTACAGGATGCTGCCTGCGTGGGCTAAGGTGATTATACCGGCGTCCGAGCTTTCAAAGCTCATTGAAGAAGGAAAACGCCGCATGGATGAGCTCGCTTCGGGCAACGAGCGGGTAATGTCGCTTATATACGGCTCTCTTTCGGAGCCGAAAAAAGAAGAGGATAAAGTTAAAGAAAAAAACGCCTTATAAACCATAAAAGCGCCGCGCCCTGCTTTTAGCTTGGGGCTGCGGCGCTTTTTGTTTGCGGGCACTTCGGCAAAAAAGCAAGAGCGGCAGGACTAACCTGCCGCTCTTGCTGGTGCTCCTGCGGAGATTCGAACTCCGGACTCCTTGATTAAAAGTCAAGTGCTCTACCTACTGAGCTACAGGGGCACGCCAGTCCCGCCCAAAATTCAGATGGGCGGGAACCGATATCTTCTTACGCCTGTTAACTGAAATGCTTTGGTTGCGGAATAATCCGCTCTCCAAAATGCCTTGATATTATACCATGACAGATGCGATTTGTCAAGCATTTTTAAGCTTTTTCATCGCATCGCATAAAATGCCCGAAGTGTGCCCTGCGATTACCTACCCGAAGTGTCGGACTTTCTCGATTTCTTAAGTATATTAATAATATCGTCAAAATCCTTGTCGGATATGCCAGAACCGTCGTCCTCCGGCTCGCTCTTCTCCTCTTCCTCGGGCTTTGCCTGCTGCTGTGCGCGCTGCTGGCCGGAGGCGCTGGGTGCAGCCTTAGCTGCGTCTTTGCCTTGCTCCTCTTTCATGCGCGCGCCGTCAAATCCGGTCGCAATGACCGTGACTAACATCGTGTCTTCGAGGGTATTGTCGAATGCGACTCCCCAAATAATCGTCGCGTCCGGGTCGGCTTCTTTTGTTATGAGAGAAGTCGCGATATCGGTCTCGTCGAGGCCGATGTCGGGCGATGCGGTTATGTTGACGATTATGCCGCGCGCGCCCGAAATCGTGGTTTCAAGCAGCGGGCTCGAGATCGCGGTCTTCGCGGCTTCTTCCGCCTTGTCTTTGCCCTTGCCCATACCGACGCCCATATGCGCCGCGCCGGCGTTCTGCATAACCGCGGTGACGTCGGCAAAGTCGAGGTTGACAAGCCCTGTGCCGTTAATGAGGTCGGAGATGCTCTGTACCCCATGCTTGAGCACATTGTCGGCTTCAGCAAAAGCGTTGGCAAGCGTTATCTTGTTCTCCGATATCTGTTTTAGGCGCTCGTTTGGTATAACGATAAGCGAGTCAACGCACTCGCGGAGCTTTGCAATGCCCATCTCCGCAACTTCCATGCGCTTGCGCCCTTCAAACAAAAAGGGTTTGGTAACGATTCCAACGGTGAGGATTCCCATATCCCGGGCGATTTTGGCTATAACGGGAGCAGCGCCGGTACCCGTGCCGCCGCCCATGCCCGCAGTTATGAAAACCATATCAGCGCCTTTGATTGCGCTGGCAATGTCTTCCGCGCTCTCTTCGGCGGCGCGCAGACCGATCTCCGGATTTGCGCCTGCACCGTGACCCTTTGTAATCTTCTCGCCAATCGCTATTTTATGTGCGGCAGCGCACTGCATCAGCGCCTGCTTGTCCGTATTGACAGCGATAAACTCGACGCCGCGTATGTTCGTCTCTATCATTCGGTTGATCGCGTTGTTGCCGCCGCCGCCTACGCCTATTACCTTAATATTAACGCCGCTTTCGTAGTTTTCTTCAAGCTCGAAAGACATTTTATATTTCCTCCTAATATCGATTCCTCAAATAGTGTGCATATTTATTACTAATATGATAATGTTTTTTATCTGGTTTTGCAATAGTTTTAATAATATATACAGAAATTTACTAATAAAGCCGGTAAAGGCGCAGCGTCGGCGTCATGGGACATAAAACGGCTCTTCGCCGAAAGTTATTACTGCGCTGTCGGTTTTCTCGACGTTGATTTGCGCATACTCGCCGCTAGCTAATGTCGATTCTATTATCGCTTTGGCAAAATCAAGCTTCAGCTTCATTTCCTCGCGCCCGCCGAGCAAAATTCTGTATTTCCCGCCTCCGGCAATAATTTTTATGTTGAACTTGTCAGATATATCGACAAAATCCGTCAAATTATATAGCTCCCAGAGCTTTACGTCGGCCATGACGGCCTCTACCACTTTTAAGTTAATCTGCCTGCGGAACACAAGCTCGCTGCCCACCACGCAATAGCGGAGCTCTGGAACGGCGATAAACTTTATACCGGGGTTAGCCCTTAATATTTCCTCTTTGCTGTCGGACCGCCCGAGCACTCGGAAATCGGCGGACAGCGCAAAATACTCGCCCGCAAGCTCAATAAAATACTCGGCCGTGTCTTCCTCCACCTCGATCACTAGCGTGGATGGCAGCCGGCGGTGCATCCTCACGGTTCTTATGTATGTGCAGGCTTTCTTTATTCGCGCCTCTACGGCCCTGCCCGACACCGAGTAAAGGTTTTGGCCAACTTTTACGCCGGAGATTTGCAAAAGCTCGTCCGCCCCGTAGATGGCGTTGCCCGTGACCTGTATTTCCTGTATCTTGAAAAAAAGCGCCGCGCAGATTACAAGAAACAAAAGGCACAGCACGGCCGTTATAAGAACATAAAACAGGCGGCGGAGGACAGCCCGACGGATGTTTTTTGACCGAAGGCGCTGAAAAGAGCTGCGGTTAATTATCTCCGCATTTGTCATATAACAAATTATATCATACAGATTTTGAATTTACAAGCTTTTTTAGTTCGTCGTATATGCGCAAATCGGCGTTTTTTATGGCAAACCTGCTGAAATTTTCCCTCATCGATGCCAGCTTTGCCCGGTCGCCTAATACCGTGTCGACCGCTCTCTCCAATACGCCCGGGCCAAGCTCCGACTCCTGTATCATTATCGCAGCTCCGGCGTCAGCAAGAACTTTCGCGTTTTTATACTGGTGGTTGTCGGTCACGTTCGGCGAAGGGATTATAATTGCGGGTTTGCCGAGCAGCGCCAGCTCCGATATCGTAACCGCGCCCGCTCGGTTTATCACAAGGTCCGCCGCCGCCATTTGAAGCGGCATATCGTATATATACTCGACGAGCTTCACGTTCGGCACCGAGTCAAGCCCATATTCTGAAAACCGCGCTTTCGCCGCCTCATATTCTATCGAACCAGACGCATGTAGGTGGAATATATCCCGCCGCTTTGCCACATAGTCGCGCATGAAAGCGAGCACTTCCTCATTGATGCGCTCGGCGCCCATGCTGCCGCCGCACGAGAGGATAAAGTAGCGGTATTTGCCCGTGATTCCGAGTTTGTCGCGCGCGGTGTTATAGTCGAGCTTTGAGAAGTCTCCGCGCAGGGGGTTGCCGACGCGAATGACTTTTTCGGGATGGCGAAGGTGGTTTTTCGTTTCCTCGAAATTTGTAAAAATCACGTCGACGCAGCCCTCGAGCATTTTTACCGCCACGCCGGGCACCGCATTCGATTCGTGCAACGCAGTCGGAATGCCCATGCTCGCCGCCGCGCGTATGACCGGCCAGCACACAAAACCACCGGTACCGACCGCAACGTCGGGCTTAAACTCTTTTATGATTTTTTTCGCTTTGGAAGGCGAAGTGAGCGCCAACCAAAGCGTTTTTATATTCGAAAGCGAAAGACTCCTTCGCAAGCCTTGGATTTCGACATGCTCAAGCCTATAGCCTGCCGCGGGGACGAGCTTGTTTTCAATCCCACGGCGGGTGCCCACAAACAGCACTTCCGAACCGGGCTCTATTTGCCTTATCCTATCCGCAATCGCTATTGCCGGGTTGAGGTGGCCGCCCGTGCCGCCGCCGGCAAATATCACTCTCATTTGCCTACTCCGCTTGACAGTCTATTTTTCTTGATATGAGTACCGGGAAATGCCCAGCACTATGCCCATCTCGCCCATCAGCATTATAAGCGAGGTGCCCCCGTAGCTGAAAAACGGCAGCGATATGCCGGTGTTCGGGATTAGGTTGGTGACGACCATCATGTTGAGCGTAGCCTGAATCGCTATTTTGCCCACAATGCCTATGACGACCAGCGAAGAGTATGTAGCGGGCGCGCGCAAAGCTATAACGATGCCTCGCCAAACAAACAGCGCGAAAAGCAGTATCACCGCCAGCGCGCCGATAAAGCCTAGCTCCTCGCATACTATTGAGAAAATAAAGTCGTTTTGAGGCTGCGAAACGAACATGTGCTTTTGGCGGCTGTACCCAAGCCCCACTCCGAACAGCCCGCCCGCCCCGACCGCGTTGAGGCCCTGCACCGTCTGCCATATCTCGTTTTGAGCAGCATAGTTTTCGGGATGCAGCCATGTATCGATGCGAAGCTTTGCATAATCTGTAAAAAGAATCGCCGGCACGAGAACCGCCGCAGCGAGCCCGCCGCCGAGGAAAAACCAAAACTTGCGCGCGCCACCGGCGAATATGACAACCATGCCGATAAGGAACATTATAATCGTGCCCGAAAAATGGAACTCGAGCGCGACAAGCAAGCATGCTATCGCCGTAAAAATGAACGGCACAAAAAATCCGTGCCACGACGAGCGCCAGAAATTGCTGTAGTCGACTACCTCGGCTTCATGGTCGGACATGTATTTCGCAATCATAAGAGCCAGCGCAAGCTTCATTAGCTCCGACGGCTGAAAGCTAAGACCGATGCCCGGAATCTGCAGCCAGCGCTTTGCAAGACCCGAAGCTTTACCATAACCGGTAATCAGCACCGCAATGAGCAGTATTACCGCGACGGCATATACCAACGGCGTGAGTTTCTTTATTAGACGGTAGTCAAACATCGCGGCTATAACCATTATAACCGAGCCGACGACGATGAACATCAGCTGGCGTTTGATTAAGTAATAGCTGTCGCCGTATTTCTCGAGCGCATACGGGAAGCTCGAGCTGAAAACCATTATCGAGCCGAAGCATAAAAGCAGAATTATTATAAGCAGCATCGGCCTATCTACCCCGCCGCGCAGCCGGATTATATCATCCGGCGAAACCGGCCCTTTATGCGATTTTACGTCCGCTATGGCGGCTAGGCTCGCCTCGGCGCGCGGGACGTTAGTGTAAACCGGCACCGAGCTGCGGCGGTTCGCTATTATCCGCTTAGGCACGCCGCGGCGCGCTGCAGGCCTTTTGGCATTCTCTGCACGCCCGCCGCCCGTATTACCTGAGCCTTTGCTATCGCGAGCCATATCCCCGGCTATTTTCCCGTCAACCAATTTCGGCCCGTCTCCTTTGCTTTAATTTAGAATCCAAACCACGCAAGGCAGCACGCCAATGCCGTTATAAGCGTGAAAACTAGGTCTATTTTAAGCTCGCTCCAGCCGCACATCTCAAAATGGTGGTGGATCGGCGACATTTTAAAAATGCGTTTTCTTGTGAGCTTATAGCTTGTAACCTGAAGTATAACCGAGAGGCTCTCGACGACATACATTACTCCCGCAAGCAGGATTATAAGCGGGTTGCCGAGCGTGAACGCCAGCCCCACGAGTAAACCGCCCAAAAACAGCGAGCCGGTGTCGCCCATAAACACTTTCGCCGGCGGGAAGTTGTATACTAAAAACCCAAGGCACGCCCCAATAAGCAGCGCCGACATAAACGCCGCGTGATAATCCCCCACCGTCAGCGATACCGCCGCGAAGAAAATCCCAACAACTGTGGTTTCACATGAAACCAGCCCGTCCACGCCGTCGGCAAGGTTGACGCTGTTGACAATGCCGGTGATGACAAGGAGCGCGATTACATAATAGAAAATCCCAAGGTCAAGGTAAATGCCCACAAACGGTATAAACAGCTCGGTCGAGGCATTACCCGTCATCACCATTCCGAAAAGGTATAGGCCCGCAACAAGCAGCTGAAGAAAATACTTTTGCCCTGCGGTGAGCCCTTCGTTGCGCTTGTGCGAAAACTTGACTAGGTCGTCGAAAACACCTATTGCGCCGTTTGCGAGCGCTAGCCCAAGCGAGAGCAGCAGCGCCGAGCTGCCGGCTATCCCATCGCGCGCGGTGATAAAACCCACGGTTATCCCGGAAGTCACAATGCACGCCGCGATAAAGGCAAGCCCGCCCATCGTCGGGGTGCCTTCTTTGGATTTATGCCAGCGCGGCCCTATATCGAGTATTTTTTGCCCCAGCTTCCAGCTTTTCAGCGCGGGGATTAAAAAACGTAGGAATATTGCCGTAAGCGCAAATGTTAAAATTAGGCTGACTGCAAAATGAATCGGCTCCATACGATGCTTCCTATCTTAATGTCGTTAAAATTTCCGCCGGGAAATTTTATCCCGCCGATATAGGGGATTCCCGCTTTAGGCTTTTGCGCCCCCGAGCCCTCTTTCCGCGAGCCACTCGGCCACGATTTCGCGTTCGTCGAAATGGCGCTTCCCCTCCGCGGTTATCTCGTAATCCTCGTGCCCTTTGCCTGCGAGGATTATAAGGTCGCCCTCGCGTGCGCTGGACAGCGCGTATTTTATCGCTTCGGCCCGGTTTTCTATAACAATGTGCGGCCGCTCGCGGTCAAAGCCTTTAAGTATCTGCGCGATTATATCGGCAGGGCGCTCGGAGCGGCTGTTGTCGCTCGTTATAACCGAAAAATCGGCAAGTTGGGACGCCACCCTGCCCATCACCGGGCGTTTGTACGGGTCACGGTCTCCGCCGCAGCCGAACAGCACCGTTAACCTGCCGCCGGGATTCATCACCGCGCGCGCCGTGCGCAGTATGTTTTCGAGCGCGTCCGGCGTATGCGCATAGTCTATAAACACGTCAAATCCCGTGCCCGGCGTCGGCACGCGTTCAAACCGGCCTTTTACGCTTGTAAACCCCGCAATAGTTTTCGCCACAGCCTCCGGCGGCGCGCCAAGCTCAATAGCCGCAGCCGCCGCCGCAAGCGTGTTCGCCACATTGAACGCGCCGCAGAGCTTTGTGTTTATCTCAATCTCGACGCCCGGCCCGAGCAGTGTGTACGAACTGCCTTCGGTGCCGTGGAATTTTACATTAACCGCGCGGTAATGAGCCTGACCGCCCGACGGCGAAAAGCTTATAATCGGGCAGCTTGCCGCCTCAACAAGGCGGCGGAAATACGCGTCGTCGGCATTGGCTATCCCAAGGGTTGCCATTCGGAAAAGCTTCGCCTTCGCTTCAAAGTATGCGTCCATCGTGCCGTGGAAGTCAAGATGCTCGGGCGTAAGGTTTGTGAACACCGCAAGCTCGGGCACCAGCGCGTCGAGCTTGCCAAGCGCCAGCGCATGCGAGGAAGCCTCCATCACGACTGCCCCTGCGCCTTTGCCGGCGAACTTCGCGAGAAGAGGGTAAAGCTCACCTGGGTCGGGCGTCGTGAGCGAGCCGGTCAGCGTGCCAATAAGGCGGGTGTCCGAAAATTTCGCCGGGCCGCCGGCAGCCGACGCGGCGACAAGCAGCTCCCTTATTAAGGTTGTAGTTGTAGTTTTGCCGTTTGTGCCGGTGACGGCGATAATGCAGAGCTTCGATGCGGGGTCGCCGCAGAAATTGTTCCAAATCTTCGCGCAGGCCGATCGGGTATCTTTCACCAGTATGTACGGCGTGCCAGCCGGCAGCGCCGAAGTGTCCTCGCATACTACGACCACCGCGCCGCGCGCAAGCGCATCGGGCACGTACCGGTGCCCGTCTTCGCGCGTACCTCGCAGGCAAATAAACATGCAGCCCTCGACCGCACGGCGCGAGTCGTCGCACACCGCTGTTATTTCAGTGTCTGGCGTAAGTCCTGCAAGCGACGAGCCGTACACCTCGACCCCGAAAAGCAGACTTGCCAGCTTCAAAACAATCACTCCCGGACGCAATTATGGGGTGCGCGGTTTTTACGTCCGTGAGCTTTTGGCGCAGATTGTTTAAATGCGCCACTGCCGGGGTTTTGCCTTTAGTTTTCCTGGCTGTCTAGGTAACGCAGAGTGACCGTCACGACAGTGCCGGGGGCGACAACTTCGCCTGCCGCGGGACTTTGCGCGACGACCACCGCGCCGCTGGCTATGTCGTAGTTTGTTGTCCCGTCTATCAGTATATTCAAGCCGCTACTTATTAATGTGCGGTTGCAGTTTGTCGCGTTCATGCCGACGACATTAGGAACCGTTACGCTGGTCGTCGGGGTTTCGTCGCCGCAGTAGAGTATAACTTTGCCGGTATCTTTGTTTATAGCCTCGCCGTACGAGGGCATCTGGTAGGTGACAATGTCGCCGTCGCCCCTGACTTCGACATCAAGCCCGAGCGCGTTGACCTTGGCTTTAGCCTCGCTGACCTTTTTGCCGACATAATCGCCGACAGTGACCGCTATGCGCGCAAGGTCGGACTCGGAATAATTGCGCTCGACGCCGAGATAAGGCAGCGCCTCGTTGAGGAACGACGAAACGTAGGGCGCCGCTACCACGCTTCCGTAGACGGTTTCGCTCTGCGGCTGGTCGACGACTATAAGCACCGCTATCTGCGGGTCTTCTGCCGGCGCATAAGCGACACACGAGCTTACGCGCAGATAGGAGTTGCCCGCCTCGTCGAGAATGTCGCGCACCTCGGAGGTGCCGGTCTTCGCCGCAACGGTATAACCCGCAACATAGGCGTTTTTCGCGCCGCCGTTGCCCGAAACGCCGCGCTCGAGTATGCCCGCAATCTCTTTTGCGGTGGCTTCGCTTATCACCTGCCGCTTGATTTGCGGCTCGCGAGACATAAGCACGTTGCCGTCGTCGTCTATCAGCTTTTCGACTACATAGGGGGTGACTAGGTACCCGCCGTTGGCGACCGCACAGATGCCGGTAAGCAGCATGAGTGGGGTGACCTTAAAGGTCTGGCCGAACGAGTACACCGCCAGCTCGACCTGGTTGAAGCCTGAAAACGCATGGTAGTACGAGTTTGCTTCGCCGGGCAGATCTATGCCGGTTTTCTCGGTAAACCCGAACGCTTTGAAATACTCGTAAAACTTATCCCTGCCGAGCCTTGCGGCAACTTGCATCAGCGTCGGGTTGCACGACTGTTGCAGGCCCTCTTCAAAAGTCACCGTGCCGTGGCCAATTCGCCGCCAACAGTGAATCGGCTTGCCATAGCCCTCGATTTTTAGCGCGCCGCCGCAGTGGAATTTGTCGGTGATCTTGACGACATTCTCCTCAAGCGCGGCTGCCGAGGTTATAACCTTGAAAGTCGATCCGGGTTCGTAAAGCTCCGACACCGCCTTGTTCTTCCACATCGAGTAAAGCAGTTCGTTGTACAGCGACTTGTACTCGGTGGAACTGGGGTCATAACCGCTTTCGTTAAGTTTTCTCTGAAATTCTTCCGTCAGCTTATAAGGGTTATTGAGGTCGAACGACGGATATGTAGCCATCGCGCGTACCGCGCCGGTCTTGGGCTCAATCGCAATGCCGGTGACGCGGTTAAGCGGCTTTGAGTCGTGGTAGGTCTTCTCAAGCTCTTTTTCGAGCATGCTTTGAAGCGTCAGGTCAATCGTAGTGACGAGGTTTGCGCCGTTCGACGCATCTATGTATGTATCGTATTTATACGGCATGCTGAGGCCGTTTGCGTTGCGCGCCGTGAGGTAACGGCCGGATGTTCCGGATAGGTAATCGTTGTACTCAAGTTCAAGCCCAAGCAGGCCCCCGTCGGTGCCTACTACGCCGATGACATGCGCCGCGAGCGAGCCGTACGGGTAATAGCGCGAGGTCGACGCTTCAAGGTGTACCTGTTTGTTGAGATTGTTTTCGGATATAAACGCGAGCACCTTGTCGGCGTCTTCCTCCGAGACATTCTTTTTGATTGTCTCGTCGGCGCGGTGCTTGCGCCCGGCGCGATAGATTACCTCGTCGTAATCGACGCCGAGGATTTCAGTTAGCCCTCTCGCGATGAGCCTCGCCTGCTCATCGTCGACAATGTCGCGCGGCGAGATGAACACCCGGTACACGGTGTAGTTTGTGGCAAGCTGCACCATGTTCCGGTCGTATATGATTCCGCGCTTTGCGGAAAGCGTTGTCTCGCGCTGGATGTTGTCGAGCACCTTCGCCTGATATTTATCGTAGTTTACTATCTGCAGGTCAAATAGCCGGGCGATGATAGCGGTCCAAGCGACAATGCACACAAGTATAATCACTGTCGCCCGCATTGCCATCCTTCGGTTTATACCCTTTACCCCGCGCAATGCGCTCGAAGGCGCGCGGGACTCTGTATCGGAATACCCGGCGGCGCGGCCTCGGGCCTCCCCGCCGCCATTTTTGCCTCGCGGTTTCAGAATATTACCCCCTGGTAAAAGGTAGTCTTGGCTCAGATTGCCCCGATTTGCGCCAAATTTGGTCGCAACCGGGCGAAATTTGCCCATAACGACAAAATTGAGAGCATAGAGCCGTAATTATACCGTCGCTCCGCTCTCAAAATCAATTGCAATATATCTTATTACGGAAGCCCTAGATTTATGATACCGCAACTTTTCGCAAATGTCAATTTTTTTATTGCCTTCCGCCGCCGGTAAATAATACCGGCATTCTATGCCGGCTAGTCCAAAAGGTCTCCGAAATTGGCGGAAATCGCGCTCATCAGTGACGAGAGCCCGTCCGACGAGGTCTCGGCTTCAGCTTCCGTCTCAACCTCGATAACGTCGCCCTCGCCGACGTTTACGTACTGCTTTGCCACCTTGTCGCGCTTTACCATGCCGTACTGTTCCGTGGCGATGCGCTCTATTTCGACAAGGTCGTTCTTTTTCTCAAGCTTGAGCATAAGCTCGCTTTGCTCGGTAACGAGCTGGTTATACCGGCTTTTCAGCTCCGAGATTGCGATTGTGTACTCGTTTATACGCACGATGTTGTAAATCATGTACATAAACAGCGTCGAGCACATCAGCGCGGTAAATATAAACGCGATTGGAAAAGGCTTATATTCCGCTTTAGGTATTGTATATATACGAGGCTCGGCTTTTGCCGACGCAGCTGTTTGTGTTTTCGTTTTGCTTAAATTGCCGAGCGAAACCGAAGGCGCCGCCCTGCGCGCACGCGGCTTTGACATATCGGGAGCGCGCGATACATTCCTGCGCCTGCGCAGCTCGCCTGCCGCGTCCTCCGCCGCCCTGCCTTTGCTTCCCAAGCGGTCGGCCACGCCGGCGGAAATACCAACCCCGTAGCGCCTGTCGGCATATCCGCCGACAATATGCTGGGCGCCAGCGCGCATACGCCGGCTGCCCGCGGCAGCGTGACCACCGACCGCAGCTACGCCGCCCGGCGCTATGCCGTGCGCGCCGCCGCCTGCCGCGTATGCAGAACCGTCGCCGGCATGATACGAACGATACGCGGTATCGTTTGTCAAGCGCCTTTCCTCCTGTCTGTGTTTTGTCATCCGCGGTCACCACCTCCGCGGACGACGCGTTGCCCGGCGGCTCTGCCGGCAAAACTGCCGGCGACTTTTCGCCCTTCCGGTATCAAACCAGGGAAAAAACCGACCGTCCGCTTTTCCATATATTATACCAAACAATTATTAAGATTTATATAGCCGCCGCAGCGTTCACAGTTTTTTTACAATTCTGAGCTTTGCGCTGTGTGATTTGGGGTTATCCTCCAGTTCCGCGCGGCATGGGGTAATGGGCTTTTTGGTTATCAGCTCTACTTGAGGCTCTTTCCCGCACACGCAAATTGGAAAATCCGGCGGGCATACGCAGCCTTTCTGCAGCTCGGCAAAGGTACGCTTTACGATCCGGTCCTCGAGCGAGTGGAAAGTGATAACCGCAAGCCGCCCTCCCGGGAGCAGCAAGTCAACAAGGTCGCGGATCGTAGGCTCGATAACGTCAAGCTCGCCGTTGACCTCGATCCTTATGGCTTGGAAGGTGCGCTTTGCGGGGTGCGAGTATGAGCGCTGCCGGCGGTAACCCGACCGGAAGCTTGCGCGCGGGAGCTCCGGCACAGCCGACTCGATTATAGAGGCAAGTTCGAGCGTTGTCCTAATCGGCGCATTCTCGCGAGCCGCTACGATGCGGCTTGCGATCCTGTCCGCATAGCGCTCTTCGCCGTACTCGCGGATAATCTTCTCGAGCCGCTCCTCAGAGTAGCCGTTTACCACATCGTAAGCCGTCAGCGCCTGGCGCTGGTCCATGCGCATATCGAGTGGCGCGTCCTTCATATATGAAAACCCGCGCGCGGGGTTGTCTATTTGGTACGACGACACTCCTAGGTCAATAAGCGCCCCCTTGGGGCGCACCCCTCCGAGTATTTGCTTTACTTCGCTGAAGTTGCAGTTTATAAAAATTACTTTGTCTTTGTAAGGCTCGAGCCTTTGCCGAGCGGCTTTGATCGCCTCGGGGTCGCGGTCGAGCGCTATAAGCCTCCCTTCGTCAAGCCGCTCGGCTATTAGTGCGGCATGTCCGCCGCCGCCGACTGTGCAATCGACATAAATCCCGTTTGGGTCAATGTCGAGCCCGGATATGCACTCGTCGGCCATTACAGGTTTATGGCTGTATTCCATTTCGTAAACTTCGTTGTAAAATGCATAAAAAATTTCGGCGCATCTCCACCAGGTACCAAATCCCAATCTCAGCTTTGCGTTCCCTGCGTGGAGCGGTGGGAGGTTTACTACCGTATTCACTTTTTTACACCTCTCAGAAGCCCAGCTTAATCATTAACGCTTCCATAGCCGCTGTGTCGGCTGACCGGATGCTTTCCTCCCACAACGTCTCGTCCCAAAGTTCTATATGGTCGCCGGCGCCGATGATTTTTATATTTTTCTGCAGTCCTGCGTATTGGCACAAGCTCGCGGGTATGAGTATCCTACCCTGCGAGTCGAGCTCCGCTTCGTATGCTGACGAATAAATAAAGCGTTTGAGCACCCTAGCTTCGGTAGCCGGCAACGATTCTAGCTTCGCGGTGTATGTCGACCACGCACTGGTATTATACACCGATACACATTTGTCTATGCTCTTTACAAGTATCGCGCGGTCGCCCATCTCCTCGCGCATGCGCGAAGGCAGCGTAAGCCGGTTCTTGCTGTCGAGCGTATGCGAGTACTCGCCTAAAAACACCGCCTTCGCCTCCTTCGCTTTTGCTGCCGGGCTAATTTCCAACAAAAGATGCAAAATTCGCCGTACGGCTCATTTTACCGAGCGGCGCTGCGATATATCTAAATATTGGGTTTGGGGTCTGTTAGATGACTTTTTGCCCCTATGTTTGACACTTTGTGACACTTTCACCCACTTGACTTTATTATAAGTTATATTTTTACAAATTGCAATACTAAAAATAAAAAAATATGCAAAAATCACAAAAAAATCGCGGCGAAAAGAACGCGTTTTCGCCGCTCATTCGATACAAACGAACAGATATTCGACCTTGTTTTTGGGCCTTCGATTTCCATATACTGGCTATTGTCGACAGCTTTCGCCTTTGTTTAGCAGGGGTTACTGGGCTATATTTTCGCTTTCGAGCACATTTATCGCCGCATCGGGCATGTAGCCATAGAGCGGCTTTTTGTACCTAAGCAGCTCGCGTACCACCGTCGAGCTTATGTGCTGAAGTTCGGGCCGCGACGGTAAAATCACAGTTTCGGCTTCGCTATAAAACGCGCGGTTGATGTTTGCCATTTTGTACTCGTAATCGAAGTCGCTGCCGTCACGCACGCCTTTGACGATGTATTTTATGCCGCGCTCACGCATGAAGTCGACGAGCATGCCGTCCGAGAGCGCAGTTTTGACGTTCCCAATACCCTCGCAGGCTGCGGCTAGCATTTTCAGCCTCAACTCTCCCGAAAAAGCCGTTTGTTTTGAGCTGTTGACGAACACCACCGCCCACACCTCGTCGAAAATCTGCGCGGCGCGAATTATTATATCGAGGTGCCCTACCGTTACGGGGTCATAGCTGCCGGGGATTATGCATTTCACTCCTCGCCCGCCTCCTGCCCGCCGATAAAATCGTAGACAGTTATAAACACCCGCCCGTATCGGTTGTGCCTGCGTATTTTAAACCCTTCTATTTCTACCGGTTCGCGCAAGTCGGACTCGGCTATTACGACGGAGCCGGGCGCGCATAAACTGTGCTGGCGAAGGCTGCTGATGACCGATCCGGTGCTTTTTGCCGCATACGGCGGGTCGACAAAGATGATGTCGAACTGCTCCCTGCCGCCGAGCGACCTTATAAGCGAGGCAGCGTCGGCGCATATTATCCGGCAGCGGTCATATAGGTTTGTCCGCTTGGCGTTCCTCTTTATAACCTCTATCGCATCGGCATTATTGTCGCAAAGCAGAGCGGTTGCGGCGCCCCTCGACAACGCTTCGAGCGCGAGCTGGCCTGTGCCAGCGAAGACGTCGAACACCCGCCTGCCCTCTATTTCAAATTGTATCATGCTAAATATTGCTTCCTTAGCCACTCCCGACGTCGGCCTTGTATCCTCTCCTGGAAGTGACTCAAGGCGCGTCCCCCGCGCCGAGCCGGTTATAACTCGCATTTTTACCTCCCATCGCGCGACGCTTCGCGCGTTTATGCTACACTCGATGTTACTGGATTTATTATAAATTCAAACATCGGGCGTTATTCCACAGCTTTAGCCTGCGGAATTATTATAGTACCCGTACTTTGGTATGTCAACAAAAGCGCCGTTAATATTTGCCTTTTAAAGCCTGATATGGCCGATTTCGTAAATTTTCTGCAGCGTGCGCTCAGCGTCTTCGCTGCATTTCCCGTAATATGGGTTTTTGTACCGCCCGACGAGCCTGTAGCCAAATTTAATAAGCATCATCTCATAAATGCAGTTTTCCGATATATCCGGCGCTTCGGCAAACTCGGAAAACCCTTCGTAATACGCCTTCACGCAGCGCGTAAAGTTTTCAACCATGTTGTCGATGTCCGAATCGTCGGCGACAAGGCTTGCTATGTCCTCGCCTAAGTATCCCCAGCCGGCAGTATCCCAGTCGACAAGCATCACTTTTTTGCCCGAACAGAAGATATTTGTCACCCAAAAGTCGCGGTGGCAAAATATGAGGGGTAGCCTCTCGATGCGGCAAAAAATCTCATCGCATCTCTCGTCGATGTCAATTATCATCTTGCAAAGATGCCTTGGCAGCGAGCAGCCGCCGTCACGGATATAATGGTATAGCTCTTCAGTCGACCTTTCGTGTAGATAGTTTTGTTTTATATAATCAGGCGAGCTTACGTTTGTAAGCTTCAGCCCGGCATACCCGCCCGCATGGAGCCTGCCTTGAAACCTTCCTAGCTCCCTTGCCGCAAGCTCATACATTTCTGGTGTCATATCGAGCCCCGAGACACATTCCGCAAACTCCATCCAAAGCCACATCTCGCCATCGCTTATATTTTTATGATAACATGCCGGCCGCCGCAGGTTATCGGTAAATACATCGTCGGGGAGCGCGTCGTAAAGGTCATACTCTCTACGCCAAGAGAGCGGGTCGGCATAGCGAGACCATTTCTTTTGGTGTTTATAAACCATGCAAAACGGCTCTTCGCTTCCGCCTATCTCAGCCTTACCGCTAACAAGCAAAACATCGCCTATCGTGCCGCCGTGCAGGCGCTCTACTTGAAACTCTATTGCTATTGCATCCTCGCCAAGCTTTTTTCGCAACGCTTTGTCAAGCTCGGTTTTATCAATGGCAATTGATTTCATTTCCGTCCTACCTTTGCGAGTTTACATAATTATACCATAACCGGCTGCGACAGCAACCAAAAAGCCAATTTTCACCGAAACAGCCAATGCTGTTGACAGTTGTCGGTATAATGGTATAATAACATTAACAATAAGTTGGAGGACGGATATGGAACAATACGACAGGCGCGAGGAGCGCACCGGTGTGCAAGAGGCTCACGACTATGTGCCTACCATCGACATCGGCTGCGACTTTGTAATGGTGTATGGCCTGCACAATCTCAAAGAGAGAATAAAAAAGTGGAAATCGCGCGGATATATCGTGCACCTAATGACCGGCGTCGCCTGGGGCAACTACCAGGACTACCTATACGGCAAGTATGACGGCATCGACCATCACGACGAAGGGCAAGTCGAACGAGGCGGCCGTGAGATTAATCACGGAAAAGACGTGCCCTATATGGTGCCTTCTATCTCGTTCTCGCGTTACCTCACCCAACAGCTAAAATACGCTATCGACTGCGGAATAGACGCAATACACCTTGAAGAGCCCGAGTTTTGGGCGCGCGCCGGCTACTCTGAGGCGTTCAAGCGCGAGTGGCAGCTTTACTACCGCGAGCCATGGCAGGACCCGCGCTCGTCGGCTGAGGCCCAGTACCGCGCGTCAAAGCTCAAGCAGTACCTTTACACACGGATGCTTGACAGGCTCTGCTCGGAGCTAAAGGAATACGCGCTTGTAAAGCACGGGCGGCTGCTCCGGTTTTACGTGCCCACCCACTCGCTTATCAACTACTCGCAGTGGATGATTTGCTCGCCCGAGTCGGCGCTGGTCGATTTGCCAGGCATCGACGGCTATATAGCGCAAATTTGGACCGGCACGTCGCGCACGCCGAACACTTACGAGGGCGTCGTGCGCGAGCGCACGTTTGAAACCGCATTCCTCGAGTACGGTATCATGCAGGAGCTGGTGCGCGGTACAGGCAAGCGCATGTGGTTTTTGCACGACCCGGTCGAGGACGACCCTAAACACACGTGGGCCGATTACAGAGCCAATTACTACCGAACCGTTACGGCTTCGTTGCTGCATCCCGAGGTATACCACTACGAAGTGTCGCCGTGGCCCAATCGCGTTTTCAACGGCAAATACCCTACCGAGGACGGCAAAGGCCGAGAGGGTATACCCGCCGACTACCGCACGAACCTGCTCACCGTTATGCAAGCGCTGCGGGACATGAAACAAAGCGATGTACGCTGGCGCGAGCCAGTGACCGAGATCGGGCTACTGCTCGCCGACTCCGCGATGTTTCAGCGCATTTACCCCGACGGCGACGAGCGCGAAAAAGAGGGAGCCGTCACGTTCGACGCTTTCTACGGACTTGCGCTCCCGCTGCTCAAGCATGGGCTTGCCGTGCGGCCGGTGCAGCTTGACAACGTGCGCCGCTATGCCTCATACCTTGCGCCTTATAAAGCGCTTGTGCTCAGCTACGAGTTTATGAAGCCCGAGTACCCCGACATAAACAACGCGCTCGCCGGATGGGTGCGCAGCGGCGGGCTTTTGGTTTATGTCGGCGACGGTCGCGACTCTTTCCATAACATCCGCGCGTGGTGGAACCAAGGCGCGGACTATGCAAACCCCGCCGAGCACCTCTTTGAGGCGTGCGGCTTAGGGCGCTACCCAGCCGAGGGCATACACGAGTGCGGGGGTGGCTATGTCTGCTACATGAACGCATTTTCAGCCAACATCGCGCGTTCAAAAGAGCTTGCCAACACATACCGCGCGCTGGTCCGGGAGGGGCTCGCCAAGCTCGGCGTCGACTGGAAGCCGTCGTCGCGGCTCATCCTCGACCGCGGTCCTTACACGGTCACCGCAATTATGGAAGAGTCCGCCGACCTCTCGCCTTACACGCTCGAAGGAAGATATGTAAACCTTTACGAAACCGATTTGCCTATTGTGACAAACCCCTCGCTTGTGCCAGGGTCTGTCGGGCTTTGGTACAACCTCGGCATGCTCGACAAAACCGAGACTGCAAAGGTCATCGCGGCTGCGGCACGGCTTGAGAAGCTTAAGGTAACCTCGCGCTCATGCTCGTTTGTCGCCAAAGGCCCCGCCGAGTCCGATTGTGTCATCCGCATGTATGTTGCAAAGCCGCCAAAATCGGTATCGGCTGGCGATGTGCCCGTCACATATGAGTATGACGAGCCTTCTTCGACCATGCTTTTGCGATTTGCAAACTCTCCCGACGGCGTGCATGTTATGGTTAAGTTTTAAATTACGCAAAAAATATCGCCGGCAGCTTATAGCTGCCGGCTTTTTCGTTATGCTTTTTAGCTGAAAAGCTTCCTATATATTTCAGCCATTTCCTCTTCGTTTATTTTATAAGGCGAGTTTGCGTAGTTAGACGCGTCTTTAACTTTTTCTACATATACCTTTATTGTGTCCGCGTCAAGCTTTACATTTACATTCGCAAGTTTTGGTATCTGCTCTGCAATTTCATCGACCGACGCACCGATCCCGGCGGCAAACTCGGCTAGAAGCTTTTCGCCTTCGGGCGTTCTAGCGTTGTATTTTATATATTCGCCGGTAAACACCGCGCAAGCTTTGCCATGCGGCACGCCGAGCTCGAGCGTGAGGTTATACCCGAGCGGGTGCGGGAATCCTGTGCCGGTTGTATTTATAGCGACTCCGCCCGCAGTCGCCGCGTACGCAAGCGCCTCGCGCTGGAGATATGTAAATCCCCCAGCGTCCTTCTCCCCTTCGGATAGCTCGCCGCGGACCAACACGTCCCAAATCAGCCGCGCGCCGTAGACGGCGAACATGCGTGATATATCGGTTGACTTCGGCGACAGGTACGACTCTATGCAGTGGCAAAACGCGTCGAGCGCGGTGCTTACCGAATACTCGTGCCCGAGCGAGCAGGTATACTTCGGGTCAATAAAGGCATATTTGAAATACGAGTGCTCGCTTTTGAAAGTTTTCTTTTTATTCGATTCATCGAGCGTTATGACCGCGTAGGGGTTGACTTCGCTGCCCGTGCCAGCAGTGGTGGGGATCCCGATAATCGGCAGCGACGGATTGAGTTTTTCGGTATTGTAAAGCTCCATCGGCTCGATGCCGGGGTTTGCCGCAAACGCCGCTATGGCTTTCGACGCGTCGAGCGGCGAGCCGCCTCCTATGCCAACAACAAACTTCGCGCCAAACTCCGCTGCGACCTTCCCACCCTCGGCGCAGACCGAAAGCAGCGGATTTTCGCCGATTTTATCAAAAAGTACATACTCGCAGCCGGCTTTACCAAGAGCATATAGCACGTCGTCCAGCGCCCCACTCGCTTTGGCAGAACGGCGGCCGGTGACAATTATGCATTTTTTGCCCAGCGAAAAGAGCCCTGCGTTTTTTTTCACGCAGCCCTCGCCGCTTATTACCCTTGTCGGCATGTAAAAATCGAGCTTCATCGGATTCACCTTCCCATAAAACTCGTACATCCGCCCGGTTTTTCGGGCGGATGTACTTATGCTATTATGGCTATACTCGCATTATTACTGCTGCGGATACTTCGACGAATGCCAATCAGTGTACTGGGCTACAGGCGAGTCGGAGTTTTCGTCATCACTAAATGCGATCACATACTCGTTTTTGTCAAGTTCGACCTTCAAAATCTTTAAATAGTCGGAGTACGTTACCGTCTCGCCGGTTTCGGGGTCAACGTATTCTTTGAAGTTGTCGATCTTAGCCTGTATTTCTTTGCTCGCCTCAATCACGCCGTTGATTATATCCTTAGTGTACATATAGTTGTAGGTAATTTCGGCGGGCGCTTCTTCGCCCCTCGCGCTTGAGGCGGCTTTCTGTTTAAGATACTCTTCGTCGATATATTTGAGCCTGAATCCGACATACGGGCTTATAACCAGCTCGAGGTTCTGGTTTTTAGCGTTCTCCCACCTGTTAGCTGCAAGCTCGAGCATCTTTTCATCCATGTCGGTGTTGGGCCACAGGATGAACTGGTTGCCCGTGTCGTACATGTTCATCGAGTAGTCGTTGTTCAGCCTTCTGACATAGCCAGTATCGTCGTCAATCTCATAGTGTAGCCTTTCGACGCCGTACTGGAGCAGGTTGCGTATCGCTTCGTTCTTTACCAGCAGCGCGATAATCTCGACGCAACGGTCGACGTTGGCGGTATAGGCGCTTACGCAGTACATGCTCTCATACATGTTCGCGTTAGTGCCTCTCGGATAGCTGTAGATGTTTATATAGTAGTCGTCTTGATACTTCTCGCGAATGTCGTAACCGCCCTTAACGAGCTGCACTGCGGCTTTCGGGTTGAACTCGTAATTGCTGGGAGTGATGGATCCTGCTGCGGTGAAATCGTGCACCTGGTTGAGGACGAGAGTATACGAGGCGGTGCCTAGCAGGTTCTTAGGAGTAAGCAGCGCCGCTTTGGCCGTCGTGTTGGACACGTAACCGCCGACGAGCGAGCCTTCCATCTCGGGCACGATGAAGTCGGTGAGCGGGAACGGAACACCGTAGAGCGGGATATAATCCGGCTCGTATTTCTTAACGTCCGCGAGGAAATCTGCCAGCTTTGCCAGCGTAGTCATTTCATCCGGGTCATAGTAATACTTGTCGCAGAGCTCCTTGTTGATGAGTATATAAGTATACTCACCGATTACGCGGTTGTTGGGGATAGCCATAAGGCCTTCGTCAAAGTTTACTGCGGCAAGCAGCTCCGGATTGATATATTTGTTGATGCCTTTGCCCGTTGTGCCCATTGAACCCGAAAGGTCGGCGATATACCCCTTGTCTATGTATTTGCCGAGCCTGTCAAGCCCGCGGACAAGGAAAATGTCGACCTGGTATTCCTGAGGTTCGGGATATTTTGGGACCACGCGCCCAAACTCGTTGATCCTGGTCTCTTCGGTTTCAGCGGTGGTTTCCTCTTCAGTTACGGGAGCAGTGGTGGTAATACCCGCCGCCCTAAGGCTGCGGGCTTCCTCTTTAGCGCGCTTTGCGGCCTCTTCCTCTTCCTGGATCTTCTTCATGAGGCTTTCAAACTGCGCTTCGATAATATCGAAATACTCGTCTTCGGTATAAAATCTGAGCTCAACGTGCGTGTTGAGCTGGTTTTCGGTAAACTCGTTTAGTTTATCCTGGACTGCCTGTACCGCTTCGGGAGTGGTGCTCTCGCCGGTTATGGCGTACAAAGTAACAGTCAGGGGTCTTGCACGGCCGGTCGTGTCTTCCTCTACGGTTTCGACGGTTTTGTCGCCCGTATTTGAACAGCCCGCAAGCAGGGTCGGAAGTGTCAGCAAAAGTGCCAACACAAAAGAGACCCATCTCTTCCTCATGAAATAACCTCCCAAACAATTATGCAATAAAGATAAAATAATACTCTTACAATTGAAATATATTTTACACTAAAAAGACTAATATGTCAAGGACAATTTAGCCGTCAAGCTGCCTTTTTTTGAAAATTGTGCGTAGTTTTTCACACCTAGCCGATTTTTCCGGCCTGTGTTTTTTGGCGAGTTGTACAATATTTTCGCGCCCGCATTGTGAGTTGTGGCGCCTCTGTTGTGCGGGTTTCACAATAAGGATTGAAAATAATTATACAACAGCTACAAACGTTATTTGTAGTCACAAGCACCAAAAGCCCAAGCAAAAAGCGCAATTATTTTCGCGCTTTTCTTGGGCTTGTCCTATTAGTCGAGGTAATCTTTAAGCCGCTTTGAACGGCTGGGGTGGCGCAGCTTGCGCAGCGCCTTTGCTTCTATCTGGCGGATGCGCTCGCGCGTAATGTTGAACACCTTGCCGACCTCTTCAAGCGTGCGGGTCCGCCCGTCCTCAAGGCCGAACCGCAGCTTTAGCACCTGTTCCTCGCGCGGCGTTAGCGTGTGGAGCACCTCGCAAAGCTGCTCGCGCAAAAGGGTATACGAAGCCACGTCAGCCGGCGCGGGTGAGTCGTTGTCCTGGATGAAGTCGCCGAGATGGCTGTCCTCTTCCTCGCCTATCGGCATCTCAAGCGACACGGGGTCCTGCGATATTTTCATTATCTCGCGCACCTTGTCGGCGCTCATGCCAATAGCCTCAGCGACCTCTTCGGGCGTCGCCTCGCGGCCGAGCTCCTGGAGCAGCCGGCGCTGCACGCGCGTCACTTTGTGGATGGTTTCGACCATGTGGACCGGTATGCGGATTGTCCTCGCCTGATCGGCAATCGCGCGCGTTATCGCCTGGCGGATCCACCATGTCGCATACGTCGAGAATTTATAGCCCTTGCGGTAGTCGAACTTCTCGACCGCTTTCATCAAGCCGAGGTTGCCTTCCTGGATAAGGTCGAGGAAGAACATGCCCTTGCCGACATAGCGCTTTGCGATGCTGACCACAAGGCGCAGGTTGGACTCGACCAATTTTTGCTTTGCCTTCTCGTCGCCTTCCGCCATTTTCTTCGCAAGTTCAAGCTCTTTCTCGGCGTCGAGCAGCGGCACTTTGCCTATCTCTTTAAGATACATGCGCACGGGGTCGTCAATCGCGAGTCCCTCTTGCGCAAGCATCTTCTCCATGTCCTCTGCGGACTCGTAACGCTCAATTTCGCTTTCTATCTCTTCAAACTCGGGCGTATCCAGGTAGCCGGTGATGCCTATGCCGAGATTTCCGAGCTGTTCGTATAGGTTTTCTATCTGTTCGATATCGTAATCGACATCTTCGAGCGCTTCCATTATCTCGCTGTTCGAAAGCGTGCCTTTGGCTTTGCCGCGTTCGATCAGCTCTTTGACGTCAAGTTTCTTTTCACTTTTATTATTACCCATATATGTAAATAGCCTCCGTCACGGGATATTATGCTAAATATTTGAATATTTATACCAAAATATGTGCAAAAATCACAAATTTATTGTAAATTATTTACCTCCCCTGCGTTTTAAGATAAGCTTTGCTATCTCTCCGGGGTCGGGCGGCGTCTCATCGCCCCCTGCAAGCGTACCCGGTATTATGCGCGACTCGCGCAGCGTCTTTGCGCAGCTCGCTATTACTTCAAGGTCGTTTTTTGTAAGCCGCTCGCGCGCCGCCATATAAGATACCGCGCGGCCCATCTCTTCGTCGGACAAAATTTGCCCAAGAGCCGATAGCGTAAAACTCGCGCCCGCCTCCGCCATCGCCGCGTATATTTTGCGGTTGAGCGATGTGTAAAACTCGTCGGGCTTTATAAGCTTCTGCGCATCGGGGATAAGCTCGGGGTAAAGCAAAAGCACCCCCAATATCGCTTCCTCAGCCGCCGCCTGCTGCCGGAACTTGAGTTTGTCCGGATTTATCCTGTCGCCAAGCCCTTCCGCCAGCCGCAAGCTTTGCCTCCTTTGCTCCCTTCTTTCCGCCGCATATGCCTTTTTGCGCTTTTTTTCGGCGTCGCGCTCAAGATTTTCTGCGCTGACTCCCAGCCGCTCGGCTGCGCGGCGCGCGCATATCTCGCACTCGGTTTTTGAGGGCAGCTCCGCTAGCAGGGCGACGACTTCGCTCACTGCCTTTATTCTGCTTTCGTCGTCCGAGGTACCGTCCGGGCCGATTTTATATTTTTCAAGTATAGCGTCAAGCTTAAACTCGAACTTGCTACGGCTGCCTTCGAGCAGTCTTCGGAACGCTGCGGCGCCGTATTTTTTTATATACTCGTCGGGGTCCTTTGCGCCGGTGACGGTTAGCACCTTCGCCTGTAGCCCCGCTGCTTCAAGCAAGCGTATCGCCCTGTCGGCAGCCCGCTGACCCGCCTCGTCGTTGTCGTAGGTAATAACGACCTCTTTCGTGTAGCGCTTCATGATGCGCGCCTGCTCGTCGGTAAGCGCGGTCCCGAGCGTCGCGACCGCGTTCGTAAAGCCCGCGGCGTGCAAAGCGATGACATCCATATAGCCTTCGCAGAGTAATAGCCGTTCCGAGCAGCTGTGGCGCGCGAAATTTAGTGCAAAAAGGCTTCTGCTCTTTTTAAACGCGGGCGTATCGGACGAGTTTAGGTACTTAGGCTGCGCGTCGCCTATCGACCTGCCGCCGAACGCGACCACGTCCCCCGAGACGTCTATAATCGGGAACATTATCCTATCCCTGAAATAATCGAAAGGCCTTCCTGTCCTTTCCGATAAGCCGCACAAAAACGCAGCGGTGAGCTCCTCTACTTTATAACCAAGCCCCAACAGGTGCTTTTGCAGTGCATCGAAGCTGTCGGGCGCATAGCCCAACCCGAAATGCTTTATTGTTGGCATAGACAGCCCGCGGCTTTTAAGGTACTCGAGCGCCTTTTGCGACTCGAGGAGCCGTGCGTGGAAAAACCGAGCCGCCTCGCGGTTTAATTCTATTATGCGCGTTTTTTTGACTCCCGATTTCGCATACTCGGGCTCAGCACGTTCGGGTAGCGTTATGCCCGCGCGCTTTGCTAGCAGTTCGACCGCGCCGACATAATCGAGGTTTTCGATTTTCCTTATAAAGGTTATCACGTCGCCGCCCGCGCCGCAGCCGAAGCAGTAAAAGAAACCGCGCTCGGGCACGACGTGAAACGATGGCGTCCGCTCGCTGTGGAATGGGCAAAGCGCCACATACCCCGAGCCGGAACGCTTTAGCGACACATAGCCCGATATGACGTCGACAATGTCGCACCTAAATTTTATTTCCTCTATAATTTCGCTCGGTATCAACTCACTTCAACCTCTAAACGGTTCAGGTATAAAAAGCTGCTTATACATATTTACCGCATATCGGTCTGTCATGCCCGATATGTAGTCGACAGCAGCGCGCTTTTCGCCTTCTACTTTTGCTATTTCCAAATACTCGGGAGGCATCTTCTCCGGATTTTTAGTAAAATAATAGTAAAGCGTTTCGATCATTGCCTCCGCTTTGCCTTCCTCGCCCTTTGCGGCGGGGTTTATATAGACGTTTTCGTAAAGGAAATCGTAAAGCTTGTCCGTCGCCTCGTTTACCTCGTCGCTCATAGCTATGTCGCCGCGCCGCTCGCTTTCCTCGACGATGCTTTTTACCATCGTACTGATGCGCTCGCCATGCGAGGTTCCAAGCACGCGCCGGATATCCTCCGGAATAGAGCTTGGCGACAAAATCCCTGCGCGGCAGGCGTCATCAACGTCGTGGTTTATATAAGCTATTTTATCGGCATACCAAATAATCCGCCCCTCAGGCGTCGAGGCGGTGCCGGTGGTATGGTGCAGTATGCCGTCGCGCACTTCATATGTGAGGTTAAGCCGCTCGAGCACATCCACGACCCGCAGGCTCTGTTTGTAGTGTGTATACTCAGGGTCATAGCAGCGCTGCAGCACGCGCTCGCCGGCATGCCCGAATGGCGTGTGCCCAAGGTCGTGCCCGAGCGCTATAGCCTCGGTTAGGTCTTCGTTCAGCCTCAGCGCCCTGGCGATAGTGCGTGCAATCTGCATCACTTCGAGCGTATGGGTGAGCCTTGTGCGGTAATGGTCGGTTTCAGGCGACAGAAAGACCTGTGTCTTATGCATAAGCCGCCTGAAGGCTTTGGAATGGATAATTCTGTCCCTGTCGCGCTGGTACTCGGTGCGCATATCGTCTTCCGGGATCGGCACAAGCCTACCTTTAGTGCTTTGCGTCAAAGTAGCGTTTTTTGCAAGCGTTTCTCGCTCGCGCCTATATATCATTTCCCGCACCGTCATTGACAGCGGAAACCTCCTCGCAATTATCCGGTCCGCCAGATTTTTTAGCACAATATAATATACGCAAAATCTTTAAAAATACCTTCCTTTATGATAGGGATTTTCTTTAAACCCGGTTGAATTTTGGCACAAAAAAAGCCGGTTTTCACCGGCTATTAAATCTTAAGTGTATGTAGTTAAAGTAAGTCTTCAACAATATGCTTCGCAGTTATAGGAGTGACGGCACCGTCGTAGAGGATTTTAAGGATTTCTTTCGCAATCTGCTCGTCGCGGGAGATGTCGTACAAAAACGCGGTGTCGGTATATCCATATATGTCGGTGCTCACAATCAAGATGCAGTATCGCATACTCACCTCAGCATACTCCCCATAATAACCTTGCTGCGGCAAGTCCGCGGCTTTAGGGGTGTCTAAAGCGATGAGCCTGTACTCGAGAAGCATTTCTACAGGATCACTTATAAAACGGACCAAAACATCAGTTTCACCGCTCGTGAGGACTTCACGATGGTTTATCATATAATAACCCCCCAACTGTTTGTTTTAAGATAACACCCCAAAAGACGATACAGATTTGGTCATAGGTCTTGTTTAAAATTATACCATCTGTAAACAAACGTGTAAATAAATCTCTTGTTACATATTTCGACAAAATTATATCTATCATGTAGTATATTTGACATTGTTTTATATATTTCTCACAAATAATAGATTAAAAAGCACAATATATACCACACCGCAGAAGCCTGTCCACAAAAAAGAGTCGAATTATTGAATAATATGTCGATAATCTTATTAATATTCACCGTAATTACATGCATTAGCCTTTTTAGGCAACAAATTCAGGCTTGTATTTATAAATATTTATGGTATAATTAATATAAATTCATATTATAGTGACTTTAACAAAATTTTGAGGTATAATTTAGTGAAACCTTTACGTCTACATATTGACAAAAAATCGATTAAAATACTACAATTCGGGCTCCCGGCTGTGCTGGCAGTGCTTGTTTACACAATACACTATTTAATAAGCTCCGAAAGCGGTAATTATTACATAATTATGAACGTCGGCAAACAACTTCTGGAGCACGCGATGATGAGCTTGACGCTGCTGGTCGGCGGGGCGCTGCTTTTCGATTACGAAATAAAGCGAAATGGAAACGATCGGCGCTAAGCTTCTTTCATGCTGCAAATTATGCCCGCGAAACTGCGGAGCTGATAGGCTCGGCGGCGAGCGCGGCCGCTGCCGGGTCACCGGGGCGGACGTGCTCGTCGCCCATTTTATGCTTCACCATTGGGAAGAGCCATGCATATCGGGGCCTGGCGGCTCGGGCACGGTGTTCTTTGGTGGATGCGGGCTGCGCTGCATGTTTTGCCAAAACCGCGTGATAACCGGCGACAAGATCGGCGACTACTATAGTACAAGCCGGCTGGCTGGGCTGTTCTTAAGCTTGCAGGAGCAAGGCGCCGACAACATAAACCTTGTGACGCCCACCCATTACGCGCCGCAAGTCGCCGCTGCTGTATCCGAGGCCCGCTCGCTCGGGCTGCGGTTGCCTGTTGTTTGGAACTCGAGCGGGTACGAAAAAGCAGAAATTATATCCGGGCTGCGCGGCATTGTCGACGTTTACATGCCGGATTTCAAATACTTTTCCCCCGGGCTTGCGCGCAAGTTTTCCTCTGCGCCAGACTATTTCGAGCATGCTTCAAGCGCCATAGGCGAAATGGTGCGACAAACCGGTACGCCGGTGTTTGACGGGCGCGGCATGCTTTTGCGTGGCACTATAATCCGCATTCTTGTTTTGCCTGGGCACACACTCGACGCGATGAAGGTTATCCATTACCTATACCGTACATATGGCGATGATGTTATCTTGTCCATCATGGGGCAATACACGCCGCCAGCGGGCATGCCATACCCAGAGCTGCGACGCAGGCTCACTCAAAGCGAGTACGACGAGGTCGTCGAGTTCGCCGCCGATATCGGCGTGACGCGCGCATATATCCAAGAGCTAGGTTCGGCGAGCGAGAGCTTTATCCCGAAGTTCGGGTTTAAGCCAAACACCGAGCAAAAAGATTAATGTGCGCTAAAGGCAAACGCAAAAAACGCCCCCTAAAAGCTGTCCTCACATAGGGATTTTATACCCTTGAAAAATTCGGCATAGTCGTGAATAGCGGCTATGCCGTTTTTTCGTCCATTTTCTGAAAATCTATTGCTCCGATGCAATTGTAAATGATTCGAATTCGCTGGGTTCGAACACCGTCTACCTTTTCAGCCTTATACACAATTATCTTCTCGATGAAGTCCCGAATAATTTCAGCACTTAACTCTGTAATTTCCGTGTACTTGCGTACAATCTTGAGGAAACGGTCAATGTTCAGATTCTGCTCTTTTGTGGCATCGAGCGTCTGTTTTAACGCTGTGGCCCTCTCCACGAGGCTTCTCTGTTCGGCTTCATAGTCCGATGACATTTTGTAGTAACGTTCCTCCGAAATTCTCTCCATTACACGGTCTTCATACAGTTTCCTCAGGATTTTATCCAGTGTGGCAATTCGCGCCTGGCCCAGCTCATATTCCTTCTGAGCTATACGCAGGTCTTCGGCAATCCGCTTTTCTGAACTTTTTGTGGCAGCTGCGATGAAATCCCGCTCGTGTTCCTTCACAAAGGTTATGACCTGCTGCAAATCGTCAAGTACCAGTTCCTCAATGACCACATTGCGAATCTGGTGCGAGCTGCACAGACCCTTTTTCTTGCGATAGGTAGCACAGACGAAATATTCCTTGTCATGCGTCCAGCCGTTGGCTCTGACCTGATACAGCTTGGCACCACAGTCCGCACAGAACATCATGCCGGAGAACACACCCATTTCACCCATACGAGACGGCCTGCGTTTACCGTCTCGTATTTTCTGGACAGTTTCCCAAACCTGTTCGTCGATGATGGCTTTGTGTGTGTTTTCAAAGATCATCCATTCTTCGGGATTGTTCCAAATCTTTTCCTTGCTCTTGTAAGATTTTTTGCGAGTCTTGAAATTCACCGTGTGTCCCAGATACTCGACTTTTGCGAGAATGTCTGCTACTGTACGCGCTGACCATCGTCTACGTAGAATTCTGTGTTGAGAAAACCGTTGTCATCCGCGTACTTCTTTAAAATAGCCTTCTGGTTCACAATCGAATTGCTGTCTCCCGCAAGCTCGTCGTCACGGGATAATCTGCAGTAAAGAGCCGTGACTTTAGTTGCGTCTATAGCCTTGGTTTGTGTGTGCTTGCCACTTGTAAACTGTCTATAAATTTAATCATCCTCCGTTTCCGACAGTCTTCAAGCGTAGGCAGCATGTATATTACCGTACTATTTCGAAGAAGTCGAGTAGATTTTCGGACATAAACCTGAACTATCGGATAACTTTATTCGGCAGCTTGCGTCCGATGTAACGAGCCTCATAACCTTGTCATACACCGTTTCTTTTGCCGTATCGCTTACCAATGATTCCACAACATAGACGGTGCCGCCTATGGTTTTGCGAGTGATACGGCTATTCGATTTTTTATCCATAAGCGTCACCTCCCGTCTATGTAATGGATGGCAGAACTGAGCCTGAGTGCAAGACCCAGCGCCGCGCCCTCGCATATCGAGGCGGGCGGGCTGCGCCTGCCCGTACACTTGTGCAAGACGGAATATTTTCATACAGAACAGGACATGACCGGCGAGCGGTTCGGGGTCCCCTTCGTGCATCACCACAGCTATTCGGGCGGCAATGTGACCGCGTCTTTCGACGATTACAGGGCGCTCGGCGAAAAGTATAAGTCCGCGCCGGCGCTCATCTGGTCGGTGCTCTCAAACGGCGGGGGCAACAGCAACTATCCCGAGAATTTTATACGGGGGCTCAACCGCGAGGCGGTGTGGGTGATGGACCTTGCCGTGGTCGAAAACGCGCTTATCGGCAACGCCGACGATAATTTTAAGCGATACCGGTTAGTTGACCCCGACGATGTGGATATTGAAAATCTGGAGTACCGGGGAAAGCTGTATGTGCTGCAGAACAAAGGCGTGGCGTCGTCGGGCGAGGCTGCGCTCTGCTACGCGCGCTGCGTGAAGAACGTGTGCTTCGTCGGCAGCGCGTCATACGGATGCGGGCAGTACGGGGAGCTTATCGATTACTGCCTGCCCAACTCCAAGCTTCGCTTCCACATGGGCTGCAAAGTGTTCAACATAAACGGCTTCGAGGAAGGCAAAGGCCTTTACCCCGACTACTGGCTCGACAGCGACGACCCGATCGGGGAGCTGGCTGAGTATATAGCAAGCAATACATAAAAAATCAGCGGGTGCCGTGGAGTAACGGTATCCGCTGTTTTTCTTGGAGTCGGGATACGTTGGGTGGATATGATCCCCCCAAACCCCCGCAATGCAGACTTGTGTTATATGGGGTTGTACCGTAAACCAAAAACATCCCTCGCCGCACCCCCATGCTCATACATCTGCCTGACAGTTAACACATTCACAATCCACGCTTCCCTCCGCCTCATTCGCTTGCGATTGACGATGGTTCCACTTACCCGAGCGGCGGCTAAGTAGCCGCAGAGGGACGTGTAATTGCAAATGACCTTGGCGACATTTCTTCCAAAGAAAAGAAAGCTGTTACAGTGCGCAAGCGGCGGACCACCGCATGTAGCAGATTCAAGACAACAACTTTGACGCTCTCTTGAACCAAAAACCGCACTCAATCGTGTATCATCGCGTCAATCTCATACCCCGGCACGCCGTTTTGTATCATCCGCTCGATCTCGGCTCGCCCGTCGCCATATATCAAATCAAAGTCAAAATTGTAATACTTTCTTTCGATGCGCTTTCTTTCAGGTTTAGAAATAACCGAATCGCCTGCTTCTTCAATACATAAGGTATCGGCGTATGTATACCTTAACTGATCAATTATATTGCTCAGTGCGGATTCCGGAATCTCGAAATCATATATAAGCTCCGGGATACTCCAGGCAGTGTAATTGGGCTCACCGTTATCGCGAACATATCCTTTTTCTTTAGCCCATTCTCTGTATTTGTCGCGTCCGACAAATTCTTCGAGCCAGGATTTTACAAGCCGCTCGGCACTGCGCTTTTCTAAGATATGCCGCTCGCCGCTGCGTGCGTAATACTCGTAAACGGCATCCTCGTCTCCGCCGTATAGCAAATCCAAATTATAATCGTAATAGTAGTATGTAAATCCGTCGTAGTAATACTTTTCAAAAACATCACGCGGGATGTTAAAGTACTTTATGTACTCGTATATGTTCTGCCCGTAATACGGGCATTCGGGGGTCTTTTTGTAATCGAGCTCATGCTATTTATTGAACTCGTCGATTGTAACATATCCCGGAATGTCGGGCGGATATGTGTGAAAAGATTCGTCATACTCAGTGGTGTGTATGCACTGTAAGGAGCCGCAGTGACCTTCCTCATCTTCCGGCTCCTCGATCCCGTGCGTTACAGGCAGGGCCGGTGTCGGCTCGGCCTCGGTCGCCGGCTCGGTTTCGCTTGACATTGGCACAGACTCAGCATCGGCAGGCAAAGACTCAACATCTCCGGCCGCAGGCGGCGGGACGTTGCCTTCTGGCATGCCGCAGCCGGAGACCAAAAACACGATCACCGCAAATACCAAAGCAATCCGAAACATAAGTGATGCCCTCACTTACCTGTTAAAACTTCGGGTGCCCCCTTACCCCCGCACCGACGTGTCCAAAAGGTATGCCGGCGTGCCGGATGCGATGAGCCGCTCAAGCTCGGCGCGCCTGCTGTCGTAGATCTCGGCGTAGTCGAGTTCATAGAACAGCTCCGTCTCGCCCGCGGCGCGTTCCTTTTCGTTGTGCGTGTCGACGAGCTGCTTGAGCGCACGCTCGGAAATGCTGAACTCGTACACAAACTCAGGAATGCTCCACGAGATCAGACAGTCGCTGTAACCCTTGTTCAGCTTCCACAGCCTGAACTTGTTTGCGTCGACCAGACCCACCAGCCCGGACTTGATGTCGCGCTCGGCTTCGCGCTGCTTCATCTCTTTGAAGTTGCCGCCACGCTCATAATAGTCGGAAACGGCCTTCTCGCTGCCGCCGTAGAGCAGGTCGATGTTGAAGTCGTAGATGTAGTAATTGTCGGTCGTGTAGTATATCCGCTCGAACTCCTCGCGCGGGACGTCAAAGTATTTTATAAACTCATAGACATTGCGCCCGAAGACCGGGCAGTCGTCGGTCTTCTCGAACTTCTGCCCGTACCACTCCTCGAACTTGTCTTCCGACACATAGTCGGCAAGCTCGGGCGGGAAAGCGTGAAACGAGTTTGCATAGCTCTCCGAGTGCGTGCACTCCGCGGTGTCGGCACACGTGTCGCCGTCGGGCGCCCCGGACGGTGCTCCGGACGGCTCTACTGCAGGCGCTCCGGCGGGTGTAGCGGTCGGCGTTCCGGCTGGAGTCTGCGCCGCGCTGCCGTCCGCGGGCTGAGCCTCGGGATTGGCTTCGTTTGCGGCCGGCGCGGGAGTGTAGTCGGCAGATCCCGCATCGCGCCCCGCAGGAAGCGCGACGGGCTGAGTTTCGCTGTTGGGCGTGTCAAGCTGCGCGTCCTGCTTTTGGCCGCATGCGGCAAGCGGCAGGATAGCCGCAAGCACCGCGGCAAGGATGAAAAGCCCTGTCGGGGGCTTGCCCTGCCCCATTTTCTTCATGCGCTGAAGCAGCCGCATGCGGCTGATCTGCTGCATGCGTTTCGAGGGCTGGACGCGCTGCGTCGGCTGGACGCGCTGTATCTTTTCTATCGGCTGTATGCGTTTCATCGCTGTTCCCTCTTTATTAAGTCGGGCTGCTCGGCAGACCCGACGGTAGTTGCTCCGGTTCGGTGATACGCAGTATATGCGGGCGTTCTCCTGATATTGCATATCGTGTTATTATTTGACGCTGTGCGGGTGCAATTGTTCCTTATTAATTTATATGAGTTTTCGAGATAAGCACGGGTATTTTTTCGGTGCGGCGATAACGGCGGGGCTTGCCGCGCTTTTTTATATGTATTTCATATCTATCAGAGTCCGATATGCTTCGTTTGCGTAAATGCCGTGACCGTATGCATTGACATGCCAGTTGTCACAAAACAGCAGCTTGAACGCCTCGTCCTCCGAAAGACCCTGTATACGGCTATTCATCACGGCGTTGGCGTCGGATTGGGGCACGCCGCAGATTTTGGCTATCCTGCGGCTTTCTTCCACATAATCGGAGTACGGAGTTTTGTTAAACGGAACGTCCTGCGGACCGGCGATCGGGGCTACGGTCATCATGACGACGCCGCAGTTTATGGCGCGCAGGCGGTCTATCATTTCCTTCAGGTGCTGACCGTAGACGTTCGGCGGATTCGCCGCAGTAGCGCAGCGGCGGCAGATACAGCTTCACGCCGCGCCGCTCGGCAAGCCCAGTGATCGCGCGCCTCAGATGCGAGTTTGCGGTCGCGCCGCCCTCGCTCATTTTTACAAGGCATCGACGGTTTTCGTCGCTATGAGGCTTGTTCCCGGCTCGATAAAATCGGCAACCAACACGTCGCCGGTTTTCACCGGCGCTTTGACGGTAACGGTCTTTATAATTTTCATCGCGTCGAACATCGCGCTTTTTGGTATCGGGCGGCTGGTACGCACCGGCAAAAGCTTGTCGTCAGCTCCGACAATTCGCACCGTCGAGGTCAGCGTCCGTTTCGGCGCCGTCAGCTCCTCGACCGCGTATGTCACCCCGCGCTTGCAGGAGTTGCCCTCGACGCTTATGACCGTTTTTCCGTCGTCCGTCAGCGTTGCCACAAGCTCGCATCCCACCGGGCAGACAATGCATGTAAACTTCTTTACGGTTGACATATCCGCTCCGTGCGCCGGCAAAAAGCCGGCTTTTTTTACGTTTTCGGATTCGTTTCGGCGCGGAACTCGTACCCCTTGCCGCGCCGCGTTATAATCAGGCGTTTTCCGGTTGCACCTTCAAGTTTATGCCTTAGATAGCTGACGTAAACTTCCACCACATTGGTCCCTATACCGGCTTCGCCGCGCCAAACGTTCTTTATTAGCTCGTCGCGGCTTACCGGCTTGCCTCTGCGCTCATATAGGTAGCAAAACAGCCTATACTCGCGCTCGGTGAGCGCTATTTCTGCGCCGTCGACAAACACATGCCGGCTCTCGCCGTCGGCGACTATTTTCGGCTCCACTCCGCGCCGCTCCCCGCCGTCGTCCTGATCCTTGTCAGCCGTCCCGCCGAACAGCGCCGCTTTCATAAACGCGTCGACCCTGAAGGGGTACCGGAATAGTTTTTTTGTATGCTGCGGAGCGTCGGGGTCGGCAAGTTTCCTCTTTACCAGCTCGGCGTTGCCCAAGTCGTCGACATATATATAAATTTCGGCGTCATGCAGCCCCGCCTCTTCTTTTGCACCACCCAAGATCGACGCCGAGACGCCCTCGCGCTCAAGCTCCAGTTTTAGCATGCGAGCCAAGAGCACCGCAAAGCGCCCGGGCGCATGCGATATTTTCGCGTTCACCTTACCGCATCCAAATCGTCAAGCCTTATTAAGGCTTCGGCGTTGACCGAGTCGCCCTCCCGCAATGTCCGGAAATAATATATGTCGTCAAGCTCGTTGCAGTGCCTGTATACCCTGACAGTTTCACCAAGCGGCGCTTCCGAGTGGTAGGATATCGTGGCAGAAACTACCATTTTCTTCTCCATAGAGGGTATATAGCCGCAAAACATGTCAAGGTAACGGGTATTGTTCATATGTCTGTTCTGGTCAACCTCGGCGTACGAAACCGTATGTTCGCCCGCTAGTGTCAGCGTGACGGTTTGCGGTATCAAAATCCTCGGCGGGGGTTCCATTTCAAGCGGCTCGTCAAAGCCGAACCCGAGCTTTATATCGTCGGCACGCAAGAGGCGATGGCTGCGGGTATCGACAAGCGCCCATTGCGAGAATAGCTCCGCGACGGGCAATCCGTCGCGCAATATCCGCCCGCAGCGCAAAAAGCTCATCGCCCTTGTCTTGCATAGCCAGGATTCCACGGTTATCTCGTCAAACGAACGCAGGGGCCTATAAATGTTTAGCGTCAGCTTGCTTACGATAAAAGCTTTATTTTCGCGGCGTAAGTCGTCGGTCGTCGGACCATGCCTGTAGTGTTGAAGGTTTGCTGTCTCCTGCAGATAGCGCAGCACCGACGAGGCCGACGCAACGCCGTTGAAATCCATATCGTGAGAATTGACCCTAAAACGCTCAATCTGCTTCATTTCGACTGCATCCCACTGATTAATGCTTTTCAGGGGGACAGCAGCCGCCGCCCCCCGGGATTGCCGCATATTTTATAGCTTGCCCTCCGATCCGAGCACATTTTTTATCTTATGCGCAACCATCTTTTTGACTTCTTCGCGCGCTTCGCCGAGGTAGGTGCGAGGGTCAAACACCTCGGGCTGGTTTTTGAGCACACGGCGGATAGCGGCTGTCATCGCAAGCCTTATATCGGAGTCGATATTTATCTTGCACACAGCCATCGACGCGGCTTTGCGCAGCATATCTTCGGGCACGCCGAGCGCGCCGTCGAGCTTGCCGCCGCAGGCGTTTATCTCGTCGACATACTCGGGCACGACGGACGAGGCGCCGTGCAGCACGATCGGGAAGCCGGGCAGCCGGCGGCCGATCTCTTCGAGAATGTCGAATCTCAGCTTCGGCTGGGTCTTAAATTTATACGCGCCGTGGCTTGTACCGATCGCTATCGCCAGCGAGTCGACGCCGGTCAGCTCGACAAACCGCTCTGCCTCGGCAGGGTCGGTAAAAATTGCGTCGCTCTCGGCAACTTTAACGTCGTCTTCAACGCCGGCAAGCCTTCCAAGCTCGCCCTCAACGACCACTCCGTGAGCGTGGGCGTACTCGACGACCTTCTTAGTCAGAGCGACGTTATCCTCAAAGCTCAAATGCGAGCCGTCGATCATAACCGAAGTAAAGCCATTGTCTACACAGGCTTTGCATATCTCAAAATCGGCGCCATGGTCGAGGTGGAGCACGACGTCTATGCCAGTCTCTTTCATCGCCGCCTCAACCAGCGCCATAAGGTATGCGGGCTTTGCATATTTGCGCGCGCCTGCAGAAACCTGGAGTATCACCGGCGAGCGCAGCTCCGCGGCGGCTTCGGTTATAGCCTGGATTATCTCCATGTTATTGATGTTAAAGGCGCCGATTGCGTATCCGCCCTCATACGCCTTTTTGAATAGTTCTTTTGTGGTTATAAGAGCCATATTTTGTCTCCTTGCGTTTCTTTTCTACAATCAGTTTTATTGTATCACTCTGGAAATAATATTTCAAGTATAAATTTTTTATATTTCTCCAAAGAGAGCAGTGTCAGCCCTGCCTAATACTGTCACACATGGCGTACTAATATTGTTCTCCGCGTCGCAAGGGAAATGCGCGAAGGGATAAAAAAATCCCGCAGCCGCATAAGCGCGCCGCGGGAAAGATTATTTTACTTTATTTAATAATCAATCACTCTGAGCTTGAAGTAGTCGATAGGATGCTTGCAAACAGGGCATACAGCCGGGGCTTCTTTGCCTACAAATATATGCCCGCAGTTTGCGCATTGCCAGGTTACTTCATCGTCGCGCTTGAAAACGCGCTCGTTTTTTACGTTCTCAAGCAGCTTGCGGTACCTTTCCTCATGTTCTTTTTCGATCTTCGCTACCGCCTCAAACAGGAAAGCAATGTCGTTAAAGCCTTCCTCGCGCGCCTCTTCGGCGAACTTCTTGTACATGTCGGTCCACTCATAGTTTTCGCCGCTGGCTGCGTCCTCAAGGTTAACGTCGGTCGCGGGGACGCCGTCGTGGAGCAGCTTAAACCAAATCTTCGCGTGCTCGCGCTCGTTAGCCGCGGTCTCCTCAAAATACTTTGCTATCTGGACATAGCCGTCCTTCTTCGCCTGGCTGGCATAATATGTATACTTCATGTGTGCCTGGGACTCGCCGGCAAACGCCGACTTCAGGTTAGCTTCGGTCTTAGTGCCTTTCAGTTTCTTCGCGTCAGTGCTCATACCTCATCTTCTCCTTTATGTGAATTTTTTTATTGGCAGATTTAAAGAAGGCTTTGGGAACAGCAATACCGCTTATTCCCCAGCCTCGGCTTCATTTGCCGCGCAACCGTCGCAAATGCCGGAAAACAACACAAAGCAGTCCTCGAGCTTCAGCCCTTTTGCACTCACCGAGTCGCAAAGGCAGCTTGGATCCTCGGTAAGCGTGCCGCCCTCCTTAAGCTCCACGTCAAAAACATGCCCGCATTTGCGGCAAACCGCATGGTAATGTGGGTCGATCCGGTGGTCGATATGGTCGGCCGCGTTCGGCACCGGGATTCTCAAAAGGTGTCCTTCCTCGCAGAGCAGGTTCAAGTTCCGGTATACTGTGCTGCGGCTTATAGCCGGGTTATACCTACGGACATACTCGCATACCATATCGGTGGTTGGATGGTTTTTTAGTGACCTTACCGCATCCAACACCAATGCTCGCTGGATTGTGTTTCTCTGTATCGGCACTTTAGCTGCTCCTTGAACTTTGTTTCTGATAGAATTATATTGCATTTAGGATTGTTTGAAAAGGTATATTTTGTAAAAATCATGTAAACCATTTGTGAACATCGAGCCCGCTATTGAAACGTGCTAAAAGATAGAATATAATATTTTTGCAAAATTTACACCACAGCGGGGGCCGCTATGATTGCAAAATCTAGGTTTTTAGTTTTGCCGATTAACAACGGCGCTCCGGCTCAGCGACTTTTTATTTATGCCGATGGCGCCGAGCCGTATGAGCTTGATGTAAAGTATGACCCCAAAAACCCGCGGTATGCCGCATATATTGACATCTTGAGGTTTGCCGGCGCGGAGATAAAAGTCACCTTGTCCAACGGCAGCGTTCCGGAATTTTCATTCGCGGACGAGCTTCCGGAGGATACATATACCGAGCCATACCGCCCGCAGGTAAGGTTCTCCGTCCCGCGCGGCTGGACAAACGACCCGAATGGGCTTGTTTACGCCTATGGGACTTGGCACATGTTTTTCCAGCACAATCCCGCCGGCACCGAGTGGGGCAACATGCACTGGGGGCATGCCACATCGGTCGACCTATTGCACTGGCAATATGACGGCGACGTGCTTTTCCCGGACAAGCTCGGGACAGTATTTTCGGGCAGCGCGATTTTGGACGAGCGCAACGCATCCAGGCTTGGAACAGCCGATTTGCCGCCTATATTGCTGTTTTACACCTCGGCGGGCGAGCCTTTTGTGCAGTGCCTCGCATATTCCGACGACGGCGGCAAAACGTTTAAAAAATACCCGCGCAACCCCATAGTCGGGCATATTGCCGGCGCCAACCGTGACCCGAAAGTGGTTTGGTGCGACGAGCTTGAAAAGTTTATTATGGCGCTCTATCTTGACGGCAACGACTTTGCGCTGCTTTGCTCGGACAATCTCCTCGAGTGGGATGAGCTGCAGCGGATAACGCTGCCGGGCGACGCCGAGTGTCCCGACTTTTACCCGATGATGCTTGACGGAACATCCCGAAAATGGGTTTTCTCTGGCGCCTCAGACTGGTATTTCACCGGCGAGATAAAAGTCGGGAAGTTTGTGCCCGACGGGCCGCCGAAGCGCCTTTTCGCGGGCGGACGGGAAAGCTATGCGGCGCAGACGTTTTCCGGAGTTCCCGACGGGCGGCGCATCCGCATCGCGTGGAACACGGCATGGCACAACTTCGACGACAGCCCGTTTTCGATGTCAATGACCTTCCCCGCCGAGCTTAAGCTCCGCACCGTGGGCGGCGTGCCCACTCTTTGCGCCTCGCCGGCGCGCGAGATAAAAAAGCTTTTTACCGAGGGGCCTGCGGCGGCTTATTATGCCGAGCTTACCGTAAGCGTAAGCTCGCCAGGCGCGGCTCTAAATATTTGCGGCTCGGAAATACCGCTGCAGTTTGACGGCACGCATCGCGTTGAGGTAATACTTGACAGAAATGGCTGGGAGCTTTATTTGCCCGACTTTGGCCGCTACTGGGTTGGCGGCGTACCGAGCGGCTCCGCTTATATTGAGTATAGCTGCGAAGATATCTCGGCTCGCGGCGCAAGCATAAAAAATGCGGAACTTTACCGCCTTCGCTCCGTACTTCCCGCGCCTCGCGCCTAAAATATAGGGCTACGCAATCGCAAAGCCCATCTTATCTTAGCAAATTTTATATACGGAGGAAATGTCCTTGGACAGCATTAATTCCGAGTATTCCGCCCCACTTTCGTCGATTATCGAGGAATTCCAGCTTGAAGTTATATACCTGCCGCCCGAGGTGGACGTTCAGGTCACGCGATCGGACGTCAACCGTCCGGGGCTGGCGTTGAGCGGCTTTTTCGGTTATTTTGAGCCCGGCCGGATTCAAATCATCGGCAACAGCGAGCACGCGTATATGCAGACTATGACCCGGACCGAGCTTCGCACGCGCGTCGAGGCATTTGTCTCTCGTAAGCCGGTCGCCATTATATACACGACTTCGCTTGAGATTGACCCAATTATGCTCGAGCTTTGCGAAGAATACGAAGTCCCGCTGCTTCGCACCTCGCGCCAAACTTCGGAATTTATGGCAGCGCTCATCGCTTCGCTCAACGTCAGCCTTGCGCCCCGCCTGACCCGCCACGGCGTGTTCGTCGAGGTCTACGGCGAGGGTATCCTCATACTCGGCGACAGCGGCGTCGGCAAAAGCGAAACAGCCATCGAGCTTGTCAAGCGCGGACATAGACTGATAGCCGACGACGCCGTCGAAATAAAGCGCGTATCTGCAAAAACACTTGTCGGCAGCGCGCCTGAAATTTTGCGCCACTATGTGGAGCTGCGAGGCATCGGTATTGTCGATGTACGCAGGCTTTTCGGCATGGGCGCGGTCAAGCTGACCGAAAAAGTCGACCTCATTGTCAATCTTGAGCCTTGGGTGCAAGGTAAAATGTACGACAGGCTCGGGCTTGAAAATGAGTATACCGAAATACTTGGCATAAAAGTCCCGATGATCACAATCCCAGTGCGGCCCGGCAGGAACCTTGCGGTTATAATCGAAATCGCTGCGATGAACAACCGCCAGAAGAAAATGGGCTATAACACTGCGGTAGAGTTCAACAAACGGCTGCTGGGTCAAATGGACGTGGAAACTTAAACAGCATATACGGCCCGCCCCGCCTTTTTTACTTGACAGGCTTAAGGATTTATTATATCCTTATAATGCTATTAATACCATTGAAAGGCGGGTTGGAACGTATGCTGCGAAAACTTCTAGCTTTTCTGGCTGTCGCCCTCTTTGCGATATTTGCCCTTTCCTGCAGCGATGGGGCTGAGACCGCGTCGGACACAACCGCAGAGGTTGAAGAGGCTGCTGCAACCGAAACTTCAGCCGAAACCGAGGAGACAACAAAGGAAGCAGAAGAAACCACAAAAGGCCCCGAAACTACCGCGGCGCCTGAAACCGAGCCTGAAAAAAAGCCGCTTAAAACGGTGCCTGTCATAGTTTACAACTTCGCAGAAGCCACCGAGCTTGACTGGGACCCGACGAACCATATCACTGACATGCGGCTTGAGGACGGGCTGCTGAAGCTCACCAGCACCGGCGGCGACCCGTACATGATATCAAAACAACCGCTCGACATCGACGCGTCGGAAATCGACCTTATAAGGATCAAAGTGCTTAACATGACAGATTCATTTAACTGTCAGTTTTTCTTTGAAACCGACGCCGAGCCATTCATGAGCGAAGACAAGTCGTACAGGTGCATATACGATTACGCCTTTTCCGAGCCCGACTCCGACGAGTGGAACATCGTGGAAATATACACTATAGACTGCTTCAAATGGGAAGGCACGATAAAAAGGATACGCTTTGATCCATCCACGTCCGCCGGGGACATATTTATCGAGTATATAAGCCTTGAAAAGTTTGAGTAAAGGCAAATACCGGCGAAACATATAACATAGATTTGAAAATAAAAAAGGGCGTCCCGCACGGGGCGCCCTTCTTTTATTCCGCTTATGCCTTTTTTGGCTTTTCGGGCTTTATCTCTTTGCCCGAAGCGACTGCCATCGCGGCTTTTACATCGTCGTCGGTTATCTCGTATATGCCACCGCTATAACGCGCGCCGGTGTAAAGCCAGAACATTCCCGCGCCCTCTTCGGGCCTCAGCGCAATTGTGGAGCCGAGCTCGCATGGAGTCAAAACGGGGTTATACTTAAGCTTCTTTTTCGATACAAGCCGGTTTATAAACTTCACGTATAGATACCGAATTTTATCGGCGTTAGTAGTAAGGTCCTTCCAGCGCAAGCGGTTCTGAATTTGCCTGAGCCTGCGCAAAAACCCGTTTTCGTTTGCGTCGAACACAAACGACTTTTCGTCTTTGCCTTTTACTCTCTGGCCGTGCGACTGAAATCCGAGCATCTCACGCAGCCGCGCGGTCATTTTTGCAAGGCTAGCGGCGAACTTTTCAAACGCCCACCGCGCGCTGCCAAACACATACTCCCGGTAGATTTTCGGTATCGCCTTGCGGAACGCGAGCACCGCAAGCACATACGAAAACACCATTATAACCCACACGAACTGCGCCACATAGCGCATCGTGTCGTTTGTCTGCAGGTTATAGTGGTACCTCAGGCGCAGATAAACCTGTTGCGCCACCACACCGATTGCGGCATATATAATGGTGCGGATTACGTACTTGCGGTCCCACTGTTTCTTTTTTATTATTTCTTCGGGCTCGCTGCGGAGCTTCCTTTTCTCGCCCACCGCTCAGTATTCCTCCTCCGAGAGTTTAATCAGCGTGACCGAGTTCCCTAGCAGCTCGAAGTTCCGAATGTAGTCGTCGACCATCTTTGTTTCAAAGGGCGTCAATATATAAATTTCGGTATCGTGCAATACGTTTTTAATGTCTTCCTCAAGCAGCGACAAAAACGATATACCCACGCGTGGCCGCACTTTCGCCATCTCGCGCAATATCGCTTCAAGGTGCAGGTCGCCGCTTTCTATTGGGTACCTTATAGACGTCTCTCCGGTGACAAGGACGCAGTTTGCTGCGAAACCGGCCCTGTAACCGTTATACGATGCCTCGCGGATAAGCGCCGAGGCGTACGAAAGCCCAAGCTCCATCATCCGCTCGTATTCACCCGTCGGCACCGGGAAGTCCACGTCAAGCTGGAAGTTAAGGTAAACGAGCAGGTTTCGGCTTGAGCAATAGTCGCGCTTGTTGACTCTTATGCCGTCAAGGCCGAGAGAGCCTGAGCGCGCCGTCGCTTTAAAGTTTATGATATTGAAGGGGTCGCCGGACATATAGTTGCGTATGCCACTAAACGAAAAGGGGTCGTAAATCATGCGGCGGGTAGTTGCGCTATCGCCGAACAGGTGGCTGGTTGGCTTTAAAACCTTGTCGATGGGTACCACCCGGGGATAAACGTATATTTCCGCAGGGGCGCTAAGGTATCGAACCTTTTTCCCGTAATATATGTCCGCAGTCTCAAGCACATAATAGCCGCGTTTTGCGCACTTTATCAGGTGCCGGCGGCGTATTTTCATAAACGGCAAAAGGTGGAACCGGCTCGTAAAGTACTGCATCGGCGCCGGCTTTTTCGGGTCGCGTATGTAACCCTCAATTTCTAGCGCATTATAAACATATGCTTCGACGTTGACGAAAAACACCGGCAAAATGCTGCGGTTTCTGATTGTCTCAATCAGATACACGTGGTCGGTCTCGTAAACGCCTTTTTCCGAAAACTCGCGCGAGTACTCGAGCTTTGCAATTGCCCGTTCACGCAAGAGCTTGCCGATGTAGAATAATATAGCGAGGAAGACAAGCGCGAAAAACCCCACCGTCAGCCGCCGGAACCAATCGGCGTCAATCAGATAGATATAGCTGTTCATCCTAGGTACCGCGGCGGATATTTATTTCCCGGCCGACCAGCCTAGTACCGCCTCGGTCGGTACGGGCACGCGGCGGAGCACATCTTCGATTATCTCCTGCGCCGCGTTTTTCTTTATTCTAAGCGAGCTTGCCAGAACAAGCCTGTGCGGCAAAACGGGCATGGCCGCGCGCTTGATGTCGTCGGGGATTAGAAAATCGCGGTTCGATATTGCGGCAAACCCCTTTGCCACGCGAAGCAGCGAGAGCGCCCCGCGCGGGCTGACGCCCAGCGCCACGTTTTCATAAGTGCGCGTAGCTTCGCAGATGCGCACGATATAATCCATCAGGTCCCTGTGTACGTATACTTTGTTTACCTGTTCCTGGCACATTATTATGTCTTCTTTACTAGCGACCGGCTGAAGCTCGACAAGCGGGTTTTCGCTGTTAAAGCGGTCGAGTATGTCGACACCCTCTTCGTGGCTCGGATACTGCATAGAGGTTTTTATAAGGAAACGGTCGAGCTGCGCCTCGGGCAGGGGGAACACGCCCATGCTTTCGATCGGGTTCTGAGTAGCGACAACCATAAACGGGCTGGCAAGGTTATATGTCACGCCGTCGATCGTCGCCTGGTTTTCTTCCATGCACTCGAGCAGTCCCGCTTGGGTTTTCGGAGTCGCGCGGTTAATCTCGTCTGCCAGCACTATATTGGCAAACACTGGGCCAGGGATGAACTCGAACTCGGATTTTTTCATGTTAAAATAGTTAATACCCGTGATGTCGGAAGGGAGCAGGTCCGGAGTGAACTGTATCCTCTTTGCCACGCAGTCGATTGATGCCGCAAGCGACTTTACGAGCATTGTCTTGCCCGTGCCCGGCACGTCTTCGATAAGCACATGGCCGCGGCAGAAAAGCGCTATCAGCAAAAGGTCAATGACTTCGTCCTTGCCGACGATGACTCGGCTAATGTTCTCCTTGATCCTTGTGTAAATGGGGTATACGGGATTGTCCATCGTCTCGGTTTCCTTTCCTTCTGGGTGTGGTTTACTCCGGCGTTTTTGCAAATTATCATAAAGGCATTATACATGAAATAACGATATTTGTAAATAGATAATAAGAAGCTTGGCAAACAATATTTACATAAAGTTAAGATTTTAAGACAAAATTTAAGGAAATTATAGCAACAAAGCGAAATGTTTACAAGCAATTAATAACTGTTTTCGCGTCTGGTGGTAGAATATATAGGCTATGAAAAAATATTTAGAGGCAGGAAAAATCATAAATACCCACGGCGTTGCCGGCAAGGTAAAGCTCGAGCACTGGTGCGACTCACCCGAGGTGCTCGCAGGGCTTGAAAACCTCTACTTTAAACAAGGCGACGACTATGTGCCCCGCAAAGTGCTCTCCGCCTCTGTTTTCAAAGGGCGGTTTGTAATCGCAAAACTAGAAGGCATAGACACGCTTGAAGATGCCGTAAAACTCAAGGAAACGGTCGTATACGCCGACCGTGACGACATCCCGCTCCCCGAAGGCGCTCATTTCATCGACGACCTTATCGGGCTTGGCGTTTTCGATGCAGACACCGGTGTGCGGCTCGGCACGCTTGTCGGAGTCCAAGAAGGCGTTGCCTCCCAGCTTTATGAAATCGATACCGGGCGCGGGGTCTCACTTGTCCCGGTTGTCAAAGAATTTGTAAAGCGGGTCGACCTAGACGAAGGCATTTTTATAAAGCCGATAGAGGGACTGCTCGATTAGCGATGCGCTTTGAAATAATGACGCTTTTCCCCGAGCTTGTCGATTACGTGCTGTCGGTCTCGATTATCGGCCGTGCGCAAGCTGCAGGCGTTATAAGCGTGCAAACGCACAATATCCGCGACTACAGCACGGACAAGCACCGGCGCGTCGACGACACGCCGTACGGCGGCGGCAAAGGGATGCTTATGGCAGCTCCCCCAATCGCCGCTTGCTATGACGCTATTATGGCTTCGCTGCCAAGCGGCATCTCGGTACGCACGGTTTATATGTCGCCGCAGGGGGCGCTCTTAAATCAAAAAACCGCAAAGAGGCTCGCGGGATACGACGCGCTTATTATCCTCTGCGGTCACTATGAAGGCGTCGACGAGCGCGTTATTGAGGAATTTGTCGACGAAGAAATCTCGATAGGCGACTATGTGGTGACCGGCGGCGAGCTGCCCGCCTGCATACTCGTCGACGCGGTCGCGCGAAACGTGCCGGGCGTGCTTTCGGCTGAAGAATGCTATGAGCTTGAAAGCCACTCGGCGGGCCTGCTCGAGTATGCGCAGTATACCCGCCCGCCGGTATTCAGAGGGCGCGCGGTGCCCGAGGTGCTGCTGAGCGGCGACCATGCCGCAATCGCACGTTTCCGCCGTAAAAGCGCCATCGAGCGCACAAAAAGAAAGCGCCCCGATCTAATATTATGACGGCCTCTCGGGGACATCTTACCTGTTTAACTTGATATTATGCCAAACCATACTGATAAAGGCGGAGCGCGCCAAGGCGCGCTAACCGTCGCGGCTATGATGGCGGCAACGGTGCTATCAAAGCTGCTCGGCATGCTGCGCAGCGTGTTTATGGCAAACGCATATGGTACCACCGAAGCCGCAAACGCTTTCACCGCCGCGTACCGTATACCGAACAGCATTTTTGATATCCTCTTTTCAGCCGCAATTGTGGGCTGCTTTGTGCCCGTCTACAGCTCGTTTGACGAGTGCCATGCAGACGAGCGCTCCGAGTTCGCGAGGGTATTTTTAAACTTCATCCTGCTTTTCACCGGCACGCTAGCGCTTTTAGGCATAATATTTGCTCGTCAGATTGTTGCGGCGTTTACGCCGGGGCTAACTGCCTCGGCTGGCTGGCTTGCAGCGGCGCTTTTGCGCGTGAGCTTCCCGTCGATTGTCTTCATCGGCGCGGCTTACACGCTGGTTGGCGTCATGCAGTCAAAAGGCAGGTTCCTTTTGCCCGCCGCGATGAGCCTGCTGTCGAACCTGATTATTATCTTATATTTCATTTTCGTCAACGGCAGGCTCGGCGAGTGGGGAATATACGGGCTAGCGGTTGCGTACCTTATCGCATGGCTCGCACAGCTTTTAACCCTTGCTGTCCCGCTCGCCGCCTCAGGCTCAAAATACGAGCTGTCGCTCGACTTTAAAAACGCGGCGTTTAGGCGTGCGCTCGCGATGATGCCGTCGGTTATGGCCGGCTCGTGGCTGCTCCCCGCTGGGAACCTCGTCGCTACATTTTTCGCTTCGCTGACAGGCTCCAGCGGCGATGTTTCGGCGTTTGATTATGCATGGAATATCTACATTATCATTGCAGGCACGCTTGTATACAGCCTCTGCCAGTACGTATTCCCTAAACTGTCACGCCGTTCGGCCGAAGGCGACAGCGTTGGCTTTGGCGAGTCGGTATCGTCTGGGATGCTCGCGCTTTGGGCGCTGATTTTGCCGTTTGTTTTCGGCGCTTTTATCCTCGCGCGCGAGGGGGTAGCGGCTCTGCTTTTGCGCGGCGCCTTTGATGCCTCGGATGCTGAAAGCGTGTCGGCGGCACTGCGGATGCTGCTTTTCGCCGTGCCCGCATTTGCGGCAAACGAGATGCTATCCCGCGTTTTTTACTCGCGCGCCGATCCTGCGGTAGCCGCCGGCGCCGCAGCTGCTGGGATAGCGGGGAATGTCATATCCTGCGCTATTATGGTGAGCATTTTTCGATTTGGGCTTGGCGGCGTCGCGCTATCGGGCGCGGTCGGTCAATATGTGTCGGCCGCAGTGCTATTAGCGTTTGCGGCGAAAAAGATACCCGGGCTTTTTAGCCGCGGCTTTTTTGCCGAGCTTTTAAAAGGCGCGGCGTGCTCCCTTATATCGGCGGGCGTCATGGCTGCGACGTACGCCTTTATGCCCGGCTCGCCGTATGAAAGAGGGCTAATACCAAATATTTTAGTTTGCGCGGCAGTGTTTTTGCCCGCCGCTGTTTTGTATGCTTTAATGCTATGGATCTCCGGCTATGCGCCGCTTTTGGCTTTTCGCAGCGCTAGGGCTGGGGAAAAACGGGAGAAATAAGCGATGCGTCAAAAGCGACTGCATGGAGCGATAAGGGAAAGCGCGATACTCTCCGCGCTTGACAGGTTTTCGCAAGCTATATACGCCGCGGCAATGCGCAGCTTTATCGGCGGGTTTTTGACAGGATATGACGGCTCCCTTCCGTCACGGAGCCTGCTTGCGCTGCTCGAGGAAAAACTCGGGCTGCGGCGCAAAATTGTAATTCCGCTCTTGCGTATTATCGGCGGCTCGTGCGAGCAAAGCTTTGTATTACGCTCTATAAAAAGGCTTGTTAGGTATTTTCTTAATATATCCCTGCAAGTATACGGCATCGGCTTTTTCTCGGCTGGCATGTACACTTCAATCGTGTATATCGTGACGAGGTTCGCGTTCGGCCGGCCCGACGCCGATCCTATAAGCCTTCTCGTAGGGATTGTTTGCGCACTTGTCGCGCTACCTCTGATGTTTTCAAGCCAGCCGCTAGGCGAGGCTATAACGCAAAGCCGGCTTGGCTCGCTGATCTTTATCGATTTTCTTGGCTTTCGCCGCGAAGCCATATACGACGGCTCGCCGCCCGTTGGCAAAAACACGGTGGCGTTCGTCTCCGGCATGATATTTGGGCTTGCGACCTATTTCGTCTCTCCGTTAATTTTGCTTTTATCAATAGCAGGCCTCGTAGCGGCTTATATGCTCCTTTCGATGCCGGAGATCGGCGTGCTTTTGCTTTTGGGCCTTTTGCCGTTTTTACCAACTATGTATGTTGCGGGGCTGACAGTAGCCACTGCCGGCTGCTTCTTCCTTAAATATATCCGCGGCAAGCGCGTTTTGCGCATTGAGCTGCTCGACGTCAACATCGCGGTCTTTATGCTTTTAACGCTCTCCTGCGCGCTGTTTTCGATCAACCGCGCGATAAGCATAAAGCCCGGGCTGCTATATGTGTGCTTCATTTTCGGCTATTTTTTGGTCTCCCAGCTTATACGCACGCCGGAGTGGGCGAGCCGCTGCATATTCGTCCTGACTCTTTCGGCATTTGCCGTAGCCGCGATAGGCATATATGAGAATTTCTTCGGCCAGCTTTCGCTCACTTGGCTTGACACCGAGATGTTCGAGGACATAGAGGGGCGGGTCGTCTCGACATTCGCTAACCCCAACGTGCTCGCCGAGTATCTGATTATGACTCTCCCCTTCGCGCTCACGGCGTTTCTCACGGCGAAAAAGCCCTCCGCCCGGCTCGCGGCGCTTATCGCTACTCTAGCTTCGGTGCTTTGCCTTGTTTACACATGGTCGCGCGGGGCTTGGCTGGGCATCCTTATTGCGCTGGTTTTCTACTTCCTCATATACAACCGCAAAACGCTTTCCGCGCTCTGCTTTGGGGTACTGCTTGTGCCCTTTTTGCCGCTTGTATTGCCTCAAACCGTCGTCACGCGCTTTACGAGCATCGGCAACCTCGCCGACACCTCAACCGCATACCGCGTGCACATATGGATGGGCTCGCTAAATATGGCGCGCGACGTCTTCTTTTCGGGCCTTGGCACCGGCATGGGGGTATTCGCGGCAGTCTATCCCCAGTACTCGCTCGGTGGCATAGAGGCGGCGCCACATAGCCATAACCTGTATCTGCAAATGGTTATCGAGCTTGGGATTTTCGGACTGCTCGCTTTTGTAATTGCGATGATAAACTTTGCGCGGGGAGCGCTCTCGAGCTTTCCCGGCGAGGAAAACGGCAACAGGTCACGGTTCCTTTACGCTGTTGCCGGGCTTTGCGGCGTGCTCGCATTCCTCGCCCAAGGCATGACCGATTACGTATGGTATAACTACCGCATATACGCGATGTTCTGGCTGCTTGTCGGGCTAACCAGCGCGCTAGCAAGGCTGTCGTCAGCCGAGAAAACTTACCTTTTGCAACAAGACTCCTCTTACTAATACAAAAACTGCAAAACCCGGAGAGGAAATAGCCATATGAAAAGAGAAGCCGCGCCACGCAGAGCTTTGCGTTTCAACTTTATCGACGCGCTCTTTCTGCTTATAATCCTTGCAGCATCTGCGCTGCTCGTCTATATTTTGTTCTTCCACAACCCCGAAAACATCGACCAAAAGTCATATACCGACGTCGAGTACAAAATTGAGCTGCGCATGGTGCGCGAAGAGCTCAAGGGCAAAATCAACATCGGCGACAAGGTCATCGACGCGTCAAAGCTTTACACCATAGGCGAGGTTACGGACGTAAAATACGCAAACGCCATCTACACCGGCGTCAACCGCCAGCAGGGCACGCTTGTCTACAGCGAGTATCCCGGGTTTGTAAACATAACGGTCACTATAAAAGCTCCGGCTGACCTAAGCTCGGGAAATTATATGATTAACGGTGTGTACAAACTCAGCGTTGGGTCCTATGTCAGCATCAGGGTGCCTAACTTCACCGGCTCCGGCTACTGCATCTCAATCAAGGAGGTAACCGCATAATGAATGGCGCAAACTCAGCGGCAGCGAAAAAGCGCTTTAATGCCGTCGACTTTTTTATCATCGCCGCGATTATGGCCTGCATTGCAGGGGTGGCGTTAAGATATAACCTCATCGAAAAGCTGAGCGTCGGCTCACCCAAAGATACCGTCGAGATTTCCTTTTATATTCACAACATATCCGAATACTCAGCGCAGGCGCTTGTGGTTGGCGACGACGTCTATTCCGGCGGCACATACCTCGGCAAGATCAGCACCGTTGATATAAGCAAAGCCGAATATTATTTTGAAAACTCCGAAGGCGTCCTTGAGCTGACATACGACGAGCGGCGCTACGACGTCCGCGGCACTATAATCGGCTCGGGCACGATGACCGAAGACGGATTTATGCTGAACAACAACACATATATTGCGGCGGGCAAGGAAATGCTCGTTAGCACCAAAAACATTACCGTAAATATACTCGTGACAAATTTGAATGTTACGCCGGCAGGCAACTCTTAGCCAATATTTAAATTTTATTTAATATTTGTCAAAATCCCTCTTGATTTTAATATGCCCGTTTGTTATAATAAAATTGTAATAGTATAGATACGTCCGCGTAGAATATACAGGGAATGGAGCGATTACCCGATGATATCAAGGAATGTAACCATCCAAAACAGCGTCGGACTTCATGCGCGTCCCGCCACGTTTTTTATCCAAAAAGCAAACTCATATAAAAGCTCTATCTGGATTGAAAAAGACGACCGCCGCGTAAACGCGAAAAGCCTTCTCGGCGTGCTTTCGCTTGGGATTGTCAAGGGCACAACCATCACGCTTATTGCCGACGGGGTTGACGAGGTAGAGGCTCTCGACGGGCTTTGCGACCTTATAAATAACGGGCTTAACGACTAAACCGGCGGAATCGGCATGCCCAGTCCGGCTAATGTGCGGGAAAGCTTTCCTCCCTTTGAGCATGAGGGTACAATTTATATCGTTTGTATGCAGCAGACATAAACCCGGTGTGGACTTGTCTGCTTTGTTTTTATTTTAATAATTTTTGTGGCTAGGGTTTGATGAGAAACTTTTCCCCCAATATCGAGCATCTCCGCGAGAAAGCCGCGGCTTTACCGGCTACACCCGGCGTTTACCTAATGCGCGACAAGAACGGAAAGGTTATATATGTCGGCAAATCAAAAGCATTGCGGCAGCGGGTTTCCCAGTATTTCCACGAGCACGCTTCCCATGATATAAAAACCGCTAAAATGGTCGCGTCGGTGTGGGATTTCGACTATATGCTCACCGACAACCACATGGAAGCGCTCACGCTCGAAAACCAGCTTATAAAGCTGCACAAACCTAAATACAACATCAAGCTTAAGGACGACAAAAACTACCCTTATATAAAAATCACGCTTTCGGAGGAATACCCCCGGATACAAATTGTTAGAAGGCGGGCGGCTGACGACGCCAAGTATTTCGGGCCATACTCAAGCTACGGTGCAGCGTTTGAGCTTGCCGACACGCTGCAAAAGACTTTCCGCATACCGACCTGCAAGCGCGTGTTCCCGCGCGATATCGGCAAAGGACGGCCGTGCCTCAACTACCAGCTCGGCAGGTGCGACGCGGTCTGCATGGGCAAAGTATCGCCCGAAGAATACAGGAAACGGTTTTCCGATATAATGGCGTTTTTGCGCGGCTCGTTCGATGAGGTCAAAAAATCGCTTACAAAGCAGATGGAAAACGCCGCCGAAGAGCTACGGTTTGAAGCCGCGGCTGTGTACCGCGACCGCATTGCGACGCTCGAAAGAGTTTGGCAAAAGCAAAAAGTGGTTGGCGCCCCCGACGTGGAGCAGGATGTCATTGCGCTTTACACTTCAGAGCTTTGCTCGTGCATCACGATTTTCTATATCCGCAACGGCAGCGTTGTCGACAGCGACAGTTTCTGTTTCCCGCCCGACCAGCTTTGCGACGGCGACACTATTACCGCGTTTTTGTCCGACCTATACCAAAAGCGCGAGTATATACCGCGCGAAATACTATTCGGTTTTAGGCTGGGCGAGGAAAACGAGAGCGTTTTCGCCGAGTTTTGCTCCGAGCGCGCGGGGTACAAGGTCCGACTGCGCTTCCCCGAGCGCGGTGACGCGCGCGCGCTTTGCGATATGGTCTATGACAACGCAAAACAGCGCGCCGAAGCGTATATCGCCGAGGCTGAGCGCGACAACCGCACGCTTGTAAAGCTTGCCTCGCTGCTAGGGCTCGAGGTCGTACCGGAGCGCATTGAGGCGTTCGATATTTCTAATTACGGCTCGGAAAGCATGACGGCAGGCATGGTCGTCACCGAGGGCGTTAAATTTAAAAAGAGCGAGTACCGCACGTATAAAATCCAATCGGTCACAGGTGCGCCTGACGATTACGCCGCAATGGCGGAGGCTGTGCGCAGGCGGCTAGAGCATAACACAGGTGAGCTGCCGGACCTTATACTTCTTGACGGCGGTAAAGGCCATGTTTCAACTATAAAGGGCCTTCTCGCCGAGCTGGGATACGACATCCCGGTCTTCGGCATGGTCAAAGACGAGTACCATAAGACGCGCGCGCTTACCACCGAAAGCGAGGAGATATCGATAGCGCGCGAGCATGCGGTCTTCACGTTCATTTATAAGCTGCAGGAAGAAGTGCACCGCTATACGGTCACACGCATGAAGCAGTCGAAGTCGCGCCTACTTAAGCGCTCATCGCTTGAAGACATACCGGGCATCGGCCCGGCAAAAGCAAAGGCTCTTATAACGGCGTTCGGTTCAATCGCGGCTGTGCGTGCCGCAGACGTTGAAAGCTTGGCTAAAGTAAAGCTTATCTCGCAAGCCGACGCCGAGCGCATTTACAGCCACTTCCACAAAAACGAAAACGGATAATATCCTAAATACACTATAAAGAAAGGTATCGCTAAAAAAGGCCGCGGCTAGTTGCCGCGGTTTTTGCGAAATCATAGCCGTAATGCTTGCATCTGTTTATTCCGCAGGGCTTGAAGGGGTAGACGGCTACATAGTCACCGTCGAATGCAATATGGAACCCCGGCTCGCCGCGTTTGAGATTGTCGGTCTGCCCGACGCGGCGGTCAAAGAAGCGAAAGAACGGATTAGGGCGGCAATTTGCAACAGCGGCTTTGAGTTCCCCGACGCCGAAATTACCATAAACCTTGCGCCCGCAGACAAAAAGAAGCAGGGCTCGGCATATGACCTTGCGCTTCTTGCTTGCGTGCTCTCCTGCTCCGGCATGCTGCCGGATACGCTCGAAGGTAAATGCTTTATCGGCGAGCTTTCACTTTCGGGCGAGGTACGGCCGGTACGGGGGGTTTTGAGCATGTGCGACGCGGCGCGGGCGGCAGGGCTATCCGAAGTCTTTGTGCCCGCGCGCAATGCGGCGGAAGCGTCGGTTGTCCAGGGCATCACCGTCTATCCGGTCCCGGACGTTGCGGCGCTTGTAAGCCATCTGCGCGGCGAGAAGCCTATTACGGCAGCGAAGTTTGACGAAAGCTCTTTTGACCCCGGCGCGGCGTGCTCTCAGCTCGATTTCGCCGATGTAAAAGGACAGGAATTTGCCAAACGCGCGTTGCTCATCGCGGCTGCGGGCGGGCATAATGTGCTTATGATAGGACCGCCGGGCACCGGCAAAAGCATGCTAGCCAAGCGAATCCCCTCGATTTTGCCCGATTTTACGCTCGAAGAAGCGATAGAAACGACGAAAATCCACTCCGTAGCCGGGCTTTTGCCCGAAAATGTAGCGCTCATTACCCATCGCCCGTTCCGATCGCCGCACCACACGATGTCGCCGGTATCTCTTGCGGGCGGCGGCTCCGTACCGTTGCCCGGTGAGGTTTCTCTAGCGCATAACGGGGTTTTGTTCCTTGACGAGCTGCCGGAATATATTAAAACCGTAGCCGAAGTTTTGCGCCAGCCGCTTGAGGACAGACATATCACAATCACGCGCGCGAGTGGTCGGTACACATTCCCATGCAATTTTATGCTCGTTTGCGCAATGAACCCCTGCCGGTGCGGCTACTTCGGGCACCCGAGCAAAAACTGCACCTGCAAGCCGGCGGATATACGGGCGTATCTTTCCAAAGTCAGCGGGCCGCTTCTCGACCGGATCGACATACAAATTGAGGTGTCCCCGCTCTCGTTCGACGAGCTATCAAAGCTTGCGCCGTCCCGCTCGTCGGCTGATATGCGCACCGATGTAAACAAAGCTCGCGCGTTCGCTCTCAAGCGTTTTCTCCGCGACGGGAAAAAGCTCCGCTGTAACGCCGAGCTTTCTCCGGCTGATCTGCGCAAGTATTGCACGCTCGACGACGAGGCGACGGCGATTATGCGCGCAGCTTTTGAAAATATGGGCCTCTCCGCGCGCGGATATGACCGCATATTACGTGTGGCGCGCACTATCGCCGACCTTGAGGAATCGGAGAATATTAAAGCCCATCATATAGCCGAGGCTGTTCAGCTCCGCTCCCTCGACCGCAAATATTGGCAGAGATAATATTTATTGGTATTAGTTACCTCATTACAATTTTTTTATAACTCTGCTTATAAACAGTTATTGCCATTTTACAGACGGCGAAATAGAGGCTTTTGCGATTATTATAATATCGTCGCGCCATTCCGCAGGCTAAGAAAAATCATAGAAAGATTTATCTCATAAAAACAAAACAGCGGCATGCCTCATCGGCATGCCGCTTATTTTTTGCCATCACGATCTCACACCGCTTCCTCGCTGGCGCGCAGAATAAGCTGCGGCGGCTCGGTTTTATCGATAACGCCCGGCGTGATTATTACGCGCTCCACGTCAGGGCGCGACGGTACGTCGTACATTATGTCGAGCATCACATTTTCCATTATCGCACGCAAGCCGCGCGCGCCGGTGTTGCGCTGGATTGCAAGGTCGGCAATCTTCTCAAGCGCCTCATGCGTGAACTCGAGCTCGACATTGTCCATCGAAAACAGCTTTTTGTACTGCTTGACAAGCGAGTTTTTCGGCTCCGTCAGAATATTTATCAGCGCGGCTCGGTCTAGGCTGTCGAGCGCTACGACTACTGGCAGCCTGCCCACAAGCTCGGGAATAATCCCGTACTTGATGAGGTCGTGCGGGGCGACCTCGCGCAACAGATTCTGCTTACGAAGCTCCTCTTTGCTCTTTATGTCGCTTGTAAAGCCGATTTGCGAGGTGCCTTTGCGCTTGGCGATTATATCCTCAAGCCCGTCAAACGCTCCGCCGCATATGAATAGTATATTTTCGGTGTTGATCTGGATAAACTCCTGGTTCGGGTGCTTGCGCCCGCCCTGCGGCGGCACATTGGATATTGTGCCTTCAAGTATCTTGAGCAGCGCTTGCTGAACGCCCTCGCCCGAAACGTCGCGGGTTATAGAGCGGTTCTCGCTCTTGCGCGAAATCTTGTCGATCTCGTCGATATATATTATCCCGCGCTCGGCAAGCTCGATATCGTAGTCCGCGGCCTGAATCAGGCGCAGGAGTATATTTTCAACGTCTTCGCCCACATAGCCTGCTTCGGTAAGCGTGGTCGCGTCGGCGATTGCGAAAGGCACTTTAAGCGTCTTCGCAAGCGTCTGCGCGAGATAAGTTTTGCCTACCCCGGTCGGGCCAATCAAAAGCACGTTGCTCTTTTGTATCTCAACGGTGTCGGATGACTTCTTCTGCTGCTTTGACCCGCGCGACGAATACGTGGGCGGTGGGAGCTGCAAAATTCTCTTATAGTGATTGTACACCGCCACCGAAAGCGCCTTTTTTGCAGCATCCTGCCCGATGACATACTCGTCGAGGATGGCTTTCAGCTCCGCCGGTTTAGGCAGCGTCTCAAGCGTCAGCCCCAGCTTTTTGTCCGTGCGGCTGCTCCATTGGGTGTGTTCGCTTACTATTTGGTTGCAGGCGTCAAGGCAATTGTTGCATATATAAAGGCCGGTAATCGAGGGGATCAGGAAAGTTACCTGCGATTCGTTGCGACCGCAAAAATCGCACTGCAGCTGTCCGGACCCTCCCGACCCACGTGTTCCTCCGCGATTGGTTGTCGGCATGTCGCTATACTCTCTTTTCTATAACTTTATCAATAATTCCGTACTCGAGCGCCTCTTCCGCGGTCATGAAGTAGTCGCGGTCGGTGTCGCGTTCTATAATCTCGATCGGCTTGCCGGTGTTTTTGGCAAGGATTTTGTTTAGCTTGTCGCGCGTCCTTATAATATGGTCCGCGTGAATCTTTATATCCGATGCCTGGCCCCTCGTGCCGCCAAGAGGCTGATGGATGAGTATCTCGCTGTTGGGCAGCGCGAAGCGTTTGCCCTTTGCGCCGGCTGCAAGCAGGAACGCGCCCATGCTCGCCGCCATGCCGACGCATATAGTCGAAACGTCGCACTTTATATAGTTCATAGTGTCAAATATCGCAAGCCCTGCGGTTACCGAACCACCGGGGCTGTTTATATAAAGCGAGATATCCTTGTCGGGGTCTTGCTGCTCGAGAAATAGAAGCTGCGCCACCACCAGCGAGGCGGTATAATCGTTTATCTCGTCGGCAAGAAACACAATCCGGTCGTTGAGCAGTCGCGAGTATATATCATACGCGCGCTCGCCACGGTTTGTGGTTTCTATTACGGTTGGGACAAGTGGCATATCTCTTACCTCTCTTTCGTTATGATATAACCAAACCGCCTGCTTTATGCAAATTGCAGCAAAAAAGCTAAAATTTTGCCTACAAGGCTAAATCCCCGTGCCGGTTAGTCGCCTTTTGTGCCCTCGCTGCCGTCGCCATGCTCATGGTGGTGGTCATGGTCGTGATCATGATCGTGGTCATGGTCGTGATCATGATCGTGGTCGTGATCGTGGTCATGGTCGTGGTCATGGCTGTGGTTTGACAGCTCGTCTATCTTATCGGTTACGACAGCGTTATCACGGACGAGCTTCATAGCGGCGCGGAGCTTCAAGTCTTGCTCGATCATCTCGCGGTCGATGCTATTTTTGACCTGCTCGACATCTTCAATGCCGTAAGATTTGGCGATATCGTCGTATTCTTTCTCAATTTCCTCTCCGCTGACGGTGATATTCTCAAGCTCCGCAATCTTTTCAAGCGCAAGGCGGAGTTTTACCTGGCGCTCCGCGCGCGGGCGGAACTCCTCGCGCAGTTTTTCAAGCGTGTTGTCCGTATACTTCAGGTAGACGTCAAGCGAAAGCCCCTGCATGCGAAGACGGTTGTCATACTGGCGCAACATGTCTTCTACCTCGTCGTCGATCATGCAAACGGGGATGTCAGCCTCCAGGTTTGCTACGAGCTTATCAGCCAGCTTTTCGCTGACGCCCATTTCGGCTGCATTCTCATGCGCTTTCTCGATTTTTGCCCGGACGTCCGCCTTATATTCAGCAAACGTGTCGAATTCCGAAACATCCTTTGCAAACTCGTCGTCAAGCTCGGGAAGCTCAACAAATTTGACGGAGTTGACCTTCACGCTGAAAATCGCAGGCTTGCCGGCAAGTTCTTTCGCATGGTAATCCTCGGGGAAGGTGACTTCTATCTCAAACTCGTCGCCCGCTTTGTGTCCGACTATCTGCGGCTCGAAACCGGGGATAAAAGCGCCGGACCCGAGCTTCAGCCTATAATGCTCGGCGGTACCGCCCTCAAAAGGTTTGTCCTCGCCCTTAATTTTACCACTATAGTCAATGTCGACAATGTCGCCTTCGGCGGCGGGGCGGTCGGTCACTTCAATCTCGCGGCCGTTGCGGACACGCACTCGGTTTATCTCGCTGTCTACCATCTCATCGGTGACCGGCACGATGAGCCTTTCGACCTCTAGACCTTTATACTGCGAAATCGTTACCTCAGGCTTAACATAAAACTTTGCGGTAAACACTACGCCGTCTTCGCCGACTTCGGTTATATTATACTCGGGACGGCTGACAGGCTTTGCGCCCGACTCGGCCAGCGCCTCCCTGAAAGCAGCGGGTACGACAACTTCAAGTGCGTCCTCATAGAACACGCCCTTGCCGTACATCTTTTCGATCAAGCCGCGCGGCGCCTTGCCGCGTCGGAAACCCGGAACCGATATCTTCGGCGCTCTCTTCTTAAATGCCTCGTCAACCGCGGCTTTGAATGTCTCGCGGTCAACCGAAATCTCAAGCTCAACCACGTTCTTCTCCGGCGTGGTCGTATTCCTCAGACTCATTTTCTTTTTTACTCCTTGGGTCGGTTCTTAATCGTTTTTTATCTTATTTTTCCGGTAGTATCATTATATTCTAGCCGACATTATATTGAATGTCAATTACAAAACGGTAAACAATAAGTTATTATACTATTTCCGTATTCTCAGTAATGCGCAGTGGTACAAAGTCAAGATAATCTGCGGCGACGGGGATAAACTCGATGCCTTCAAAGACACGCACCGGCGGGATGTCGTACACGCCGTGGATGTGCCCAAAATAACAGCGCGCGATTTTATAGCGGTGCAAAACGTCTACTATCTCCCTGAACACATAATCGCGGTAAACCGGCGGGAAATGTATAAACGAGCACTTAATAATTTTTTCAGCCTCGCCTGCAGGAAGTTCAGACATTAGCTTTTCGCCGGCTTCAAGGCTTAGCGTCAGCCTGCCCACCTCTCGGTTTGCGACAAGCTGAAAATCGGAGTCCGCCGGCGCGTTTTTGCCTTCGGGATACCAGCCTCGCGTGCCCGTTACCAGCATATTTTCGACTATATAGGCGTTGTTATGCAGCAGCTGTATGGTTTTTATGCCGTGCTCCGCAAAAAACTCCGTAATTTTTTTAACGGTATCCCACCAGTAGTCGTGGTTCCCTTTTGAGATAATTTTTTTGCCCGGCAGCGATTCGAGGTATAGCAGGTCTTCCTTTGCCTCTTTCAAAGTCATCGCCCATGAGATGTCGCCGGGGATTATGACGGTGTCGCTTTCATTTACAAGCTCGCGCCACGCTTTGTCGAGCTTTGCCATATAGCCCGCCCAGCGACTGCCGAAGACATCCATCGGCTTGTCGACCGACAGCGAAAGGTGCGTGTCAGCCAGCGCAAATATTGCCACTAAAATTATTTCCCCTTTCGCCGTAATTTTCCTTTTTGATTATATTGTAACGCCGCGGCTGTGGTTATACACCCGCATATTTTTTGACCTCGCAGCGCAAAATAATAACGCAAGCGCCGTAATGATGTAATTCAAGCTCAAGAAAGAGGTAACGGCTAATGGGTATTTTCGATGAATTTTACGATTCGACCGTTCAACGTACCGACAGAAGGCCGCCGAAGCATATTCGCGGTATTTCCTGTGACGTTGTAAACTGCGCTTATCACGACGGCGACAATTACTGCACTGCCGAACGTGTGGCGATCGGCCCGTCGTACGCCACGATGTGCGCCGACACCGTTTGCGCCACATTCAAGCCAAAGCAGATGTAGCCACCATTACGGCGTAGCATAAGCTCCGCCGGAGCGTATCCCCCGGCGGTACATCTATACGGCGAAAGCCAATACCGCGCCGTCCATACCGTCCGCTTCGATCGCAGCTTGCGGATCGAAGCGGATTTTTCTTTGCTCAAGCCCGCACAACGGCGCGGGGACCGGCGTTTTTGTATATTCCGAAAGCTTTTCAATCGCTTCCGCGCCCTCCGCGGTCACGCCCGTGAGCGCAAAATAAACGTCTGATGCAAACTTATACGCGCTCGCAGTCGATACGGCAAGCATCTTCCTGCCGCTTGCTCCCCTGCCGTCGCCCTCAAGATAATTTTCGGCGCAATAAAGCCCTACCGCCGTATGAGTATCGCAAAGGTACCTATACCGCTCCCAAACCGACTTTATCTCGGCGCGAGTCTCGTCCTCGGGGCACCAAAGCCCGATAAAATCGCGGCAAAGCTCGTAGTGCAGCTCGGGCGTGATTTGATACTTGCCTGTTTCGGCGAGGCTCTTCATATAGCCCGCCGTATCCTCAGGACCAGTGACAAACCACAAAAGGCGCTCGAGGTTGCTTGAAACAAGAATATCCATCGATGGCGAGATAGTAAGGAAAAACTCGCGGTTTTTGTCATACACGCCGGACTCAAAGAAATCAGCGAGCACACGGTTGCTATTTGAGGCGCAGATAAGCCTTCTTATCGGTAACCCCATGCGTTTTGCGATATATGCCGCAAGAATGTTGCCGAAGTTTCCGGTCGGCACCGTAACGTATATTTCCTCGCCGAGCTTAACGTCACCGGTTGCCACAAGGTCGCAGTATGCCGAAATATAATAGGCGATTTGCGGCGCAAGTCGGCCCCAGTTTATAGAGTTGGCGCTTGTGATCATATAGCCGCGCCCCGCAAGATCGCTTTTTATTTTTTCACTTGAAAAGATGCGTTTTACGCCTGCTTGAGTGTCGTCGAAGTTGCCTTTTACTGCTTGCACGAAGACGTTTTCGCCCTCTTGCGTCGCCATCTGAAGCTTCTGCATGCTGCTGACGCCCCCGGCGGGGTAAAACACCATGATTTTAGTTCCGGGGACATCTTTGTAGCCCTCAAGCGCCGCCTTGCCCGTATCGCCCGATGTCGCGGCAAGTATCAGCGCTTTTAAGCTTTCGCCGGTCTTTTGCAGCGCAAGCGATAGAAGGCGCGGCATAATCTGCAGCGCCATGTCTTTGAACGCCGCAGTCGGCCCGTGCCAAAGCTCAAGCACGTAGAGCCTATCATTTAGCTTTGCCACCGGCGCGGCTCCGCCCGGGAATTTCACCTCCGTATACGCAGCGCGAGAGCACTCCTCAAGCTCCTCATACGAGTAGCTGTCGCACAAAAACATATGAAGAACCTTTGCGACGCGCTTATAATAAGTAACGCCGCAAAGCTCCTTTAGCAGCTCCTCGCTAAGCTCCGGAAGCTCGTCCGGCACAAACAAGCCTCCGTCGCCAGCAAGCCCGAGCTTTATCGCTTCAGCCGAGCTTACAGGCGCACATCCGCCCCTCGTGCTTACATACTTCATAACAGCACCCAATCCCAACAAACAAAAATTCATTTTAGTATAACATGAGGGTGCTATTTTAACAAGCGATCAAAATATTTTCTGCCGTTTGCATAAAACACTTTATCGATAATCTCATCGGGATAGTTAAGTTGTCCCAGCTTATCGGCAAGTTTATACAGGTCCCATATCCCGCGGATTCCCTCTGGTAGCTCAGCCGTGCCGTCAAAATCACAGCCTAGCCCAACGTAGTCCTCGCCACCAAGCTCTAAAAACCGCTCGATATGCGCCGCAATGTGCTCGATTTTGCACTTTGAGCCGGCAAGCTGCGGCGCGACTAGGTTTACGCCCACTATCCCGCCGGTTGCAACTATGCTTTTGTAGTTTTCGTCAGTAATTCCGCGCGGGCTGTCGGTGTACACCGAGCGGCTGTTTGAGTGCGAGGCTAGTGCCGGAAAGCCGTACTCGGCGCAAAGCTCAATAACCTCCGCAGTAGTGCGGTCGGACGCGTGCGAGACATCGGGCGCAATCCCCAGCTCAAGGCAGCGGCGGACCAGCGCGCGCCCATACTCGGTCAGCCCCTCTTTTGTGTCATACGCGCCGCCGGCGGCTTCAATACCCTTCCATACCAGCGTCAGCACGCGCACACCAGCTTTATAGAGTTCCTCAAGCCTTGAAAGCTCACCGTTAACCGGCGAGGCGCCTTCCATCGCGAGTATGTAAGAAAAGCCCGGGCGAACCGCGCTGCTTTCGCCCTCCTCGCAACCGAAGTTCGGGTCAAACCCCTCCTCGGTTTCGCGGCGCTGCGGCGGGATTTGCGAGTCGATATAATTTCTTACAAGGAAGAAATTTTTCCACAGCTCCTCGGGGTCGCGTCGGTGCCGGCTGAAGATTGCGAAAACCTGCGTGTAAACCGAAAAATCGCCCGACTTGTCGAGCGATATATGAAGCAGGCTGTTGCTATTTATATCGAGCTTTTTGTCAAACGCTTCGAGCGCGGTGTCGCAGTGCAAATCAAACAGCCTCAATTTCAACGCGTTATAGCCCCCTTAATATGATTAATATCATACGCCCACTCGCCGCCCGTCAGTTCCTTATATGTTATTTCAATAACATCCACTCGGGGCTGAAGCTTTGTCGGATGCTCCCGCAAGTAGTACTCGGTGCCGGCAATAATTTTTTGACGCTTTGAGTACGTTACCGCTGCCGACGGGCGTCCAAACCGGGCGAGTAGCGCCGGGTCATAGCGGCGCAGTTTTACCTCTACGAACAAAATGTATTTGCCGTCCTCGGCGATTATGTCAATTTCGCCTTTTATGCGTCCGCCGGCGTTGAACCTGTAGTTGCGGCAAACAATTGTAAAACCGAGGCGGGCAAGGTACTCGCACGCCACGGTTTCTCCTAGCTTTCCTGTCTGGTATGTAGAGCTCATCTGTACAACTTAAACGAGTTGCGGTGCACGCCCGGTATAGGGCCGTATTTTTCTATTGCTTCATAGTGGGCTTTCGTGGGGTAACCTTTATGCACTGCAAAGCCGTACTCGGGGTAAAGCTTGTCAAGCTCAAGGCAATACCTATCGCGCGCGACCTTTGCTAGTATCGACGCCGCGGCGATAGACAGCGAGCTTGCGTCGCCACCGACTATCGGCACAGCAAGCATTCTAAAATCACGCGCGATGTTGCCGTCGACAAGCACGACGTCGGGCAAAGGGTCGAGCATTTCCACTGCACGGCGCATCGCAAGCTGAGCGGCATTTAAAATGTTTAGACTGTCAATCTCCTCGACCGTCGCATACGCTATGCCGTATGTAACTGCCACGCCGACGATAATGTCAAAAAGCTTTTCTCGCGCGCGGGCAGTGAGCTTTTTTGAGTCGCAAAGCCCCGGCAGCTTTGCCCCCCGGGGCAGGACGCAGGCCGCCGCATAGACTCGCCCGGCAAGCGGCCCGCGCCCCGCCTCGTCGGTGCCCGCGACTACGGCGTAGCCGCGGGCGTAATACTCTTCCTCGGCAGTTATATCAGGCAAAACCTTAATCGGTTTCATTCTTGGACGGGGGTAATCTTGAGCTTGTAAGAAAATTCTTTTTCGCTAAACCTATATTTTTCGGCAAGCGCAGGGCCGCAGGAGTTGGAGCCTATGCCGCTCTGCTTGTAGTCGATGTAAACATAAGTCTCGCGGTCGGGCACAAGGTCGCGGTCATTTCTCGCCGCATCGAGCTGCTCAGCCGAGTAATGCAGTGCAGAGACCGTGAGCGGCATGTCGGACTCAAATCTCAAGCCGTGGCCGGTCAGGCTCAGCACTTCAGCCCAGCGAGTGCCGGCGTGGCTGCCCGACTCCTGCGGGAAGATGTAGTGCTCGTAGTTGTCGGTGACGCTGACCTCGTGCAAGCCGAGCCTTGCGTTTAGGTTCTTGTCTACATACGCCTCGCCGGGTCCAAGCCCGAAGAAGCGCAGCCGCTCGGTAAGCTCGGGCATGACAAGCGCAAGCCCAAACCTTGGCAAGAACGGCGCCTCTTTGTCAACTTTGACGTTGTACTCTATCTCAAGCGATCCGCAGCGGGTTACCGTATAGGTCGCCTCGGCGCGGATTACCGGCCTTATCGTGTAGCCGCCAAGCGAAATCGACGACTTTATGACCGCGCGGTCGGAATCGCTTTCGACAAGCTCCATTGAATAGCACTTTTCGGTAAGCCTGTGGAAGCCCCAGCGCCTCCACTCCCTCTGGATGTTGCGGTCGTTGTCGGTCGGCGCGCGCCATACGGTCAGCCTTGCGGGCTCGGTAATAAGCTCGCGGCCGTTGTGCACGATGGCTGCGATGCGCCCGCGTCCGCGGTCGAATTTGTATGTGGTTTCGCCCACGGTGACGGTTATAAAGCGGTCGTCCTGCACAGCCTCAACCGGGTCTAGGTAAATAGGCGCCTCCGCTGCCTTGCAGCAAACTGGGCCGTCGCAGATGATTATCTGCTCAAAGCCAAGCTCATGGCCAGCTTTCGCCCAAGGATTGTCGTACTTAGACACCAGCGTGAACGTCGCGGTCACGCAGCCGCAAAGCTCGATGCCGGTAAGGTCTATCTTAATCTCGGTCGTGCCGCGCGGTGGGGTGTCAAGCTCTGCTATTACGCCCGAGCGCACCGGTTTGCCGTCTTGCTCGACGGTATAGCGCAGCTCGCAGTCGCAAAGCGTCGTAAAATAACGGCGGTTGAATATCTCAAACACGCCATGCTCGGCGTCTTTTGCGTTAATATAGAAGGGCTTTATCGCCTGCTTGAGCTCGAGCATGCTCGGCGAGATGCGGCGGTCGGGGTAAACAAGCCCGTCTACGCAGAAGTTGCCGTCGTTGGGATGGTCGTCGAAATCGCCGCCGTATGTGAAGCGGTATGTGCCGTCGGGCTGGCGAATAGCCACCGAGTGGTCGAGGTACTCCCAGACGCAGGCGCCGAAGAACCTGTCGTCCCGCTCGATTATCTCCCAATAATCGCGCAAATCGCCCGGGCCGTTGCCCATCGCGTGGCAGTACTCGCAAAGGAACAGCGGCAGCGTGTACTTATCGTTATTCAGGTACCGCTCGCAGTCTGCAGGCGAGGTGTACATCTGGCTTTCAATATCGAGCACGTCGGAGTGCTGGACCGAGTTTTCGTCCCACTGATATACTCGGCCGCCTTCATAGTGCACAAGCCTCGAGGTGTCGCGCGACTTTATAAACTTCGACATCGCGACATGGTTGCGGCCATAGCCCGACTCGTTGCCGAGCGACCACATTATAACGCACGGGTGGTTCTTGTCGCGCTCAAGCATGCGCTCGACGCGGTCAATGTAGCTTGCCTCCCACGCTGGGTCGTCGGAGATTGCCGACACGTTGCCGAGCGCATACATGCCGTGCGTTTCTAGGTCGGTCTCGTCGACTATGTAAATACCCAGCACGTCGCACAGAGCGGTCAGGCGCGGGTCGTTCGGATAATGGGATGTGCGGATGCAGTTGCAGTTGTGAGCCTTAATGATTAAAAGGTCGTTCAGCATGTGCTGGTACGGCGTCGCGTGGCCGAGGATCGGGTGGCTGTCGTGGCGGTTTACGCCTTTGAGCTTCGCGGGTACACCGTTGATATATGCGACCTTGTTTTTGACCTCAATTTTCCTAAAACCGAAGTTAATCTTTATCCACTCGCTGCCGCTATGCAGGAAAAGCTTGTAGAGATTTGGCGTCTCGTCGGTCCACTTCTGCACGTCGGCAAACTCGCCAGATATAACGGCGCAGCCGGACTCGTCGGGCGTGACCTTGCCCTGCCCGATAACTTTCCCGCAAGGAGCGACAATTTCAAACTCGACCTCTGGGCGGCCGACCGTTTCAAGCTCGACTTTTAGGGTGCCGTTTTTATACTCGCCGTCAAGCTCGGGCCGTACGAACACGTCGCGTACATGCTGGCGGTCGCGGTAGAGCAGGTATACTTCTCGGAATATGCCCGACACGCGCCACATGTCCTGGTCCTCAAGGTATGTGCCGTCGCACCATTTGAGCACCAATACCTTTATCGTGTTTTTGCCGGAACGGAGCACTTTTGTGACGTTAAACTCGCTCGTCATGTGGCTGACCTGGCTGTAGCCCACAAAAGTGTCGTTTATCCACACATAAAAGCAGGAGTCAACGCCCTCAAATACAAGAAAAACGTCCTTTTCGTCAAGCACGCCGGCGGGAATGGTAAAATCGCGTATGTAAAGCCCGCAGGGGTTGTCGTCCGGCACATGCGGGGGATCGCAGGGGATCGGGTAGTTTACGTTCGTGTAGTTGGGTACGTCGTACCCTTTGTCAAGGTCGGTTTGCCAGCTTCTCGGGACTATGATTTTGTTCATCCCATCCCTAGAGAATTCGGGCAACGTGAATTTTTCGACATCGAGCACCGATTCGTAGAACTTAAAGTCCCAGTCGCCGCACAGCGACTTGAAATATGCGGACGAGCTGCGCGCGTTGACTAGCTCCTCCGACGAATCGCGGGCAGCAGCCTCTTTGGTATGATACGGGATAAAATACGCGTGAGGACGCTCGCAATTGACATGCAGCGTGTCAAGCCGTTTGTAGTAGTCCGGGAAGAACATAGGCTCACCTCAATTTTAATTTCCGTATTTTTCGGTCTACCTTTTGTTTTTATTGAGAGTCAAATTATAAATCACGCGGGTTACACAATGGGCCTTACATAGTCGGTCTCCGCGGGCAGGCCGGGCATAAACTTGTGCGGGGCAGCCCAGCGCGCCGCATTTCTGATTATTCTGCGAACGTTCGGGTCATAATAAGAGCGCTCGGTTTCATGTCCTGGCTGGAAATAGAACACTTTACCGACGCCGCGATAATAGCAGCAGCCGGATCTAAAAACATTACCGTGCTTGAACCAAGAGATAAACACCAGCTCGTCAGGCTGAGGAATGTTGAAAGGTTCGCCGTACATCTCTTCCGACTCGAGCATGAAATACTGCGGAATGCCTTCGGCTATTGGGTGGGCGGGAAGCACGTTCCAGACTATCTCAAGCTGGTTGTCGCCCCACAGCAGGCTTCCGTCGGTGCCGACAATGCTTCTAAACGGTTTTGACATATGCGCCGAGTGAAGCGCGACAAACCCCATGCCTTCCCTGTAGACGCGATGCCTGATTTTTCTCACGATCTCGTTTGAAACATGCTCATGAAGCAGATGGCCCCACCAAATGAGCACGTCGGTATTGTTTAGGACTTCATCGGAAAGCCCCTGGTCCGGGTCCCCCAGCGTCGCAGTCCTGACGTTAAAGGTATCCGGCTCTTCTGCGAGTATTTCGGCTATACAGCCGTGAATGCCGCGCGGGAAAATCGAGCGCACGTGCTCGTTGTGCGTTTCGTGGTAGTTTTCATTCCAAACAGTAACGTTTATCATTTTTTATCCTCCAAGAGGGTGCTTTATGGATTTCATTTTTTCTGTGCTCAGGGATTTCGTATTCGGCTTTCTCATCGGTGCCGCCGTCGCCTGCACGATAGTATGCGCAGGCGCGGCGGTGTTCTTCCTCTTTTTTTAGGGTCAGCCGTTTTTGGAAAGGAAGCGGTCTATTATCTGCTGCCTGTAGCTCTTTGACAGCGAGGCGAAGAAAGCGGAGTAGCCAGTGACTCTAACGATTAGGTCAGGATGCGTGGAGGGGTTCTCGTGCGCCTCACGAAGGATCCGCTCGTTTAGGCAGTTGAGGTTTATAAGCGTGCCGCCCATATTATTGTGGGCGTGTATCAAAGCTATCAGCGCGTCTATTCCGCCGTGCTTTTCAAGGATTTCGGTGTCGATGTCAAGGTGCAGCGGCGCGGAGTTACCATATCCCGGCTGAGTTTCGGCGACCGCGGTCGCCTTCAGCGTCGGCGAGAAGGTGTTAAGCCCCGTCGCAAAGCCTGGGTCAGGCTCGCTCGAGTGCGATATCGGCTCGCCAGCTTTTCTGCCGTTAGGCGTGGCGGGGAGCTTTTTTCCGTAGTCGTATATCGCGCCGTGCGAGAATAGGCCGGGTATTATCGGAAGGTTGTATTTAGGCGTGCCGGACTCTTTGCAGGTTTTAACAAAGAAATCGCGTATTGCAAGCGCCCATTTTCTCGCCGGCGAGTCGGGCGCGCCGAAACGGCTGATATTTTTAAGCATCAGCCGCTCGTTTTCATAGCCTTCGTAGTTGGCATCGAGTATCCGGTATAGCTCATCCCATGAGAGCCTTCCCTCTTTTATTACGCGCTGCTCGATAGCGGTAAACGAGTCTGCTACCGTCGCAAGCCCTACGCCGTCGATGTTGAAGTTGAGGATATCCACGCCTCCTTCCGAGCAGTTAAGCCCGCGCTCGATGCAGCCGTGCATAAAGAGGTTGTATACAACCTCGGGACGGTTGCGGCCGACGCGCTCGTAATGCAGGTCGTATCCTTGTTTAATCGAATCGACTATCACCTTTATATGGTGGCAGGTGCGCTCAAAGAGCTTCTCGAGCGTGCGCTCGCCGTCCCTTATATCCTGCAGCGCATGCCAAAACGCGAACGCCATATTAGCGCGCGTAACATCCTGCAGCGGGTACTCGCGTCCCGGTATGGCGCACCAGTTGCAGCCAACTTTGATCCGCTGGCGCGCAAGCTGAATCGGGTAGCCGTTGCGCGCATAGCCCTCTTCAATGCCTTTGTTTAGCGAGAAGCTCGCGCCGGTGCCGTCTTCAAGTATATACTCAAGCGCGCGGCGCAAAAGCTCCGGATGCACGAGGTCCGATACCCTTACGGCAATGTTTATCGGTATACGCAGATAATGCATCGCGTCGAGCACCAAAAAGCTCATGCGCGAGGTCATATCGCGGCTGCCGTCGGGCGTCAGCCCTGCTATCTGCGAGTAGTGCGTGTCGTTGAAAAACAAGCTCGCAAGGTACCAAACGGCTTCGTCGTCCTCAATAAGCCCCGCGGCTTTGTCGCGCTCGTAATAGGGGCGCAGCATCTCGTCAAGCTGCCCGAGCGCGCCGCCTACAAAATAGGTGCGATCTATAGTCTGAAAATGCGCTATAAACTGGCAAGCTTCGCGCAGCGTGCGAGGCGGGTTATATATCAACCACTCGTTCATCTGCGCGATCTCGAGCAGGTTCTTTTTAAACCACGGGTCAGCCTCCTCGGCAGCCATTCTGCGCGCTTCCGCCGCAACGCCGGCCACAAACGCCTGCGTGCCGAGTATTATGTCCTCTTCGCAGTCGTAAAAGGCGGTGTCGACGGGATTATTAAGTTTTCTATAATATCTGACTTTTTCGAGCAGCCCGCCCCAGCCGAGTTGCAGCCCGATATTTATATCGCCGGCGCAGTGGTTCATTGCGCCGAAGCCCGGGTAGGTGTCGTATTTTCTCCAAAGCGCGCGCAGCTCTTCGGGCGGCTCGTCTTCGGGCGCCCAGCCAATCGGCATATAGTCGGTTATCGGCTTAATCCACGCGCCACCGAGCGCGCTGTTTTTGTTTACGTATTTCGGCATTTGCTCGAGGAAGCGCCGAAAGTTGGTGCCGATATAACGGTAACCATAAGGTTTGTCGGCGCCTATTGGCTCAAATTTGAAGTCCGGGAAATATACAAATCCCCAGTCGTCGATATCAAATTTGCCGACACCGATGGTTTTCAGCTTAAAGTCGTTGATCGCCAGTTTGTCGTCGTGCAAAGCCTTTATGCGCTCGGCATATACAGGCCGCAGGACGGTGCGTTCGGTATTCAGCATAAAACAACCTCACGTGTCAAATTTTACGGTTTATATGCGCGAAGACCTCTCCCCCGCAGGTATTCTACCACTCTTTCGGCTTCGGCGCCCGTGGGGGGCACGGTGCCGTCTGTGGGATCGCCTATCCCCAACGCCTCGTACTTGCTAGCGCCAAGCTTATGGTACGGCAAAAGCTCCACCCGCTCGAATGCATACTCGCGCCCCGAGCTTTTCGCTTCGGCTTCAAGCTCGCAAAGTATATCCGCGATGCCGGGGATTTCGCCGTCATTGAAACCGGGGACATAAGGTATCCTTATCCAAACTCTTTTTCCTTGTCTGCAAATCTTTTTAAGGTTATCTATTATAAGCTCGTTGCCCGCTCCGGTCATCGCGCGGTGCACTTCGGGCGACGCGGCTTTTACGTCATAAAGGTACATATCCACAAAGCTATCTATGCGCTGGAAAAACTCCCACGGCACATTGCCCGCCGTATCCACCGCCGTGTGGACGCCCGCCTCTTTGCAGCCGACCAGGACTGCATAAAGAAAATCGGGCTGCACCATGCATTCGCCTCCGGAAAACGTCACGCCTCCGCCCGAATGCTGATAATACGGCATCTCGCTTTTAACATTTTCAACTACATATTCCGCCGTCACTGTTTGACCGACGCCAACAAGCGCGCCGGCATAACAGGTATCGGTGCACTCAAGGCAACGTATGCACTTACTCCGGTCTATTATATGTTCCCCGCCCTGGCCAATAGGCTGCATTATATGCGCCGACACAGGGCATACTGCAAAGCACGCGCCACAGCCTATGCATTTTGCGGGATAAAACTCAAGCGACGGTTTGTGCTCAATAGATTCAGGGTTATGGCACCATTTGCAGCGCAGGTTGCAGCCTTTAAAGAACACCGCAGTGCGCACGCCCGGCCCGTCGTGGATTGAAAAGCGCTGTATGTTAAATATCACCCCTTGCGTCACCGCAAGCTCCGGGGTAAATATGGCTTGGTTTTTTCCTGTGTTATTCATAAACCTCAATTATCGTCTTTGCACGCAGCTTTGAAAGCAGTCTGTCGCGCACTATCTCCTTTGCTTCGCTTTCGGGCAGGTCTTCGGAAAGCATGCCCTGTGCCATTGCGGCGTAATAAAGCGCCAAAATCAGCACTCTTACTTTCAACTCGCGGTCGAGGGCGGCGCGCAGGTCCTCGTCGAAGCCTTTGTCCGACCGCGCAAACCTCTTTTTGTACTCAAAAACCAGTTTCCGAGCTTCTTCGGTTTCTAGCGCCTCGTTTACTCTTTTTAGCGTTTCACTAAATGTGCTTTCGTCGTAGGTCATGCCGCTGCCGTTTGCATACTCATAAAGCAGCGTCAGCTCAATAAGCTGGCCAAGCAGCTCGCCATCTTCAAGCTCGCCCTCTTCTCCCGAAAGCCCCGCCTTTTTTAGCAGCCTTAGCATCGCGACGTCGCGCGAGTAGAGCTTGGTTTTGCCTACTTTTGCAACAAGCTCGTTTACAATTATCGGCTTTAACAATCCGCCGAACACGGTATCAAGTCGATTGCCGATGGCAGCCGCAGCCAAAACGGACGCAGCTAATAGAATAGCCGACGCAGCCGCAAACGCTGCCGTTAATCTGCTCCTGCGCATGCAATCAACTCCAGTAGCTTATCAGGTTAATGATAACACAACCCCACCCCGGTGTCAAGCTAACCGTAGCATTTATTCCCGCACCGTCACCTTCATGCGACGCAAACAGTGCGGCTCTGCATATGATAATAACGGTGAAAAAATATAGGTGTTTATAATGCGAAGGTATAAACGCCTCACCGGAAGACAATAATAAATATGTGAAAACAAACCGAATGTCAAAACAAGGAGCTGCAACTTGTGAACATCAGAAGAGGAGATATCTTCTATGCGGACTTAAGCCCGGTCGTCGGTTCCGAACAAGGAGGACTGCGCCCGGTGCTTATTATCCAAAACGATGTGGGCAACAGGTATAGCCCAACAGTTATTGTTGCCGCAATCACAAGCAAGCTCGGCAAGGCACGGCTTCCTACACATATCGACATCTCCTGCGGACATAATGGTAAAAACAACATCGGTCTGGCACGCGATTCGGTAATTTTGCTTGAGCAAATACGAACTCTCGATAAGCGCCGTCTCCGCGAACGGATCGGGCATCTGGATGACGAAATCATGCGTGCTGTTAACGATGCGATTCAGGTGAGCGTAGGGCTGGTCAATCCTCCCAGCGCCACTGGAACCGGGGGCAACGACGCTACCGGATGATAAGCGGCTGCAATTTATATTGTAAGATTTTATACGTATTTTATTTACTGTTTCATATTTTAAAAAGAAAGCGGTATATAGCAGGAGTAACGGACAGTTCGGAGGCAAAATAAGCTTTCCCTCACCCGCTTAATGCTGCTTTTGTGTGCTTTACCTTTTTGTTATAGTCCGCCTCCAATAACAAAAAAGCGCGTGACTTTTAGGTCACGCGCTTTTTGTTTTTGCATTAACCTATGATACCCGAACGCTCGATACCCTGTACCAGGTAGCGCTGGCAGAAGAGGTATATTACTACCAGCGGGGCGATGATGAGGAGGCCGCAGGTGTTGCGGATCGCCGCAACGTACAGGTTCTGCGCCGCATAGTTGGTGTCAAGCTGCTTTGGCACCTTGATGATGTCGGGCATAAGCGTCGGACCGGTGGTCGTGAAAAATACCTCGGTGTAGAAGTTATCCGTCCACTGCCACGAGAAGGAGAACAGGAAGATTGTGATCATCATCGGTACGGACAGTGGGAGGATGATCTGGAAGAAGGTCCTGATAACACCCGAGCCGTCGATGTATGCCGATTCCTCAAGCTCATCCGGCACGCCGCGGAAGAACTGGCGCATGACGAGGATGTACAAGCCGTTCTTAAATCCGAGCCCGCCGAGCGAAAGGAGGAACAACGGCCAGAACGAGTTATTCAGGTTAATCGACGTGAAGTTTATCACGCGCAGATTCGGTATAAGCCCGCCACCAAGCAGGTTGAAAAGCCCATAGATGTCAAAGTACCTGAACTTCATGAACAGCGAGAGCTGAAGAGTCTTGTGCGGGACGACCATCGTGAAGATAACGAAGGCAAACAAGAGCTTTGCGCCTTTGAACTTATACTTCGCAAACCCGTAACCGACTGCGCTGCAGATAAGCGTCTGAAGCAATGCGCAACCGAACGAGAGTACAAAGGTGTTAAACAGCGCTGTGAGGTACCCGTTCTCCTGGATGATCGCTTTGTAGGTGTCAAGGGTCGGGTTCTTAGGTATCAGCTTAACCGTTACGTCGACAAAGTCTTCGCGCGCCATGAAGGACGACGAAATCTTCGAGAAAAACGGAAGCAGGATGACGTAGGAGATGCCAAGCAGAAGTATTAGCCTGAAGAGTTTATATACTACCCGCCCGACGAAAGACCAGGAGAGGTATTTAATTTTAAAACGCGTCCACTTGGAGGTGCGTTCGAACTCTACGCGGATTTTGTTCTTGGACTCTTTTAATACTTTCGGTCCTGTTTGGACATTAGTTGCGTTCATTATTTTACCTCCATTACAAGTCGCGCTTCTGGTAGAAGACGTACGCCGACAGCACTGCTACCACAACACCTATAATAGCCAGGACCAAGAGGAAGTACATCCACGCCATCGCAGTGCTGACAACCTGGCCGCCCGCTTCGTTATACACGCCTGCAATATACGTCATCACCTGGTTCGACTCTGACGTGAACGAGTCTATAACAGTGTAGATCGTATTCGCAAGTATAAGCGGGCTTATCATCGGGAAGGTAATCTTCCAGAAGGTCTCCCATGCGGTTGCGCCGTCTATCGAGCACGACTCATATATAGCGGGCGAGATAGACTGCAGACCGGCAAGGAACACAAGCATCTGGACGCCGGAACGGTTAATTATGTTGTATATCTGGTTTACGTAGCCGGTAACATATTCTAGCAGCTCCGTGCCCACCTGCATGTTTCTAAACAACCTTGAGAAGTCGGCAACAGATACTATCTCCGTAACCGTATCCCTACCAGTACCGGTATCAATACCCGAACTCGTGTCGCCCATGTAAGAGAGCAGGACGTTCGACCGGTCGATCTGGTCGATAAGACCGGTGCTGAGTATGACGGGGACGAAGAATATCGCTCGGAACGCCGCCCTACCAAACATGTTCTGGTTGAGCAGCACAGCCATAAACAGCGAGAAAATAACTATCGCGGGGATGTCAAAGACCAGCTGCCTAATGCCGCTCGTAAGCGTGCGGACATATGACGGGTCCTCAAAAAGCGCTTTCTGGTAGTTCTCAAAGCCGACGAAGTGAAGCTCGTAACCACCGCCGGGCAGAATCTTTATCTCGTTGAAGCTGTACCTTATGGAGTCGATTATAACCGGCAGGTAGATTATCAGAAAGCCTAGCACGAACGGCATTACGAAAATCCATCCGGCACGCGCTTTCTTTTTATCAAGCGACACAATCTTGCGTCTCTGCTTCGGAGGCGCTTTTTTTACGGTTGAAGCGTTATTCATTCATTTCACCCCTCAATCTTTACATAGCTAAGCGCCGGGATGGTGTAACCTTCAACCGTAACCGCGAAGTTGTTGTAGTTGAGAATGAAGCTGTTGCCGGTTGAATATGTCACACGAACAATCAGACCGTTGTCAACCGTATACTTGGTGTATACGTATCCGCCATCCTCAGCCTCTTCTGCGGTCTCTTCGGTTGTTTCACCGGTTGCCTCGCCAGTGGTTTCTTCCGTAGTTTCACCCTCGGTGATCTCATCGGTCTCGATAGGCTCTACGGTTTCTTCAGTGAGTATGGGTTCGCCAGTCTCAGCGGCTTTGCGCTCTGCAAGTTTCGCCGCCCTTTCTTCCTTAGCTGCCTTCTCGGCTTCAGCTTTAGCCTTAGCCTCTTCTTCAGCCTGAGCAGCCGCCAAGTCTGCCGCTATCTCTTCTTCAGACGGCACGCGCTCGCCGATGAGGAACTCATGGTTTTCAATCGTCGCATACTTCTCCGGCCCGAGCACTTCGTTAAGCTCTTTGTACTTCTTGACCATGTCTTCGAACCAGATGTCGTATGCAACCGAGTAGTAATCCGAGTAACCGCTCTCCTTGAGCTTTGCTATATTGCGGTACACGAGTACGAAGTACGGGGCGGCGCCGTTTTCAATTATCTTCAGGGTCTCATAGAACATGTCGCCCGCCATGTTAGTCGGTGTGCCCGCAAAATTGAGGTACCCGTGGTACACAAGGCCGAACAGCGGTACCGCTTCGCTTGCGTAGGTGTAGCGGCTGGAGTCGAGCGCTACGCCGAGCACATGCTTCGCGTACGGGATCGCGTAGGCGTTGCCGCCATCGATCATGATGGAGCCGTATTTCTCCTTGAGCTTTCTCAACATATCGATGACGAAGCCCTTCGAGTCTTCGCGGTTATACGGGTCTTTCTTATCGAAGTCGGAGTTGAGGTCGGAACCCAGAGTTGCTACCGACACGCCAGTGTTCGCCGCGCCGATCCTATCCATCTCCTTCGCGAAGGAGTCGAACATCTTCTCAAACACCGAAGGCGAGATTGCTATAAGACCGGTACGAATGAAGTACTGGAACGATGCGTCATACTTGCGCTTCTGGGTGTAGCGGGAGTCAATCGTCTTTACAGCGTCGGTACGATAGGAGAAGCCGTCAAACAGCTTGTTGTCAGCCGCGTATGAGAAGTCAAAATCGGGATAGACGCCGATGTTCTTCTCTTTCGCAAAGTCTAGCAGGTCAAGGAATCCCTTATCGCCGCCGACGACTTTCTCAAACTTGACCTTATACGGCGTCGTGGCTCGCATACCGCCGTTGGTAAAGCCGGTCAGTTTGAAGTTTATGTTCGTAATCCCCTGTTCTGCAAGATCCGCATACATTTGCTTGATGTCCTCAAACGTCGTAAGCGGAGTCTTGACCATAACCGGGATACTGAGGATTTTCTCCTGGCTATCGATTACGCCCAGTGTCTCAATGTAAAGCGGGATGTCATTGCCCTTCTGGGCTTCTTCTGTTTCGGACAGCTTTGTGATATAGCCTTTGCGTATTAGATAATCCCTATACGCTTTGGCCATGCCGACGTAGCTGGCCTCGTAATAGTCGGTTATGTTATTTTCCTTAGCGTAATCTTCATCGGTCAGCAGTATATAGCGTATGCGGTAGCTGCCGGTGTATTTACGCTCGGAAACGACGGTCCACATCGCGTTCGCGCCGACCGAAATTGATGCCGCAAGGTTATACGAGTCTTTCGGGCGCGGATAGAACTCGGTGAACACCGAGTTGTACTTGTGCAGCGCGTTGCCGCCATGCTCGGTGACGATCTTCGCGAGCGCGTCGCCTTCCTCGATTATAGCGACATAGCCGCGCTTTCTCTCGACGGGAACTTCAACTTCTGTAACCTGTACGATCGGCTCCTCGTACTCCTGCTCTTCGCCGTTCTCGTCGATGTAGGTGGTTATTATCTCTTCTTGCTGTACCGTTGTTGTACCCTTATAATCCTCCACAACTCCGAAAATCGGCATGCGCATTATCTGCTGGTTCGCACCGCTGATTTCGTGGTACGCAAAGTCCTGGCCGTACAGCTGGCCTGCGATGCTTCGCCAAGCACCGTACTTGGCGGTATCCTCAAACCTTACCAGCGTACCGCTGCCGTCGGGAATGACGGTATAACCCGTGAACTGGGACGAGCCTGCGCCCATATAAGGCAGAATCCTTATATAGTTAAGCGCATACCTAGCCTCGTTGAACTTAATGCCGTTCGCGGGAAGGCGGACGGTAAGGCCGTACTCGTCGAGGTAGTACTCGAGAGCCATCCTAAACAGAGCCGGGTCGGTATCCTGGCCCTGATACTCAGTGATGAGGTGGTCTTCCTGAAGCGTCTCGTACGTGTAGTTCGGGCAGAATTCACGAATAATCTGCTCTATGAGGTTGAGCTCGCGCTCAGAAGCGTACGGGTCGAAGACGTAGACCGCCATCTTCTTTGTGATGGGGAACGTCGTCTGCAGCTCCTGCTTAGCGCGCTCGGTAAGCGACGGATCTTCAGGGTCTTTCAGCGTATAGAACGCGCTGATCTTTTTATATCTGCTTTCGTCCGTGATGTTCGCCAGAATGAGAGTTTCAAAACGGTTTTTCTCAATCCTCCTCGGAACTAGCTTACGCGTCTCCTGGCGCCCGATTATATACTCGACGCGGATACCGTTCCTGAGATTCTTCTTCTTTATCTGCTTGCGCAGTGCTGCCTCAACGTACGAGTACATCGGCACGTCTTTATCGTTGTCGGTGTACCTGATTATAAGCTGAGACAACAGCTGGTCTTTGATATTGTCGGATGAAGCTGCGCCAGTCGGCATAGGTGTCGCAACGTCATACGGGTTCGAGAATATAATGTCTCCCGTCTGATTGTTGCGCAATGCGACTTCGCCTGTATAGTAATGGTAGTAAAGCTCGTACGGCCCAACCTGGACCTCAAGGCTCATTGTAGCGAGCTTTTCTTCTGGCGTTGCATATACCTCGGTTCGATAGTCGATTGTCTGTTCTTCCTCTTCTTGGTCGGCGGCAAACACCGGAAGAATCGACAGCTCAGCTACCGCCCCGAGTACAAGTATCAAGGTAAGCAGCGCCGAAATAATTCTGTCCTTAATCATTATCCCAAGTTCTCCTATCCTTAGAATCCGGTTACAACCGATACGAAATCTCAGTTACAATGCTCGAAACGAAGCCGACCATCTTTACCACCAATGTCGACAGCAGGATCATAACGAACATTATAAACGCCATGCCGACAATGGTTCCAATGCTTGTAATGATGTTCTTGCCGAGCGTGTAGTCGTGTGTAACCATCATTCCGAAGAAGATCAAGATGCCTACCCAGTACCATGCGATTGTGATCAGCATGGTGTAAATTCCGCGCTCAGAATCCAGCAAGACGTTTGTCAACAGCGTTGCCGGGATGATAAACATCGGAAGCGGAAGGAGCGAGTAGGATGTCGCGACGAAGATGTCTTTGAAGCTGCCTTCGCCGTCCATCAGCGTTGTAAGACACCAGTTAGCGGTGACCCAGAGGAACAGCGGGACGAGCAGCGAAGTTACCTGCACGAGTATGCTCGCGTATGTTGCACGCGGATTGAAGATATAGGATCTGCCTATCGCTTGATACGTGAACGCCAGAACCGAAAGTGCAATGTAGAATATTGCGCCGCGGATCGAACCGCGTTTCTCGTGCTTCAGATCCCAGAAGCCGTCGAACGGATGGAATATGAGGTGGAATCCGTAAAGGATTTCTTGACCGAAGGTGCGCTTCTTTGTGGATATAGCCGTCTTCTTGTTGACTTTAGCCGCGAAGGAGAAGAACTTCATCAAGCCCCAGCATACCAAAACAACTACGATCGGTATGACGATGAAGTATTTCGACACCCACTCCTGGCGGTACATCTTGAAGGCGTTGGAGAAGTTGGGTACATCATATGCAGCCTTGAAGTACTCCATTGCCTCCGTCCATTTGCCCTGGCGGTAAAGCGCTTTGCCTATACCGACGTAGGCGGTGTCGAAGTTAGAGTTGCGCTGCAGGATTGCTTTGTAGTCGTCAATTGCACGCTCGTATCTGCGTTGGTTCTCATTGCGAAGCGCGTTGATCAGTATGTCGCCATACTCGGTGCGCGAGTAAAGCGTTATGTTGTTGGCGGTTTTATCCAGCACCAAAAGGTCGCTGCCCTTGTAGGCTATGGCCTCGATGCTCTGGATGTTGCCCACCTGCATTCCCTTGTCACCGAAAGCGAAGAGGAGGTTGCCATCTTGGTCATAAGTATAGATCCTTGAGCGCTTTTCGTCGATTATCGACCATGTGCCTTCTTCGCCAAGCGCGACGTCTATAATTTTCGACGGGCCGGTGATGTCGGAGAATATGGGCGAATCGTTGATGTTTACTTCACCATGCGGGCTGAAGAAGCCGTTACGCGACATAACGTCGCTACCTGCGGTGTTCAGCTTCTTAACAGGCGCATATGGTGAGGCTTTGTCTCTGATCGAGGCGCGCTGAGCACCTTCGTCGATTGACGAAGTTGTAACGTATATAAAGCCTTCTTCGTCTATTGTGATGTTGTTGTACTCTGTCGAGATGTACTGGGTGGACAGTGCGCGCTGTTCGGCGGTCTGGAACGAACGCCAAATTATATCGATTATATTATAGGTAACTCTCTGCGCGCCGATAAAGCCCTGGAACTCGCCTTTTTCGTTAAGAGCTATAATACCTTGGTATGTCGTGGACGAAACTACATATATACGTTTCGCTGAGTCGACCGCGAGCGCCACCGGCTTGTAAATGTTGTTCTGCTCGAAAACCGCGGAGGTCGGCGCTTCAAGGATATGGTCAATTTCGCCGTCAAGCGTGAATACAACTATGCGGTTGTTTTCCGTGTCAGCCACATAAATGTACTCGTCTGTCACGAAGCAGCCGGACGGGCCGTTAAGGCTATCCGGAACGCCCTGGTCGTTTACAAAGGATGAAATTGCAAAAAGGAACTTGAAGTTGGGGTCGAGGACGTCAACGCGGTTGTTGCCACCCTCAACGATGTATATGCGACCGTCCGGCCCGACAAACAGGTCGCGTGGGTCGGACATCGCGCTGGGCAGGCCCATATACGCGGAGTCAATCTGCATTATGGGCGTATATGCGTCAGGCGACAATTGAGGCCTGCCGTTGATGTCGTAAGTGTATGTCTTATACGGCGCGGCATACATCGGGATGACCGAGGCAACGATCATCAGTAAGGCCGCGACTGCTGCCCAAATCCGCAACATCTTTTTCACAGTCATTTCGCCTCCCTCAGTCTTTCATTCCCGACGAAGCCATTGTCTCGACTATCTTGGACTGGTTAATGATGAACACCGTAATCGGCACGCTCATCATGAGTATAATCGCCGCAGACGACGCGCCGGAGCTGACGGTCTGAACTGTTGAAATAGCCGAGTTAAACGTCTTAAGGTTTTCGCTCCATACATAAGGGGATGCGCCGGTGTTCCAAACGCCCTGGAAGGTTGTAACCATCAGGGTTAGCCATGCCGGCTTAACCAGCGGCATAACGATTTCCCAATATATCCTCAACTCGGAGGCGCCGTCGATTCGAGCGGCTTCTATCATCTCGTCGGATACGTTTCCGTCAATAAACTGCTTCATCAGGTAAAGGCCCAGCGTCGAAGCCCACACCGGGATTATCGAAATCTGATAGGTGTTAAGCCAGCCCAGAGCCACATAAATGATGAAGTTCGTGATACCCGCTATCGTGGACGAGATCATCAGCGAATAGCGGATAAGCGCGAAAACAAACCTTGAGCCCGGGAAGCGTATCTTAGAGAGCGCGTACGCCGACAGTGAACCGATTATAAGGCAACCCAGCGTCGCAAGGATTGATATTATAATAGTGTTGAATATGTAACGCGAGATCGGAACCCACGTCATATTCAGGTTTGTGAACAGGTCTATAAAGTTCTGAAGCGTCGGCCTAATCACGTAGAACCGCGGAGGCGTGATGTTGCGCTCGCCAAGCGGCTTGAACGCCGTGACTAAAAGGTACCACACCGGCAGGAACATGAAGAGGCCCATAAGGGTCAGGATAATCGAAATGAATGTGTCTCCGCCTACCGATCGGTTTAAGACAACTCTATGCTTTCTTGTTCTAAGCTTTGCCATCTTACTGACCCACCTTCGCAAGCAATTTTTGCACCAGCACGTTTGCGCCTATCATCAGGAAGAATAGCACAAGCGAAATAGCGGAGGCATAGCCGAACTCAAAACGAGTCGTCATGTATTCTTCCAGGTGATGCTGGAGCGTATAACCAACATAGTTTGTCGGGGGCCTGCCGCAAAGCGCGGTAACGATGCCACCGAACCCGAACGAGCTGGTTATCGACAAGACCGCGCCGAACAGAAGGATCTGCCTCATGGAAGGAAGGGTTATATACCACAATTCCTGCCAACGGTTCTTGACACCGTCTATCGCTCCTGCTTCATAAAGCGAGCGGTCGACACCCTGCAGGCCCGCTATAAAAGCAAGGAACGACGTACCAAGCGAGGTCCACAGCGCTACGACTATACACAACGGAACGATGTAATTGGCGTCGGTGAAGAAGAGTATCGGTTTTGTGATAAAGCCCATCTTAAGGAGCCAACCGTTCACATACCCGTATATATCGCCCTGGAACAGGAGCTGCCATACAAGGTATGCGTTACCGGATATAGACGGCCCGTAGAAGATGAAGGTAACGAACGCTCTCACTTTCGGAGGGAGCTCGTTTATAAACCATGCGACTAGGAAGGACAGGATGTATGATGCCGGGCCTACCGCTACGGCAAATATCATTGTGTACTGGAAAGCCCTTACGAAGAGGTCGTCATCAAGAAACAGCCTGACGAAATTGTCGAAGCCCACAAAGTCCGGCCACTGCAGCATGTTAAAGTTCGTGAAGCTCAGCAGGATCGAAAGGACGACGGGCACGACGGTAAATGCGATGAACATTACCAAGAAGGGGAGTACCATTATATACCCGACCCAAGTCCGCTTCATCTGAAGCAAGATATACTCGGCCTTCGTCATGTCCTTTCTGGCCTTCGGCAGCTTCGGCTCTTTTTCGGACGCCTTTTTAACTGCACCGTTTGTCATTTGGCGACAATTCTCCTTTACAAGTTATTTTTGAGCGGACCGAGCACTACGAAGCGAGGTTGTCTTCGGGCTTGCTTTCTACCGCATACGAGTCTCTGTAGGAGATCTCAAGATAATCCATCTTGAACTCCTTGCGCTTGCGCGAAATCTCCTTGTCGATATCGATTATTCTGTCTTGCATCGCGGTTATCGGGTTTGCACCGTCGTTGTAAACCGACAAGAAGGCGTTGTTTACATGTACTGGCACTATATACGAACCCGGATACTCGGGAATGCCAACCAGATACTTAAGCTGCGTGCTTACAGCTTTGTACTCGTCTTCGGTCCACGCAAGCGAAAGCAGCGCGTTGATGTTTGCGGTATTGTACTTGGTCGTCGGGTTGGGTGAAACGTTGAGCTGCTCCTTCGCAAGCCTGATCTGGGTTTCCTCGCTTGTGTACCACTTCATGTACTCCCAAGTTGCGTCCGGATCTGTCGCGCCTCTCGGGATAACGACCGAGGTTACCGTTACCGGCGAGGTGATATTAATCGAACCGTCATCCTGTTTAAAGCCAAGCAGCGGCGCCATCTCCCACAAGCCGCGCAGCTCGGAGAAGCCCATCAGCGTGTTGTAGGTGCCGATAGCATCCGCAATCAGTATCGGCATCTGAGCGGTCCTGAACCACGAGATGTCGTAGTTGACCGGGCAGCTGTACTTCCTGAACATGTCGGCAAGTTTCTGGAATGCTTCAAGCGCTATGTTGGAGCCGAGATTTATTCTCCTGCCGCCGTCTGCGTAAAGCTCGCCGCCAAGCTGATAGAGGAAGATGTTCGTGCCCGCAAGGCCGGTGGGCAAGCCTATCTGCATGCGCTTGTTCTGAAGCACCGGCAGTATGGTGTAGAGGTCATCCCAGGTCCTCGGAATCTCAAGACCGAGCTCCGCAAGCGTGTCGACGCGGTAGAACATCATGTAGAAGGCCATAACGGTCGGCAGACCGTAGGTCAGCACTTCGCCCTTCGCGTTCTCCATCGTCAGAGGAGTTATCGCCGCGTCGTCGAACCAAGTGATGACATCGTCAAAGCCCTCTTTGTCGTTAAGCGGTTCGACAGCTTCGCGCAGGCCCCATGTTATCGTATCAGTCGAGTTCATATTCGCTATGTCGGGTCCTATGCCGGCTAGTATCGCTTCCGTCAAGCCTGCGGATATAACTTTTATCTTAACTGCTATATTGGAGTATGGCGTAAAGTAGTTGTCGATCAGGTAGCGCTGTATAAGGGCGTCGTCGCGTCCGAGAATGGAGACTATCCACATCTCGACTTCGCCCCTGTAATCGATCTGCTTGCCGTCGACGGCGTCATAGCGGTAACCGATGGTGGTATAGTCCATCGTGAAGCTCATGAAGAACGCCGAAATTTCAAACCAAGCAGCCTGGAAGAAGTTTGCCTTTCCGGGCGGCAGCGGATCGTTTACGCCCTGGATTACGAAATAGTCAAGTTTCAGCGGCTGGTCGAGTGATGCATAAAGCCAGTTGGAAGTGGCGATTATATAGTTCTTAAATGTAACGAAGTTAGGCGCGATCTCGTACTCGTCTTCTGCCATCGTCTCAAAGAGCATCGCGTGAGTATTCAAGGTCGCAACCTGGTCGCCGAGCTCGCCGGTGATAGCTTCGAGCTCGTCGGCGATCTGGTAAAGTTCCTCAGCGGCTTTACCAATCGTGCGCACGGCGCCCGGAATGGTGCGCGTAAAGCCGTAGTCGCGGTAGGCGTCAGGTGTCGGGCCGGTGAGCATGACGAACTGCTGGTACGCGGCGTTAAGCTCGCGCACAAGCTGTCCCACGCGGTATACGTAATCCACCATGTGGCCGAGCACGACTTCAAACTCGATTATGTTCTCGCCCTTCTCGAGGTAGAACATAAAATCAGTATAGCCATCGTTGAGCGGCTTGCTCTGCCAGTCGGGCGAGTATTTAAAGCGGAGGAAACTCGCTTCGCGGAAAGGTATCTCGCCGTTTATCTTAATACGGCGCGACGTGAACATGCCTATGAGGGAGTTCTGACGGAACCGGGCGGCAATCGTATAGAAGCCGGATTCGGGCACTGTGACCTTATAACGCATCCACTGGTTAACAACCGAGCTGTTGAGGATGTTGTACTTTATAACCGCCGGGTCCTGGGGCTCGGTGAGAGCCGATGTACGGTCGTTTGTCGGATACAGGCACGCGTTGGATACAAGGTACGGGTTTTCGGCCTGAACCTTAATCGGCTCGGTAGTCTCAATTATCTTTGCGCCCTTCGACTTGTAGTACTCCACGTACTCCTCGTAGCTCATCTCCGGCTCATAGCGGTAGAGCTCGATCGTGGAGATAATAATGGGCTCACGGGCGCCCACAAATGTAATCGTGTGGTCGCCCTCGGTAAAATAAAATTCAAACGGATCTATTGTAAAGCCGAGCCAGTCACGCAAGAAATATGTATTCCAAATCGGCCTCTGCTGCCTTATCGGACGGATGTCGTTGCCGACGATATCTATATCGAACGAGCCGTCCTCATTCAGCACATACTCCCAAGAACGCGGGAAGTAGAGATACCGCGCCTCGGAGAAAGGCAGTTTGCCATCAATATAAAGCATGCGCTCGATCGTCGTTACCGTCTCACCTACGTACGGTATGTAGGTGATGCGCATCGCATACCTTCCGGTTTTCGGAATATTTACGTGCCATGTAGTTTTACCGGTCGGGCCCATTTTCAGCGACGGGCCGGGCACACCCTCGTAATCATGCAAAACCTCAACTTCGGCGGTGGTCTCCTCAGGAATATAGTCCGCCGCCCTGATTACGACGGTCTGTTCCGCCTTCGGCACTTCGGCGTACTTCAGGTTATAATCGTGATATGATATTGCATTTATCATATCCTCGATCTCGGCAAGTGTCCGGTTATAAGTGCCGAACATCTCTTTGTGCGCTTCGGACACTTGCGTCGAATCGGCATATGCCGCGTCAGCGCCGGAGTCCGAATCGGCGGCCGATGCGGGTATAACCGACAGTGCGCCGAACATCATCGCAATTACCATGAAGATGGCAATTACCTTTTGCGCGTGCGACTTGTTCATGTGGATGATTTCCTCCTACTTGTTTTTAGGAAATAATGGCGGCCTTTTGCTCCTTAAACCGGAAAGCGCCATAGCCGCTTCAAACACGACACCGGTTAGCGATACCGCGAAATTTGTCCAAGCGAGCGGGGCGTGGCACGTACCGCCCTCTCCCCGGGACATCAGCAACAGCATCCTTCCGCAATATTCCAAAACCGGTTTCTTATTATTGTTTACAGGGTTAAAATTTACCTGCATTGGCTGGACTACAAACGTCGGCTGCCGTTAAAAAACCGTTAACAACAATTATGCGGAATATATTAATACAACCGTCGTCGTACTCCAAAATTCACTCAATTATAATAACACAAAGAAGGAAAGTTGTCAATAGCGACAAATCCAGGCTAATGTTTACGTGGTGGATACATATTAGATAACCAAGGTTTATAGCACCGTTTTTGTTTGTTCACAATTTCACTATATATTGTTATTGCCACCTTTTACCCTGCGACTTCTGTAGCGCTGTAAATATAATTTACCAATGCGCAATTAGCTTGGTTTTTTATAATAGCTTTCGGGCTAATGCACTGACGGGCTGACTATAAGCGTAATTGTTTTTTACACATTTGCGCCCGGATGGCTATATTTGTAGTATGTAAAACGAGACAGGGCGCTTGTGCACCTTTCACATTTTTACGCCCGTATTTTCTACATTTAAGCACTATGCACAAACTTATTTCGAGCCAGCTCGATATATGCGGCTCGACCATTTATGCCATAAATTTATAAAGACTTGCGATTTCTTACTTGACGCAAAAGCGCCTGCGGGTTTATAATGTACGGTGCAGTTTTTTGGCATGTCCTAAGGAGGCGAGCGGTCACGGCACACAACTTTTTCGCCATTCTTTTCAGGCAAAAGCTCATCAGGCGCTGGAGCCTTATGCGCAACGTAATGGTAGACACGCTTGCGGCGCACACCGCCGAGGTAACAGCTGTCGCACATATGCTTGCGCTTATCGGAAACAAATATTTTGGGAAAAACTATGATCCGGGAAGGGTCGCGCTTTTGGCGCTATACCACGACGCTTCGGAGGTTTACACCGGCGACCTTCCCACGCCGGTCAAATATTTTAACTTTGACATGCGCCGGGCTTATTCCGAGATTGAAAAAAGCGCCGCGCACACCCTCTTATCAAAGCTTCCCCCCGAGCTTCAAAGCGAATACGCGCCGCTGCTTTTGCCGGAAAAGCAAGATTCCGACGCGGAGCTTTGGCCGCTTGTCAAAGCTGCGGACAAGCTGTGCGCATATATAAAATGCGTCGAGGAGGAAAAGTGCGGTAACGCCGAGTTCCGCGAAGCGCGCAAAACGCTACAAGCTTCCTTGATTTCAAACCCGCTGCCAGAGCTCCATAAATTTATGGAAGACTACCTGCCCGCATTCGAGCTTACAGTCGACGAACTCTGACGGCAAATTTGATTATAAAAATTATAAATCATTAGGACGGTATTTTCAATGGGTAAACTTCACATCATCGAGCATCCGCTTATCGCGCATAAGCTTACCATAATGCGCAAGGTGGAAACGGGACCAAAAGATTTCCGCGAGCTATTAAACGAGATTTCGATGCTTATGGGATATGAGATAACACGCGATTTCCCGCTTACGGAAATCGAAATCGAAACGCCGCTGCAAAAAATGACGGCATATGAGATAGGCGGCAAAAAAGTGGCGATAGTCCCGATTCTCCGCGCCGGGCTCGGCATGGTAGACGGCCTGCTCAGCCTTATACCGGTGGCAAAGGTAGGCCATATCGGCCTTTACCGCGACCCGGAAACTCACACCCCTGTGGTTTACTACTGCAAGCTTCCCGCCGACATCGACCAGCGCACTGTTATTTTGTGCGACCCGATGCTCGCGACCGGCGGCTCTGCCTCCGACGCTGCGTCGATGCTCAAGGAAAAAGGTGCAACCGATATCCGCCTTATGTGCCTTGTCGCCGCACCCGAAGGCGTGGCGCGTATGCAGGCTGACCACCCGGACGTCGACATTTACACAGCCGCGCTTGACGACCGGCTGAACGACCAGGCATATATACTTCCCGGCCTTGGCGACGCCGGTGACCGCCTGTTCGGCACAAAATAAAGGCGCCCAAGCCGGAACCGTTAGGTTACCGGCTTTTCGTCTGCTTTTTACACGCTTATGTCTAAAAAAGCACCCTCCGCTTAGCAAAAGCTGTCGAGCGGCTTGATTCCATTTTTAGGTAATAATTTTATATTTTGCGAGTGTTAACATATGATAAAAATATCCTGCGCCGAAATACTATGCGTCGGCACCGAGCTTCTTATCGGCGACATTGTAAATACCAACGCTGCTTTTATCTCAAAGCGGCTCGCCTCGCTCGGCATAAACCAATACTACCAGGCGTGCGTCGGCGACAATCCCGAGCGGCTGAAAGCCGCCGTCAAAGCGGCGCTTTCGCGCTGCGACTTGCTTATCACCTCGGGCGGGCTTGGGCCGACATATGACGACCTCACAAAAGAAACCATCGCGGAAGTGCTAGGCCGCGAGCTTGTGCTCGACGAGCGCTCCCTTTCGCGCATCCGCGAGTTTTTCCGCCGCCGCGGTGCCACGATGACCGATAACAACCAAAAGCAGGCGATGATACCGCGCGGCGCTATTGTGTTCGACAACGATTGGGGCACGGCGCCCGGATTTGCTGTCGAAGACGAGGAGCTCGGCAAAGTCGTCATAATGCTCCCCGGACCGCCTCGCGAGCTTGAACCGATGTTCGACACATACGTTATGCCCTACCTGCGCAAATTCGCTAGCGAAATCATCGTCAGCAGAAACATAATGATAACCGGGCTCGGCGAGTCGGCGGTCGAAGCGAGGCTGCGCCCGCTTATGCAAGCCGCGCTTAACCCGACCGTCGCGCCATATTGCAAAGAAGGCGAAGTCAGGCTCCGCGTCACGGCTAAGGCTAAAACTTATGAAGAAGGGCTGCGGATGTGCGACGAGATGGTCGAGCGCATCCGCGCGACCGATGTCGGACAGTATATTTACGGAATTGACATCGACCTTGAACATGCAGTTGTCGACACGCTGCGCAGCCTTGGGCTTACGCTCGGTACCGCCGAGTCGTGCACCGGCGGGCAAATCGCCTCGCGCATCGTCGACGTCGCCGGCTGCTCCGACGTGTTTGTCGGCAGCGTTGTAGCCTACTCCAACGACGTAAAGGTAAAATTGCTCGGCGTCTCCCCCGATACGCTTAAAAAATACGGCGCAGTGTCCGAAGAGACTGCGCGCGAGATGGCGTCGGGCATTGTGAGCCGGCTCGGCTGCGACGTCGGGCTTGCAACGACGGGCATTGCCGGCCCGGGCGGGGGCACGCCCGAAAAGCCGGTAGGGCTTGTCTATGTAGCCTGCGCCTATCGGGGCAATATCACTGTCGACAGGCTCACTCTTTCTGGCACCCGCGAACATATAAGAAGGCTATCCTCAAACCGCGCGCTGAAAATGGCGCTTGAAGTTGTAAAATCGTAAAAATGCATTGGCATGCATAAAGCTGCCGTTGAACGCCCGCGGCGTTGTAGGCTAGCCATCGATCAAAAGCAAAAAAGCTGGGGGCAATAGAGTCCCCCAGCTTTTTTTGCGTTGTGTTACATCGCGCCGGCTCCGCATATAATATTTTGCCCGCCAATTGCGCGTTTCCCGTACCTTTCTGGAAGCTGCGAAATACATATCCGCGGCGGGCGCGTTTGCGCGCTTTGGCGCGCACGCTGAGAGGTCCTATGATGAATGCGAAACTTTACGATTATATAATGTCGCTCCCGATTGTCGATTCATACGAACTGTTGCCGCCTCGGGCCGAGCTGCGGCAGCCTCGCGATGTTATTGCGGAGCTGCTCTCGGACGCCCCCGCATCCGCGCTGCTTTCCGCAGGGCTTGAGCCGGGTAAACTTGAGCTTGCTCTTGGCGACCAGCTTTCGGTGCGCGAAAAGTGGAAGCTTATATCGCGGCACTGGGAGCTTGCGGCTCACACGCCCGCCTGCCGCGCCGCCGATCTTGCGGCATGCGAGCTTTACGGCATCGACGAGATTGACGAGGACACCATTGAAGCATACGACGCCATCTTCCGCTTAACTTTCTCCGAGAGCCGGTATGAATATATATTAAAAGAAAGGTGCCATATCGAGTTCGCGCTACTGTTCGGCGAGCAGAATAGCATGACCGAGCCGCTTGCTGACCGGCGCTACTTTAAGCCCGCCGGCGACATTTCTTCGCTCGTGTCGCCGCAGTCAGCCGAAGAAGTTCAAAAGGCATGCGAACTCGCGAAAATAGGCGTTTCGGCATTTGACGATTATCTTGAAGCATGCGCCCGCCTGCTTTTGCAAATTTCTGGGCACTGCAAGGTTATATACTGCACTAAGGCGCCATTGCCGCTTCCCTCCTCTTATTCCGACGCACGCAGCGCGTTTGCGGCGCTCATCTCCGGCCAGCGCAGCGATGGCTGCGAAGCGGTACAGCGTTTTGTATTCAGGCACCTTATGTCGCTTGCCGAAACGCAAGGGCTGACTGTCCGGCTCGACGACGGCGGCGCTGAAAGCATAAGCTACGCCGAGCTTTTTACGCTTTATCCTAAGCTCAAGTTTGACATTTTAGTCTCGGAGTCGCCGGGCAGGCGCGAGCTTAGCAGGTTCGCGGCTACGCTGCCTAATGTTTACGCAAACTTTAGCAAAGCGCCCGGCGCCGCAGCGGAGTACCTCGGATTTGTGCCGTACAGCAAGCTTGTATTTTTCGGCGGGGGCTGCCGGACAATAGACGCGGTATACGGCCGCGTGCAAATCGCGCGCGAAACCCTTGCCCGCGTGCTCTCGCAATACATCGCGTCCGGCATTTTCAGCTTGCGCAGGGCTGAAACTGCCGCGCGAGCGATGCTTTTCGAAAACGCGAAAAATCTTTATAACGCGCAGCCCGCGGCGTAGCAAAATATTGCTTTCGGCACCGGCTTATGATATACTGCACCCGATGATAGTACGCAACCGGAGGTTTTATCATGAAGAGAGTATTTATCACCGGGGGCAGCCGCGGCATCGGGAGGGGAATCGCCACTGTTTTTGCCGAAAACGGCTACGACGTGGCATTCACCTACCACACGGCGGAAGAGGAAGCGCGCTCGTTGTGCGAAGAGATTGAGTCGCACGGCGTCCGTGCATTCATGTTCCAAGCTTCGCTTGAGGAAAAAGGCGTCGCCGAAGCGGTAACCGAAAAAGCAATCGTGGCGCTGGGCGGCATCGACGCGCTTATTTGCAATGCCGGCCGGACGGTCCATAACCACATACTTGACACCACCGAAGAGGACTGCGACTACCTATATAATTTAAATTACCGAAGCTACCTGATGTGCGCGAAAGTCGCGGCGCGCCGCATGGTAGCCGACGGGACTGAGGGCAGCATTATCTTTATCACCTCGACGCGCTCGATGCGCGCATATCCTGAAGACTGCCTTTACGGCGGGCTGAAAGCCGCGCTCAACCGCAGCGCGGAGTCGCTTGCTCTTGACCTTGCAAAATACCGAATCCGAGTAAACTGCATCGCGCCCGGCAACACGGCGATCCGCGGCAATTTTACGCCGGAGGAGCTCTCCCGCACGCCGTTTCAAAGAAGGATCCCTCTCGGCCGCTCGGGCACGCCGCGCGAGGTCGGCATGCTCGCGCTTTACCTGTGTTCGGACGCCGCGGCGTATATTACCGGCGATATTATCAAGATAGACGGCGGACTCATCTTGCCCGGCATGCCCGAACATTGATACGGGGAAACTCGCTATAGCGCAACTACTGGGAACATAGCCCTAGCCCATGCTCAAAGTTTTTTTAAGGAGGTATGGGGAACATTTTAGAATAAGTTCCCCCACACACAAAAAAAGAGCCGCCAAAACTGGCGGCTCTTTTTATAGCTTTTGCTTATTTCAGCTCGGCGAAGTACTTGATGGTGCGCACCATCTGGGTCGTGTAGGAGTTCTCGTTATCGTACCAAGCGACGACCTGAACCTGATAGGTATCGTCGTCGATCTTGTGGACCATCGTCTGGGTAGCGTCAAATAGCGAGCCGTAGGTCATGCCGATGACGTCGGACGAGACGATCTCCTCTTCGGTATAACCGAAGACTTCGCTCGACGCGGCTTTCATAGCGGCGTTGATGCTGGCCTTTGTAATGTCCTTGCCTTTGACGACAGCGACAAGGATGGTTATCGAGCCGGTAACGACAGGCACGCGCTGAGCCGAACCGGTCAGCTTGCCGTCGAGCTCAGGAATAACAAGGCCGATAGCTTTCGCAGCGCCGGTGGAGTTGGGAACAATGTTCGCCGCAGCGGCACGCGCACGGCGCAGGTCGCCCTTGCGATGCGGGCCGTCGAGAACCATCTGGTCGCCGGTATAGGCATGGACCGTCGTCATGATGCCGCTGACGATAGGCGCATAGTCGTTGAGTGCCTTAGCCATCGGGGCAAGGCAGTTGGTGGTGCAGGAAGCAGCCGAAATGATCTGGTCTTCGGGCGTAAGCGTCTTTTCGTTTACGCCGTAAACGATTGTCTTAACGTCGTTGCCCGCGGGAGCGGAAATAACGACTTTCTTTGCGCCCGCCTTGATGTGCGCCATGCTCTTGTCCTTGCTTGTGTAAAAACCGGTGCACTCGAGCACGACATCGACATCAAACTCTTTCCACGGAAGCTCCTCAGCCTTTGCAATTGCAAAGATTGGGATCTCCACGCCGTCGACAGTGATGGAGCCGGGCTTCACGACGGTCTTTCCGTCTTCGGCATATTCGGGCTCCTTCGAGGTTATGGTATGCAGATTCTCGCCAATTTTGCCGATATATCCGCCCTGTGCAGTGTCATATTTCAAAAGATGCGCAAGCATTTTGGGGCTAGTGAGGTCGTTGATAGCGACAATCTCATAGCCCGGCACGCCGAACATCTGGCGGAACGCAAGCCTTCCTATACGTCCGAAACCGTTTATCGCAACTCTTACTGCCATTTTTACGGGTCTCCTTGTACTTTTATAATCTTCGCCCTTATATTTTACAATATTGTTTCCCTTTATACAATACCCTAACGAGTTTATTTTCATAAATTTTACAATCAAGTAATTTTGCATGCAGGTTCGCTACCCTCGATCCTGCAAAATAAGCAAGTGATGTGCCTGTGTAAAAACCGCCCGCAACCAAACCAGCAAGGTGAAAATCAGGCTTTTTGCCTAAAAGACTTGACTTTTCCCCGCTCGGCGCTTACAATATTATATTAGCAAACCTGTCCGCGGGGCGTTTGCCCCGCATGTTTGTATAACTTCTTTTTTTGAGTTTTTTGACATATACTTGCAGTCAGGGAGGTGCTTTATGCCCGGTTATATGTGGCCAGTTCTCGCAGGTGCCGCTTGCCTTGTCGGCGGTACCCTGCTTGGTATAATAATCGGTATCGTATATCGCAAGAAAGTGGCCGAAGCAAAAATCGGCTCGGCTGAACTAGAAGCTCAAAGAATCATTGACGAAGCTATCAAAGAAGCAGAAACCAAGAAAAAAGAAGCGCTAATCGAAGCTAGGGAGGAAATCCTCAAACAGAAAAACGAGCTTGAGCAGGAAATTAGGGACCGACGCCAGGAGCTGGCGCGCACTGAACGCTCACTCGCACAGAAAGAAGAAAAGCTCGACAGAAAACTTGAAAGCCTGGAGAAAAAAGAGGAAACGCTCAACCGCAAAATCAAAGAGTGGGAGGCCAAAACAGAGGAGGTCGAACAGCTCAAAAGCCAGGAGCTTGCAAAGCTTGAGGAAATCGCGGGGCTTACCGCAGAACAGGCGAAAGCGGAGCTTGTCAGCCGCATAGAGGAAGACGCAAAACGCGACGCCGCGGCAAGGCTCATGGAAATCGAGGCGCAGCTTAAAGAAGAAGCCGAGATGCGCGCCCGCAACATAATCGGTCTTGCGATTCAGCGCTGCGCGTCCGATTGCGTTTCGGAGGCTACGGTTTCAGTCGTGCCGCTGCCCAACGACGACATGAAAGGCCGCATTATCGGGCGCGAAGGCCGTAACATACGCGCGATCGAAACGCTCACCGGCGTCGACCTTATAATTGACGATACGCCGGAAGCCATTACCCTCTCAAGCTTTGACCCAATCCGCCGCGAAATCGCGCGAATTTCGCTCGAAAAGCTTATCGCCGACGGGCGCATCCATCCTTCCCGCATAGAGGAAACGGTAGAGAAAGCGAAAAAAGAAGTCGACATGATTATAAAGCAAGCCGGCGAGCGCGCGCTGTTCGAGACAGGCATCCACGGCATGCACAGCGAGCTTGTCAAGCTGCTCGGTAGGCTGCGCTACCGCACAAGCTATGGGCAGAACGTTTTGCGACACTCGATAGAAGTGGCCCAGCTGGCGGGAATGATGGCGGACGAGCTCGGCGTCGACTCGACGCTCGCAAAGCGCTGCGGGCTTTTGCATGACATCGGCAAAGCGATGACTTCTGAAGTAGAAGGTTCCCACGTAAAGATTGGCATGGAGATAGCGAAGAAGTACAAAGAGCATAGGGAAGTCATCCATGCCATTGAATCGCACCACGGCGACGTCGAGCCCCAGACGGTAATAGCAATGATAGTACAGGCGGCCGACGCAGTGTCGGCGGCACGCCCGGGCGCAAGGCGCGAGGATCTTGAAAACTACCTCAGGCGCTTGCAGAAACTTGAGGAAATCGCCAACAGCTTCGAAGGCGTTGAAAAATCCTATGCGATACAGGCCGGCCGCGAGATACGCATAATGGTCAAGGCCGACCAGGTTTCGGACGAACAGATGGCACTGATGGCGCGCGAAATTGTGGTAAAGATTGAGGGCACTCTTGAGTATCCCGGCCAAATCAAGGTCAATCTCATTCGCGAGAGCCGGGCTGTAGAGTATGCAAAATAAAATATAGACCGCAAAACGCGGCTATATACCTGCCGAAAGGATAACAACCGGGAAAACAATCGGGGCGCCGCCCCGTATGGATATAACCTCCGCCCGCGCACCACGCGCACGGAGTCGATCAAGGTCGCCCGCTGCGTTTGTTTATCCTAGCAAAATACACATAATAGATTGCTGGCGGCGCGGGACGGTATAGTCCCGTGCCGCTGTTTTTGCCCGCTAAAACTGTGCGCTTACGCCGCATCACAAAACCAAACATAAAAATATTAATATAAGTGAGGTAACCGCCCGTGACGTTTACAGAGACTGCGCGGCTGGCATCCGCGCTAAAAGAGAACATCGCGAAAGTAATATGCGGCAAAGACGACAAAATCACCATGGTCATAACAGCGCTTCTGGCAGGCGGCCATGTGCTGCTCGACGACATTCCCGGCACCGGCAAAACAAGCCTTGCGCGTGCGCTGGCCAAATCCATCGGATGCGACTGCAAGCGCGTGCAGTTTACTCCCGACCTTTTGCCTTCGGACCTGACGGGAATCAACTACTATAACCAAAAGCAAAACGAGTTTATTTTCAGGCCCGGACCAGTATTTACGAATATCCTCCTCGCCGACGAGATTAACCGCACCACGCCGCGCACGCAATCGGCACTGCTTGAGTGCATGCAGGAAAGGCAGACCACAATTGACGGCGTCACGCACAAGCTTGAAGACCCATTCTTCGTCATAGCCACGCAAAACCCAATAGAGTCGCAGGGCACATTCCCCCTCCCCGAAGCGCAAATCGACCGATTTTTAATGAAGCTGTCGCTCGGCTATCCCTCGCCTGAAGCTGAAAAAGATATGCTCGGGCGTTTCGCCGAGTCGTCGCCGCTTGACACCCTCGGCGCTGTCTGCGAAAAAGGCGACATTGTGGCTGCAGTTACCGCCGTCCGTACTGTTAAAGTATCGGACGCTATCAAAGACTACATCGTGCGCATCGTTTGGGCGACCCGCGAGTCCGAGAAAATCCGACACGGAGTTTCGCCGCGCGGCGCATTGTCTCTTATGCATGCAGCACAAGCCAAAGCTGCGATCGAAGGGCGCGACTACGTTTTGCCCGACGACGTCAAAGCCGTCGCGGTGCCCGTGCTGGCACACCGCATTATATCCCGTTCCCAGAACACCATACGCCTACCGGAGTCAAACGAAAATATTATCGAGTATATAATCGACGGCGTACGCGCGCCGATATGAGGCAGCGTTATGTTCTTCCTATCGATTCTTGTCGCGATTATAATCGTTTTCGGAATAGCCTCGCACCTTTATACAAAATACACTTTCATAAACGTCGAGTACCAGACGGCGTTTAGCGCGACCGAGGTATTCGAAAACGAGGATATTTTCCTCTATGAGGAGATATCAAACAACAAAACGCTCCCTTTGCCCTGCGTGCGCGTCGACACCGAGCTGCCCGAAGGCCTGCGCTTTGTGCTCCGCCGGCGCGAGGATGCCGCTGTCGCCGTGCGAAAAGCGGAGCCACGGCGCAAAAAGCGCGGCCCGGTAACCTCCCGCTCGCTAAAGTCGCAAAGGGAGGCGGAAAAGCCCGAAGCCGAAGAATATCTGCGCGGGTATGTGCAGAGCATTTTCTCGCTGCACAGCTACCGCAAGATTACCCGCCGCTGGCGGGTCACATGCGAGCGCCGTGGCGTTTACTCAATAGGCGGCACACGGCTTGTTTCTACCGACCCGCTGGGCTTTTTCACACAGTCAAAACGCATCGAGGCGCCTTCCGGCAAGCGCGCGACTATAACAGTGCTCCCCAAGCCGCTTGACCTTAGCAAGTTTTTCGCCGCGACTCCTCAGCCGACCGGCGAGCGCACGGCGCCGCGCGGGTTGGTTTCCGACCCGCTGCGCATAGCGGGCAGCCGCGAGTACACGCCGCTCGACCCGATGAACAAAATAAACTGGAAGTCTACTGCGGTTCACGGCAAACTCATGGTCAACGTCGAAGAGTATGCCGAGGAGAACCGCTTCGGGCTTATTTTGAACATGCAGTCGCGCAGCCATGAGCAAAACCCGAAAACGCCTAGCGACCCGCAGAGCGTCGAGCTTTGCATCAGCGTTTGCGCAACGATTTTCGACATGATGTCGGTAGGCAGCGTGCCGGTTAGGCTCATCGCCAACGCTCCGCCTGAGGAAGCCGGGCTTGGCGAGGATCACACAATTATGATAGGTGATAGCCCGGTCATTCGCACGCGCGAGTTTATCGGGCGCGGAGATATGATCGAGGCGCTGCGGCTTCTGTCCGTGTTGCCGATGAAGATTTCGTGCCCGATCGAAAAGCTTCTCGACGCCGTCGCGGAAGACCCGCTTTGGTATGCCGAAGGCGGCAATCTCATAATTGTTTCGCCTTTTGTCGACGAGCGCATGATAAACTTCCACGCAGCGATGAAAAAAGCCGGCGTTCGCGTCATCTTTTTCGTTACCGGCACAAGCAAGAACGCGCCTATCATACCGGAAGACGTTGAAATTTGGTTTAGGACCTACCGATAAGGCGAGGTGATTTTATGCCCAGACAGCCGGAAGACGTGCGTGCCGTATCGCTTAAGACCGCTGCAAGATTCGACAGGTTTTATAAGCTGCTCGCCTGCGCCGCCCTGATTTTTGCCTTTGCGCCGCTGGTGTACACTTTTATACGCCCGGTTGCCGGAGATTTTACGCTGCCGATTGTAGCGGGGATTGCGCCAGCGCTTTTTATCATTGGATATGGGCTACAAGCGATATTCGGCGCGGTGACGCGCATGGAGAGGACGCTTTATTCCCGCACATATGAAAAGCTTGAAAGCTATTTTACGCCTGCAAAAGCGGCGCTGCCGCTCACGCTCTGCGTAATAGCGGGCTTTGCCGCTTCGTCGGCATTCTCGCGATTTTACAAAAGCGGCGCGCTCGGCTTTTATGAGCGCGCGTCGGCACTGCCCCTTTTTGTTGGAATCCTCACGGTCCTTTTCTTAGCCGCTGGAGTCATAGCTTGGTTTTACCCGCCCGGCTATATCGTTTCGCTCCACACTGCGTTCGTTTACCTTGTGATATTTCTCAGCGACTATGGACTAAACATCGTTTTCCAAGTGTCGCAAAAATTTCTCGCGGCCTGCTTTGCGGGGTTTTTGCTGTGCGCGATTGTGGTCGCCAACCAAACCCATATCGTTACGGTCATAAACACCGCCGGAACCGGCATTGTAACGCCTCGCGTGCGGTATTATAACCTAATATCTGTGGGGCTTTTGGCCCTGTTTGCCGTGCTCACCGTGCCAGTTGTGCTCGCCGTGTTCATAGGGCTGGCAGTACTCGTCAAAATGCTTTTGTTTTTCATCCTGCGCGAAAGGTACATTTCGCCGGAAGAACAAATGCTCATGGACGCGGGCGAGCAAGCGGCGGTGTTCGGCAAAACCGTGTACGGATTCGAAGAGATAAACCAGTCGCTCGCAAAGCTGCTCTTTTTGGTTTTCATCTTCATAGCTATCGGCACGATGGCGTTTTTTATAATCTCCCGCTACCGCAACATCCTTCAAACCATTATCAATTTTATCGATGCGCTGTTTGCAAATCTTTTGGAGTTCCTCGCAAACCTCTTTGAGTTTAACAAGTTTTCGACCGAGAAGTTTATCCTTTCAGACTACCGCGACGTCGAAACTAAGATAGACAAATCGGCGGTAAGGGAGTACACCGGCAAAAAGCCCCAGCAAACCGCGCGCAGCTACCGCGACTTTTTGCGGAAACTTGAGTCTATAGCCGACTCGCGCGAGCGCCTTGCGTTCGCATACGCCGAGCTTGTCCGCTGTTGGGATAAAAAATACGGAATTAGGCTTAAAAGCTCCGACACGCCCGCAGAAATCGAGCGCAAAATCCTTGAGGTATCTGCCGATACCGCCGCCGAGCCTATAACTCGCGCGTTCGAGTATGTCAAATACGCAGAGCGCTATTTGCCCGAGTCCGAGTCGGCAAAGCTCATCGATGCGATGTGCGCCCAAATCAAGCGGGCATATGGGGACTGATTAAGAACAAAAAAGCCGTCAGTTTAGGGTATATCTACTCACCCTAGCTGGCGGCTTTTTTTATGCGCTGTCTTCGGTGACGCCTTGGCTTTTTGCCATGCTATAGTATAGCCCTCTTTTCGCCATAAGCTCGGCGTGGCTGCCGCGCTCGACAATCCTCCCGTCTTTTATGACAAGTATCACGTCCGCGTCGCGGATTGTCGAAAGCCGGTGCGCGATAAGGAAGCTTGTGCGCCGCTCCATGAGCCTTGTCAGCGCGCGCTGGATGTCTTTTTCTGTCTTTGTGTCGACCGAGCTTGTCGCCTCGTCAAGTATTAGTATCGGGCTACCAGAGAGCACCGCGCGCGCAATCGCGAGAAGCTGCTTTTGGCCCTCCGAAAGCGTGTCGGTGCTGCCCGAGATAAAAGTCCCATAGCCGTCGGGCAGCCTTGTTATAAACTCGTCGGCGTGCGCCATCCTCGCCGCGGCAACAACCTCATCGTCGGTCGCGGTAACTCGCGAGTATCGGATATTGTCCATTATCGTACCCGAGAATAGGCAGGTGTCTTGCAGAACCACCGAAAAAAGCCGGCGCAAGCTGTCGCGCTTGTAGTCGCGCACGTCTATGCCGTCGACTTTCACGCTGCCGCTATCGACATCGTAAAACCTCGTGAGCAGGTTCACTATCGTTGTCTTGCCCGATCCGGTCTCGCCGACTAGCGCTATTGTCTGCCCAGGCTCAACCTTAAAGCAAATATCGTGCAGCACTGGGTTGTCGGGCGTATAGCCGAACGTCACATGGTCGAACTCCACCTCGCCGAAAATCGACGGGCCGGGCTCGACGGCATTTTCGCGGTCGGGTGCCTCCTCCTCGGTATCCATAACCTCAAACACGCGCTCGGCACCGGCAAGCGCCGACAGCACGGTGTTGAACATACCCGCAACGTTGTTAAGCGGCCGTCCAATCTGTTTTGAATAGTTGAGAAAGCTGACGACCGTGCCGACCGGCAGCCCATTCCCTGCCGCAAGCAAGCCACCGGTCAACGCGACTAGCGTAAATGTCAGGTTATTTATGACGTTGAACATCGGCATCATAAGCCCCGACCAAACCTGAGCCATATAGCTGTCGCGCGTAAGGTCCGCGTTTATCTCCGAAAACTCGCTCAAGATGCGCCGCTTTTGGCCGAAGGCCTTTACGGTACGCATCCCCATAATGGTCTCCTCGATTAGCCCGCTCAGCGCGCCGAGATTTCTCGACTGACCGATAAAATGCGGCCTGCTGTTTTTCGCGATAAACACGGTAAGCCCGATTATAAGCGGCACGCATATAAGCGTTACAGCCGTCAGGGGTACGCTGAGCGAAAGCATCAGCACAAGCGAGCCTGTGAAGGTTATAATGCTCGATATAAACTGCGTCGTCGCCTGCGCAATCGTGCTCGATATGCTTTCGACGTCGTTCGTCACGCGGCTCATTGTATCGCCGTGCGGCCGTGTATCGTAAAATTTCAGCGGAAGCTTTTGCAGCTTGTCGAAAAACTCTTTTCTGAGCGTGCGCACGAGAAGTTGCGACACGCGCAGCATCAGCACGCCCTCGGTCGTGTTTATTATCCAGTTAGAAAGGTAAAGAAGGCCAATTATAAGTAAAAACCTGAAAAGCAGCGGGTGGTCAAGCTTGCCTGTAACTATATCGAACGCATTATAAGCTTTGCCAACAAAGTAAGGTATCGAAACCGAAATCGCCGAGGTGGCGGAAGTTAAAAGCACTGCCAAAAACAGCGCAATCTTTTGGCGCATGTAGACCTTTATAATCCGGCGCACGATCCGCTTTGTGTCGCGCGGACGCTCGGCTGGCCTAAAGCGGTTTGCGCCTAGACCCCGCCTGAAAGTAGGAAGGCTTGTATCTCGTTGCAATTGCCTTGTGTCCATCGTCTTTTCACCGCCTCAAGATGGCGTCATTCCGCCTTTTCTTCGCCGTGCGAGCCTTCGATCTGGGACTTGTAAATGTCAATATAAACCCTGCAGTTTTTCATCAGCTCGTCGTGCTTGCCGAAACCCGCCTGCACGCCATCTTCCAGCACCAGGATTTTGTCGGCAAACCTTGCCGATGCACAGCGCTGCGTTATGTTTATCGTAAGCCTTGAATCAGCATCGCGCTTTAGCGCTTCCCTGACCTTTGCTTCGGTCAGCGCGTCGAGCGCGCTCGTGGCGTCGTCTAGAACCAGCGCCGGCGCTTTTTTAACCAGGGCGCGCGCTATCGCTACCCTCTGCTTTTGCCCGCCTGAAAGGTTTACACCTCCGCTGCCGAGCACGGTCATAAGCCCCTCGGGCTTCTCGTATATAAAATCAGCCTGCGCATCTTTTATCGCTTTGTCAAGCTCCTCGTTGCTCGCGTTCTCGCGTCCGAACCGCAGGTTCTCCTCAACGGTTCCCGAAAACAGCATCGGCTTTTGCGAAACATACCCTATAGCGTTCCGCAGCGCCTCGACATTGTAATCTGAAATCGGCCTGCCGTCTATCAAAATCTCGCCCGAGTCGGCATCGTAAAAGCGTAGCAGAAGCGCGCATATCGTCGATTTGCCGCTGCCGGTCGGCCCGATTATCGCCAGCGTTTCCCCGCGGCTTACTTTAAAGGAGATGCCGTCGAGCGCGGGGCGCGCCTTGCCGCCTAGCGCCGCGGTCGGATAGGTAAATTTCACGTTGCGGAACTCAAGCGTTTCAAATTTTATATCAGTTATCTTTCCACCGGTAAAGTCGTCCTTGCTTTTTATTACCTCGGAGATGCGTTCGGTCGAAGCTTTCGTGCGCACAAACGTGTTGAAAATGTTTGTAATCGTCGTAAGCGATGTTAAAATCTGCGACATATAAATTATAAACGCCGATATGTCGCCTGGGGACGCCGCGCCTGCCTCAAACATCGAGCCGCCTATCGCCAGCACCATCACCGTGCCGGCGCCGACCGCGAGTGTCATTATAGGCGAGGTTAGCGTTATGACAAGCTGCGCCGTAAAGCTCGCTTTATAGAGCGAGTCGTTTGCGCCGGCGAACTTCGCCTCTTCCTCCCGGTATGTGCCGAACGCCTTTATCGGGCGGATGCCCATCAGGTATTCCTGCACCACCGAATTAAGCCGGTCGGTCGCAGCTTGGAGTTTCGAGTAAAGCGGATAGCTCAGCTTCATGCTTATAAATATTACAGCCATCACGACTATCACGACACCGTAAATTATAAGGCTGAGCTTTAAATTCAGCATCGCCGCGAGCACCATGCTCCCCACGCAGACGACCGGCGCCTTTAGGAATATGCGCATTATGCCGTTAATAAATTGCGTGACCTGCTGTGTGTCGCTTGTCATGCGCGTTATGAGCGAGCCCGGCTCAAGCCGGTCGGTTTCAAACTCCGCGATGCTCATGATTTTCGCAAATAGGTCGCCGCGAAGCTCCTCGCCCACCTTTTGCGATACCCGGCTGGCGAGCACGTTGCGGGATACCGCAAAAAACGCGCCTGCGCCGGTTACAAGCAGCATAAAAACACCCCAGCGGACGACCTTGCCATTATCGCCGCCGCGGATGCCTTCATTTATTATTCTTGACATAAACGTCGGGCCGAGCAGATCGCAAACCGCCTCACAGCAAACGCAAAGTATGCCGCATATAAACGGCAAAAGGTGCCTTTTTATGTACTTAAAGCAGATTCTCATATTGCCTACCGTTTAGTCGGGATTTAGCCAAGCGCTCTGGCTGCGCAACCGGCGGCAGGCAGGCGTAAATATCAGCGCCCGCCTGCTACAAATGCCGCTAAATTTATATAAATTATACATTACCTTTCCCGCTATGTCAACAAAGCGGGGGCCGAAAGGAAAAAACTAGCCTCCGGGATGTGCCCGGAGGCTACTATTTTAGCGTTTCTTTTTCAGCACGGCGGCTGCGGCGGCAGACGCTATCGCCATTATCGCAACAAATGATGCCGAATCCATTGTCGCGGGCGCTGTAGCGGGAGCCGGAACATCAGCCGAGCCCGTAGCAGGCGCAGACACGGCACTCGGCCCGTAAGAGGTAAAGCGTACGCCGTTATAGAAGGCTATCCTGCCGCCCCAGCCGGCGTCGGGCTGGCAGTCACCGATATAGACGTAGATCTTGCCGTCTTTGCCGGTGAGAAGGTGGCTGAGGTCAAACGTCTGCGTCGGGACCTGGCCGTTTTCATCTCGGCGGCTGCCCCAGTTCGGCGAGCTTGGATCCTCGTTTTCGTTCGGTTCGGCGACCGCTATGAGCGTATAGCCGTCGAGATCGTCGGGATCGCCACTTGTCGCGCGGATTTCATACTGCTGGTCGATGCCCATCGAAATAGTGGCAACCGTATCGGTGGCGCGCACGTCAAACTGGTAGATCACATATTCGGTGCCATCCATAAAGCGCGCCCTACCGCCGTCGATGTTGCCGCCTTTTTTGTAGAAGAACGGCTGCTCGGAAGAAGTGCCGACCACGAAAGCCTGGTCGTTAGCCGTAAGGTTCATCGAGGCGAGGATGTCGGCAGCATCTTCTTCGGCAGTCTTCGGCTTAGCGACAGTAGGCGGCGGCTCGGTACCTACATAGTAAGTGATGTCGAAGTCGCCGAATATGTAGCCGCCCCACCCGTTGGTAGGATCAGCGTCGGCCATTTTAACCCAAATTTTACCCGTCGTGTTGTTTTCGCACCACTTTGACAAGTCATATGTCGGGTACTGGACACCGATAGAATAGCCCCAGTCCGGTTTTCCGCTTGCGATTTCTTCTTCGGTCGGCTCGTTGACATGGATCACTTCATATGCGTCGTCGTCATCGGGGTCGGTATTTGTAACCGACACTTCAAACTGCGCCTGGATCTTCCATGTCAAGGCCGCATACTTTGAGCCTTCCGGGCACGGGAACTCGTAAATGATGAAATTCGTCCCGTCGTGGAAGCGGCTCTTGCCGTCGCCTGGGTCGTTTGAGCCCATCTCAAGGTAAATATAAGGATCTTCTCCGGGCGTCCTGGTACGGAACACTATCGTTTCCGCCCAAATCGGCAGCGCGAGCAGTGCTGCCATTACAAAAACAAAAAATATTGTTACAGCCTTCTTCATACGTGACCCTCCGCTTGCTTGGCGTCTAAAATTTGGCTGTTAGTTTAATTAATAATACAATACCCTTAACAGTTTGTCAACAAAATTATAGCCAAGTATTTATATATAATTTAATTGAAAAACAGCAAGATTTATAAATATTTAGCCGTAGTGGAACATAATATGAATTATTTAGCCTTGATATAAAAAAAGCCGCTTTCCGCAGAACGTTGCAAAATCAAAAACCGCCGGCTCAAATAGACCGGCGGTTTTTTATCTGCGCCCGCCACGTTGGCGGCGATATGCCTTGTCTGATCCTGCATGTTTTTCTATAAGCGAAATTACTACCCGGCGGTTCCCTTCTACTCCAATCGACGCGCTTGTCACGCCATCGATGCTCTGCACTTCGGAATGTATGATTCTACGCTCGTATGGGTTCATCGGCTCAAGCGAGACGCTTTTTCCATACCTTTTAACCCGGTTTGCCACGCTGCGAGCCAGTTTCCTCAAAGTTTCCTCGCGCTTTGCCCGGTAATTCTCAACGTCTATGATTATGCGAGTGTATGGATGTTTTGAGTCTTCGTCCCGTTTGTTTGCTGCAAGGTTGACAAGATATTGCAGCGCGTCGAGCGTGTCGCCATGATGCCCTATCAGCACTCCCGCGTCTTTGCCGCTTATATAAATTGCTTTGTCGCCGGCATCTCCCTCCGGCTCGCCGAGCTCGGCTGATACCTCAAGGTTCATATCCTCGATAAGTTTGCGCACAAGCATTAGCGCGTTTTTCTCAGGCGGAGGATCGTATGTTACGCGGACCTTTGCCAAAACTTCGCCAAAACCCAAAAAGCCCTTTTTCGGATGCTCGAGAACCTCGAATTCTACCTCCGATACGTCTACGCCGAGGGTTTCGGCGGCAGCGGCGACGGCGGCTTCGATTGTTTTGCCGGTGGTTACAACTTCCTGTTTCATAGGGCTCTCCTTGAATCTTTCTTAGCTTTATCCTCTCTCTGTTATAGGCGCCGATTGCCCGTTATTTGCTTTCCGTCGCTTTCTTTTTGCCCGGTTTTCCGGCGCCTTTTTCTTTACCGGCATCTTTGTCGCGCTCGTCTTTCAGCTCTCCCCTATCTATCAGCTGGGCAGCCATGCCGCCGGCAGCTTTATTTTCAGGCTGCTCGGCTTCGTCTGCCTCGTCCTCGTCGTCTTCTTCGTCTATGCGGTGGAGCGAGCGCTTTTTCTTCTCACGGCGAATGGTGCCGTTCATCTCTTTTTCTATTCTCTTATAATCCTCTTCCGTAAACACCGGAAGCGGATACATTTTCATGAGTATAAACTGCTGCAGCGTGCTAAGGATGTTCTGGTAAATCCAGTAGATGCCGATGAGTGCGGGGACCGTAAACGCAATCCACACGCTAAACAGCGGCATCGTTAAATCCATAATCTGAATCGACGTGCGTGTGTTCGGGTCGTCCATACCCGGCGTGTATGTCATCTTGCGCATCAGCTTCATGCTGGCAAACGAGATGACAAACGTCAGCACCGGCACAAGGGTGAGCCATGAGAGTTCCACTTTCGGCACGTCGGCTAGGTTTAAAAGCCCGCCGAAAACCGTAAAGTCCGGAAGCTGCGACTCCGAGAACCCGGCTGGCAAAAGGTCAGCAAACAGCGGGAAGTTGGAGCCGTGCATCAGCGTTACGATGTTTATCTGTGTAAGCGGCCTTCCAGCTTCAAGAGCTTTTACCACGCTTTCGGTAACTCCGGCCAGCGAGAGCGCCGAGGCGTTATAAAGCTCGGTAACCCGAGCGCTAATCGCTGAAATCACTTCTGCCGACAGGCTGCAGAGGTACTTTAGCGGGTTGTTTATAACCGTATAAAGCGCCATTATTATAGGAAGCTGCACCAGAAGCGGCAGGCACCCGCTCATCGGGTTGTAGTTTTCGTCCTGATACAGCTTCATTATTTCTTCGTTTATTTTCTGCTGCGTAACCCTATCGGTCCGGCCGGCATAGCGTTTACGTATCGCTGCTTCCTTCGGCCGGAGCTCCGCCTGTTTTACAACGCTTTTTTGCTGCTTGATACCGAGCGGGAACAGTATAACTTTTATTATAAGCGCAAAAAGGAAGAGCGCCAAAAGGTAGTTCGGTATCAAAAAATAGCAAAAACGTATAAGATAACCTAGAGGTACGTTTATGAAGTCAAAAAAATTGCCCATCTTCGTTTTTCGTATCCTTAAGCCGATAAAAAGCCGGCTTTTAAATTTAACGACAGCCTACTAAAAATTCCGGTTGCCGACAAATCAGCGCTGATAATAATAAATCCGAATGGCACCGCCGATTGCCGGCGATTCGCCTTTCCTTGGGCGGCGCGGCACATAATCTATCCCGCCGCGCGAGAAAGGGTTGCAGCGGAGTATCCTCCAAATCGCGAGCGCTCCACCTACAAAAACGCCCCACTCGCTCACCGCCTGGGCGGCATATTCTGAGCAGGTGGGATAATATTTACAGGTTCGCATGCGTTTGAGCGGGGAGAGATATCGCTGATAAAACCGAATAGCCGCCAGCACAAACTGTTTAGGATAGTTTTTCATTAGGCTCCTCTTTTTGCTTTGTGCCGGAAAGCATGCCAAGCTTCATGAAGGCGCGCGCTAGGTCCTTTTCGACCTCGTGGGATTTTGCATATGCGGTAGCGTCGCGCGCCACAAGAACAATCAGATTCCCTCCCCGAAGCTCGTACTTCGCCTCGACGCTGCGCAATGCCTCGCGCAGCACCCGCTTGCAGCGGTTTCGCACCACGGCGCCGCCATTGCGCTTTGTAACGGTCAAGCCGATGCGGTTTATGAATTTCTTTTCGGGGTTCTGTTTCCTGAAGCGCGCGGCGCAATAGTCTGTCAAAACGTAGACAACTACCGTCGGGGTAACGAATTTTTTCCCCTTGGCGTAGACCTTTGAATAAAGGTGGTTTTCGTTAATCGATATGTGTTTCAAATCAGTAGCAAAGCCTTGCGCGACCTTTTGCGCGTCTTCTCTTGAGCACCTTTCGGCCGCTTCTTGTTGACATTCTCTTGCGGAAGCCGTGCTCTTTTTTGCGCTGGCGCTTCTTTGGCTGATATGTTCTGAGCATCGCAGTCATCACTCCTTTACTTGGGTTTATGGCGCACACTTTAGCTGATGCTATTTTTAGGACGTTACCCTATATTATAAACACAAATCGCCGCTTTTGTCAAGTATTTTTCTTTTGTTTCCGCCAGCCGGCAAACGGCGCACTTCGGGACTCTAAGAAGCGTGAAAAAAGTTTCCGACAAAAATATTAACATTTAATTATATATTTATACCGGCTTTAATGATATAATATTGCAAAAAGCTGAATTTAGGTATTTTCAATATGAAAAATAAACCGCAAGACCCTAAATCCCGCCGCATTGGAACAGTAGGCGGGCAAGCGGTACTCGAAGGCGTTATGATGAAAAGCAAAGACCGCTACTCTGTGGCGGTCAGGCTTGAGGACGGCGATATCGACATCACAAGCGAGCGCCTTGTGCCGCTGAAAAACAAATACAAAATCCTCGGCTGGCCGCTCATCCGTGGCGTCGTCAATTTCGGAGAGATGCTAGCCTTAAGCTACAAAACGCTCGAAATATCGGCGCGCGCCACCGGCGTCGAAGATGAAGCGTCCGAAACCAAATTTGAAAAATGGCTGCGCGAGAAATTCGGCCGGGGCATCGTTGACGTAATAATGGTTATAAGCACGATTCTCGGCGTCGGGCTTGGGCTTGGTCTGTTTTTCTTTTTGCCGAGCCTTGTCACCAAGGGCATTGACATTTTATCCGGCGGCTCGCTTGGGCTAGCCCGCAACCTTATCGAAGGGGTTATAAAAATCGGCATTTTTGTCGGGTACATCGCGCTGGTTTCGCTTATACCCGACATCCGGCGCACATTCGAGTACCATGGCGCCGAACACAAGTCGATTTTTTGTTACGAGAGCGGCGAGGAACTGACTATAGAAAACGTCAAAAAGTACTCGCGCTTTCACCCGCGCTGCGGGACATCGTTTCTCATCGTCATGCTGCTTATAAGCGTGCTGCTTTACTCGCTCCCCATTTTCACCTGGGACAACATGCTCTTGCGCATGCTGACAAAGCTTATCTTTTTACCGCTTCTCGTCGCGCTCGGCTACGAGTTTATAAGATACGCCGGCAGGCACGACAACGCGCTAGTCCGAGCGCTTTCTGCGCCGGGACTTTGGATGCAGCGGCTGACCACGCGCGAGCCTGATGAACGGCAAATCGAGGTTGCGATAGCTGCGCTAAAGTCGGCGTTGCCCGAGGAGTTTCCAGGTTTTAGTCCTGAAAAGAAAATTAAAACCGTAAACCAGGTATTTGCCGAAAACGGAAAGGCAAATTCTGATACCGCAAATGCATAGCAAAAACCTCAAAAAACCCATGAGCCTTGCCGAGCGGCTTTTACGCGAGCGCTTCCCCGAAGGGCCGGAGCTTGACGAGGCCTTCCGCCGGCTTGCCGCGGGCGAACCAGTGCAGTATATAACCGGCATAGCCTATTTTTATAACGAAACCTATCACGTTTCGCCCGACTGCCTTATCCCCCGCCCCGATACCGAGCGGCTTGTAGAGCTTGCGGTAAAATTTGTGGGCAGCAGCAAAATGCGCATGCTCGACCTTGGCACCGGCAGCGGCTGCATCGCTATATCAACGGCTGCTCACTGCTCCGATCTTGCCGTCACTGCGGTCGACATATCGCCCGGCGCCCTTGAGCTTGCCGAAAAAAACGCGCTGCATAACGGCGTTGCAGATCGTGTAAGCTTTATGCTTGCCGACATGCGTGACTCCGGGTTTATCGGCTCGTTGCCCGACGGGGGATTTGACATTATCGCATCAAACCCGCCCTACATAGCGACGGGCGTTTTGCCGACGCTTGATAGGTCGGTCCGGCTTGAGCCAATGCTCGCGCTTGACGGCGGTCCCGACGGGCTTGACTTTCACCGCACGATTTTAAAGGATTACCGAAAAAAGCTTGCTCCCGGCGGCGTTATGCTGCTTGAGATTGGCTACGACCAATCCGGCGCTGTGCACGCGCTCGCCGAAGAGTACGGCTACATCTGCAAAATACACCGCGACTATGGCGGCAACGACCGGGTCGCCGAGCTCGTTTTGCCATGAAACTGTTACCTGTCAATCTAAAGCACGCGCTGAGCAAAACTATAAAGCCTGTGCTTTTGAAGGTTTACCCTAAGCTTAAAAGCTTTCTTAGGGTTTTTGCCCTGCTTTTTGCGATTTGTACAGGGCTTTTCGTTGCGACTTTGCTTTTCGGCTCGATTTGCCCCGTCAAAACGATATTCGGTATCCCCTGCCCCGGCTGCGGGATGACCCGCGCGCTTATTTTCGCCGCACGGGGGAACTTTGAACGCGCCTTTTATTATCACCCGCTCTTCCCGCTGGCTCCGTTTTTAGTAGCCGGCGTCGCAGTGTACTCCCTCTCGAAAAAGCCGCCGGTAAAAAAGTGCGCGGGCGCAATCCTCCTTGCGCTTTGCGGCGTATTTGTTGCGGTATGGATTTATAGGCTTGCTGCCGGATGGCGATAAAAAGAAAGCTCCGCCGAAAAATATCGGCGGAGTTTTTGCTTTTTTATATTTTTTCGGCGGTGAGCGCCTCGTGGACTTCCCTAAGCCGCTTTGGAATCTCGATTTTCTGAGGGCACTTTTTCTCGCACGCCCTGCATTCGACGCAATCGGCTACAGGCTTCCCAACTCCGTGTTCCGCTCTTCCGACGCGAGAGTACATATGCCGCGCGTGGTCTTTGAGGCCGTAGACATTGAAGTATGTATAGCAGTTGAAAACATAGGGTATGTCTATGCCCTTCGGGCAAGGCATGCAGTATCCGCAGCCGGTGCAGTAAAGGTCGGAGAACTTCTTAATCTCCTCCATCATCACCGTGACGCGCTCCCAGTCCTCGGGGGACATCGGGTTTTCTTCGTCGCCTATTTTGCAGTTCTCCTCGACCATCTCTATCGTCGTCATGCCGGACAGCGCGCAGGAGACGTTTTTGTTACCGAGCACAAAGCGGAGCGCAAGCTCGGGCGTCGAGCCGCTCTTTTTGCCGAGCAGCTTTTCGTAAAGGTACGATGGCGCGGCAAGCCTTCCGCCCGCGACCGGGCCCATTATGACCGTGCCAAGCCCTTTCTCATGGGCGTATGCGAGCACTTCCTCGTTGCTGCGGTCAAGCAGGTTATACTGCATCAGCACCGACGAGAAAATCTCGCCGCGCTCGATTATATAGACCATATTCTCTGGCTTGTCGTGGAACGAGAACGAAATATGGCGGATGAGCCCTTCGTCCATCGCCTTGCGCGCCTCGTCCATCAGCTTCAGCGGTACAATCTTCTCGTCAAAATCCTTTTTGCCTATGCCGTGGAAATGGTAAAAGTCGATATACGAGGTATCGATCCGTTCGAGCGACTGGTGAAGGATGCGCTTGAAATCGTCCGTGGTGTTCACCATCCAAAGCGGAAGCTTCGTCGAGATCATCACCTTGTCGCGGAAGGGCTTAAGCGCTTTTCCTACCACATACTGGCTTTGCCCGTTGTTGTAGCCGACAGCGGTGTCGAAATAGTTGATGCCCAACTCATAGCCGCGGCGGAGCATCGGGATAGCCTTTTCCTCGTCGACGACGCGCTGCCCGTCGCGATCGATTTCCGGCAGCCTCATGCAGCCGAAACCAATCTGTGAGATTTTAACGCCCGTTTTCCCAAAATCGCGATACTTCATCTTTTTATCTCCCTATATTTTAATTTTTTATTGCTTTTTTCGTAGTAGGCGCCGTTTTCTCAAACTATCTCGCCACGCAAATCGTACATTTCAGCCACGCCGATTTTGACGTCCACAAACTCGCCGGCTGGCACCCTGCGGTCGGCGGCAAAGAATACCTTACCGTCAATCTCGGGCGCGTCGGCATAGCTTCGCCCAAAATAAAGCCCCGAATCCTCGTCGTAGCCTTCGCAAAGCACCTTTAGGGTTTGCCCTATCCAGGAGCGGTTTTTCTCCTCATGTATCTCAAGCTGGATTTCCATAAGACGGTCGAGCCGGCGCCGCTTTTCCTTCTCCGGCACCTGCCCGGGCATATCATATGCGGGCGTACCCTCTTCTCTCGAGTAGGTGAACGCGCCGAACCTGTCGAACCGAACCTCTTTTATAAACTCGCACAGCTCTTCAAAGTCAGCGCGCGACTCTCCCGGGAAGCCTACAATCGCCGTAGAACGGATTATTATGCCCGGCACATTCTCGCGCAGTTTTTTTATCGCCGAGCGGACGGCTTCGCTGCCTCCGCGCCGGTTCATCGCGCGCAGAACTTTATCCGATATGTGCTGGACCGGAAGGTCGATGTATTTTACCAGCCTGCCGTTATCTCTTAGCTCCCCTACAAGCTCGTCGGTTATCTTGTCGGGATAGCAGTACATTAGCCTTATCCACGGGATAGAGGTCTCCGCTGTGATTTTCCGGACAAGCTCCACGAGCTTATACTCCCCGTAAAGGTCAAGCCCGTAACGCGTGGTATCCTGCGCGACTAAAAGCAGCTCGCGCACGCCTGAGCGCTCGAGCGTTTTTGCTTCTTCTACAAGCTCCTCCATAGGGCGGCTGCGGAACGGCCCTCGGATAAGCGGTATCGCGCAGTATGTGCAGCGGTTGTCGCAGCCTTCAGCTATCTTTAGGTATGCATAATGCGACGGCGTCGTTATAATCCGCTCGCCGCCGAGCGGAGCTTCGGCATTTGGTTTTACCGAGCGGAACCGGCTCCCCTCCGCGGCGGCTTTTACCGCCTCTGCAATCTCGCGGATGCTGCCGGTGCCGACAATCGCGTCAACTTCGGGCAGCTCGCGCTCGATTTCGTCCGCATAGCGCTGGGCCATGCAGCCGCAGACAACAATGCCTTTGAGATTGCCGTGCTTTTTCAGCTCGGCGACATCGAGAATGCTATCTATCGATTCCCTTTTTGCGCTCTCTATAAACGCGCAGGTGTTTATTACGATTACATCGGCTTCTTTTTCGTCGCCGGTCAGCTCGTAGCCAGCCTTGTCGAGCAGCGAGAGCATTACTTCGGTGTCGACCTGGTTTTTTGGGCATCCGAGCGATATAAAGCCGATTTTGATTTTCTCCATGCAGTACAAAACTCCAGTTTCTTCTCGCAATATAGCACCCTTTACTCGGTGCTAAGCCTGCTTTCGCGCTCAATAAGCGCGAATGCGGCGTCGATTAAGTGTTTGAACTTAGGCTTGTCGTAAGCCTTGCAAATAAAAGACTGCCTTGGCGAGTTTATGTCCTCGCCGCTGATTTGCATAAATCCGTATTCTTCGCAAAGCGCCATTACCCTGTCAAGCTGTGCCTCAGTGTTGCGCGTCGGCATATATGTCACCGCGTCGAAACCCAGCTCTTTTAGCACCCTCATCAGGTCGTCAAGGTAATCGTCTTCAAACTTTTGCGTCTTTTTGTCGCCTGTCACCGAGTCGCCGACATCGCCGAGATATGCGTATGCGGCAAGCCCGTCATAACGGTGGACCATTTCTATAAACTCGGAGACATCGGGCATCTCGTCGGAGGCATTTACGTAAAATTTTTCTACAAAATTCCCCTTAAGCGCACCGAGAATATCATACTCGTAATATTGAGGGGTGTCATGCCCGCCCAAAATGTTGCGCTCGACGCGCGCCGGGACGTCGATTTCGAGCACATTTTTAAGGCAGTGCAGCGCTTCTTCAGGCGTCTTATACACCGCGGTAATCTTTTTTGTCAGCGCGAACAGTATATGCCGCTCGGTCACGGTGCTCACCGCAAGCGGCAAAACATCGCGGTCAAAATCGATGGCAAGATAATCCGGCACGATTTTATTAATGTTTTCGCACATTTTTCGGTTGCGCCGGTTGCGCGCCTCGCGATATGGCGCAAACCAATTGTCAACCGCCACTATATACTGGTGCGGGATGCAGTGCATAGCGACATACGCGCACGAGTCCTGGTCGGGATTGTTTATCCGCCGGCCGACAAACGGCGTACGCGACATGTCCACCCTGCATTCGACGCCCACCGTCACCGGCAAATCGAGCAGTTTCCCCGCCTCAAGGAACTCCCTTGCGCCCGAGGTCGTGTCGTGGTCCATTATCCCAGCTGTGGCGAGCCCATTCGCCCAAGCCGTGTAAACCGCGCCCGCCGGAGTGTAGGGCGAGAACGAATGTGTGGTATGTATGTGGTTGTTGATATAATGAGTGCGATTTACAGCCGGAAGGCTACCGTTTTCAACCATCACGCGAAGCTTCTCGATCGTCATCTTTCTGCCCCTCTATATAAATGATGCCGCCGCAAAAAAGCCCTGCGGCTAGCCTATTTTTCAGCCAAACTGACACATCAATTTTGGCCGACCCTGAGGGCCGAGCCGCTCTCAAGCCCCGGACTGCCGGCAAAAAACGCAACAAACATGCCGAGCATCGAGTAAGATAAAACCCGCATGTAAGGGACCGCAAGATAAACAAAATCGCCTATCTCAACAGGCGCGCCAAACTCGATTATATCAATCGCTGTCTCCGCCGCCCGCAGAATTAAGCCTGCGACTGCAAATACCACTGCAGCCATAACGCACCCCTGGCGGAAAAGCTTTGCGCTGCTTGCCCCGCCGCGTTTTTTTGCGGAATTAGATATAGCTGCCGCCGCCGCCACCACCACCGCTAAAGTGGCAATATCGGCGAGAAAATTTGCCGCCGCATACGCTGCGGCATACGGTAAGCTCTCATCGGGCATGCCGGTAGTAAGTATTAGTAGGGCCATCCCAGCGCAATATGGAACCAGCGCCGAGAGCACGTCAAGCGCCAATATCGGGCCGGCGCCCCGCCATCCAAGCTCAAAATAAGCGCGCAAAAAAAGCCCAAACCCAGAAAAAACCGACACAGCCTCAAAAAGCGGAATCGCGCCGGATATTATGGGCTCGATGTTTTCATATGCGATATTCCCGGCGATTTCATATGAATATAAAAGGCGCAAGCCGAAACTGTTTGCAAGCGGAATCGCCACAACCAAAATCAATGCGCGTATTATAAGCTGTTTTTTCAGCGGCATAAAGTCCCCACGGAACTAAATTAAAATCAATAGTACCTTATTACCGACACCACGCGGCCAAGCAGGTACACGTCGTCAAGCACAATTGGCGCCATCTCCTGATTTTCGGGAACCAGCCTGCACTTTCCATCTTCGCGGTAATAAGTCCTGACCAGCGCCTCGCCTTCGACGAGCGCTACTACTATATCGCCGCTCGAAGCTTCGCTGTCTTTTTTGACAATCACAATATCGCCGTCCAGTATGCCCGCGCCGGCCATGCTGTCGCCCCGGATGCGAAGGCCGAATAGCTGATTTGCTTGAAAGCTGCGGCTGCCGACCGGGAAATCGAGATACCCTTCATGGTTTTCAAGCGCAAGGATTGGAAGCCCCGGCGTGATTTTGCCCAAAATCGGCACGCGCAGCGTGCGTTTCGGCTCAACCGCAAGGCTCTCTACCCGCAGCGTGCGCGATTTGCCCGACTCCTTTTGAATATATCCTTTGCGCTCGAGCCGCTCAAGATAGGTGTGCACTGTCGAGGTGCTTTTTATCTGCAGTGCCTTTTGTATGTCGCGCACCGACGGCGAATAGCCTTCTCTTCGAATGACGTCGAGTATGTACTCGTATATCGCCTTTTCTTTATCCTGCAGTTCTTGCAACGCTTAGCCCCCGTCTAAACAAATGTTTGAAGTCGGCTCTGTTTATTATATCATGCCTTCGTCCCAATTGCAAACCTATGTTCGCCGTTATGTCAACAAAATTATAAACCCAAACCCGCGCAATCTGAGAGGCGGACTTGCATATATATTGGACAAAGCTACTTTAGGAGGGCAGAGCGTTGCAGTTTGATTTTTCCTATGATAAAGTCTTCGGCTGGCCGGAAGTTTTAGCCATATCGAAACTGCTATGCGAGCGGTACGGGAACTTTTTGCGTTTCGGCTCCATCGGGCAGAGCGTGCTTGGCAGAGAACTTGCACTCCTTTCATTTGGGCAAGGAAATCGGCGCATTCTGTTTGTGGGAACCCATCACGGGCTTGAGCATATTACCGCAAACCTGCTTTTAATGTTCGCCGAGCGGCTTTGCCGTGCTGCCGAAAACGGGGGGAGGCTCGGCAGGGCGGCCGCAAAATTTCTTTTTGAGGCGCGCACTGTCGACATCGTGCCGATGCTCAATCCCGACGGCGCGATGATTGCGCAAAGCGGAACCTTTTGGCAGGCGAACGCTCACGGGGTCGACCTCAACCACAACTACAACGCCGGGTTTACGGCATACAAGCGCATGGAAGCCGAGGCGGGGATAACCGGCCCTGCTCCCACCCGCTACGCGGGCGAGTTTCCTGAAAGTGAGCCTGAAACCGAGTCGCTTTGTACATACATAAGGCAAACCCAGCCCTATGCGCTCGTCTGCCTGCATACGCAGGGCGGCGAGATTTATTACGGATACGACGGCATCGTGCCGCGCGGCGCAGCCTGCCTCGCCGGGCGCATGGCGAGGCGCAGCGGGTATGTGATTTCGGAGCCGACCGGTATGGCGTCGCACGGAGGTTGCAAAGACTGGTTCACGCTCGAGTTTAACAAGCCGGGCATCACGATTGAGTGCGGGCACGGCACAAACCCGCTGCCTCCGGAGCAGTCGACCTCAATCTACAACGAGATTGAAGACGCGCTTGTAGAAGCATTGCTTTAGCGTCAAAGCAACAAGAAGTCCCGTCCGCGGCTGGCGAACGGGCGGCGATTAGTCTATAGTTATTTTCGCTTTTTCTAGGTATCGCGCAAGCTCAGGCTGCGTCACATAGTCGCTGTAAAACCCGTCGCATACGCCATACATCAGCATTGTGCCCATCGTGGTGATGCGATTTATGGTATGTACATACACCCGCAAGCCGTATGAGTGCAAAAGTGACGTCACTTCGGCGTTTGCCCTTGCTTCCGGCATTGTCACCACGGCAATCCCACGCTCGGCGCAAAACTTTCCTAGTTCGTTATAATCAAGATCGTTTGGGTTTATCTGATAGACCGTAAAAATGTAGTTTTTAAAAGGGTACACCGAGCTTACGGTATCGTACATTTCATAATTATAAATTTGCACTATAATCCTATCGAGCCGGCTGTCATATTCCATAGCCTCGCAAATCTGCTCGAATTGCTTTCGCACGGTTTCGGTATCGGTGAATTTTGTGTCGGTAACAAAAAATGTGTCCTCGTGCGATGCCATAAACTCGGATATATCTTTTATCGTTATCGGCGTATAAAGCCCCTTAATCGGCGCCGATAGGAACGCCTCAAGGCTCATTACAGGGTCTTCGGGCTTCTTTTGCTCGAGCGTGTAGTACGAGTCGTCGGCAAAGTCATGGCGCGCAACGAGATAACCGTCCGAGGTGAGCACAAGGTCCACCTCGAACACCCGCTGCCCTCGCGAGTAAGTCAGCTCGAGCGCCTCGTATGAGTTTGTCTCGCAACGCCCGTCGACGCAGCCGAGCGCATGCGCGACTATCCTGTTGTCCTCGTACCATGCGGGCTCGCCTTCCGGCGCTTTGTAGACAACGGCGGGCGCCTGCTCAAACGTGTGGTTTGCCTCAGCCGTTGTTTTTGACAAGTTTTTGCCTGCGTCAAACCTTGCCGGCTCGCTGCAACCGCCAAATATCGCGGCCGCGGACGCGGCAAGCCATAAGGCTAAAAAAACCTTTGCCAGCCGCGCCCGCGTTGTTTTTACACGAAAAAGCCAATAGCCCGGCTTATAAAATCCCGTTTTCACAGCTGCCCTGACTCGTCAAGATTCGCCTGTGCGTGGCGTTTTATCTTCTTTGTCGTGGTCTTTTCAAAATCTTCGCGGCGGATTATAAACTTGCGTATGCGCTTGTAGGTCGGAAGTTTCAGGTTAAGGTCGTTTATCATATCCGCGAAAAGGTTTCTTACCGCGTCGCGGTAATCGGGCGAGTCTATATTGTCGGTCGGAATGCCCTTTGCCGCAATTTCGGCGTTGACCCGCTCGTAGTCTGGGTATATTATCGCCTTAATAACAGTCTCGCCATCCGGCGCGGTGTCGCCGACGACCATCGAGTCGAGCACTCTTGGGTCGCGGCCGAGATGGTACTCAAGCTCCTCGGGATAAATATTCTTGCCGTTCGAGGTAACGATGACGTTCTTCTTTCGCCCGGTTATATGGAGGAATCCTTCCTCGTCTATATAGCCAAGGTCGCCGGTGTAAAGCCAGCCGTCGCGGATAACCTCCGCCGTCGCCTCGGGCATTTTATAATACCCGAGCATGATGTTATCGCCGCGGTATTTTATCTCGCCTATGCCGTTTTCATCGGGATCATGGATTGCAAGCCAAGCGTTGGGAGGCGGAAGCCCGGCTGCATCATCTTTGAAGTAAGTGTCGCGGTTGACCGCCGCGAGCGGCGCGCATTCGGTGAGCCCGTAGCCCTGAAGCGCATGGAAACCCAAATCGCGCAGCCCAGCCAAGACTTTGGGGTCAATCGCGGCGCCGCCCGAGATGAGCAGCCTCAGCCGACCACCGAAAGCGTTGTGAATTTCGGCAAAGAGCTTCTTTGAAAGGTCAATCCCGACCTTTTTCAGCGCGTTATTAATCTTTATCGCGCGGCGGAGCATTGCTGCCCGCCCGCTTTTTTCGGCGTTTTGCCATATCTTTTTGTAGAGAGTTTCAAGAAGCAGCGGGACGACGAGCATCACCGTTGCGCCTGTTTCCTGCAGGTTGCGCTGAATCGTGCTCAGCTTCTCGCAGTATGCAATAGTCGCGCCGCGATAGAGCACCGCCAAAAAACCGCAGGTGCACTCGTAGGTATGGTGCAGCGGCAGAACCGACAAAAAGATGTCCTCGGGCTGGACATTTATCATCTTGCACATTTCCATGATGTCGAAAACGATGTTGTGGTGGGAGAGCATGACACCCTTAGCGATACCGGTTGTGCCCGAGGTGAAAATTAGCGCCGTCATCTTATACGGGTCGATCGGCAGACCGTCGTATGCCGTCGAGCCGGCCTCGAGCATTTCAGCGCCTTTTTCGATAAGCCTGCGAAGGTCGCTGAAAGCTATTTTCTGCACGCCTTCTATACCCGCAAGCTTGCCTTTCACCGAATCGGCATGCAGGATTGTGTCGACTTCCGCGATGCTGACAATGTTTTTTATATCTTCGGCTGTCGACTCGCGGTCGATAGGCACGACGACGCCGAGCCCGCAAACGACCGCCATATACGAAACCGCCCACATGTAGCAGTTTTCACCTATAACCGCGATGCGGCGTTCGGAGCGAGCGGGGTCGTAAAGAGCCGCGCCAAGCCCGCGCACATCGCGATAATACTCGTTATACGTCACGGGCTGGTATTTTCCGTCGCGCTTTTCGAGGAACGCCGTCAGATTGCCGTAAAGCTCTACGCTAGAGCGTAAAAGCTCGCGTATGTCCGTAATCGGCCTTACTTCATAATTCACATATTTCTGCTTCATTCATCTGCCCCCCCGAGTTAAGAATGCGTATATGTTCAGTCCTACCAAAACAAGCAGTGCTACCGTGGTGACGGAGGCATACGCAGCCCGCCTGCGCCTAATTTTGCCCGCAATGCCCGCAAATCCGCCGACGCCCAATCGCTGCGCTCGCCGCGACATGCGTTTCTCCCGGGCTGCAGCCACAACCGAGCGGAAAAAGTCCGCGCATTCGCCGCAAGCGTCTATATGCGCGCGAACAAAGCTACCCGTCATCTCGCTTGTGGCTCCATCCGCATAAAGGGGGATAAGATCGCGCACAACTTCGCAGGCCATCCCTTCGCCCACTTCCCGAGGGACAAAAGGCAAAAAGAGCTTCCTCGCCGCTTTTTTCAGTTCCTTACCTATTGCGATGATTTTTTCCGCCTTCAAAATACGCAACCTCCGACAAACAGATTCAGCGCACATCATCAATAAATCCCTGGCTTTTAAGTTCGGCCTCAAGCTGCCGTTTGGCTCGGTGAAAGATGACTTTTGCCGAGTTTTCGGTGATGCCCAAAAACTCCGCTATTGCCGAAAACGGCAGCTCGGCGTATATCCTAAGCACTACCACGTCCCGATATTTTTTGCCAAGCCTTGTCACCGCCTGAATTACGGCATCGCGCAGCTCGCGCCGCTCCGCAAGGTCTTCCGGCCGCTCGTCGATATCGGCGATTACCCCCTCAAGTTCGGAAAGCTCGCAACCCAAAAGCTCGCGTTTATGTTTGCGCAAATACTTAAAATATGTGTTTTTCGCAATTGCAGCAAGCCAAGTAAAAAGTTCGCAAGAGCCGTTGTACCGGTGCAAGGATTTATATGCTTGGTAAAATGTCTCCTGGGTCAGCTCTTCGGCAAGCGAGGCGCTGCCGCACAACTTGTATAGGAACCCGCATATACCCGAGGAATACTCGTTGTATATACGTTCAAACTCGCTCCTCATGCGCCCCACTCCATTTCGATGTAAATTAATACCGCGCCGGTGTGATTTGTTACAGTTTTAGCGGCACCTTTCGACAATAAAGCCACGCCCTCGTTACTTGCCTCCACTAAGTAGCGCCCCTAGCGTCAAGAGCGCTCCCCCAAGGGCGCTTAATCTTGCGCCGGCTAAAGACAGCCTCATTTTGCCAAGCTTCGCTGCGGCTGCTAAAGTTAAAATCCCGAGCGCAAGCACCACCGCTGCCGGATAAACGAGAGGCGAGATGCCGCTGCTTTTTGAAATCACAATGGAGGTGGGCTTGTACTTTTTACCGTAAATCCCAATATAGCCTTTTTTTGTGGCTACTTTAAGGCTAAATTTCATCTCTGACTCCTTTGGGGCGCCTAGAATTTTAGGTTCCGCCGGCGCGCCACAATTGGCGGTCGGGGAAAACCCCTCTTGCGGCGCCAATATTAGGGTCGCTTTTAATTATTTTCTCAAAAAGCCGGAATTTAATACGAACTATAAACCAAAATAAAATCCTACTTTATTTGTATATTATAGCACCGCTAAATTGTTGCGTCAATAAACAATTTTCAATATCGGCAGTTTCGTTGACATAGGAGTTTTAGCGTGCTATACTGTTCCCGAAATATGGGAGATTATATATATAATGTGGCAAAGGAGCGTGCTGCCATGTCGATACGCACCGAGTTTACCTCCCCCGACCGAAAATACGGCATCTATCAAATCATACACGGCGGGGTTGCCGCATCACCCTCATCGGGCGCCGACATCACGGGGCAAGGCAAGCCGCCGCCGCACTCGCCCGGCGCCGCAGACCGCCGTCGCGACTATTTTGAGCGCTGCGGGTTTGCGGGCGTGGTCGGCAACGTGCCGTATGGCGACGGGTTCCCGGACGACGAGTACGAATGGCTTGCCACCGAGGCAGGCATCCGCGGCTACATAAAGCGCGGCATGAGGGTATGGCTGTACGATGAGAAAGGGTACCCTTCCGGCACCGCCGGCGGCGTTGTCGTCGAAAGGAATCCCGAGTATATCGCGAAGGGTCTTGTCTGCTACGAGTATTGGCGCACCATCTCCGGACCCTGCAAGTACCGTGCCGACACGCCCGGTGACCGGCTGGTATGCGCGATGCTGCTCCCGATTGACGGCAGCGAGCCAAAAGACGTCACGCATTTTCTCGGTTCGGACGGCGTATTGAGGCTCGAGGTGCCGCCCGGAAATTGGCACCTTTTTATGATGAGCGAGCGCAGGCTTTTTGACGGCACGCACGCCGCCGAAAGCTACTCAGAGCCGCGCAACTATATAAGCCTTTCCGACCGCGACGCAGTAAAAGAGTTCATAGCCGTCACGCATGAAAAATACGCAAAATATCTCGGCGACGAGTTCGGGCGCGGTATCCCCGCGTTTTTTACCGACGAGCCCTCGCTTATCTCTTGGACGATACGACATGGCGTCTACCCAATTTTGCCGTGGCACCCGTCTTATCCCAAAGAGTTCGAGGAAAAGTACGGCTACTCGTTCTTTTTAGCCGCGGCTGCGGTAGTCACAGGGCGCGGGCCCGATGTTACTAAGCGGCGCTGCGATTTTTGGGAGTTTGTCGCCGACAGCGTTGCCGAGGGCTTTTTCGGGACTATCCAAGACTGGTGCAGGGCTCATAACATCAAATCGTCGGGGCACATGCTCGCGGAGGAGCGGCTGCAGTCGCATGTCTACTCCTACGGCTCGATGTACAAGTGCGCGTGCAGGATGGATTGGCCGGGCATTGACCAGCTTAATACCGAGCCCGGCGCTTTGATGAACCAAGACATAATCCCGATAGCGAGGCTGCTCGCCTCTTTTGCCGACGTTTACGGCGAGGGCGAGGCGTTTACCGAGTTTTCCGACCATGTCACTCGTATGGCGGGCAGGGTAGCCGACAAGCGCTGGACATACGCTTCGGTCGGCTGGCACATCGCGCAGGGCATTAACAACTTTACGAGCTACTACTCTTTTGCCGGCTGGGCTGAAGACGAGCTTCGGCATCTCAACCTCTACACCGCGCGCTGCGGGCAAATCATGCGGCATGGCAAGCGCGCATCGACGACTGCGGTGCTATACCCAGAGGCTGCAATTTGGAGCGCCTACACGCCGTCGGTCGCCGCAAACGCCATCGATCATAGCACCCAGACGCTGCGTATCGACCAAACCTTCGCCCGCACCTCGTGGGAGCTTTTAAAGCAGCATGTCGATTTCGACTATCTTGACGAAGACGCAATACTTGAAGGCGAAATCGAAAGCGGCGCGCTCCGCTTCCGCGGCAGGCAGTACTCATGCATAGTTCTGCCCAGCGCTAATGTCCTGCGCCGCGCGACGGTCGAAAAGCTCGCCAAAGCATCGGCTGCCGGCGTAGGCGTCGTATGCGTTGGCTGCTATCCCGACACTGCACGCGAAGACGGAGGGCCGATTAACTTTACCGCCTATTTCGAGCGTATGCCGGCGCTATGCGACATCGACGAGAAATACTCTCCGAGGGGGCTTTTTGAAACCGGGCTTATAAAGCGGCACATAACCCTCACCGGCCAAGGGGCTGGAATGGTGCTATCGCATGTGCGGCACGAGGGAAGCCAAACCCTAGTATTCCTTTGCAACATGGCAGACGAACCATATGAAGGCGAGCTTATCGCCGAGGGCGCTACAGCCGAGATTGCCGACCCAAATACCGGCGAGATCGCGCCCACAAACGCGGCGACTTGCGGCTCTGGCATTACCGTCCCGCTTAAAATAGAGCCGCTACTGTCCAAGATAATCATAATTGAAAGATAAAGGAAGGCGATTAAAGTGGAAGACAAAATCGGTTACGGAGTCGTAGGGCTCGGCATAGGCAGGGCGCATGCCGATGGCGTGCTTAGGTCCGAGCGCGGCAAGCTCGTCGCGGTATGCGACATCGATCCGGTGAGGCTCGGCAAATTCAAGTCCGAGCATCCCGACGTCGAGGCTTACGCAGACTTTAGCGACTTGCTCCGCGACGAGCGGATAAAAATTGTTAGCATCTGCGTCCCGAGCGGGATTCACGCAAAACTGACGGTCGAAGCGCTTGAGGCAGGCAAGCATGTGCTCGTCGAAAAGCCCATCGACATAACGGTAGACGCGGCTATGAAAATCGAGGAAGCGAGGGTGCGCACCGGGCTTAAGGTAGGCGTAATTTTCCAGAACAGGTTTAACGCCTGCATGGAGCCTGTACGCAAGGCGATAGACGAGGGCAGGCTCGGAAGGCTCATCCTCGGCACGTTTGCGGTTAAATGGTACCGCGACCAAAAATACTACGACGCCGGCGGCTGGCGCGGTACCTGGGAGCTTGACGGCGGCGGCTCTCTTATGAACCAAGCGATACATACGGTTGACATCATGCAGTGGCTGATGGGTGAGGTCGATACTGTCACATCCTATGCGGGCATCCACAACCACAACATCGAAACCGAGGACCTTACGGCATCGATTATAAAATTCAAAAGCGGCGCGGTCGCGACTTTCGTCAGCACAACCTGTGCGTATCCGGGCATTTCGACCGATATACAGCTATATGGCACCGGCGGCTCGATAGAGATTGACGGCGACAAGCTGAAGACCTGGAAGCTCGTTGACGGCGACGAGCTTGAGGAAGAAGAAATGCTCGACCTCTACGGTAGCGGCGGAAACCCGCCCGGCGACACCAAAGTGCGCGGGCACGCGCTTATGGTTCAAGATATGATTGACGCTGTATACTTTAACCGCGAGCCGCTGGTTTCCCCGCGCGAGGCGATAAAATCGGTCGCTATTGTTAATGCCATCTACGAGTCGGCACACACTGGCAAACCTGTAAAACCCAAAAAAGTATAAACCGGAATCAAAAACCATGCTCGCACTGCCGCGGGCAATGCATAAAAGACGGGGGATACATTTTATGAAGCTGACTTCGCGCGAGCGCATCATGCGCATCTTCCAAAACAAAGAGATTGACCGTCCCGGCTTTAAACTTTGGGGCGCGACAACGAGCGATTATCTGCTTCACCCCGCATACCGCCCTGTCCGGGACCTTGCCATCGAAAAAACCGACCTCTTTGGAGGCTATTACGCGCCGTTTCATGTTTACTGCGGCAGCAAATGGCACGAGCAGATTGAGATTTACGACAAGGACACCGACCAGCCGACATGGAAAGACCATCACGTCATTTTCCACACCCCGAAAGGCGACCTTCACGGCGTAGAGCGAATCTCCACCGTCGGCGAGCCTTCGTATACGATTGAGTATTGGGTCAAAGAGCCGGAGGACCTCGACAAGCTGATGTCGCTGGAGTATGAGCCTTTTGAGTTTAATTTAGACGGCTTTTTTAAGGCAGAGGAGGAGCTGGGCGACCGCGGCGTAGTGCTGTGCGGGCTTGACCACGCCGCATATGCGCTGCAGCGGCTCACAGGCTCCGAAACGCTCGCGTATTTTACCGTCGACTGCCGCGAAAAAGTCCACGAGGTGATTAGCGTTTTTTCAGCCCGCCTGCGCGCCCATCTTGACAAAATACTGTCGGCAGGCGTAAAAGGCCCGTTCGAGTGGGTCGGCCCCGAGCTTTTCATCCCGCCGCTGCTCTCGCCGCAGGATTTTATGGACTTCGTCTACGCATACGACAAGCCGCTTTGCGATGAAATTCACAACGCCGGCGGATACGTATGGGTGCACTGCCACGGCAAAGTCGCAAACTTCATCGAGCACTTTATAAACATGGGAGTGGATATCTTAAATCCGCTCGAGCCGCCAAAAAACGGCGACGTAATTCTCAGCGAGATCGTGGAGAAGTTCGGAAACCGCATCGGACTTGAGGGCAACATCGAGATACAGGAGATACTCCAATCCACGCCCGAGCGGCTGAAGATGCTTATAGAAGAATGCGTTGAAGCCGGGAGAAAGAGCGGCCGCTTTATCCTTTGCCCGTCGGCTGGGTATATGGAGTACCCTTTCCCCGATGAAAAGTACATAGAGAATCTCTTGCTCTATATAAACTACGGCTACGAGTGCGTCGAGCGCTGCAGAAAAGAATAGCTTTTTGTTAGCGCAAAAAAGGGCCTGCCCTCCGTGTGCTGGGGCAGGCTTTTTTTACTTTACTTATTTTTTATTTTTCGCAATTTGCCCGAGGATTTCTATGCCTCTCTCGATTTCCTCTTCGGACGGGGTCGAATAGTTGAGCCTTACGGCATTTATCGTTTTCGACAAATCGCAGCGGAACGCGTCGCCCGGCACGACAAAAACCTTCTCCGCTGCGGCGTCTTTAACGAACTTATTGACATCTAGCCTCTCGGGCAGCGTGCACCAGACGAACAGCCCTCCTTCGGGCTTTGTCCACTTAAAGTCGCCGGGAAGCTCGCTCGCCATCGCGTCGAGCATCAGCCCACATTTATGTTTGTATAGCTTTCTTATATTCTCGATATGCCCGTCAATGTCAAACTCAGTCATAAACTTATGTGCTATTAGCTGGAAGAAGATGTTCGTATGCACATCTTCCACCTGCTTTGCGACGACAATTTTCTGCGCGATTTGCTCAGGCGCGCAGACAAACCCCACGCGCATGCCCGGCGAAAGTATCTTCGAGAACGAGCCGCAATATACTACAATACCCTCGGTATCAAGGCTTTTTATTGTCGGCACCTCGTCGCCCGAGAAACGCAGCTCGCCATAGGGGTTGTCCTCGATTATAATGGCGCCGTAGCGTCTTGCAAGCTCATAAACCGCGCGCCGCTTTCCCAGAGTGGTAGTTATCCCGCACGGATTGTGGAAGGTCGGGATTGTATATATAATTTTCGCGCGCGGATTTGATTTAAGCTCTCTCTCAAGCGCTTCGATATTCATGCCGTCGTCTTCCATCGGCACACCGGCGATATTAAGCCCCAGCGAACGGAACGCGTTCAGCGCACCGATGAAGCTCGGTTCCTCGGCAATTACCGTGTCGCCTTCGTCGCACATCACTTTTGCGGTAAGCTCTATGCCCTGCTGCCCACCGGACACAATAAGCACCATGTCGCCGTCTTTACCGGTCGCAAACCGCTCGCGCAGCCGCGCCGCCACTGCTTCGCGCAAAGGCATATAACCTTCGGTTATGCTGTACTGCAGCGCGAGTACCGGCTGGTTTGCCAATATATCCGCAGCCGCCCGGCTTATAAATTCTGCCGGGAACGACTCGGGCGCAGGGTTGCCCGCCGAAAACGCTATCGAGCCGGGCTGCCCAAGGCTTTTGAATATCTCGCGAATCGCCGAGGGCTTAAGTTCAGCCATCTTCTTCGAAAATCTGTATTCCGCCATAACATATGGAGCCGTCAAAGAGTCGACGCTCAATACGTCCCCTTCCGTTTGTTTTAACGCATCCGCATATGCCGCTGCGTTAAAGAATATTTTACCACACAAAGGTGCATAATTGCAAGAGATTTACTGCGCAGTATTGAATATTGATATAAAATATGCTACAATGTTGCCGTAAGTTTATGCGGCAAACGGCTAACCCCAAAACAAAAAGCGCGGCTTTTGCCGTACTTCCGAGGTACAAAAGATGAGTTATTACGACGATGCTGAGCCGAAAAAGGGTTTTAGTATTGGCAAGCTGTTTAAGTGGCTGATGGCGCTTATTACCTTTTCGGTCTACCTTCTCTTAACGCTGCGCGCCTGCGCGCTCGACGGGCTAAAGGACACTGCTAAAACCCGCCAGCTAATCCGCAATGAGACGTTTGTACAGGCTTATTCCGCGCAGCCGGACTCGATGAAGGTTCACGCCTTCGCCGAAGACAGCATTACCACAAGGGATGGGAGAATAACCGTCACCAACATACGCTTTATTGAGCCTATAGACCAGTTTCAGCTCACTGTCCGCTATAACAAAAGCCTCGCCCGTTTTATAATGGACGATTTTTCGCTTAAAAAGGAGCCGACCGGCGAGTATCTGACTTTCGCGCTGCGCGACGACCAAGGCAACCTTTACACAAAATTTGAATATATCACCGACTCGATTTTCGTTTATAACTTCCGGCGGCTAGTATTTGACGGCGTGCAGCTCGATGGATGCAGCTACCTCAGGCTTGAGGTCTACTACACCGGATATGTCAACTACGAAAGCGGCTCAGCGCCTATAAACACCATAACCGTCTACACGAAAGAGCAAGGCCTTGTGCCATACAAACCTAAAAAAGGCGAGCTTTCGGCTACTACCACTGACGGCCTTATACAAAGCCGCGTATGGAAAAAACCCGCCGCCAGCGAAACTGAAACTGCGGCGAGCGAAACTGAAACTGCGGCGGCGGAAACGGAGAGCGATTAGTTTTTTATGATTCTTAAATCAAAAGACACGACAATAGCATACCGATGCCCATACTGCGGGAAATGCATTAAGGGCATTGTCGGTATTTTTACGCTCACTGGCGACGTCATCAAACTCAAATGCGACTGTGGCTACAGCGAGCTTACGATTGAATATACTCCCGACAAAAAGATTCGCCTTTTGGTCCCCTGCATTTTCTGCCCAACCCCGCACACTTATATAATCGGCAACGGTATCTTCTTTGACCGAGAGATGCTGACTCTCGACTGCGCCTATGCCGATTTTAGCATCTGCTTTATCGGCTCGGAAGAAGATATAGAAAAAGCTATCGAGGAGTCAAACCGCGAGCTTTCCGACTTGCTTTCCGAGTGCGGGCTTGACGATTATGACAAACTTCACATTTTAAACCGCTCGGGCCGCGACATATGGGACGATGACGACGATTATATCTCTGGCGATATCTCCGTAGAGGATATCGTGCGTTTTATGTTGAGGGAGCTGGAGGCCGACGGCCTTATCCATTGCAGGTGCAACGAGTACCAGCTCCCCCAGTACGATTTCAAAATTGTCGGCGCAACCGCGCGTATTTACTGCAAAACCTGCGGCAGCCGCAGGGATTACCCGTTGGGAAGCTCACTATGCGTAAACGCCTTCCTTCACCTTGATAAAATCGACCTCACCGCGGAGACCGACGGCGAGACGGACGGTTAAGACAGCCGCTCAAGCAACCGCTTCGGCAAAAGCTTATAGATTACCAGCGCAACTGCCGAGTTGAGCGCGGCTTTTATGAGATTGAAAGCCACGATAAACGGCATCAGCGGCATCACGACGTCGAGCGTCACGCCCATGAAAATGGGAGTGAACAGCATGTTCCAAAGCGCCATGGTGACCGTCATCGCCACAGTACCCGAAAAAGCTGAAATAATGTCAATAACTCCGGCGTTTAGTCCAGCGCCGGTTTTTTGTTTGCGGGTGTGCAGCAAAAGGCGCAAGCCGGAGCCAGCGAGCACAAGCGCGCCGGTCGCGAGTATGTGCATAAGTATGCCTATCCAGCCGCTCTGGGCGCTGACAGTGAGCCCTTGAACAACGCTGACAACCACGGTAAGTACAAGCCCGTGCAGGGGGCCGAAAAGATAGGCGCAGATTATTATCGGAACGTCCGCGGGGTCATACTCGAGGAACGGCACCGCAGGGAAGATCGGAAAATGGATGAAGTAAACGAGCACAATCGAAAGCGCCGCAAAAATGCCCATTGCGGCAATGCGATACACTCTAAGACGGGTTTTCGTCATAAATAAAAAATCCTCCTGTTACGGAGGTAAAATATCCATGGAAAACGGCTACAAAGCCGCTCACACGGTATATTTTCTTCCATCCAGACTTTCACTGTCGGTGCAGGAGTTCCACCTGCTCGGCACCCGACGCTTTTTAATGCATCGGGCGTTCGCGGACTTTCACCGCCGGTGCGGAATTTCACCGACCCCCGAAAATATAGTGTGAATTATGTATTTAGTTGTAATGTAGTAATTATGATGTCTTTTTAGGCCCGGAGAAGGCATGATGCCTTCTCCGGGCAAGTTTTACTGGGACAATTGCAAATTGGTAATCCTCAGGCGCAATTAGTCAAGAATTTCAGTAACGACGCCCGAACCGACCGTCCTGCCGCCTTCACGGATAGCGAAGCGCAGACCCTTCTCGATAGCGATCGGGGAAATGAGCTCGACAGTCATCTCGACGTTGTCGCCGGGACGGCACATTTCAACGCCTTCGGGCAGACCGATAACGCCGGTAACGTCAGTGGTTCTGAAGTAGAACTGCGGACGATAACCCGCGAAGAAGGGCTTCGAACGACCGCCTTCCTTCTCGGTGAGGACGTAGACGTTGCCCTTGAACTTCTTGTGCGGATGGATCGAGCCGGGCTTGCAGAGAACCTGACCGCGCTCGACTTCGTCCTTCTGGATACCGCGGAGGAGCACGCCGATGTTGTCGCCGGCTTCAGCCTGATCAAGCAGCTTGCGGAACATCTCAACACCGGTAACGACGGTGGACCTGCTCTCATCGGCAAGGCCGACAATCTCAACTGTGTCGCCAACCTTAACGGTGCCGCGCTCAACCCTACCCGTAACAACCGTGCCGCGACCGGTGATCGAGAAGACGTCCTCGATCGGCATCAGGAACGGCAGGTCGCTCTTTCTCTCGGGCGTCGGGATATAGCTGTCAACAGCCTCCATAAGCTCATGGATGCACTTGTACTCGGGCGCGTTCGGGTCGGTGTTGGTCGACTCGAGAGCGTCGCGGGCGCAGCCACGGATAACCGGGATATCATCGCCCGGGAAGTCGTACTGGTTGAGCAGGTCACGGGTTTCCATCTCAACGAGGTCGAGGAGCTCGGGGTCGTCGACAAGGTCAACCTTGTTCATGAAGACGACAATCGCGGGAACTTCGACCTGACGGGCGAGCAGCACGTGCTCGCGGGTCTGCTGCAGGGGACCGTCGGACGCAGCGACAACGAGGATCGCGCCGTCCATCTGAGCCGCACCGGTAATCATGTTCTTAATGTAGTCGGCGTGGCCAGGGCAGTCGACGTGAGCATAGTGGCGGTTCGCAGTTTCATACTCGACGTGACGGGTATTAATTGTAATACCACGCGCCTTTTCCTCGGGAGCGTTGTCGATCTGGTCATAAGCTAAGAACTGAACGTTATTGTTAACAAGCGAAAGAAACTTTGTGATAGCGGCCGTCAGAGTGGTCTTACCATGGTCGACGTGGCCGATGGTACCAATGTTTACGTGAGGCTTGGTTCTTTCAAAATGTGCCTTTGCCATTTTTATTTCCTCCGTATTTATTTTATATTATTTTATGCCTGGTTGGCGTTACGCACTGTGATAATCTTGTCCTGGATGTTCTTCGGAACCTCCGCGAAGTGGCTGGGTTCCATCGTATAAACACCGCGGCCTTGAGTGCGCGAACGCAGATCTGTTGCATACCCAAACATCTCGGAAAGCGGTACGAATGCGGTGATCTGCTGTCCGCCTGCGACGGGCTCCATGCTCTGGATAGCGCCGCGGCGAGCGTTGAGATCGCCGATTACGTCGCCGGTATAATCGTCCGGGGTTATTACGACCACTCTCATAATCGGCTCGGTAAGCACGGGATCCGCTTTGCGCATGGCTTCCTTGAACGCCATCGAACCCGCAATCTTAAACGCGAGCTCCGAGCTGTCGACTTCGTGGTAGCTGCCGTCGTAGAGCGTGACTATGACGTCCACAACATTATAGCCTGCTAGCACGCCCGCTTCCATAGCGCTCCTGATACCGGCGTCGACCGCGGGTATAAACTCCTTCGGGATCGCGCCACCGACAATCTTGTCGACGAACATATACCCCTTTCCGCGTTCGTTGGGTTCGATTCTGATCTTGACGTGACCGTACTGGCCCCGGCCGCCGCTCTGGCGCACGTATTTGGTGTCGGCCTCGGCGGGCTTGCGTATAGTCTCTTTGTAGGATACCTGGGGCTTACCAACATTCGCTTCGACTTTAAACTCGCGAAGCAGGCGGTCAACTATAATCTCAAGATGCAGCTCGCCCATACCCGCGATGATTGTCTGCCCGGTTTCCGGGTCGGTATAGGTGCGGAACGTCGGGTCTTCCTCCGACAGCTTTTGCAACGCAATCGCCATCTTTTCCTGGCCGGCTTTGGTCTTCGGCTCGATGGCTACTCGGATAACGGGCTCGGGGAACTCCATCGACTCAAGGAGAATCGGGTGGTTTTCGTCGCAAAGCGTGTCGCCTGTAGTGGTGTTTTTAAGTCCGACTGCCGCCACTATTTCGCCAGCCGCAACGCAGTCTATATCGCGGCGCTCGTTTGCGTGCATTTGCAGCAGCCGGCCCAGACGTTCACGAGAACGTTTGGTCGAGTTATAAACTATGCTCCCTGCAGGAACCTTACCCGAGTACACGCGGAAGTAGCAAAGCTTGCCTACAAACGGGTCGGTCATAATCTTAAACGCAAGCGCGGAGAACGGCTCATCGTCGGAGGCATGGCGTTCGATTTCCTCGCCGCTGTCGGGATCGACGCCTTTAACCGGCGGGATGTCAAGCGGGGAGGGCAAATAGTCGACTATTGCGTCGAGCAGTTTTTGCACGCCCTTGTTGCGGTACGACGTACCGCAGCAGACCGGCACAATTTTATTTGCGATTGTCGCCGCACGAATCGCCGCGACGATCTCCTCTCTTGTTATCTCCTCGCCGTTGCAGTATTTTTCAAATAGCCGTTCGTCGATTTCCGCTACCGCTTCGATAAGCTGCCCCCGATATTTTTCGGCCAGCTCGACCATATCCGCGGGCACTGGTTCCACTCTCATGTCTTTTCCGAGGTCGTCGTAATATACGTCGGCCTCCATGTTGATCAGGTCTATAATACCGCGGAAATTCTCCTCGGAACCGATCGGAAGCTGGATGGGGTGGGGGTTACATCTGAGGCGCTCCCTCATCATATCAACAACTCTATAGAAGTTAGCGCCGGTAATGTCCATTTTGTTTACATAGGCAATACGCGGCACGCCGTAGCGGTCTGCTTGACGCCAGACGGTTTCGGACTGTGGCTCCACGCCGCCTTTGGCGCAGAAAACCGCAACCGCACCGTCAAGCACACGAAGTGAGCGCTCAACCTCAACCGTAAAGTCGACGTGTCCGGGGGTGTCGATGATGTTTATACGGTGATCCTTCCAGTAGCAGGTCGTCGCAGCGGAGGTTATCGTTATCCCGCGCTCCTGCTCCTGTTCCATCCAGTCCATCGTAGCGGAACCTTCATGGACTTCGCCCAACTTATAATTGACGCCCGTATAAAAGAGTATTCGCTCGGTTGTCGTAGTCTTCCCGGCGTCAATATGCGCCATAATACCAATATTGCGTGTCCGCTCAAGAGGATAATCTCTCGGCATTAATTTTTCTTCTCCTTATTTCTAACCAGCCAATCCCCTCCCATGGGGAGGAAAAATGCATTAATCTATAGTAGTATGGTTTGCTAGTGTATTTTTTATCTATCGAAATTATGAATTAATACCTGTAGTGAGCAAACGCCTTGTTGGCTTCGGCCATTCTGTGCGTTTCGTCTCTCTTCCTGACCGCGCCGCCGGTGTTGTTCATGGCATCGATTATCTCAGCTGCGAGCTTCTCAGCCATTGTGCGTTCGCCGCGCAAACGCGAGTATGTGCGCAGCCAACGCAGGCCAAGTGTCAGGCGGCGTTCCGGCCGAACCTCCACGGGAACCTGGTATGTGGAGCCGCCCACACGTCTTGCCTTTACCTCAAAAACAGGCATTATATTCTCCAGCGCCGCGTTGAACGCTTCTATCGGGTCCTTGCCTGTCTTCTGCTGGACTATCTCAAAGGCTTTATAGACGATTTTCTGTGCAACTCCTTTTTTGCCATCAATCATTATATTGTTGATGAGCTTTGTAACCAGCTTGGAGTTGTATACCGGGTCCGGCAGAACATCTCTTTTAGGCACTCTACCTCTTCTCGGCACTTTCTTCCCTCCTTCATTATGAAAATGCTATCACAGGTACTCGAAACCTAAGTTTCGTTGCGCACGGAGAGGTTAACAGGATATATAAAATTATATTATAAATCTTCGTTAACCGCAACGTGACAAAACTAATAAAATTTTGCAAATTATTTTTTCTTTTCGACCTTAGCGCCGTATTTGGAACGGCCCTGCTTGCGCCCCTCAACGCCCGCCGCGTCAAGCGCGCCGCGTATGATGTGGTAACGCACGCCGGGCAGGTCGCGGACACGGCCGCCGCGGATGAGCACTACCGAGTGCTCCTGCAGGTTGTGACCTTCGCCTGGGATATAAGCTATCGCTTCAAGCTCGTTGGTCAACCTAACCTTTGCGACTTTACGCAACGCAGAGTTCGGCTTCTTCGGCGTTCTTGTGCCGACAAACGTGCATACGCCACGCTTTTGCGGGGAGCTCTGATTGAAAGGCCTGTTTATAAGCTTGTTGAAGCCTTTCTGCATCAGAGGAGACTTGGACTTGTAAGCCTTGGTCTGCCGGCCGTGCCTTACAAGCTGGTTAAAGGTTGGCATGTCATTCCTCCTTCTTCGAAAATTTATAATATAAAGTTATATTTCCCATGGAGGCCGGTTAAATTCAGGCAACTTTTCTGGTTTTGACTAACTATAAGCGTCTATATTATTTTTGCCATGAAAAACAACACGTATCTCGCATGAAAATACAACATAGTATACCACTGCAATAATGATTTTGTCAAGTCCTATGAAAAACCGATGAAAATTTTCAGCAAACCGCACAACCCCCGACGCATCGGCATTGGGCGTTTGCGGTGTTATGTCACCTTATAACCTCATTTGCAGCGGTTACTTACAATTTATGCCTTATATCCTTAAAAGGAGCTTCCGAGCAGTTACCCTCTGCCGGAAGCTCCCGAGTGCTACATTTTTAATTAATCGAAGTCGCTTCCGTCGTCGTCGTAACCGATATCACCGTCGTCGCCGTCGTCGTACATATCGTCGTCAAACTCGATATCGATATCGTCGTTGTCAAAATCCGGCATAAAGCGCCTGTCGGCATCGAACTCAGCGTCGTATACCGGCAAGTTCAACTTGCGCATCTCAGCTGCAGCCCGTTTGAACGGGTTGTTGTCCGGGTCATACTGCTCACCACGCTCGATCTCTATATTGCGGTAGCGCTCCATGCCCGTACCGGCGGGAATGAGCTTGCCGATGATGACGTTCTCTTTGAGGCCGCGCAGGTGGTCGACTTTACCTTTGATTGCCGCCTCGGTGAGCACCTTTGTGGTCTCCTGGAACGACGCGGCTGAGAGGAACGACTCCGTGAGCAGTGACGCTTTGGTGATACCGAGCAGCGCGGGCGACGCCACGGCGAGCCGCAGAGTACGCTCGCCCGCGTCGATACGCTTTTGGATTTCCTCGTTTTCTTCCTCGAACTCGTTGACGTCGACAAGCGAACCGAGGAGGAGGTAAGTGTCGCCGGGGTCTTCGATTTTTACCTTGCGAGCCATCTGGCGCACTATAATCTCTATGTGCTTGTCGTTAATCGCTATAGACTGGCTGCGGTATACGCGCTGGATTTCGCGGATTATATACTCATAGGTCGCCTCAAGGCCGCATATGCGCGTGATGTCGACAGGGTTGAGATGGCCTTCGGTAAGCGGCTGCCCTTTGGTGACGTTGTCGCCCTCGTTAACTAGCATGCGTATGCCGTAGGGCACCTGATAAGTCGCCGTCTCGCCCGTTTCGGTGTTTGTGACCGTAACCGCACGCATCCGCTTGACGTCTGAGATCGACACTACGCCATCAAGCTCGGAGATAATCGCCGGGTTCTTGGGCCGGCGCGCTTCGAACAGCTCTTCGACGCGCGGCAGACCTTGCGTGATGTCGGAGCCAGCGACGCCGCCGGTATGGAAGGTACGCATCGTGAGCTGCGTACCCGGCTCGCCTATCGACTGCGCGGCGATTATGCCGACCGCCTCTCCGACGTTAACCGGCAGGCCTGTCGCCATGTCGGCGCCGTAGCAGCGGGCGCAGACTCCATGCTTTGTCTTGCACTCGAACACCGATCGGATATAGACTTTTTCGATCCCAGCCTTGAGAATCTTTGCGACATGCTCCTCGTTGAGCATCACGCCTGCCTCGGCAATCACCTCGCCGGTGTTCGGGTCGACGACCGGCTCCATTGTATACCTGCCGAGGATCCGGTCGCGCAGCGGCTCGATAACTTCGGAGCCGTCGACGATCGCCGAGACCCAGATGCCCTTGTCGGTACCGCAGTCTGTCTCGCGGATGATGACGTCCTGGGCGACGTCGACAAGGCGGCGGGTAAGGTAACCAGAGTCGGCGGTCTTCAGCGCCGTGTCGGACAGCGATTTGCGCGCGCCGCGCGCTGCGATGAAGTACTCAAGTATATTAAGACCTTCTCGGAAGTTGGACTTAATCGGTATCTCCATCGTCTTACCGGTTGCCGAGTACATAAGGCCGCGCATACCGCCGAGCTGGCGAAGCTGCTTTATGCTGCCTCGCGCGCCCGAGTCGCTCATCATCCTGATTGGATTGAACTTGTTGAGGTTGTTCTGCAGCGCGGTGGTAACGTCTTTTGTCGTCTGGTCCCAAATGGCTAGCACGCTCTTGTAGCGCTCATCTTCGGTAAGCATACCGCGCCTGAAGAGGCGGTTGATATCCTCAACCTTCTTTTCGGCGGTCTTGATAAGCTCTTTCTTTTCAGGCGGGACCGTTATATCGGTCATGGCTATGGAAATCGCGCTCTTTGTCGAGTACTTAAAGCCCATAGCCTTGATCTCGTCGAGCATTATTGCGGTAGCCGATGTGCCGTGCCGCTTAATGCAGCGGTCGACAATCTGACCAAGGTCAGCCGCGGTTACCTCGAAGTTGATCTCAAGGTCAAGCTGCTTTGCGGGATCGCTGCGGTCCACATAACCAAGGTCCTGCGGTATTGGTTTGTTAAAGATCAATCGGCCAAGCGTCGCGTCTATTATGCCCGACACCTGCTGGCCGTCTATTTCGCGGGTAACGCGCACTTTAATCGGCGCGTGCAAGCCCAGATAGCCGTTCTCGTATGCCATCAGAGCCTCGTTGAAGTCGCGGAAGTAGTGGCCTTCGCCGGGCTCGCCTTCTTTGACAACCGTCAGGTAATATGAGCCGAGCACCATGTCCTGCGAAGGCACCGCGACGGCGCGGCCGTCGACCGGCTTGAGGAGGTTGTTCGCCGAAAGCATGAGGAACCTTGCCTCGGCTTGCGCTTCAGCCGATAGCGGGACATGCACCGGCATCTGGTCGCCGTCGAAGTCGGCGTTGAACGCGGCGCAGACCAGCGGGTGAAGTTTTATAGCGCGCCCTTCGACTAGCACAGGCTCGAACGCCTGAATCGAAAGCCTGTGGAGCGTCGGCGCGCGGTTGAGCAGCACCGGGTGCTCTTTAATAACGGCCTCAAGCGCATCCCAAACAGCGGGGTCGACGCGCTCGACTTTCTTTTTCGCGTCCTTGATGTTCGACGCTTTCTGCGTTTCGACCAGCCGTTTCATTACAAATGGCTTGAAAAGCTCAAGCGCCATCTCTTTCGGCAGGCCGCACTGGTATATCTTCAGCTCGGGGCCGACGACTATAACCGAACGGCCCGAGTAGTCGACTCGTTTGCCAAGCAAATTCTGGCGGAACCGTCCCTGCTTGCCGCGCAGCATTTCGGAGAGGGATTTAAGCGGCCTGTTCGAGGGGCCGGTGACCGGCTTGCCGCGGCGCCCGTTGTCTATAAGCGCGTCGACCGCTTCCTGCAGCATGCGCTTCTCGTTGCGGATTATTATATCAGGCGCCGAAAGCTCCATGAGCTTGCGCAGGCGGTTGTTGCGGTTTATTACGCGGCGGTACAAATCGTTGAGGTCGGACGAGGCGAACCGCCCGCCGTCGAGCTGTACCATCGGGCGCAAATCCGGCGGTATTACCGGTATGACGTCGAGTATCATCCACTCGGGGCGGTTGCCCGATTTGCGGAACGACTCGACGACGTCGAGCCGCTTTATAATGCGCAGCTTCTTTTGACCGGTAGCACTCTGCAGCTCCTTTTTAAGCTGCGCGGAAAGTTCGTCAATGTCGATCTCGGCTAAAAGCTCCTTTATAGCCTCGGCGCCCATGCCGACCCGGAACTCGTCCTCATAGCGCTCGTACATCTCACGGTACTCGCGCTCGGTCAAAAGCTGCTTTTTCTGCAGCGGCGTGCTGCCCGGGTCGATTACTATATACTGCGCGAAATAAAGCACCTTTTCGAGCAGCCTTGGCGATATATCAAGCAGAAGCCCCATGCGTGACGGGATAGCGCGGAAATACCATATATGAGAAACTGGCGCTGCGAGCTCTATATGGCCCATGCGTTCGCGGCGGACTTTTTTGGTCGTTACCTCAACGCCGCACTTTTCGCAAACTTTGCCTTTAAAGCGTGTGCGCTTATATCTACCGCAAAGGCATTCCCAGTCTTTTGTCGGGCCAAATATGCGCTCGCAGAACAAGCCGTCGCGTTCGGCTTTCAAAGTGCGGTAATTTATGGTCTCCGGCTTTTTAACCTCGCCGTGCGACCAGCTTCTGATCATTTCGGGAGACGCCAGTCCGATTCTTATCGAATAAAACGTGTTGTGTTCCATCACAAGCATCACGCAAAGGCGCGAGGGGACGCGTGGGCATGAACGCTTTTGCCCTCCGCGCCTTTGTCTTTCCCTTTCTCTAAAATTTTCAAGCCAGCTTCTCCTCAGTCATCGAAGCTCTCGTCGTCGTCGAGTTCGATATCGTCAAGATCGGCGTCTTCATCGAATATCTCATCCTCGGCTTCTTCCTCATACATGCCCTCGGATGTTGCAGTGTCGTCGACTGCCTCGCCGATATCCTCTTCGGCGACATACGTCGGCGCTTCCATCGGCTCGTCGGAAAGCGTCGACAGCTCGATCTCGTTGCCGTTTTTGTCGAGCACGCGCACGTCAAGGCATAGCGACTGAAGCTCTTTGACAAGCACTTTGAACGATTCGGGCACGCCGGGCGTCGGAATGTTTTCGCCTTTGACGATAGCCTCATAGGTCTTAACGCGCCCTGTAGTGTCGTCGCTCTTGACGGTGAGTATCTCCTGCAGCGTATACGCCGCGCCATACGCTTCGAGCGCCCAAACTTCCATTTCGCCGAAGCGCTGGCCGCCGAACTGCGCTTTGCCGCCCAGCGGCTGCTGGGTGACGAGCGAGTACGGGCCGGTGCTGCGCGCGTGAATTTTGTCGTCAACGAGGTGATGCAGCTTGAGGTAGTACATGATGCCGACAGTGACGGGATTGTCGAACGGCTCGCCGGTGCGGCCGTCGTAAAGCGTTACTTTACCGCTCTCGTCCATGCCCGCCAGCTTTAGGCACTCTATTATATCGTCCTCGGTCGCGCCGTCAAACACCGGCGTTGCCACCAGCCAACCGAGTTTTTTTGCCGCGATGCCAAGGTGCACTTCAAGCACCTGCCCAATGTTCATTCGCGACGGGACGCCGAGCGGGTTTAAGACTATATCTAGCGGCGTGCCGTCCGCAAGGAAAGGCATGTCTTCGGGCGGCAGTATGCGCGACACGACGCCTTTGTTACCATGGCGGCCCGCCATCTTGTCGCCAACCGAGATCTTGCGCTTCTGAGCGATATAGACGCGCACAGATTTGTTGACGCCGGGCGGCAGTTCGTCGCCATTCTCGCGCGAGAAGACTTTAACGTCTACCACAATGCCGGACTCGCCGTGAGGCAGCCGCAAAGACGTGTCGCGCACGTCGCGCGCTTTCTCGCCGAATATCGCGCGGAGCAGCCGCTCCTCGGCGGTAAGCTCGGTCTCGCCTTTGGGCGTGGTCTTGCCGACCAGAATGTCGCCGGCGCGAACCTCCGTGCCTTTGCGCACAATACCGTCTGGCGAAAGGTCCTTTAGCGCGTCCTCGCTTACGTTCGGTATCTCGCGCGTTATCTCTTCAGGCCCGAGCTTTGTGTCGCGCGCTTCGTGAATATACTCTTCTATGTGTATCGACGTGTATGTGTCGTAGCGTACGAGGTTTTCGTTTATAAGGACCGCGTCCTCGTAATTATATCCTTCCCACGACATAAATCCGACGAGCACGTTCTTGCCGAGCGCTATCTCGCCGTTGCAGGTCGCGGGGCCGTCGGCGATGACGTCGCCTTTTTCGATCCTGTCGCCGACGTTGACTATCGGGCGCTGGTTAATGCAGGTGCCCTGGTTCGAGCGCTTGAACTTTATAAGCTTATATGTGGTCTTTTTCCCGCTGTCCTCGCGTATAACTATCTCGTCGGAAGCCACGCGCTCGACAACGCCGCTCTCTTTAGCCATCACCATTACGCCCGAGTCGATAGCGGCTTTATATTCCATGCCGGTGCCGACAATCGGCGCATCGGTGACGAGCAGCGGTACCGCCTGCTTCTGCATGTTCGAGCCCATGAGGGCGCGGGAGTTGTCGTCGTTTTCAAGGAACGGGATCATCGAGGTGGCGACGGACACCACCATCTTCGGCGACACGTCCATAAAGTCGGCTTCGGACGCGTCGACCTCTATAATTTCGGCGCGGTGGCGTGCCGTAACGCGCTTATTTTTAAACCTGCCATTCTCATCAAGAGGCTCGTTCGCCTGCGCGATCACGAAATTGTCCTCTTCGTCGGCGGTCATGTAGACAATCTCGTTTGTCACCACGCCGGTTGCTTTGTCTATCTTGCGGTACGGGGCTTCAATAAAACCATACTCGTTGATTCTCGCATAGGTCGCAAGGTACGAGATAAGGCCGATGTTCGGGCCTTCCGGGGTCTCGATAGGGCACATGCGGCCGTAGTGCGTGTAGTGTACGTCGCGCACTTCAAACGACGCGCGGTCGCGCGAAAGGCCGCCGGGGCCGAGCGCCGAGATACGGCGCTTGTGTGTCAGCTCCGCAAGCGGGTTTGACTGGTCCATAAACTGCGAAAGCGGAGAGCTACCGAAAAACTCGCGTATCGCAGTGAGGATCGGCCTGATATTTATAAGCTGCTCGGGCGTTACCGACTCATTTTCCTGGATTGTCATGCGCTCTTTAACAATCTTGTCCATCCTTGAAAACCCGATGCGCAGCTGGTTCTGAAGCAGCTCGCCGACCGAGCGCAGGCGGCGGTTGCCAAGGTGGTCGATATCGTCCTCGTACCCTACGCCGTGCGAAAGGCAGACAAGGTAGTTAATCGAGGCGAAAATGTCGTCTTTCGTTATATATCTCGGCACAAGCTCGTGGATGCGCTGTTTGCATTCCGCAAGCAAAGCCTCGCGGTCGGACCCGTGCTTTTCGAATATCTCAAGCAGCACCGAGAGCTTAACTTTCTCGCGGATGCCAATCTCGGTAAGGTCGTACCCAAGCACGTCGGCAGGGTAAACCATGCCGTTTGAGAACACTTTAAGCTCGCGCCCGTCGCCGATGTCAAGGTAGACCTCATTGACGCCCGCGTGCTCTATAGCCATCGCTTTCTGCCGGTTAATGAGCTCGCCGGCGTCAAACAAAAGCTCGCCTGTTATGGGCGAGACGACCGGGCGGGCGAGTTTCCCGCCTTCTATGCGGCTGCCGAGTGAAAGTTTTTTGTCGAACTTATAACGGCCGACCGCCGCAAGGTCGTAACGCTTTGTGTCAAAAAACAGGTTATTTATAAGAATTTGTGCCGACTCAACAAGCGGGGGTTCTCCGGGCCTCAGCCTCTTGTAAATCTCCTTGAGCGCCTCGTCGCCGGGCGTCGTGCCGTTTTTGTCGGCTTCTATCTGGCAGTCGTCGCGCTCAAGTGTCGCGGTGATTTTCACATCGTCGCCAAACAGCGCTATAATATCCGCATCGTATTCCACGCCGAGCGCCCTGATAAGCACTGTTATTGGGATTTTGCGGTTTTTGTCGATTCTGACATAGAAAACGTCGGACGAGTCGGTTTCATACTCAAGCCATGCCCCACGGTAAGGAATGACGGTGGCGGTATAAAGACGCTTGCCCGATTTATCGAGTTCCGACGCATAATATATGCCAGGGGAACGCACAATCTGCGACACGATTACGCGTTCCGCGCCGTTGATAATAAACGTTCCGTTTTCGGTCATGAGCGGGAAATCGCCCATGAAAATGTCGCGCTCTAATAGCTCACCCGTGATTTTGTTGTGCAGGCGCACGGTAACACGCAGTGGCGCCGCGTAGTTGACGTCGCGCTCTTTGCATTCCTCCACCGAGTATTTCGGCGTGGGGTCAAGGTGATAACCTACAAACTCGATGGAAAGGTTGCCCGAGTAGTCCGTAATCGGCGAGACGTCGCGAAGCACCTCCATGAGGCCCTCGTCAAGAAACCACTTGTAAGACTTCTTCTGTACCTCAATGAGGTTCGGCATCTCGAGCGCGTCGTCGATCTTTGAAAAGCTCATTCGAGTAACTCGACCGAGCTTCACGGGTTTGACCATGCGAAAAATCACTCCGTTCGATTTTAAAGTTTTGTGCTGTCCCCGGATACCAGATGTCGTGGGATAATGCCGCGATGTGTCGCTTGCGTCAAAACCCGCGTGCTACATCTCGCGTAAAACTCCCCGCACGATGACAAGATGTATGGACAGTCGCCTGTACTAAAACTAAAATTCGGGCGCAACATGACAAAGCTACCCTCTCGCACTCCGGCTCGGCAAAGCCGCCGCTCAACTGTGCGATCCGGTAACTTTGTTACATCTTACTCCCGAAAAGAGCCTTTACCGATATTTTTATTCATAAGGCAGGATTTGCAAAAACCAGCTTACCACGCTGATTTCCGGGCCGGCTCCAAAAAGGTGTTTTCCGCGGGCCTGCCCCGGATTTTAATCGTGCAGGCTATAATTATAACATAAATCGCAAAGTTTGTCAACCGGAACAATAAATTTTACAATAATTTAACAACTAAAAAGATGTAAAAAGATATTGCTTTTGACCCTAAATTGTGGTATGATAAACATTGTGACTAAATTTTTATCGAGCGACAGGAGGTGCAGGCATTGCCGAAATCGAGATCGGCGAAAAAGCGCGTTTTGCTGACGGCAAAGAGGACGCTTCGCAACAGGATGACGAAGTCCGCCATGAAAACGGCTATAAAGAAGTTCCTCGCCGCGGTGCAGGCCAACAACTATGATGCCGCAATAGCCGCGTATAAAGTTGCGATTGCGAAAATCGACCGCGCCGCCACTAAGGGCATAATCGCTAAAAACAACGCGGCACGCAAAAAGAGCCGTTTCACCCGCGCGCTTAACGCGATGCGAGCCGCCCAGTAAGGGCGCACGCTTGCACGGCAGTGTCCGAAATTTTGTGTCGGAAATAAAAAACGCACCCGATGCAGGGTGCTGTTTTTTATTTTGCCAGTATTTTACCTAATACGCAGCTTTAGCGGCTCTTTAGTCGCCTTCAATTCCGCGCATGTAGCTGATATATTTGTAGAATGCCACGCCAGGCTCGTCGAGTTCCCTTGCCCAGCGCTTTACCCACTCGTATGAATAGAAACCCTCATAGCCTATAGCCGATAGCGCTTTATACGCATCTTCAATAGGTATGTCGCCGTAGCCTGTGAGCACATACATTATTTTACCGTCCGGCTTTTGCACCGAGTCTTTGACATGCACATGCTTTATGTATCTGCCAAGCCGCTCGACGGTCGCCGCGGGGCGCTCGCCGAAAAACCGCACTGTATGGTGGACGTCCCACAGCACGCCGGCATTAGGCATGCAGACGCGCTTTATAAAATCAAGCATGTGATTTGAACCTGCAAGCCAACCGTTAGTTTCGACAAGAAGTGTTACCCCGAAATTTTCGGCATACTCGCAAAGCGATTTAAACCTTGCTATAACGTCATCTTTGTCGACCTTGCCGCCCGGCTCGGGAGTCCCCTCCCCGAGCACGCGGACGTATGGTACGCCGAGCCTTGCGGCAAGGTTTACATAGTCTTTGACCTCGGCTTCGGCTGCAGCTATATCGGGGTTATTAGCAAGATATGCCCCGGAGGTGAGAATAGGTATAGTGAGCTTTGCGGCGCGGAGCTTTTCGAGAAGCTCGCCCGCATGCTCGGGCAAAAGCTCGCGGACGCGCGGCGCGTAGATTTCCTCGCCCACACCGCGGATCTCGATGCCGTTATACCCAAGGTCGGCCGCGACGGCTACCACCTCGCTAAGGTCCCAGTCGGGGCAGCCGAGCGTCGAAAAGGAAAGTTTCATTTTCAAAGCAGATTCCTCCCGCTCACGCAGTTTCGATTGCAGCCGCTTCGCCAAGGCCGAGCTCTTCAATCGCAGCTTCGCGGAGCTTATATTTTTGCACCTTGCCTGAGGCGTTCATCGGGAAGCTGTCGACTATTTTGACATACGAAGGCGTTTTGTGCTTCGCCATGTGCGAGCGGACGTACTCTTTTATCTCCTCTGGGTCAATTATAGCACCCTCCTTGGGTATTATGCAAGCCATAATTTCCTCGCCGTAAATTTTTGACGGTACGCCTATAACCTGCACATCTTTTACTTTTGGGTGGGTGTGTATAAAGTCCTCAATTTCTTTCGGATAGATATTTTCGCCCCCGCGGATTATCATATCCTTTATGCGGCCGGTGATTTTATAGTACCCGTCCTCGTCGCGGCAGCCGAGGTCGCCGGTATGCAGCCAACCGTCTTTGTCAATCGCCTGCGCAGTCGCCTCGGGCATTTTGTAGTACCCTCTCATCACATTGTACCCGCGCGCGCAGATTTCCCCAATCTTGCCGGGCTCGGTAATCTCCTCGCCGGTTGAGGTGTCGACTATTTTTACCTCGACGCCGGGCAGCGGCCTGCCGACGGTATTCACGCGCTTTTCTATCGGGTCGTCGGTAACGGTCATCGTGCAGCCAGGCGAAGCTTCGGTCTGACCGTAAGTTATCGTCACTTCGCGCATGCCCATCACGTCTATTACCTCTCTCATCGTCTTTATCGGGCATGGCGAGCCTGCCATAATACCGGTGTGCAGGTAGAACTTGAAATTTTTAAACTCCGGATGCTCGAGCAGCGCGATAAACATCGTTGGAACGCCGTGGTAGACCGTGCAACGCTCGCTCTCTAGCGTCTTTAACACTTTCAGCGGGCTGAAATACGGCACAAGCACCATTGTTGAGCCGTGCGTCACGCAGGCAAGCGTCGCCAAAACCAGCCCAAAACAGTGGAAAAGCGGCACCGAAATGCAAAGCCTATCTTTTTCGGTGAGCTTTAGGCAATCGCCGATTGAATTGCCGTTATTTAATATATTGTAGTGCGTGAGCATTACGCCTTTTGGAAAGCCGGTCGTTCCCGAGGTATACTGAATATTTACGACATCGTGGCAGTTTAAATTTGCAACAGTCGCCTGATACTCCGCCTCGTCGACCGTATCGGCGAGCGCAAGAATCTCGTTCCAGTTATACATGCCCGGGTAGGTATCTTTCGTTAACGTCACGACGGTCCTCAGCATTGGCAGCGCGCGGCAATCGAGCGAGCTTTTGTCCTGCGTTTTAATCTCAGGGCAAAGCTGATAGATTATGTCTATGTAAGATACGTCTTTGTAGCCGTCGCAGCAGACGATCATCTTTGAATCCGACTGGCGGAAAAGGTACTCTGCCTCGTGGATTTTGTAGGCGGTGTTGACGGTAACGGTCACCGCGCCGATTTTCGCGGCGCCGAAAAGCGTGAGCAGCCACTGGGGGCAGTTTGTCGACCAAATCGCGATATGGTCGCCAGGCCGAATCCCAAGCGCATATAAAGCGCGCGCCGCTCGCTCGCAGTCGGCGGCAAACTCGGCGTATGTGCGCCGGTATATGATCTCTTCCCCTCCGACAGTATCCTCAAAAACGACAGCTTCCACATCCGGAAACCTATTTGCAATATAATCTAGCTGCTGCCCAAGTGTCCTTTCGATAAACTCCATCGTTTTCCGTCCTTTCGTTATGATATTGGCAAAACAAAAAGCCCCGCCCGACCGCATACATATACGGTCGGACGGAGCAGTATAGTCTCCGCGGTACCACCGACATTGCCCGCACGAAGCAGGCCACCTCTTCGGATACTTAGGCACTATGCCCGCATATCCTATCTCTGTAACGGGAGAACCCGTGCCGATTACTCGGGCAGGCATATCTGCCTCCCATTCACCGTGCCGGCTCGGAAGTGAGTTTCCGCCCTACGCGGTAAGGCGCTCTCAGCGTAACGCACTCGGCGTTAGCGCCTCTCTCTGTGACCGCGCCCGAAGCGTACTTAGCTTCGTCGTCGCCTTTGTCAAAATATTTTTTTGGGATTATACCACGGCAATTCACTTTTGTCAAGTACTACGTTAAAATTCAAATGCAAAATTACCGCATCGCATGCAGCCGATATGTTCCGGCGAAAGCGGTTATAATGCCATTGGCTGGCATGGGGAATTGCCCATCGCCCTCTTTTTTATTCGCCGCAGCAACTACTTATGGGTCAAACCTTGTTTCGATAACCTTTTCGCACTCAGGCGGCGAGTAGCGCCAATAGCTTATATGCATTCCCGGCGCGATGCCTTCGACATATTGCGGCTTTTTCGGCGGGCCTGGCGGGGCGTTATAGACGTCGACGATAACAAGCTTTATTTTCATTCTTGCGGGGTTAATGCTCTTTATGTATACTGCGGCGCTTTGTCCCGGTTCGACGTCGGGCGTGTACTCAGCAAGCCCCGCGAGATTCGGGGTAATCTCTATAAACACGCCGTAGCTTTCCACGCCACGTATGATGCCCGCCACGGTGTGACCGGGCTGGAACTTTGCCGCGTTCTCGAGCCAAGTGCCGAGTAGCTCCCTTTGCGAGATGCTTATCCGCCCGGTCTCCCTGTCAATCGAGCGCACGCAGGCGAGGATGTTCATCCCGCACCACAGCCTATCGCGCGGGTGCGATATGCGCGAAACCGAAATGGCGTCTATGGTCATCAGCGCAATATATCCGCAGCCAATGTCGCAAAATGCGCCGAAATGCTCAAGATGTGTAACTTTTGCTTCTATAACGTCGCCCGGCTCAAGCCCGTAAAGGTATGCCTCGTAGCATTCCCGCTGGGCCTCGCGCCTTGAGAGCAGCGCGTTGCCGTCCGGAGTGAAGCCAAGCACTTTAAAACAGACGGGCTTGCCCACCCGTGTTAAAATCGCGATGTCCCTCGGCGGGCCGGCGTTGGGATTCGGATCGTAGAGCACTTCCTCGCGCGGTATAAAGCCTTTTATACCGTCGCACAGCTCGACTTCAAGACTCAAGTCGGATACGCAGCGGACAGCCTGCGCCTCGAGAATGGTGCCTTCAATGCAGGCGCGCTCAAGTGCGGAGCGGGACGATAGCGCAAGCCTGTTTTGCGGCGTGCAGAGCAGTCCGCCTTCGGGCGGGTATTTTTTTGCGCGTTCATAAAGCTCTGTCCTCATTTTCTACTCCATCCTTTAACATTGTTATCGGCATAATCCTGTAACATGTTTATTAAGCCGCCGCGTGAAATATGTACATATTATTAAAATCCCACCCGGCAATAAAATAGCCGCCACGGCATACTGCCACTGGCGGCAAAATTTTTTAAGTTATTCCCGCTGCTATATCTCAGCGAGCCGGCAAATAAGCTTACCCCCATAGGTTTCAGCGACAGCATAGCTCGGCTTGCCGGCGCGCGGCTGCCCAAGGCTCCCTGGGCAAACTACATAAAGCGGCTTTTCATTCACTACTTCGCGTGGCGGCAAATACTCGCAGCGCGGCACATGCGTGTGCCCGTAAAACACCGCGTCTACCCCAAGCTCCCGCGCACGTGCAAGCAGCGAAACATCGCCGTATTTTACGCCGTACTTATGCCCATGCGTGAAAAAAAGCATAAATCCGTCAAGCTCTACCACGGCTTCGGCAGGCGGCATTTTTTCGCCAAGCATAAAAACGTCGCAGTTGCCCGTGACCGATACTATGCGTTTGTTCTTATATAGCGCTGCAGACGCCTCAAACTCGCGGGCGCCATCGCCGAGGTGCACGAACATGTCTGCGTCCTCATGCAGCTTCATCATTTTCCTAAGACGTGCCATATTTCCGTGCGTATCTGAAAAAATAACTGCTTTCATAGCGAAATTTTTCCCTATTTTGCATAGAAACTCGCCATATGCTGACACATATGAGATTTTAACATATACTGTTACAAAACACAAGCGAGAGCGAGGTAACAATATGAACATAGACCCGGAGCTGCTTGCCAAACTTAGGCGGCTTGACGAGCGGCAGCTCACCGAAGCGATTTTAATGCTGGCGGAAGCTGCCGGTGCCGACGAAAAGCAGAAAAAACGCTTGCTTGAGAATGTCGGTTACATAAAGCGCCGAATCCAGAACGCGTCCGACAGGGAGATTATGCGCACAGCTGAAAAGCTCACCGCCAGCGGCGAAATCGACCAGGCAAAAATCGACGAGCTGCTTAAAAAGTTTAGGGGGCTTTAAGATATGAGCGACGAAAACCGTTCCGATTTATCGACATTAATTAATAAAGTCATATCAAACCCCGAAGCTATGCAGACAATTATGAAGCTTGCGAACGATCTTAAAGAAAATCGCAGCGATGCGGCGGCGGATGAAGAAGATGACGAAAAAGAAACCCCTCAGCCTGCGGCGGGCCAGCCTGCAGAGGGCGGCCAGGCTGATCAGGCGGTGAGCGCGAGCGCAAACCCTCATTTTCACCGCGGGAATAGAAAACGCGACGATGAGGAAGAAAACCGCATTCGCCTGCTCATTGCTCTAAAGCCGTATTTAAACGAGGATCGTCGTGAAAAGGCTGACATTATGATCCGACTACTGAAACTCTTGCGGTTTACCGACCTCAACGAGCTTTCAAAACTTCTCGGCGATCTTTCAAAGTGAACGGGGGTGGCGAGCTTGTATCCACGCTATGGTTCACGGCGTTCGCTGATACCGCCGCCTGACTACAGCGGCGTGTTATTCAACAATGCATCAACCCCAGCCGACAACAGCAATCCTAACAGGCCCGACAAAAATGAGCAGCAAAATAGCGAGCCGGCGGCAGTAGCTGAAAGGCAGGCAAACCTGCCGGCCGAAAGCGCAGCACAACCTGAAAATCAAGCGCAGCGGCGCGGCGCCGAGTCTGACGAAAACGTCACGCTTCCTTTGCCCGCGCCGGATATACGCGGGCTTGACGAATGCCTTCCCCGTTATCCGCTGCCGCGCAGGCCTTTTAGCCATTACTACAACCGTCAGCGCAAAAGATACACGCTTACGGAAACCGCTCCAGAAACCGAGGCTCAACCGCCCGCTAAGCCCAGCCCGATTACGGATCTGCTTTCGCATGCGGGGTTTGACGACATGCTGCTTGCCGCGCTTATACTTATGATGCTTGAAAGCGGCAACGCGGACCCTATAACGGTCCTGCTGCTCGGTCTTTTGCTTATTTAATCCCGGCGATTATGTCAGCCGCATTGCTCTCATCGCTAAAACAAAACAAGCCGCAGCACGCATAACGCGGTGTGCGGCTTGTTTTGTCGTTGCGGCAAAAATAAAACCGCACGATACTTTTATCGCGCGGTTTGTTTTTAGTTTTCGCTCGGCTGGTCTATCAGCCTTGACAGCCTTATCTCGACCCGCCTGTTCATAGCTTTTTCTTCTTCGGTCTCGCCTTTCGTATATGGCTCTGTGCTCGAAAATGCGGAGAGCACCATTTTGTATTTCGGCAGCTCGCACTCGGTTACGAAATATTTCATAACCGTCAGCGCGCGCTTTGAAGAAAGCTCCCACGAGTTAAAATTCGTAGGTATCTCGTCAATTGCAACCCAAGCAGTATGCCCGCATATTTCAATTTTGTAGATTTCGTTATACGCTTCCTTTATTATATCGGCGACCAGCGACAATATATCATAGCTGTCATCTTTAAGCACAGCTAAGTCCGGATAAAACAGCACGCCTTCCCTCAGCCTGAAATAAACGTAGTTGTTGACCCGCTCGACGTCAATTTGGTCGCCATAGCCTTTCTTCCTTATTATTTCCGCTATACGGTTGACAAACTCATCGAGGTCATACATTATCCCCTGTCCGGTGTTGTCCTCAAGGCCAAGTTCATCCTCTTGTTCCGGCTGGGTTTCAGGCGGCTGTATCTCTACATCCGGCATCTCATAAGTGAGCGGATCGGGCACGTGATCCACAACTTCAGTTCCCCTTCTGCCGCCGAGCAACTCGCTCATGAGATATGATAGGCTTTTAAACTTCTGCAGGTCAATCGTGCTCATCATATAGAGCATTATAAACATCACCAGCAGGTTGTTCATCAGGTCGGCGTATGTGGTAAGCCATGTGCCCTTGGTAACTCTGTTATAGTCCGGCGTTTTTCTTTTCAACTTTATCCCCGTCCCTCAAGCGGAACCAAGTAGCCCTTGCTGTCAGCTGCCCAATGTAGTGCTACCGGTGCCGCTGCCGCTTCTAGTCGTTCCGGCGGTGTTGCGGTCAGCGCCCACCATGCGGAGCACTTCCGCCCTTCTGCGCTTTGTACCGGTGGCATACGCCTCAAGCTGCTCGTGCAGCATCTTGGGGTTTATGCCATTCCTTATTGCGCACACGGCCGATATAATCATTTCCTTTTCGAGCCTGTAGGTCGCGAGCCTATTTTTAAGCTTTTGGGCAATAGGCGAGAAAAACCCGTTTGCCAAAAGGCTGCCATAAAGGGTCGTTATAAACGCGACGCCTATCGCTTTTGTCAGCGTATTGGGGTCGTCCATCCCCATCGAAAGCATCTGGATAAGGCCGACAATCGTGCCTATCATACCAAACGCGGGCGCATATTGGGCTGCGACTTCGAACATTGCAATATCGGACAGCCGTCTCTGCTCGTATATATAAATGTCATTTGAGAGGATTTCCTCGATCTTTTCCGGATCGGTACCGTCGACAGCTAAAAGGATGCCTTTTTTCACATACGGGTCGACGCCGCCCTTTTGCCCTTCCGCATCGATTATGGATTTCTCAAGGCTCAAAAGGCCGTTTTGCTTTGCGGTACGCGAAAGCGAAATAAGGAAATCTATAGTTTGGTTTATCCTTGATTTAGGCCTCCTAAAAGCTTCGAACACCAGTTTCGGGAAATTTTTAAGGTTTTCAAACCCAAATGAGAGCATTACCGCGCCTAAGGTCCCGCCGCAAGTTATGACCATGGCGCTCAGCATCATCAACCCCGCTACGTTGCCGCCCTCCATCGCATACCCATAGAGGACGAAACCGAAACTGGCGATTATTCCTATAATGCTCGCTATATCCATGTTGTAACCTCGATTCTATTCTGCTATCATTAGCCGTTTATTTTGTGCTTTTATAATCGACAAGCGCCCCTTTTACAGGCCCCGCTTGCTTTCCGTACCCGGCGTTTATGAGCCTTCTGTTTTTCGCAGCCGTAATATGCCTTTCGGATTCCTCTTTTTTCTTTGCTGCAACGAAAGCGAGCTTTTCGTTTAGGGTCTTGCAGTTTTTAAGAAGCCTAAAGTAGAGCTCGGTTTTTTCCGCCGCTTTCCTTTTTGCCTCGTCAAGCCGCCCTCCCGCCTTGCCGCTTAGTACGGCTTGCGACATTTCGCGAATGCCGGCAAGCTCGCGTTCGGACACCGGCAGCTCTATTTTAAAAAGCTCCTCAAAAAGGCTGTTTTGGCTCTCCAGCACATCGCATGCCGGCTCGTACTCTCCTTTTTCAATAAGCTCAAGCGCGCTTGCGTATAGGCTGCTTATGCGGCTAAGCGCCTTACACCTTTGCTCGAGCACGGCGCAGAGCGCCTCAAGCGTACCAGCGTCTATGTAGCTCATCTGCCGCCGCTAGCCACCTTGCCGGCAGTATTGTTAACCCTCGCGAGATACTCGGCTTGCTTCCACGTATCTTTTAATTCGGTGGCAAGCTTCTGTATCCGCTTTAATATTTCGGCGTCTTTTTTAATGTTAGCCTCCGTCAGCTGCTCGATTATGAAGTTATAAAGCGATAGCAGGTTTTTGGAGATTGGAAAGCTCATGTCAAGGCTTTCGATGAGATAGTAGTATATGTCCTGAGTCTTGACAAGCAAGGCATGCGCGGTTTCAATGTCCTTTTTCTCGATACTGTCAATCGCGCGGCTAATGTTCAGGCACGCTTTCTCAAGCAAAAGGACTAGCTGCTCGCCGGCAGTAAGCGACGTTATCGATTGCTGCACGTATTTTTTATACGGAGAGTTCATTTTAAATTACCTCTATTCCAGTTTACCTGTTGCTGTTACCCCAAATCATGCTCATGAGCCAGCTGCTTTGAGCCTGCAGGTTGGCAAGCGCTTTCTCCATTGCGGTAAACTGCTTCCAGTACCGCTCCTCTTCATACGCGAGCTTTACGTTTAACTCATCAATCTTCTTTTTCAGCGCGTTAATGCGCTTAGTGTATTCGGTGTCGCCTTTAAACGAGTCGTCCGGGCTGCCGACAAGCGTTATAAGCGCGCCTTTTTTGCCGACCTTGTTAAGGTTTGTCCTAAGGATGTCCAAAAGACGGTCGAGCACGCCCGACTGGTTAAAGCGCTTATTCTGCTGTTCTTGCGTAGCGTAAAGCGAGTAGGAGATGCCGCTTTTTTGAGTAAAAAGGTTTATAACTTTCTCTGGATTTGTCTGTAGCGCCTCTCTCAGCTTCTTTTCGTCGACCGTCAGCTTGCCTTTGTCGGCATATTTTGTCGTCGCTATGCCTATGTCCGCGAACGTGCCGATGGGGTCGTCGCCCTCGACTAGGCTCATTATCGGCGTATAGAATATGCTCCGAAGCTGGTTTGCGATATTTGTCAAGTATATGTCGTTGCGCAGAAGCCCCGTTTTCGCCTTCTCCGTCCAGAGCTTGATTTCCTCTTCGGTCATCCCTTTTTTCTGGTCTTCGGTAAGCGGCAGGTAGTCGGGGTCATACTCCTCAGAAAGCTTCGTTACAATCTTCGATAAAAGCTCGTTGTAATCGGCAATAAACGACTTAATCTGCTCGACAAGCGCGTCGACGTCGCGGCTGAACGTAACGGTGATCTTCTCTTCCTCGGCGCCTTCCGCCATACCGTTGAGCGTTATAGTTACCCCGTCGAAGCTTATAGTGTTCGTGCTGCGGGTAACCGTTATTAGCTCATCGGAACTACCGTTCGTGCTGAGCCTTACCACGGCGTCGGTACCTTGGGTTTTTACGCCCCCGCCGAACAAGACCGAAAGCAGGTTGCCTGTTTTGTCCTCAAACTCAATATCCGCCGCCGCGCCCGACTCGGTCGCTGTAAGGGTAAACTTGTCGGTCAGCTGCGAGTATGTAATCTTGACGCCCGCGCCGCTTTTGTTGATTTTCGCAATGATGCTGTTAAGCGTTTCGTTTATTGAAGCCTCGATTTCAACGCCGTTAATTACAAACAAGAACTTGCCGTCTTCGTCGGTTTGCAGCTGCCCGGCGAGCCCCGCCGACTCGAGCGACACGTTGAGGTCAACCCTATTCGACGCAAGGTTGTCAAAATACAGCACGTCCGCCGGGGCAGCATCAGCCGGCATCTTTAGCGTCAGCGTACTAGCCTCCGCCGAAAGCTCAATCTGACCATCTGTGATAGAAACGGCGACGCGGCCTTTGCCAAACGCCTTGTCGAGCAAATTTTGAAGCTCGCTTGCGACATCCCCGACGCTTTTGTATTCTATATTTTCATCAAATTTGAGCGTCCTCTCAACGCCGTCTAGGCTAACGGTAATGATTTTGCCGCCAAGCGCGCTTAATTTGTCCGTGTTAACCGTAATTTTTGGGTTTGCGCTGACGCGGCTGCTGCTTACAACGGTCGTATTCGTCGCAAGGCTTATAATGTCGTGGATATAGATACTCTGCGACGGGAAAGATGACGTCGCGGTCACGGTGACAAACGGCGAGCTTGAGGTAGCTTTCAAGCTTTTTAGCGCATTCTCAAGCACTGACGCCGTGCCGCTGAAATATTTATTTTGAAAATTATATAGAGAGGTCGCAATTTCCTGATAAAATTCCTTTTTCCACTCAAGGATCTGCTTTTTTTGCTCAACTTCGGCTATTTTGAGCTTGCTGGCCGAAAGCATGTCGGCCACAATCGCCTCGGTGTCAAGGCCGGAAGCAAGGCCGGTTATGCGCGAAGTCATCACCGAGTTTACCGATTGCGACATTATTTTATCTCCTTTAAGACAAGTATATCTCTTCTATAAAATATATCGATAAAAAATCTGAAAGTTTAAACACGAAGGCTATATTTTTACAGCCGATATTATCGCATTTGCAATAGCTTCAAGGGGATACTGCTTTTCAACTGCGCCGATCTCAAAAGCGGCGCGCGGCATGCCGTAAACCACCGATGTTTTTTCGTCCTGCCCGATAGTCGTCGCGCCGCGGGAACGCATCTCAAGAAGGCCCTGCGCCCCGTCGCGGCCCATGCCGGTAAGTATCACGCCGACTGCGTTCGGGCCGTATACCTGCGCTACCGACGAAAACAGCACGTCGACAGATGGGCAGTGGCCGTTAACTTTCTCGCCTTCGAAGACGTCGACCACAAACCTTGAGCCTATCTTCCGCACCTTCATGTGCTTGTCGCCGGGCGCTATAAGGACTTTGCCGGGCAAAATCACGTCGCCGCTTTTCGCCTCCACGACATTTAACAAAGTCTCGCGCGCCATGCGTTCGGCAAACATCCTCGAGAACACCGGCGGGATATGCTGCACCACCACTATACCGGGGATAGCCGAAGGCAGGCTCTTTAGTATGACATACAAAGCTTCGGTACCGCCGGTCGACGAGCCGATGGCAATAATTTTCTTGTAGTCAAATTGGTGCTTTACAGGGGCTGTTGCTTCTTTTTGCGCGCTGCCCGGTGCGATTTTAACTTTGGCTTCCGCCGCGGCGATGATCTTCGATTTTAGCTCCTGCGCAAAATTGTACATTCCGGCAGGGGTGCGGTCGTCGGGCTTTGCCACAAAATCGACCGCGCCCGCCCGCATCGCGTCGAAAACCACGCCCGACACTGAGCTGATTATTATGACCGGCATTGGGTATTGGGGGATAAGCCTCCTGACAAACTCAATCCCGTTCATTTTTGGCATTTCAATATCGCAAGTCATCACGTCGGGCCGGTATTTTATTATCATATCCCGCGCTTCGTAAGGATCGGCGGCCTTCCCGACAATCTCAAACCTCGGGTCCTCTGCAAGATTGCGTGCAAGTATCTCCCTGAACAGAATCGAATCGTCTACTATGAGAACTTTGATTTTCTTTACCATGCGTAAACACGCGCTTGAGGTTTTACATTAGATTTTTCTGTAGACCGCTGGCATTATGTACTTAAACTTCGATTCATCTTTTGATATGAACTCGGAATGCCCTATAAACAGATACCCGCCGAGCTCAAGGTTGTCATACAGCTTGTTTACAAGCCATTTCCTTGTTTCGTTGTCGAAATATATCATTACGTTGCGGCAAAAAATGACGTGAAACTTTTTCTTGAATGGATAATTTCGTTCGACAAGGTTAAATTTTCTGTAAATGACGTTGTTTTTGATATTGTCGACTACCCTATACTTGTCGTGGCTGATTTTTATAAAATATTTGCTCACCCACTCGGGCGGGAGCACCGAAAGCTTGTCCGCCGAGTAAATGCCGGCAGCAGCAGTTTTTAACACTTGCTCAGAGATATCGGTAGCGAGTACCCTGGTATCCCAAAAGAGCATTTTGCTGCCAAAGTACTCGCTTAAGATAATAGCAAGAGTATACGATTCCTCGCCCGTGGAGCACGCGGCGCACCAAATCCTCAGGTCGCGGTCAATCACGTTTTTTTCAAGATACGGCAATACCTCTTTGCGGAAAAAGACAAAATGCTCTTTTTCGCGCATGAAATAAGTGTGGTTGGTGGTGATTTTGTTCACCAACATCGCCGCCAGCTGGCCGCTTTTGTCGGAAAGCAGCTTGTCTATAAAATCCGTATAACTCTTAAACCCATTTTGGGCGAGCGCGTTAGCGAGCCTTGCGGAAACCAGCTGCTTTTTCTGGACGGAAATCGAGATGCCGTAATTGTTTTTTATGTACTCCGCAAGTTTTAAAAACTCGCTGTCGGTTAGGTCGGACAGTCCAGTACCGAGCTTTAGGGATTCAATATTTGCCGAACTCATTATCGTTAAGGATTATTCTCAAGTTATCATTTTCAAACTCAGAGCGTGTATCCGGGAGGTTCCCGTTTTCATAGCTTGAAAGGTTCACCGTCAAATATGCCCTGTTGAGCTTGAACTTACTTACCAGCTTGTCAAGCAATTCCGCCTGCCTTGAAAGCTGCTCGCTCGCCGATGCGTTTTCCTCGGCAGCAACGCTGTTTTCATGGACCACGTTTGAAACAAGGGAGATGCCCTTGTTTATCTGCTCTATCGCAGCCGACTGCTCTTCCGAAGCCTTTGCTATATTGGCGATAAGCTCCGATGTTTTCGTGATTTCGTCAACAATGCTGCTAAGCCTTTTTGCGGTACTGTCGGCAATCCTTGAGCCGTCCTCGACTTTGGATATCGAGCTTTCGATAAGCTCCGTCGTCTCCTTTGCCGCTTGCGCGACACGAGCAGCGAGGTTTCTAACCTCTTCGGCGACAACTGCAAAGCCCCTGCCGTACTGCCCTGCCCTTGCAGCTTCTACCGAAGCATTAAGCGCAAGCAGGTTTGTCTGGAATGCGATATCTTCAATTACCTTTATAATCTTCGAAATGCTGTTTGAAGCCCGGCTAATCTCGTCCATCGCGGCAAGCATCTGGGCCATCATTTCGCTGCCGTCGACAGCCGAGCTTTGTGCCCTTGACGCGGACTCCCTCGCCTTATCGGCGTTTTCCGCGTTGACTTTTGTATGCTGGGTAATCTCGTCTATCGCTGCGGTAAGCTCTTCTATTGAGCTTGCCTGCTCGGTCGCGCTTTGAGAAAGCTGCGCACTTGACGCCGATATCTGGCGCGCGCCGGCAGCGACCTGCTCGGAGGCTTGGTTGATGCCGGCAAGCAACTCGTTAGTGTTTTCAAGCAGCACTTTTACCGCATGCGCAAGCTCGCCAAACTCATTTTTCTTGTTAAGGAACTCGTCTTTAACGGTGACGGAGAAATCGCCTTCTGCGAGCTTATTCGCCAGGCCAAGGAACGTATCGACACGCTTTTTGTAATTGTTTGCTATAATGCACGCCAAAACTAACCCCGCCGCAACTGCGCATATAGCCAAAATGGCCATTACGACATTCAGCTTTATGAGGTCTTTGTACAAATAAGTGTCAACCGTCGTGACGCCAATCGACCAATTTGTGCCTTCAATCGGCGCAAAACCCAGCGATTTTTGTTCACCGTTATAAAAATAGGAACCGCTGCCGACACGACGCCCTATCATTTGCCTGTGTAAGCTTGCCAGGCTCTCAAGAGAGCGGTCGTTTTCGGCAGCCTTAATTATGTTGTCCCCTTTAATTACAAGTCCTATGTCTTTATGAGCAACAACCGTGCCTTCGCCGTTGATTATAAACGCATACCCGCTGTCGCCGTATGAAACTTTATTTACAATCTCCGAGAAAGCCAACACGTCCACAGCGGCGGTCAGCGTGCCTTCAAGCTCATTATGGTTGTCGTATATTGGCACTGAAAGCACTATTACCATCTCGCCGCTATCAAGGTATAGCGGGTCGGAAAGATAGTGGTTTCCGGCAATTGCCGATTTGAAAAACTCAAACTGCGACACATCGATGCTTTCTTTTCGCAACGAGTAGGCATGCCCGCTTATATCCGAAACGAGCATGTCGTAATAGCCTTTTTCATTTGCTGTCTCATTTATTTTTTTAAGTATTGTTTCCTTATATTTTGCCGTATCAAAAAACTCCGAACAGCTTGCCAGGGCGTCGATATAATCGAAATTAGCCTCTACCCACCCCGATACGGTATCGGCAGCGCCTTTTGCGACTTCTTGGAGAGACAGCTGAAGGCTTTTCCTAAGCGCAGTTGAAAACATTAACCCTGCCGCTATGGAATAGCAAACACAAACGGCAACGAATGCCGTACCAAAAGCTAATATAAATTCGCGCCTTATAGACTTTTTTCTTTTTTTCTTATTTTTTTCATCCATAAAGTCCAACCCTGGAAATATATAGCTTTAGGTAATTTTCAAGATGCTTTGATAATCGATAAGCAAGTAAATGTTGTCGCCGGATTTTATAATGCCCCTTATAAAATTGCTTTTGTTTTTGCTTGTCTCGGGCGGTGGCACGATACTCTCGGCGGGTATGTTCGCGACTTCGCAAACGGCGTCCACGACGAAGCCGACATCCATGCCGTCAATCTGCGTAATAATTATGCAAGTGCGGTCGTTATACTCGATTTTGGGCATATTAAAGCGCAGCCTTATATCCATTACAGGGATGATGCTTCCCCGCAGGTTAATGATGCCCACAAGATATTCCGGAAGACCGGGTACTTTAGTTATTTTGGGGACGCTGACTATTTCAGTCACGTACCCAAGCTCAATCCCGTAGCTGTCGTCCCCGACTTTGAATATCAAGAACCTGCCCGAAAGCGTGTCTTCCTCTTGCTCAATAATTTTGCTCACAAGCTCTGCCATTACCGAAAATCACCTTTATGTTTTTATATATCGAAACTTACCAGCCAGCTTACGTCGAATATAAGGCTTATGCTGCCGTCGCCGAGCAATGTGCAGCCCGCAAAGCCCTCGGCGAGCTTCGAGCGCTTTATAAGCTCCGGCATGCTTTTTACAACTACCTGCTGCTGGCCGATGAGGCTGTCGACAAATATGCAGCGGCGCCGCTCTTCTTGTTCGACCATTACCAAAATTCCATCCGAAAGTTCCGTCACGCTTGTTTCTATGCCCCATATCTCGTGGAGCCTGACTATGGCATAGCACTCGCCGCGCACCATTACCATCTCACGGCCGTCAGGGTCCCTAAAGACATTTTTCAGGTCCGGCTTAAACGATTCCCTTATGTTTGAAATAGGTATTGTAAACAGCCTGTCGCCCACTGTTACGTTCATACCGTCGATAATTGCGACGGTGAGCGGGATCTTCATCATAATCGAAGTGCCCTGCCCGGGCGTGCTGTCGACTGAAACATTACCGCCAATCGTGCCGATGCTCTGCATGACGACGTCCATGCCGACTCCCCGCCCGCTGAACTCCGTTACGGTCTCGCTTGTCGAAAAGCCCGGGAGGAATATAAGGTTATATATTTCTTTGTCCGTCATGCTCTCGGGCGATTTTTTAAGCAAGCCGTTTCGCATCGCTTTTTCGAGGATTTTTTGCTTGTCCAGCCCGCGCCCGTCGTCGCTGACTATAATGTACACATAGCTGCCCGCGCTGTACGCTTCAATGCTTATGGTCCCGGCTTCAGGCTTGCCGGCGGCTATCCTCTCCTCGCGACTTTCTATGCCGTGGTCGACACAGTTGCGGACAAGGTGCAGTATCGGGTCCGAAAGATGCTCGATGATGTTTTTGTCAACCTCGGTCTCCTCGCCTGTGATTTTAAGCTTTACCTGCTTGCCGAGCTTTCTGCTCATGTCCCTCACGATGCGGTTTGTACGCTGGAATACCGTCGCGAGCGGCATTAGCCGCATCGACATCACAAGCTCTTGTATTTCGTCGACTATCTTGTGCAGTTGCGCCGCCTCACGCTGAAACGAGGGCAGCTGCATCCCTTTGAGGTCCGGGTTTTCTACCACCATTGACTCGGCAATGACAAGCTCCCCGACAAGGTTCATCAGCTTGTCGAGCTTTGACACGTGCACGCTAATAATGCTTTGCGTAGGCTGGTGAGCTTCGGTTTTTCTTGAATCTTGCGAGCCGTCTTGAGATGCGGCTTTTTCAGCAGCTTGCGGTATCGCAACAATTTCTGTGTTCGCTTCTGCTTGGTCTTTAGCCTCGGTTTTGACTCGGTTATCAGGCTCGGCAGCCGGCATCGCCGTATCGTCGAGCGCCACGCCCTCATTCTCAGCCTTGGTGAGGACTACCTCGTGCACCAGCGGTATGTTTTCAAAGCGGGTTTGAAGCTCATCATAAGACGCCTCGGACTCGAAGTAAACTGTAAAACCGTTTTTCCTTATTTCTTCGGCGCTCCCGTCGTTCTCTTCGATATCGGCGGGGATAAAGGATACAATCTTTGCGTACTCGGCTATTTCGAGCAAAGCCGCATACGCGCGGATATTCTCCATACCGCAGCCATCTTCGAAAAAGAGGGTAACCTTATACCCAGCCGATTCTGCAGCTGCGGGTACGCCCTTTGCCGCTTCCGCGCTTTTTACTGCCTGCGCACCTTCAGCCTGGCCTTCATTTTTCAGCATACTTAAATACTTTTCGACATCCTTGCCAAGCTCCTCTGCCCGCTCGGCATCCTGCTCGCCGTCACTCTTTATAACTTCTATCTCTTCGTTAATAAAATCTATAAACGACAAAACGAAATCAGAAACTGTGCCAATATCGTACTCGGCGTCGGGGGTTTCGCGTATGTAGAAAAATAAATCCTCAATTTTGTGGGCAAGCGACGAAATGTGCGAGTACGACATCATCGCCGCAGAGCCTTTGACGGTGTGCATTATTCTGAATATCTCATTAATCGCCGCTTCGGAAAACCTGTCGCCGGCCCCTGTGTCAAGGATTATTTTTTCAAGTTGCTGGGCGTTTTGAAGGGTCTCGAATATAAACAGCTCAAGAAGGGAATCGTCTTTTCTCTCTGCCATCAGTCAGACCTCGGTTTTGCGATAGGTTTAGTTTTCAGCCGCTACTTTGCGGAGCGTTTGTACTATGTGCTCCTCTTTATAGGGCTTAACTATGAAATTTTTCGCCCCGTTTAGGATTGCCTCCTTAACCATCCTTTCCTGCCCCATGGCAGATACCATCACGATTTTGGCGTTCGGGTCATATTCCCTGATCTTTTTTAGCGCGTCTATGCCTGACATATCGGGCATAGTTATATCCATTGTAACAATATCGGGCTTAAATTCAATATATTTTTGAATGGCTTCAACGCCGTTTTTCGCGTCGGCGACAACTTTGAACTCGTTTTTCTCAAGCACGTTTTTTATCGCAAGCCTCATGAACGCGGCATCGTCAACTACAAGTACCGTGTACAACTCGTCACGCTCCTCTCTAGTGTCATTAAATTATGGTTTTCTCCTTTTATTACCCATAAAGTCAAGAAAGCCGGCCGAGCGGCCGGTTTTTGGTTTTTGTGTTAGTTTACCTTACGGCAAACTTCGGTTTTCCCTTCTTCATAGGCGCCGGCTACAACCACGCTGCCGTATGCATTTGCCGTGCCCATAAGTATACGGGACACCGCGGGAGCGGTGATTTCTTTTGCGATATCAACCGCTCCCGCGGAACTAAGCTGCCTTTTTTGCGGTGGCGAGGTTACTGGAGCAGCTGGAGGATGCCCTGCGGCTGGGCGTTCGCCTGAGCGAGCATCGCCTGAGCAGCCTGCAAGAGGATGTTGTTCTTGGTGTACTCCATCATTTCTTCGGCCATGTCGACGTCGCGGATGCGGGACTCTGCAGCCTGCAGGTTCTCCCTCGTCGTCGCCATGTTGTTCGACGCATGCTCAAGCTGGTTCTGCAGCGCGCCGTATTTTGCGCGAGTGGTGTTGACCTCGGAAATCGCCTCTTCAACAATATCGGTAGTAACACCCGTCGGGTCTGTGTCTGCTTTGAATGTGGCTGTAATTAAACCACCGAGACCATCCGTGCTAATAGGAGCAGCTTCAATCTCTACAGACTGCTCGCCATTTTCGCCATAGGATATCTTTATAGAACCACTACCAGCCGTTAATGTTTTGTTAGGACTATCAACAACTTGGGGATCACCGAATACGTTGATTCCATTAAACTTAGTGTTCGTATAAATATCAACAATTGCATTGCCGAGAGCCTTCATTTCAGCGCCGATATTGGCTTTATCCTCTTCGCTGTATGTGCCGTTCTGGGCCTGCACCGCAAGCTCTTTCAGCCTTACGAGCATGTCCGATACTTCGGTCAGCGCGCCTTCAGCGGTCTGGATGAACGAGATGCCGTCCTGGGCGTTGCGGATAGCCTGCCTGAGGCCACGGATCTGGCTGCGCATCTTCTCGGAAATCGAAAGGCCCGCAGCGTCGTCTGCCGCGCGGTTGATCCTATAGCCGCTCGACAGCTTCTCCATCGACTTGGCTATAGAAGTCGAGTTGATGTTGTACTGGCGATAAGTATTCATCGCCGATATGTTGTGGTTAATCCTCATTTTTTCTTCCTCCCTGAAATTTACGGGGATTCCATTCCCCTTTTTGTTTCACTAAATATATCGAATGCTCGAAACAAAAATAAAGCGGAAAAAGAAAAATGATGCAGAATTTTCTGAAATTTTAGTTTTTTTCTTTCCGCTTTATAATTCTGCTTTTTAGCAAGTTCAGGTCTCGCGGGCTTTCGGCTAAAACCGCGTCGATGTTGGCGTTTATTGTCTCAAGCACTTCAGTCCTAACGATGTTGACATGCTTTGGCGCCTCAATCCCGATTTTAACCTTTCCTTCACTAATCTCGAGTACTGTCACGCGGATGTCGTTCCCTATAAGGATGCTTTCGGAGGATTTTCGCGTTATAACGAGCATTTTCATTCATCCTCCGAGCCGAATAGTCTTGTCCGCACCTCGTAGCCGGGATTTTCGAGGATCAGCTGGGCGCCGATTTTCCTGTCAAAATCGATTATGATAGGGCTTTTAAAGTTGACGGTCATATCGCGGATGTTGCCGGGGATGAAAGCGATTACAAAGATGCTCAGCTTGCTAGGGTCGCGCGTGCCGAAAATCTCGTCGGCCTCGGAAGGCAAAATGGGGCTGTAGTCGCTGACGAACATGTACGGGTCAAGCAGTATGAACCTCGGTTTTGGCCCGTCAATCGACTGAAGGTGAAGCATCCACGCGCTGTCAGGATTTTGCAGCACGACGAATTTTTTATGCTCTCTAAACGCGTAGACGCCAAGCGGGAAATTTATTATGTCTTCTTCGCGGATTTCCACGAAGCCGAAATCCATTGTCTCAATTATCATATAAATCCCCTCCGCCGCGCATCAGGAGGCTTGCTCTGGCGGATATTCCTTTATCCACTTTTCGGCGTAAATCTCAACCCGGTAAGGTATGTACCTAAACTCGATCCTTCCGGGTATTATGTCGACAACTCTCTGGTCTTTTTTGAAGTTTATATCGACATAGCCGTCTTCCCAGCTGATGTGCGGGGCTTCTTTGGGGATAAAATCGATTTTGCTCCATATTAGGCCGGGCTTTGTGTTCGCTATCTCGGCGACAGTTTTGGCATTCGGGCCGAGCAGCGCGTTTTTCTTATGGGCTTGTTTTGCCATATAGTCAAGCACAGCCCTGTTGCCTTTTACGGCAGAGTCTTGCAGGACCGACCATACCGGCCGTATGCCAATGGACTTAAAAAAGTCTGAGTTGTCGATTTTTATCTTGAGCGGGTGAGAATTTATCTCAACGCCGTTTCTTATAGACTGCACCCTAATCTCGGGCGGTATTGTCCTCATTAAGAGCTGCGCTCGCGTTATATCATATCTCAGCGATATTTGATAGATGTACATATGCACCCGTTTCTTGAACTTATTTTGCTAGTCAAGGAAGTCAAGAAGCGATGGCTGAAGAATTTTCGTTCCTATCTGCAAGCATGCGTTGTACGCAAGCTCAAGCTCTCCAAACGTTGTGATTGCTTCCGCAAGGTCGAGTCCTTCGAGCCTTGACTGTTTAACTTTAAGGTTGAACTGCTCGGAATCAAGCCGCTCTAGGAAAAAGTTTATGAACTCCGTCTTTTCGCCCACGCCGACATACTGAACCCTGACATTGTCCGCAATCTTCTGGAGCTTCTCATAATAGACATCCATACCGGACATGTCGTTTTCCTCAAACTTCTTCGCTATAATCCCTAGCATATTGTAAAGGTTTTTAGTATAGCCGTCTTCATCGACGCCACAGCCAAGCAGCTCAAGGCCAGTTACAGCTATATCCCGGGCTGTATTGGGTATCACATTGCTGTATTCGTCTAAGCTTAAGCCAAGTCCGATGTCTATGTAGCGCTTTTCGGTAACCTCCGAAATGTTGTCCACGAGCATGCCTTTATAAAGCAGCATGCCTTTTGTGTCCTCTTCTTCGCTAATTGAAAACGGAGGGACGCCTACAGTTTCGCCGCTGAAAATGTATTTGCCCGCAAACTGAGTGTTAACAGCAGCCAAAATCGCGTCCTGAAAAGCCCGCAGCGACTGCGCGATTGTATACCTCGCGGTCGCATCGCTTGTCCCGTTCATGCCTTGGGAAACCTGAACGAGGGCATCGGACACGATATTGTTGACGTTTGAGATTACCGACTCGTACTGGCTGAAAATGTCTGCAGCCTCGCGCAGGTTTTCGACATAGACGTCAATTTTATTTATGTTCTGTCGAACCTTCATCGCTCTCATAGCATTTATAGGGTCGTCGGCAAAATTCATATATTTGCGTTTTGCCGCTATGAGAGTATTCATCTGGCTCAACTCATTAAGGCTTTTGTTGAGGCTTTTCAGGTAGTTTTTTGAAATAATGTTATTTGTCAGCCGCAATTATATCACCCCCGGCTACCTTCCGACGATACCCATCCTGTTTATAATTATGTCAAGCATCTCGTCAAGAGCCGTCATAACCCGGGCGGACGCTTCAAAAGCCCTCTGGTACTTTATCATGTTGACGGTCTCCTCGTTGAGCGAGACGCCTTTTACCGACTCTCTCTGATTGTCAATCGCTGAGACGACCGTATCCGCCGCGCTAGCCCGGTCAGTATAGTAGTTTTTGTCTATCGCCGCGTCGGACATCAGGATCAGGACAAACTCGCTTAACGAGCCTACGAACTTCTCCGTAATCTCGTGCTTTTGCTCAAGCGCATGAATCATGCGCAGCACATTATCGTTTTTGCCGCTATCCTGATTGCCTTCAGTCGTCACCTTCAGGTAATTGGCGTCGGCAAGCCACCCGTCCGATATTGCAAAATCTTTCGCACCGGTTCCGACAAAGAGCGCGTCCCCGCCGTTGAGAGAATTGAACACCTCGGCGAATTTAACCGCAAAGCTGTCTAGCGACTTCAGATAATAAGGAATGCCTTTGAACTCTTCTACCTCTGCAAATGAGCCTTCACCGTTTAAAATGTCGAGCGTGCCTTTGATTTCACCGGTTATAAGGTCTAGCTCCTCGTCGCCCGCATATATCTTCAATTTGCCATCTTCTTCGCGCAGGCTAAGCGTGACAGGATCGCTTTGCGCTGGATCGACAAGCATAATATTACCACACTTCACGCTCAACGCGCCTTTATAGGGGCTGTCATCGGGATACTCGCCGACCTCTATTTTCAGATATTTCGAGACTTTGTCAAGCAATAGGTTGCGCGCGTCGTAAAGGTCGTTCGGGGTATTGCCCACAAGCTCCTCGTTTTGTATCGTCTTGTTGAGCTTTGCAATCTCATCGAGGTATTTGTTTAAATTTACGAGCGTTATAGTTTCAAGGTTTTCTTTTTCAAGCGCGCTTATCTCTTCCAGCTTATTGTAATAAAACTGGACCGTCTCGGTTATTTTCTGCGCCGACGAACGCACAAGGCTTGCAAATTCTATTTTCCCGCTATTCGTCGAAAGCGCCTGAAGCCGCTCGAATAATTCCTCTAGCAAAACGCCGAGACCGTCCGCAGTTGTCTCGTCCAAAATGTCGTTTATGTGCTCAAGCACCTCGGTTTTCTTCGCGAACTCCGCATACTCTGAGTTTGCGGCACGGAACCTAATATCGAGGAACTTGTCCCTGATTTGCACTATTTGGTCAACAGTGACGCCCTGGCCCAAGCGCTGGCTTCCTACAGGGGCATATTTATAAGTCGACGAACTATAATAAATCGCTTTCTGGTCGACGACTTGACGCGAGTAGCCCTCGGCACCCATGTTGGCGACATTCTTACCGGTAACGTCGAGCCCGACTTGCGCCGACTGTATACCGGATTTGACGATTTCAAAACCTGAAAATGTCGGTCTCACTTTATTCCGCTCCTTTTTTTGCTATAAGCTGACGCCCCGCGGGTTAAGCTAGCTTGGGGCGCTTTCCCGTACTGCAGGTTCTCCGGAGATATCCCGAGCTGCGTGTTCATCAGCCTTATGACGCCCAGTCGCGTTTCAAGCAGCCTTTCGTTTAGGCTTTTTACTTTTTGTAGCTCTTTCACCATGTCGAGCAGCTCCGAGTGAAGCTCCCCGAGAACTTCCCTTGATTCCGGATATTTCTCGTAAAGCTCCGACATTTTGCCTATGCCGAGAGCCGTGCAAAACTGCTGGATTTTCTTCTCCGCGGCGGAACATTCCATAATAAGCGCCATCTCGACGTTTATCTGAGACTTTAACGTTTCGACGTCGCCCTTCTCAAGCGCAACAGTCTTTTCTTTTTCCGCCGCATAAAGCTTGCCAAGGGTCTTGTTTAAAGTAGCAAGCACTCTTTTGAGGTCCTCAATTTCCCGCATAAATGCTTCTCCGGTAACGCCATACTGCCCGCCGCCAAGCGTCACGTGCTCTTTTCGCCCCCACCCAGTATCGCGTCGGCTATTTTATCGCTTGAAATATAATACTTGCCCGCCGCAACCTCTTTTTTAAGGAGCAGGAGCTTTTCTTGGCTCGCGCTTTCCTCGGCTTTTGCTATAGCAGAACGAACAAAGTTTTTCCCTGTAAAGTAGGCTTTCGCCTTGGCTGAAATTTGGACAATGTCCTTCGGCAAGGACACAGACGAGCTGTTGTTATTGTTTGGCGCCCCAGGGTCCTTGTTCACTTTTTTGTCAGCAAAGACGGGATCGACCGCATCGCTTGGTATGCGACCGGCAATTTTGTCGAAATTGTCTCTGCTAATTTTCATCTATTTTTACACCTATCTTGTCGTCGACTTATAGATTAGATTCGGTTTCGACTATATATATCTTCCAAAATTTTAAAAAATTAAAGGCGGCTGAGGTCAACTTAACAAATTATTTGCATATTGCTCAACTTCGTCGGCAGTCCTCACCATGACGGCGTTCATTTGAAACGCCCTTTGGGCGGTAATCATTTCGGCGAACTCCCGTATAAGGTCGACATTAGATTTTTCGACAATCTCTCTGTTTGTGCCGTAATAGTCGGGCGTCACCGCGCCTGGCGAGTTATCCCTATGTACGCTTGCTGCCGTGCCGGTGCCAAGCTGCACTCGACCGCCTTCTGCCGCGTCATAAACAAGGTCGGAAAAGACCACCCTTTGCGATTTATAACCGTTGGTATTTACGTTTGCAATGTTGTTTGCAATGGCGTCGAGCGCGTACTGGTGAGCCCTTGCACCGCTTCCTGCTATATAAAACGCTTTTATCATCCTCTTACACCCTTCCTATTTCGTTAACCGTTTTCTCGAGGATTTTGTCCGCTGTGGCGACCACACGACTATAAGTTTGGAACGCTCTGGAGTCTTCGATCATTTTCATCATCTCGTCGAGCGGTCGGACGTTTGAGCGCTCAAGGCAGCGCTGCAGCACTCTTCCATTAAACCTGCCCGGCGCGTTTATCATAAACCTGTTGGTAAGCCTGCCGTTTACGTATATGTTGCCGGCTTCCGAAACCCATATGTAACCACGTTGCCCTACATAAATGCGCCCGTTTTCGCCAAGAACATAGTTGCCTTGGGCGTCGGTCAAATAGCCGTCGGCGCCAACTTGGAAGTGCCCGTCACGCGTCAAAATCTGGCCGCCGCCGGCACCCTCGAGCGTAAAGCTGCCCTCGCCGTCGAGCGCGAAATCGAACATCGAGTCGGTGAGATATAGGCTGCCAAACCTCTGGTCGGTATAAACGCCAGTTGCCTCTACTCCGCGGTTTTCGTTCCCAATTGGGGTCACGTCGCTGTCTATCCTATTTGAAAGGTAAGCTTGGAACTCGCCTGCGGTGACCTGTTGGCGCCTGTAGCCGTTAGTGTTTGCATTTGCTATATTGTTTGCGGTCACATTAAGCGAAAGGGTGCGGTATCTCAGCCCCGTCGCCATAACTCTAATCGTGCCGTCCATAATTACACCTCATAAATTATATCGTTAAATACCGCGAAATTTTTTCCTTTAGCTTCCTTAACGCCTTCATATGTATCTGTGTGATGCGCGATGGCGTGACGTCCATGACGAAAGCTATCTCTTTGAACTTCAGCCCTTCGTAATAATAAAGTGATATAACTGTCCGCTCGTTTTGGTCAAGCTCGTCCACACTCTGGGCGATTATCCTTTTCAGCTCGTCGGCGAGCGTTTTTTCTTCCGGCCTGCCGGTATCCGAGCGCGAGCTGTCGACCATTCCTTGGCTTTCGGCTTTATATATAAGCTCCTCAAAATTGAGAAGGTTCATATTGAGCTCGCTTTTGCGAATCTCGCTAAGCTCGTCTGCAGATACCCCCATCGCTTCGGCAAGTTCGTCGTCGCGTGGGTTTCTCCGGTGCTCAGCTCGGAAGCGGGCGATACACTCGTTCATCTCCCTTACCCGCTTGCGTACGTCGGCCGGGACCCAGTCCTTCTTCCTTATATAATCTAATATCGAGCCTCTGACCCTAATCGATGCGTAGGTGTCAAACTGAATCCCGCGGGTGTAATCGTACCGTTCTATGCATTTTATCAGCTCGAGTATCCCGTGATTTGTAATATCTTCAATGTCCTGCTTATAAAGCGAAACAAGGTTCATCCGCTTTATGTTCACGGAGACTATGTATAGGTAAGCGTCGAGTATCTTGTTTCGAAGATTTATGTCACGCGTCCTTGCGTATTCCTTCCAAACTCCTTCGTCGATTACTTGTCCGCCGGCTTTGTTTGCAGTCATATTTGGTTCCTCTTTTGGGTTTAGCTAATCGATATATTCCCGACAGCCATAACGGTAATATCTGAGTTCAATTCGCTGTACGAAAGTACGACGGCTTTGGAAGAAAACTGCTCTATCAGACGTTTGTAATAAAACCGGACCACGGGCGAGGTCAGCACTATGACCTCATCCACGCTGCTTGCCACTTTTTGCTCCTCCGCAAGCTGCGCGGAGATTATTTTTTGAAGAACGTCAGGAGCAAGAGAAACATATGAGGTGTTGCCCGCTTTCTTGATGTTTGCCATTATAAGGTCTTCGATGTCCGGGCTGAGCGTTATGACGCTTATCTTGCCGTCTTTTGCATATTTCCTCGAGATCGTCCGCTTTAAGGCTTGTCTTACATACTCGGTAAGAAGGTCGGTATCTTTGACTGTAGCCCCATACTCCGATATGGTTTCAAGTATTGTCACCAGGTCTCTAATCGGGATTTGCTCCGCAAGCAGGTTGCAAAGCACCTTTTGCAAGTCAGCCATTGTTATTACGCCCGGGACGGTGTCCTCGACAAGCTCTTTGTTGTGCTGCTTGAAGTTCTCAAGCAGCATTGCAAGCTCTTTGCGGCCGAAAAGTTCGGACATATGGTCCTTTATAACTTCTGACAGGTGAGTGATGATAACCGAAAGGGGGTCAATAACGGAGTAGCCCGCAAGCAGCGCTTTTTCACGCTCTTCTTCGGTTATCCACTTCGCCGGTATCTTAAACACCGGCTCGACCGTTTCAATGCCTTCAACCGTATCCTCTTCGCCCGTCTGGTTCATCGCGAGGTACCTGTCGGCAAGCACCTCGCCGCCTGCAATAAATTCCCCTTTGATTTTAATAACATACTCGCTAACCCCAAGCTCGGGATTGTCACGCAGCCTTACGGTCGGGATCACCATGCCGTACTCTTCCGCGTACTGGCGCCGGAGCATTGAGACACGGTTGAGGAAATTGCCGCCCTTGCTTTCGTCAAGCAGGGACACGAGGCTATAGCCGAACTCGACCTCAATAGGCTCGATGTGGAGCAGCGAATAGATGTTTTCCGGGTTTTTATAAAGCTCCGTTTCGCTTGGCGGAAGCTCCTGCTGTTCCGCTAATGCCTCCGCAGCAAGCTGTTCCTGCTGCTTGCGCCTTCTTAACACAATGCCGCATGCGATAACCCCGGCGCCGAGCAGAAGGATTGTAAAAATCGGGAATCCTGGCACAAGCGTGAGCGCGAGCAGCGCCCCGCCGGTGATTAGAATTACAACTGGATACGATAAAAACTGCGTTTTTAAGTCCGTGCCGAGGTTGTTTACCGAAGCCGCGCGGGTGACTATCATGCCTGTCGCGGTCGAAACCATCAGCGACGAGATCTGCGACACAAGTCCCCCGCCGACCGTCGCGGTTATATAGACGCTTAAGACTTCGTTAAACGTTTGCCCGCCTTGGACAAGGCCGATTATGATTCCGCCTATGCTATTGACAAAAACTATTATTATTGCGAGTATCGCGTCGCCTTTTACGAACTTCGTCGCGCCGTCCATGGCGCCGTAAAAATCGGCCTCGCGCTGGATTTTCTGCCTGCGCTCTTTTGCGACATCTTCGGTTATAAGCCCGGAGTTAAGGTCCGCGTCGATCGCCATCTGCTTGCCTGGCATCGCGTCGAGCGTAAAGCGAGCCGCGACTTCCGATACGCGTTCCGCGCCTTTTGTGATAACCACAAACTGCGCGATAACGATAATAAGGAATATCACGAAGCCGACAACCGGGTTTCCGCCGATGACATAGTCACCGAACGCCTTTATAATCTGTCCCGCGTTGCCGCCGTTACCCAAAATAAGACGCGTCGCCGCGACGTTGAGGCCAATGCGGAGAAGCGTCGAAATGAGCAGCACCGACGGGAATACCGAAAACTCAAGCGGCTCCTTTATGTACATCGTTAGGAGCAATATGCCGAGCGATATCGCAATATTGAAGATAATTATTGCGTCAAGCAGCACGGTGTTTAAAGGTATGATAAGCAAAAAAATGACGAGGACTATGAATATTGTGACTACATTGTCGAGTATTTTTTTCATGCCTTTTCTTTCCGTACCCCAGCTTTGTCCTTATTGGCAAACGCCCTAGAGGGAAGCGGCGTTTTTTCTTTTAAGCCTATAAATATAAGCCAGTATGTCCGCAACCGGCTTATAAAACTCCTCCGGTATCGGCTTCCCTATATCCACCGCCTCGTACAGCCCTCGTGCGAGCGGCTTGTTTTGGGTTATATATACATCGTGCTTTTTCGCAATCTCGATTATTTTAAGCGCCACGTAGTCTTTGCCTTTTGCGACGACAATTGGCGCGTCGTCTACTCCCGGCGTGTATTTCAGCGCCACCGCGTAATGGGTCGGGTTTGTTATGACCACGTCGGCGGTCGGCACCTTGCGCATCATCCGCATCGCAGCCATTTTGCGCTGCACGTCTTTTATCCTCGCCTTAATCTGCGGGTCGCCTTCGGTCTGCTTGAACTCTTCCTTAAGCTCCTGCTTTGTCATGCGGATCTCGCGCTCGTATTCCCACCACTGGTAAAGGTAGTCGGCAATCGCAAATAGCGCCACATATACCGCAATGCCTATCGCTATGCTGTAGATGCTTTTCGCTATAAAGCCAAGCGAATCTTCAAGCGCCATGCCGGGCGTTTTTACAATATCGTTTATTAAATCTTTCAGTGTATTATAAACGACCGACCCAATAATTGCAAATTTTATTAGTGCCTTTAATAGCTCCACAGCCGACTTAAGCGTGAAAAGTCGCTTTAGCCCGTTTGCAGGGTTAAGCCTTGTAAGCTGCGGCTTCAGCCTCGCCGTGCTGAACAAAAACCGCGTCTGCACGCCGGTAAACACCACGGCGCACGCGGCGGCAAGAAGCCCCACAGGCACGGCGAGCAGGAAAAAATCTATAAAAATCCCGCGGAGTATTTCCCCTGCTGACGCAAGCGAAAGGCTGTCAGCCCTGCCTAGCTCCGCGATGCTTTTTGTCATCATGTTTTTCGAGTAGCCCGCGATAAGCGGTGCCAGCAGCCTTATAACAAACGCTAAGGTTACAAAACCAAACGCGTTTACTATGTCACGGCTGAAAAATATATTACCTTTTTTCCGTTCGTCCCGCCGCTTTTTTTCTGTAGCTTTTTCGGTTTTTGAGCTGTCCGCCATCTGTATGACCTCTACTACGGGGTCAGCATGTATTCGATGCCTCTGCTAATCGATTCAAAAAGGTATGCAATAGATTTGTCGAGCGCGCGCGATATAACCGGCAGCGATGAGAGCAGTATAAATAGCCCGACCGCCAGCTTAAGCTGTAGACCTAGGGCGAAAATATGCATCTGCGGGATGTTCCGCATCAAAAAACCCAGCCCCGCCTCCGTCAAAAGAATCGCCGCCAAGACGGGCATTGCAAGCTTCAGCGATAAAAGCAAAATGTCGCCAAATATAATCGCTACATATTTCCCCATGCTAAAGTCGATAAGCCCTTTCCCGACCGGGAAAAGCCGGCACGAGTTGCAAACAAGCCTTATAAGCGTCAAGTGAGAGTTTGAAGCGAAAAAGACAAGCACAAGCATTATATTGTACAGCGTGCCTGTCAGCGCAAGCGAAATGTTGCTCGACGGGTCATACAGCCTACTCATGCTTATGCCTATCTCGATATCGGAAATCTCACCCGCCGTTATGACGCTCGAGAAGACAAGCTGCATTATAAACCCTATGGCAAACCCGACAAAAAACTCCTTTAAGGCAAGGACTGCAAACACCAGCGGCTTTATCTTGCCGAGGTCCACCCTTTCAATAAGGGGATAAACGCAAACCGTCAAAGCAAGGGAAAGCCCGGCCCTGACAAGCCCCGGCACGTTCCTGCGCCCGAAAAGCGGGTTTAGCAGTACCGCACCCGACATCCTCATAAACACTAAAAGCAAAAGGATAAAATCGTTATATGTAGCGTCAAACATGGTTTTGCCTTATGCTAAAATATTACAATCGCGCCCAGAGTAATGCTCCGCTAATCCTTTGCCCGCCTTTTTAGTAAACCCTCGCTATCATGTCGAAAATCCTGTGCATATAGTCTGTAACCTGCGTTATCCCCCACGACGAAAGGAGTAAAATTACAAGCCCCACGGCTAAGATTTTCAGGATAAACGACACGCTTTGCTCTTGGATCTGCGTCGCCGCTTGGATTATTGAAATTGTAACACCTACCGCGGCGGTGACTATGAGAATCGGCGCCGCCAGAATCGCCGCAGTCAGTACGGCGTCCCTTAAAACTGTTAAAATCTCACCTTGGGACATTTTTTACCTCTCTTTTGCGGCGCTACTTAGTTGAAGCCGGAGATAAGCGTCTGGAATGTAAGCTGCCAGCCATTGACTAGGACGAACAGCATCAGCTTAAACGGCATGCTTATAAGCGTCGGCGGCAACATAACCATACCCATAGACGTCAGCGTGCTGGCGACCACTATATCAATGACTAAAAACGGCAAATACAAAAGAAAGCCCATCAAAAACGCGCGCGTCAGCTCACTTGTGATAAAAGCCGGGATTATCACCGTCGTGGGTATGTCGTCATAGCTTTCGGGACGCTCTGTACCGCTTACATCGAGGAAAAAGTTGAGGTTTTCAGCCTTCGTGTTGCGGAGCATGAACTCGCGCAGAGGCTTTACCGCGCGTTCGAACATCTCCTCTTGGGTTATCTCCTCGTTTTTGTATGGTATGTAAGCATCGGTACGAATTTGTTCGATTGTCGGCGACATTATAAAAAGCGTTAAAAACAGCGCAGTACCGATAAGCACTTGGTTAGGCGGGGTTTGCTGCAGCCCCAATGCGTTTCGGAGCAGCGACAGCACCACGACGATGCGCGTAAAGCATGTCGTCATCACAAGGATTGACGGCACAAGCACTATAACCGTCATGAGGTATATAATGTCGAGGGTATCGCTGCCGCTCAGCACCTCTGCAAGCCCGGCGAGCTCCGTTGCCTCCGCGCCCTCCGCATCTTCGGCTGCGGCAAGCGGTACCGACAATGCGAGCGCAAGGGCAAAAAGGAGCACCGCCAGGACCAGTGGCCTTATAACCTTTTTCATTTGCCGGGGTCGTCCTTGTCTTTTTTTATTTTAAGCATCTCTCCAAAAAGCGCGGCAAACTGCGAGGTTGCCCCGCCGCTTGCAGCCTCGTGGTTTTCAAGTAGCTCGTCCGATAGCTGCATAAGGAGCTGCACCCCGCTGCCGGATGCCGATGCAAGATATGGTTTGCCGTCCACGACGATAACCAAAAGATATGTATCTTTAGTAAGCGGAACCCTTTCGATGACGCGTATGATTTTCCCTGACATTATGACCTTTTGCTTTTCCGCTATCCATTTTGTCGCATAATACGCCGCAATGATTATGGCAACAACGATAAAAAGCGGGAAAGCAAGCGATAAAAACTCCGTCATACGCGCCACCAGCCTGTGCGGTTATTTTTTGTTGCGGACAATTTCCGTTATCCTCACTCCAAAGCTGTCTTCAATCACCACGACGTCGCCGCGTGCAAATAGCTGACCGTTTACAAGTATGTCCACCGGGTCGTCCGCATGCTTGTCAAGCTCGATTATTGCTCCTTTGGTCAAGTTCATAACATCCTTAACCGTCTTTTTCGCAGACCCGAGCTCGACCGTAATTTTTAGCCCGATGTCCAACAGCATATCGATGTTTTTGCTCTCCTGCACGGAAACCTGCTGCTCCTCATCTTCGCTTTCGTCTTCAAATCTTTGCAGTTCGAGGCCTTTTACGCTGACATTTTTGCGGGCTGAAGCAGATTGCGAAGGCCTACCTTTGCTATCCTGCCTGCTACCGTCTGCTTTGGGCTTGGGATTTCCCGCCGGCGCCTCTTCATCGCCAATTTGAAACTCGGGGATTTGCATGTGTCCGGTAACAACATCGTCCATATCGATGTCTTCCGCCTCTTTTGCAATATCGCCAGCATCTTCGGCAAGCTCGTCGGAGATGCCCGACATTTCTTTCTCGCTCATATCGCTGTTCCCCATTACATTCTTTACGATTTCTTTCGTAAAATCGACCGGGAAGACGGTTATAAACTCGTTGTCGACCAAATCCTGAATGAAGAATTTAAAACTTACGGCGACAATACTGTCGTATGCGTCGCTTTCGTAAAACTCGCCCAAAAATTTGTTTGGCTCGACGAACGAAGGAGGCGATATGCTTATCGACTTTTGAAGGAATGTGGAAAGCGCGGTACTCGCCGCGCCCATCATCTGGTTCATTATCTCGCCGAGCGCGCTTGTGCGTATTTCGTCAAGCTCCTCAGGGCTCGAGGCGGGCTCTTCTCCTAAAAGGCTTGCAACCATAGCGTTGGCGTCGCTTATATTCATTATCATGAAGTTCGAGCCGTGCAAGCCTTCGACGTAGTCAATCCGGACTCCAATGACCGGTTCAAGGCTTTTATATTCGAAATCCTTTTTGCTTACGGTCAGAACTGTCGGCGTCGTGATTACAACCTGCCTGTTTAAAATCACCGAAATAGCCGTCGCCGCCGCTCCCATGCTGATATTCAGCACTTCGCCTATTATGTCGATTTCGCTGTTAGTTAAAAGAGGCGTGTCATTCATTGGATTGAGACCTTCCGTTGCAGTACTTGTTTATTTTTACAGCTTTACTATATTTCTTTATCCCCGGCTCGCCCCAGAACCACTTGTTACCATTCACCGTAACCAGTACCGGATCGCCGTTCTTCTGGTCAAGCCTTATAACGTCCCCAACCTGCAAGTCCCTTAGCTCTTGAAGTGAAAGCGTCGCGGTCCCGAGGATGGCGCGGACGTCAACATAGGTGTTTCGCAGCTCTTCAAGATGCCGCCACCGCTCCTCATCGCTTGCGCCTGTACTGTCGCCCTCGACTTCTTTTTCTGCCAGGCTTGCAGCCGCTTGGACAAACGTATACGGTATGCACGCGGTGAAAGTGCCTGTGATGTTGCCTACCGTCACGTTATATACGACAACCTCGACAACCTCTTCCATTCGGATTGCCCTTATAAACCGGCTGTTCGTATCTATCTGGCGCAGCGTAACCCTGCAGTTGGGGATGTTCTGAAGCGCGTCTTGGATATAGGTGCACAGGCGCCTGAAAACCCGCTCCATCAAGGTGATTTCAATTTCGGTATACTCCCTGTCGGGTATGATATTCTTTTCACCGGTGCCGCCAAGCATCCGATCGATTATGGCAAACAGAATGTTGTTCGACATATCGAGCGTCATCGTGGCGTTCATCGGATAGATGTCGACAATTGCCGTCATCAGCATATCCGGCAGGGCGTTGTTGTACTCGCTGTAAGGGTGTTCGTCTATCGAAGCCACCGACAGCTCGCAATAGTTCCTAAGTAGGCTGGACAAATATGCCGCCACATGCCTTGACAGCACATCGGTAATGCCGGACAGCATCTTGTTTTGCTCTCTCGACATCTTTTTGGGGCTGCGAAAATCGTAGTTTTTCGCCTCCACCTTCGACACATTTTTCTTTGTGTCAGAGCTGCCTTTTATAAGCTCGTTTAGCAGTTCGTCTATTTGCGATTGTGTCAGTATTTCAGCCATCCGTCATTGTCCTCTACCGATTTTATAATAGCCGGCTACCCGGGCGACCGGTTATGTCTTTTGGGCATAACCAGCCGCCCTAAAGCTTTTTACCTCTTAATGTTTACAAGCTCTTCAAGCACCTGGTCGGATGTGGTTATTACCCGGGCGTTGGCTTGGAAACCGCGTTGCGCGATTATCATGTCGGTGAACTCTTTGGTGAGGTCGACATTTGACATTTCAAGTCCGCCCGAGACAAGCTCGCCAAATGTCGCGGAGCCTGCGTGCCCGACAATAGGATTGCCGGAGGCTGCGGTCTGGGCATAGTACATATTGCCCTCCTGCGATAGCCCTTCAATGTTCGGGAACGTGGCCAAAGCGATTCTGCCGAGCGTGACAATCTCGTTGTCTTCCGTGTTGATGGCGCGGATTCTGCCCTCGCGGTCGATATAAATGCTTGTGTATTTATCAAAGTCCTCTATCTCGATTATCCCAAGGTCATCCATGTCATCGATTGTCAAGTCAGGGTTGGGGTTGGTGCCTGTATTCATCACGCCAAGCACGAAGCTGTTGTTTGAATCGACGAGCTGCCCTAGCGCGTTGAACCTCAGGCTGCCGACCCTTGTATAGTAGATGGCGCCGGAGTTGTCTTGTACAACAAAGAACCCTTCGCCCGAGATGTAAAGGTCGAGCGTGCGAGAGGTCTGCTGGAACCCGCTTCGGGTCATAAGCATATCTATTGTGGCGACCGCCGAACCGTAGCCTATCTGTATCGGGTTGCTGCCGCCGCTGCCTACCTGATTGGCAGTACCTTCCGTCGGCTCGGTTGCGGCCGAAAGCGTCTGATAGAACAAATCGGTGAAAATAACCCTGCTCGCTTTAAAACCTACCGTGTTGACGTTCGAAATGTTGTTGCCTATAACGTCAAGCATTGTCTGGTGGTTCCTAAGGCCTGTTACCGCCGAATACATTGACCTTATCATTGCTCTTACCTCTTTCGATTTAGTTTGTATTCGGTAGTACCGGGCTTCTCTGTCGGTCAAAGCCCGCAAGCCCCCAAAAAAGGTCCGGCTTAGAGTACTACCGCTCCATTAAGGTTGCTGAACACTTTAGGCTCCCCATCGGAGCTGCCGTCCACAACGGTTATAACCGTCCCGGTTGGCGTGTTGACGATAAATGCTTTTCCGCCTATAAGCACAAGCGTGTCTTTTATTCCTTTCGCTTGTGCCATCTCAATTGCCGAGCCGAGCTGCCTAAGCTCGCCTTCCGAAAGCTCTATGCCGCGCTCGTCAAGCCGCTTTTTGGCATGCTTCGAGAAAAAGATTTTGCTTTCGGATTCTCTTAGCGCATCCTCGAACCGTACTTTGGGCTGCCCGGCAGACGTGTTTTGCGGCCTTTGGCTATTGCCGCTTGCACCCGCCGCGCCTATGGATTCAAGATGCCTTAAAAACAAATCGCTTACCCTCATTTTTACCTCGTTTTGCGGCTATGCGCTTACCTCTATTATGTCGGCTATCGAGTAAAATGTGCCGTTAACCTTTACATACGGGACGCCATCTTGCATGCTTACGCCAGTAACATAGCCGGTCACATTCCTTCCGCCGAAGTCGGGCGCATGGACCGTTACCTTTTTGCCTAGCAGCGATATGGCGGTGCTCACTTTGAGGGTGCTCGCCAACTCAGCCATCTGCGAGAGCGTCGAAAATTGCGCAAGCTGCGCAAGGAACTCGGTACTGTCCGTTTGGTCATACATCGTCTGGTTTTGAAGCTGGGCGGCCATAAGCCTTAAAAAGTCGCTTGTGCTAAGCTTGTCGGTCCCAAATTTGCTCGAAGCGTTTGCCGCTGCCGCCGCGGCAGTCACCGAATAAATACCGTTTGTCGACATTTGACCTTCTCCTTTGCGATTTTATACGACATAATCGATCAGCCGGCCCGTGTATCCCCTTATTGCGGCAACTTGCCTTTTCCCGCCGGCTTTTGAGGGAGCACGGTGCTCGCTTTCGCTCTCCCACATCTGGTACTCACGCCCGCCGCGGCTATAGCCTCCGCCGGCAAATCCGACAAATGAGCCCTCTGCCATGCTGCCATCAAGCATAACCGAGACAACCTTAAACCGGCTTGAGGCGCTTTCCGAGAGCGTGCCCTGCAACGCTTCAATTTCGCGTGCTATAAGCTGCCTTGTGGAATGGAGCTTTGCCGATAGCTCTACTTCGAGCCGCTCGCCAACGCTTTTTAGCTTCACCGTCACCTCGCCAAGCCCTTCGGGCTTAAGCCTTATCTTAAATTCCGACATCTCCCCGCGCATAGACTCGATTGCATCGGCAAGCTGCCTTGCGACTCCTATAGAGTTTGGCATGTCCGCCTGCGTCGGGCTTATCACGCCCTTTTGTATCCCGGCAAGCTCAAATCGGCGCGCCTGGTGCTGAAGCACGGCTGCCGCTCCTATTTTTTCGGTGGTTAGCCTGCCGGCTACCTCGCCTTGCGCAGCTCGACGCTCGGGTTTTCCGCCATCCCTCGCCCGCGGCTGAAGCTCCGCCGCGCCCGCGCCGGCTTTTATTGATGCTGCTATCCGATCAGCATCCCCGGCTTCCGCGCGCTCGCCAAAGCTCTGCACTACCGCGCCTTGGATTTGCTCTTCCGGGACTGCCTGCGGGTTAATCTTAGGCATTAGCATGCGCTGCCTTTGTGCGGGTGAATATATACCCGTTTGACCTGCCCCGCTTTCGGCAAGCAGGTTTGCAGCATCACGCCCTATGGCTTCCCGCAGCCTCGCCGCAAAAGCTACTGCGCCGCCGCTTAGGGTTAAAGACTGCTTTTGCATCTCAGCCTCTCTTGGCAGGTTGAGTTCTTCGCCGGTAACGAAGCTTGCATCTTGTATTAGCGCGTTTTGCGCCGGGTTTTCATCCGGCAAAACATCAAGCCGGCTAGTATCACCCTGCGATTCCCAGTTTATAGGCAGCTGCAATGCCGGCAAATCCGTCCATGCCCGGCTAACTTGCGGGACATTTGCTTTAGGCTCGCCCTGCGATGCATTTCCGGCATCTAAAGCCTGCGTTGGCGCCGTATGCGCGAGCCATCCGGCAAGCGCAAGCGCGTCGGGGGTAGGCTTTGTGCCGTTTTTATCTTTTGAGCCACCTTCATCGGGAGCCTGCAGCCCGTCGAAAAACCCATCCGGCATACCGGGCATTGACCCGGTGATTCTCCCGCTTTCAGGTTGTTCCGTTATTACCGATAAAAAAAGGCTCATAAAGTCTAAAGCAGACTCCCGGCTAGTCCTTTCGGCGCCGGGTTGTACTTCTGCCGGTGGCGTACACGCAAAGCCCTCTAGGATTTTTACCGCCGTCAAAACCGTTCACACCTCCTTTCCCCTAAAGCTATATATTTTTAAGAAACCGACCCGTTAGGAAATCGATTTCCTGTTGGCGATAAAATCTTCGATGAATTTTTCTTCGCTCTTTACTACTTCGCCGGTGTATATCTCAAACTTTTTCTCACGCAGCTTTTCGACCGTCATTTTGTCCTGCGTTATCGCGACGACCTTTTTGGTTTGCTTTTCAATTTCATGCTCTTTTTCTATTATTTTCGCACGCTGCAGCTCGATTTGCTTTTTTATATCGTCGATATGGTTTAGCATAATGGCGGCATCTGCGACCAAAAGACCTGCCGCCGAACGCATTTCATAATCGCGTTTGGCTTTCTCATATAGGTCCAAAAGCTGCCGCTCCTCCTCAAGCAGCAGGCTGTATTCGGTTCGGAGCCGCGCCAGTATATCCTTTTCCCTTCTTTGAAGGTGGTTTCTGTACTCTAGGACTTTATCAAGCGAAAACTTAAACTTTTTCAACCGCAGCGCCCCCGGCGAAGATTATTTGCTTGCTACAAGCCCGCGCATCAGCGCCACCGTTTCTTCAAACGTGAACTTTTCGTCAATGCCTTGCTTTAAGAACTCGTTTATCCGGTCGATATTTTGTATCGAGTAGTCTATCTTCGGGTTTGTGCCCATTTTATAGGCGCCGATGCTTATAAGGTCGTAGTTTTCGTAATATGTCGAAAGCGTCGCCCTGATTTCCGACGCCATCTGAAGGTGCTCTTGGGGAACTATCTCGGTCATAAGGCGGCTGACGCTCGCGAGAATATCAACCGCCGGGTAGTGGTTGCGCATCGCATAGCTTCGAGAGAGGACTATGTGACCGTCGAGTATACCTCGGACTGTATCCGAAATCGGCTCGTTGACGTCGTCGCCTTCGACAAGCACCGTATATATGCCGGTTATCGAGCCTCGCTCGAACTTGCCGGTGCGCTCAAGCAGCTTCGGCAACACGGCATACAGCGAGGGCGTATAACCTCGCACGACCGGCGGCTCGCCTATTGAAAGTCCTGTCTCGCGCTTCGCCATCGCGAACCTCGTCAGCGAGTCCATCATCAAAAGCACGTCTTTGCCCTGGTCTTTGAAATACTCGGCGATCGCGGTGGCGGTGTAGGCACAGTTAAGCCTCATCATCGCCGGCTGGTCGGATGTGGCAACCACAAGCACGGTGCGCTTCATGCCTTCTTCTTTAAGGTCGTTCTCTATAAAGCCCCTAACCTCGCGGCCGCGCTCGCCGACAAGCGCGATGACGTTAACGTCGGCTTCAATATTGCGTGAGATCATGCCCAAAAGCGTGCTTTTACCGACGCCGCTTCCCGCGAAAATGCCCATCCTTTGGCCTTTGCCGCAAGTCAAAAGCCCGTCTATGGCTTTGACGCCCATTGTGATGCGCTCTGTTATCCGTGGCCGCGTGAGGGGGTTTGAGGGGGTTCCCTGGACAGGGTAATAAGCCTCTGCGGCGATCGGGCCTTTACCGTCTATCGGGTTGCCGAAACCATCTATAACTCTACCTATTAGCGCCTCGCCGACCGGCACCTTTAGCGTGTCGCCGGTCGACTCGACAATGCTGCCTTTAACAATGCCCGTAAGGTCGTCGTACGGCAAAAGCAGCACCCTGTCGTCCCTGAACCCGACGACCTCCGCTTTTATGTAGCCGGTATTTTTGGAGTTATATATTTTGCAAACCGTTCCAATATCGGCGTTCGGCCCCGTGCTTTCGATGACAAGGCCGACAATCTTGTCGACTTTCCCTTTAACCAAAACCGTATCGGTGTTATTTATGATTTGTTTTATATCATCAAACAAAGCCCATTGCCCCTTTACCTTTACGGCCCGGCAAAACCATTAGCGCTATGCCGTGAAAACCGCGTCGCGCAACATCCCAATCTGCGTATGTATTCCGGTGTCGACGATTTTCTCGCTGGTTTCTACTATGCAGGTCCCCGGCGGAGCGTCCTCGAGCACCTCAATTTCGATCCGCTCGGCGCCTTCGACTACCGAAAGCAGGTAGTCGCTGTGCTGGGTGGCAAACTCCACCTCATGCTTTGACACCGAAAGCTTGACCCATTTTTGGGCCTTTATATCCTTTACCGCTTTCTCGTAAAGCTTAAAGAATGTGTTTTTGTCCGCTAGCACCTTTTGGCCGAGGACTTTTTCGGCTATAATAAACGCAAGTTCGACCGCATCGTTTTTTGATTCGGCTAAAAGCTTTTCTTTGTCGCTTTCTATCTGCTGGATCAGCGAACGGAGCTCATCAAGCGCCTTTTTTACCTCAAGCTGACCTTTGATGCGGCCTTGCTCAAGGCCTTCTTTGTAGCCGTTCATCCGCGACTCGGCAAGGAGCGCTGCAGCCTCTTCCTTAACACGCCTTTTTATGTCATCGGCTTCGGCTTGTGCGCTCTCGATTATCGCGCGTGCCGCAAGCTTTGCCTCGTTGATGATATCACCAGGCGACGGACTGCTTACCACTTTTACGGCAGCTGCGCCTTTTTCTTTTTTCGGCGCGGAATATTTCACGCTGGCGGCTTCCACATTGACTTCCGAAACTTTGAAAACGTTAGACAATTATATCATCCTTCCGTCCCCTAACAATGTGTATCTCACCGGCATCAGCAAGCTTCCTGGCAATATTGACAATCTTCTGTTGCCTGTCTTCGACGTCGGACAAGCGCACACCGCGGAGGTACTTGGTCTCCTCTTCGACCGTCTCCCTCATGCGGACAGACATGTTCTCATAGAAGGCTTCCGCGATTTCCTTGCTCGCGCCTTTAAGCGCAATTGTAAGGTCGTTGATATCGATATTCTGAAGGAGCTTCTGGATATCGATAGGATCAAGCAGCGCGATGTCCTCGAACACAAACATGCAGTTGCGGATTTCCTCGCTGAGGGCCGGGTCTTTCTTTGACAGCTCCTCCATGATGAATTTTTCCGTTCCCCTGTCGGTCGAGTTGAGCACCGTGGCGATAAATTTTTTGCCGCCAATCTCGGTCATATCGACCGACTCGCTCATAAGCAGCTTGCGTTCGATGAGCTTTTCGACGTCCCGGATAATCTCGGGCGAGGTGCTGTCCATTTTCGCGACGCGCTCGACGACGTCTATCTGCACATCGCGCGGCAGCTCGCTTAAGATTGCCGCCGCCTGATCGGGCGAACAATACGAGAGTATCAGCGCGATGGTCTGCGGATGCTCGTTCTGCAATATTACAAGCAGCTGTTTGGGGTCTACTTTGTATATGAAGTCAAATGCCTTTACCTGGAGAGCTTTTGCTATTTTATTCAGTATCGCCGTCGCGGCGGCGACGCCTAGGGATTTTTCAAGTATCGCTCTGGCGTATTCCATCCCGCCTTCTGTAACATAGGTCTGCGCAAGGCACAGATTGTAGAACTCCTCCATTGTGGCTTCGACCACGTCCGCCGATAGCGCCGGCATTGTTGCGATTGCGGTCGTGAGCTTTTCAATTTCGTCTTCATGGAGGTATTTGAAAACTTCAGATGCGGTTTCAACGCCCAGCGATACCACAACCGTCGCCGCTTTCCTAAGCGCATCGGATTTTTCAACCTTGGGACTCATCTGCTTTCATCCTCTTTGATCCACACTCTGAGCAATTGCGCCACCGTTTCAGCATGCTGTTGGGCAAACTCTTTTATCTGCCGCTTCAGAGCCTGCTCGCGAGTCTCGTTGAGCACTATCTCGCTGGGCATCGGCTTCTTTTCCGCCTGCTCCTTGAGCTGTTTTTCAAGCTCTTCGAGCCTGCGCTTCCTCTTCTTGTTCTTTATCGACTTTATGGTAATTATAATAGCGACTATTAAGATGATCAGGCCGAGCGCGCAGATTCCTATGATTATAAGGAGGTTTTTGTCGATGATATCGAATATGGAGGCTGATCCTTCATCCTCGGGGACAGGAACGGGATATGCCGTCTCCCTGCCGACGAACCTCGAGTAGCTCAGCGCGACTTTATCTACCGGGACACCCACGCTGAAAGCGACAAGCTCCCTGTACTTGGCTATCTCCTCGGTGCTCATCTCGGCGGAGTTGATTATAACCGCGACGGTCATGTTGGCTATATTGCCGCCTTCGTCGTGTATCTGCTTAATCAGCGAGTTTACCAAATACTGCGCGCTGTAGCTGCTTGACGTTTGCGTGCCAGCCGCGCCCTCTTCGCCGGTCACCTCGGAATAAGTGGGGACCTGGTCCTGCTCCACGGCGTCTCCGGTGCTTTCGCTGTGCCGTTCTTCCCACGACACAATGCCACTATCGCCTACAACTGGCTCATAGCTTGTCTGCTCGGTTGTCGTCCTGCTGTAGTCCACCGATACGGTGACGGATACGCTTATTCCGTCCTTGCCGAACACCGGTTCGAGGAACGACCTTATTTTGTCTTCGAATAGCTTGTTAAGCTGAGTTATAACGTCGATTTTCTCGCCGACGTCGGGAGAGCCGAAGCCGGGTCCGGCGTTAAGCTGCTGGCCATCCTCGCCTACGACTACCACGTTCTCTTCCGAAAGGCCGGGGATGCTCCTTGCGACGAGCAGCACGATGCCTTTTATCTGCTTTGGCGTGAGCTTGGCGTTCGAGTAAAGCTGGAGCGCCACCGACGCGGTAATTTCGGGCTTCTCGCTTTTTAGCACATATGGGTCATCTTCGGGAATGCCGAGCGTGACTATGGCGCTTTTAACGCCTTGGAGCGTCTCAATTGACTGCTGGAGCCTGTCCTGCAGCTGGAAAATGTAAAGCTTCCGTTGCTCGTAGTCGGTCGTAAGGAGGTCCGACTTCCCGAGGAACAGGTCGTATGAAAGCGTGCTGTTGGGGTAACCTTCCACCGCGAGCTGCATTTTGAGCGCTGGCGCTTTGTCTTTGTGCACGAGGATTGTGCCGTCGCTTTCGACTTTAGAGTCCACGCCCATATCGTCAAGCAATCGAAGGATTTCAAGGCCTTCAGCCGACGAGAGCCCTCTGTAAAGCACCGTGTATTTGCCGGTGTTTAGTGCCACGGTTATGACAACTGCCGTGATTATGGCGGTGCCTAAAACCGTGAATATCGCGATTTTCGCGCCCTTGCTCAGCTTTTTAAACGAAGAAACAAGCTGCTGTATGAATGCTGAAATTGATGTATTCATCTATTTCCGACATGCTTTTGTCGTATTATTTTAAGTAACTAGCCGGTATCAAATCCGGCAATCTTTCGTGACGGCAAGTTATAGGGTGATGCGCATGATTTCGTTGTAAGCTTCGAGCGCCTTGTTGCGCAGCCCGACAAACAGCGAGAGCGCGAGCTCCGCTTTGGCTACGTTTATCGCGAGAGTATGCAAATCGTCCATATTTCCGGCAACCGCATTAATCGCGTCTAGCCTTGCCTGCGCCTCGGTCTCTTTGACGTTCTTTATCGCTTCTTCGAAGTAATCCTTAAACGGGATCGCGACGCCCTTTGCGCTTTGTGCGCTTTGCTTTTGCAAAGCCGAGCTCAGCTCGTTTATTCTAACGGGATTTACCGCCATTTTTATAACCTCGCATTAAAGAGTCATTTTCCGATTTCAAGCGCCTTAGTTGCCATGCTCTTTATAGCGTTAAAAACCGTGACGTTAGCCTCATACATGCGCGAGGCCTCTATCATTTTTATCATCTCATCGGTCGTGTCTACTCCCGGGCGCTCGACATACCCTTGCGCGTTTGCCGCGGGATCGTCGGGGTCGTACTCGGTAACTGCCGCTTCGGGGTCTTCCTCTATAGCCACGGCGACTACACCGCCGTAGGAGCTTATCTCCCTTTCGGCTTCGCTTAGCTTGCTTTTAAAGTCGACGGGTACCCTTCTTTCGGCAAACACGACATCTTTTCTGACATATGCCCCGCCGGCTCCCGTCGTATCGGAGTTGGCGAGGTTCTGCGCTATAACCCGCATTTTCAGCTTCTGTGCGGTCAGCGCCGAGCCGGGTATATTAAGAGAGCTTAAAAAAGCCATAACGCCGTCTTCTCCTGTCTATTTTTATTACCCGCCGGTAATGGCGTATTTAAGCCTCTGGATCTGAGCGTTTAGCGCGGTTATCAGCGCGTTGTACTGCAGCTGAGCCCTGGCAAGCTCGATGTTTTCCTTGTCTAGCACGACGTTGTTGCCGTCCTCACTGTCAGAGGTCCAGTCCACCACCGTCAGCTTGGGCTCGAGCTTCTCCGCCGCCCTTTTTAGGGCGCGTTTGTCGAGCTCGCCGCCGTCTAGAACCGATTTTAGGATGCCTTCAAACTCGACCGTCCTGCTTTTGTAGCCGGGGGTCGTGGCATTTGCGATGTTATTTGATATGACTCGTTGCCGCATCCATAGCGCGTCTAGCCCTTTTATAAGAATTTCGGCCGAGATGCTATCGAGCATATGCAACTACCACCTTTCTCTCCGCCGTATTTATTTTTGACACCACTCAACTTTGTTGACAGACAATGGCGTGGCGCATCACAATTCGACAAATTTTCATTTATTCGCGTCAATGTTTTTATACAATATGCTCAAATACGACATTATTCGACACGGATTCATGACGTGTGAAAAAAATGCCGCAACAAGTTGCACAAAACTTGCCCCGGATTTTTATTCATTGCGACAAAACTATTATCTTTTAAAACACATTCCCAAAAAGGATTAATTTATCGATAATGCCATATCTAAATTGCCGCATTGTTGTTTGGAATAATTAAACAATTTGTCATCTATTACACAATAATTTGTTATGCAGAATTACAATCACGCAAAATATAGTTAAAATTTTAAATGTAATTATACATAATTAATCCTCGGTTGTCAAGTTGTTACAAATTTTATATTCAAGTCAATTATATGGGAATAAGAAATTCTACCTGGTAGATGCTAAGCAATTTTTTGATGTTCCCTTATTCCATTTGTTGTTATTATTGACAATTTATGAATGCATATTTATTTTTTCAAGTAAAATTTTCCTCACAGATTCTATATCGTAGAAAATTGATTATTATTGATAGAAAAGCAAAAATTATGTCAATTTTTCTGTAAAAAATAGCCCTTTTCACCGGCGATTTTTAAAATGGCGCAAATATGGGAACAATCCATTAACACATATTTCTTTTTATGCCACAACCCGGGAACGCAGCAGCCATGCCGAAAAATAGAATAAAATTCTAAATAGTATATATTTATTCGCAAAAAATCCCGCAGGCTTTTTAGACTGCGGGATATGGCAAGGGTAGAAGCCTGACCTCATTGCTATCTCTGATATAGGTAGCTCAAAATCGGAGATAAGCAGTTTCTTCGCGATTGAAAGGCGACGTTCCCTAATGTACTCGAAAATTGACATATTTGTAATTTTCTTAAAAAGGTGGCATAGGTAGTACTTGTTTATGTGAAGCTCCTTGCATATATCGTCGATAGTAATCTTTTCAGATATATTTTCGTTAATATATGCGATCGTCTTATCGATTGTGTGGTTGCCCTTGTATACGACATCTTTTTTATTGCATTGAATGATGGATATAAGCCTTATAATGTCGCTGGATATCAACGGAATCTTCATTTTGGAGTCGGAAACGTAGAGCGACCAGATGTTGCGAAACAGGGAATCGACGGTCTCGGCGACTCCGTAGTCAAGCGAGCAGCTCGTTCCTCCACCATCAAGAAACAGCTCCTTTACCACATCGCTCATTCCTGCGGCTGCAGCAAGCGACAGCATATATTCCCCGGAGATGAACAGCTTGTTTCTGACATACTCATTAGGGCACTCGGGATTTGTACAGTGGGTCTCGATGGCGTTGATAAAGTAGATGCTCCCCCATTCCATCGGATAGACCTTATCTTTTATCGTCACAAAGCCACGATTATACCATGTCTGAATTATCTCAAAGCAGTCAAAGTGCTCATGCTTTACATGAAGCAAGGAATCAACACCGACCGCTCTGTATTCAATATTGTAAATTGTTGCCACTCGCCATTTCCCCTCCCCCGAAAATTAATAATCCGTCTTAATACGAAAAGCAACCAACGTTTAGCTTTAAAAAATGCATTTGCGAGATTTGATATCAAGCACCTGTCATTTCCTAAAGCGTCACTAGTTTTATTATGTGTCTTAATTCATGTGGACATTATACGCTAGCCGATACGTATATAAAAACAGCAGAAGGACAACAAAACTGACACAAAATGGCTTGGTCTTTTGTGCCCTTCTGCTGGATGAAGCTTTAATCTGGCTGTTTTATGCTTATCCGGTTTTGTAGTCTGACCACCGAAGCTGTCCATACACTCGATAAAGAAGTCGATCGGAAGTCATCAGAATCAGCACGTCGGTTACTCCATAGGAGTCGATATGCTTGTCAAGATCGCATTCCCTACCCGGAAAGAATGTGTACGTCACGTCGAAGTGGGAAGCGATCAGTTCGCACATCCCCCTCGCATAGGAATCGCCGATGATGAGTAACCTTCTGCCGGTGTTGTTACCCGGATATACAATCTGAACTGGAGCGGGGTACAGCTCCTCGTATAGAGCAGAGCCACGTCCAGCATTGATTTTTCCAGCCATGAAAGCCTTAATCTTTTCTTTGAAGCTAACTCCTCCCCTGACTTTGTGCTCCGGAAGATCATAATCGTAAAAGGTGAACGGGTCATAAAGCGAATAATAGCCGGTCAACCTCGCGAGAGAGCCGTAAAACCTGACGCCGGGTGCGGTAAGGAGTTTCCCGGACTCTCTCATTTCACCTATATCAGGAGTGTCAAGCCTCATCATATCCAGGATCTGACCATAAGCCTCTTTTATGCCGTCAGCGCTCCAGTGGTGGTCAGTGAGATACGCTAGCCTCAGCCGGTCTGAGATAGTATCAAATCTCAGGTAATCAAAACGGACATTCTCGGGCAGCGAAGAGCGGAAAAGCTCAAAATCAATGGCTGTTGAGCTCTCTTGTGGCATCACATCAGAGGAAAAGCTTGTATCCTGAGTGCGGGTCCCCGCAAATATATAGTAATTGACCTCGTCTTTTCTATAAGAGCAGATCCGGTTCAATTCTATGATACTTTCGTTCAACCGCTTCGCCTTTGTGTCGTCATCGATGGACACGGCGCGTTCCAACAACTGGACCTTACTGCCGTCAGAGAGTTCAAGCGTGACCGCATAGTATCTGTGGATATTGCGAGCATCGTTGTTTGCTAGTAGTCTTGCCGTGGATGACACGATGTACAGCTCCGGCTCAGCAGTTATCTCAGACTTCGTATCGGCGTTATCCGATGTAGTATAGTCAGCGACAGGGGAGTTCTTTGTTGATACAACACCTGAGGAGGACGCAGCAGTAGAAGCCATGTTCGCCAGCAATATGTCCACAGGTTTGTTTATAAGATACTTAAACGAACTTGCCGCCGCGACTATCTCATTGTAAAACGGAAGGTAATTTGTGTAGGTATCTGTCAAAAAAGCTTTCAGGCTTTCAAACGCGTCTAGGACGGCGTTGCCTGTCGGCTCTACCATGACAATGTTACCTAGCTCAGTGTGGTTTATAACTCCAATGGAACACAAGAAGCGGTTGACCGGAGGAGCAACAAGCAGTGTCAGCATTAAAACAACCATGACGTACACGATTATTCTGCGGTTTTCGGTCATCTGACTCTGCTCCTTATCTTATCCACACTGAATCTTTTTCCATACCGAATCAAGATTTCAGCTACGGCGTGTCCAGAATATTTCCATGCCGAAGCCGGGCTTGTCCGGAACGGTCATCATTCCATTTGTCATGCGATAGTCGCCAAAATCAATGCCCTCTGTTATGTCCGGCACGCCCTCAATTGTCGGAATTTCTGAAAAGGCGGCGGCAAGATGCGATGAGTACAGTGTTTTCAGCTTACAACCCCAATTGTGAGGCGACGCCTTTATTCCGAGCGCAGCCACATTCTTCATCATTACTCTCCAGTTTGTAAAGCCATATCCCTCGGTGTCCATAAGAAATACATCGATAAGGCCCCTCTCGGCAAGTGCTATTAAAAGCGGCAGGCACACCGCTGCTTCACCGTCGGCGATGAGCGTTGTGGGAGACTTTTTGCTAAGGAACTCGCGAAGCACGGTAAATCCTTCGATCGACTCGGGGAACGGCTCCTCGATCCAGTAGATTCCGCAATCCGCCACCGCGTCCATGAATCGTATAGCGGTGTCGACGGTAAACATATCGTTGGCGTCGACAAGCAGGGGAACGTCCGGGAATTCCTTATGAATAGCGCGGACGACCTCGATGTCGCGCTTTAGCCCTTCCTCGCATTCCATCCATTTTCCGCCACGCCCCACCTTGATTTTGAACTTGCGGAAACCGAGCTCGTAGTAGTCGTACCGGCAGTCCTCGATGATCCGTTCGATTCCGCCCGGATATCCGTCTGGGCTGATATCGTTCATGTATATCGCACCGTCATAACAGTCGACTTCGGCAAGAGCCGATTCGCTAATCATTTTCTTGACCGGAACGCCGAGAATTTTGCCGGCGAGATCGTGAAGCGCAAGATCTGCACAAAACGCGACGTGGCTGATTACCCCGACAGACGGATCGAACAGATCGGATACTTTCTTACCGATAAGGTTTTCTTTTTGCCTCTCATCGCAGTGGCCGAGCGCCCATCCAGTCGCACCCTGGTCCGTCACAAGTTCGACGAGATTTATTTCCCCGCCGTAGCCGTGCTCGGGAAGACGCGAGTTTTTCCCCATCAGACGTGGGTATGAAAATCTTGTGCGGCGGTTTATAACCTGTGCAATTTTGTGATAACTGAGCTCAATGCTCACTTTTTATTCTCCTTTACAATCAGTATTTATGCGGCGCCCCTTTGTAATCAATAGCCGGCGGCGTCAAGCTCGGCGAATTTGTCAAGAATGCCCTGATAATGCTTTAACGCAGCGCGGCTAATTGCCGCCATACGGGACGAAATAATGTTTTGCTGCGCCTCGACGCAAGTCTGCAGCATGTTGCAGTAAGCAGTGTAGGACATACGGTAAAGCTGAGTGAAGTCGAGGAACGCGCCGTCCATAATAATTCTATACATCGTCAGAGACTCGTTGTCTCTAAGTGCTTTGCCCTGTAGCGATATTTCATACACCGCTGGATAAATTAGATTGTAACTCTCTATGGCTAGCGCTTCTGTGACCGGGGCGAGGAAATCTATGGTTCCGTAATTCGTTATCGGAAGGCCGAGAACCACGCTGCCACCCCCCACCTTAGTATAATAATTGCTCTGTTCCTCATTGAGTTTGGGATAAGGCAGCAATCCATAGTCGTTTTCCATATCGCGGAAGTAAAGCAGAGTATCCGAGAGGAATCCAGCGTACATGATGCTCTGCCCGTTTCTAAACATTTTCGCGATGTCGCTCTCTTGTGAGTTGCTAACTATGTAAGTGCTGTTGCTATTATAACATAGGTCAAGAACCTTATCTACACTCTGAACCATCCGGTCGGAGAACAGGGTCAGGGTACATGTATAGTCATCAGAGATTTCCATCGTTTTGTTATCGAAGGCATATGTGAAAACAAGAGTGCCGCCGTGGGAGGTTAGAAGCCCGTAGAAGTCATTTTCATCATACTTACTATCGCCGTTTTTATCAATTTTCGTATCCCTAAGGTATGAAATCATTCTGTCGATAGTCCACGTACCATCCAACACATAAGTGTATGGGCTCTCAAGGCCCATGTCGGCGAGGATGCTCTTGTTGAAGAACATGCAGTGGGTATAAAGCGCACCGGTAAAGGGGATGTAGTTGAGTTCAAGGTATATCCTACCGTTTATCATACACCCGCTGTTGATCGACTGGTTGTACCATGGCTTATAAACGTCGATTACGTCCATGCTGTTCCAATCAAGCAGTGCTCCGGTAGTCGAGAGTGTCGCCATATCGCCCCACCCTCCGATAACAAGCTGATACGCGTTGTCGCCGCTCTGAACACACTTCTGAACAACATTTAAAAAATCCGGCACGCGATTCTCAGTGAGAGTTATGTTGAACGCTTCTTCTATTGTCATGTTCCGTGTGTATACGGCGTCATTCACGACCTCGCCGGTCAGCTCCTCCGTCGTTAGCTCGTAGTCAAAAAAAGCGGACATAGCCGAGTTCTGTATAGATAGCATACAGTACTGCCAGCCATTGAAGTCTGTAATAGGCACGATCTTTCGGAAATCCGGAGCTTCATCGGAGTCAATCGCAACGGTATCAGTCGAAACTGCATCGCTTGTGGTAGTGTCGGATATTTTGTCTGTCGGCTCGGAGCATCCTATGATCAAAAGAGTAGACATAATGATGGCTAGAAAAAGTGATATAACTCGACGGTCATAAATTTTCATAATTTGCCCCCGCTTATCATTTAAAAATAAATGTCTGAAGCCTGATTATTCTGCTCCAGACATTTTGCCGAATATTAGCTCAGATTGTCTATAACGCTGAGCTTAACGGCTTCGTTTCTTCGTAGAAATTACCGCTGCGACACACGCGACCATGCAGACGACGACGGCAGTAATGGCGGTGTCAGACGTCTTTGGGGAGACAATAGGTGCCCCACCGGTAACAGTCCCGGTCGAGACAGTCGGCGTTTCCGCCGGTCCTTCAACCGGAGCGGCATTCGGGTCAAGCTTGTAAAGCGTAGCAATATCGGAAGCGGAAAGCGCGCGATTGTAGAGTCGGAACTCGTCGATCATGCCGACGAACATCGGGTCGGATTCAGTAGCAGATTTGCCGAGATAGCAGTACAGGAGAGGTTCGCCGTAGGTAGCCATATTGGCGTTTACGCAATACTCGTTTACCGTTACAAGTTCGCCATTGACGTATACCTTTACGGCGTCGCCGTTTTGCACAACGGTGAGCATATACCATTCGTCGGCATTAAGGTTCTTTCCAACCATGTCGACGGTATCTCTCGGGCCATTGTTGATCTTGGCTCGATAGGTACCTTCGCTTCCGCCAGTCGACGGGGCGATGTAGAAGAACGTAGCATTAGTGTTGTTGAAGTCCATAATGCGTGCGTAACCACGCGCTTCGTCCTGTTTGAACCAGACGGAAACCGTCCACTCTTTCTTGTTGGGGTCGAGTGCAAGGTTCACGCCTTCCTTTATCTGAGCATAAGCATCGACACCATCAAGGTAAAGCGCACTGCCGAATTTACCACCATCCGCGATTGTGGCGCTGCCCATGAGGTTGGCATTCCATCCGTTGCCTGTCGCATCGGCGCTTATACCGTTTTCGACGCCATCAAACGGGAGATAAACAACCAGATCGTCGACGATGCCGCCGTCAACTTCGACTATCGGCTCCTTTTCGACAATATCGATTTTGACCTCGCCGAGAGTATTGCTTGTAGCAAGCCCGGGGGTAAACTTAAAGAGGGCTGTGACTTCGTCGGCTGTGAGAGCGCGGTTATAAAGACGGAAATCGTCGATAGCACCGAAGTACATCGCGTCGGATGCCGTAGCGGATTTACCTATCCAACATTGTTCAAGCGGGATGTCGTAGGTCGCCATGTTGTTTATGCAGTTTTCGTTTGATGCAGCGAGCTCACCATTGATATAGAAGTTAACCGTTGAGCCTTTCTGAGATACGACTACATGGTACCACTCGTTCTCGTCAATAAACACGTTGTAAGAATCGAGAGTGTCACGCGTTCCGTTATTGATTTTGGCGCGGTATGTAGGGATCAAGTCGCTGGTTGAGGGAGACATATAAAAGAACGTCGCGCTGGTGTTGTTGAAGTCGAACACACGTTGGAAATTGCGAAGTTCTTCGATCATGCACCAGACCGAAATAGACCATTCTTCGCCTTCAAGAGCTAGGTTTACGCCTTTGGGGATCTCGACATAGCCGTCCGAGCCATCAAGGTACAGCGCCTTGCCGAATTTGGCGACTACATCCGTCACCATTGCGTTGCCCATAAGCTTACCATTCCATCCGTTTCCTGTTATGTCTGGTACAGCCCCGCCTACCTCATTGTCGAATGATAGGTACAATACCAAACCGCTGTTGATGTCGGCTGCGCTCACTGTACTGAGCGTTCCCAGCATCAAGATTGCCAAGATGATTCCCAGAACAAACAAAATTTGCTTTTTCACAGTTTTCCGTTCCTTTCTTATATTTTACTTTTTATGGTTTTCTGGATTGTTCACGGCTGCCGGCCAAAGTATGCTACAATGCCGCCGTCGACGTAAATTATCTGACCGTTGACGAAGTCTGATGCTCGGGATGCGAGGAATACCGCGGTTCCCACAATGTCCTCCGGTAAGCCCCAACGTCCGGCGGGCGTTCTTGCGCGGATATAGGTATCAAACGGATGCGGACTTCCGTCAGGTAACGGTTCACGCAACGGCGCGGTCTGGGGAGTAGCGATATAGCCAGGGCCGATCCCGTTGCACTGAATATTCATTCCCCCATATTCCGAGGCTATATTGCGGGTGAGCATTTTAAGCCCTCCCTTCGCCGCAGCGTAGGCTGATACCGTCTCGCGTCCGAACTCAGACATAAGCGAGCAGATGTTGATTATTTTACCGCCGCCACGCTTGATCATACCGGGTATTACTGCCTTTGAAACGATGAAAGCGCCTGTCAGGTCGACGTCGATTACACGGCGAAAATCCTCCACACTCATCTCGCACATCGGAATACGCTTAATTATGCCGGCGTTATTTACAAGTATGTCAACCGCTCCGAACCGGCTCTCAATATCGCAAATCATATCGCGAACTGAGTTCTCGTCGGTGATGTCACATACATATCCCGTTGCGTCGATGTTATCTTTTTTATAAGACTCAAGTCCTTTATCCACAATCTCCTGAGTCAAATCGTTGAAAACGATCTTCGCGCCGGCATCGTGGAGACCTTTCGCGATAGCATAGCCGATCCCATATGACGCTCCTGTTATAAGCGCAACCTTTCCGCTCAGATCAAAAATGTTCATTGTTTTGTTCCCCTAAATATAAAATGCCTTAAAACAGACTACGCATGTCGACGGGTTCCATGTCGTCGAAATCCTGATTTTCTCCGCACATCGCCCATATGAAAGCGTAGGCTTTCGTGCCTACTCCGCTGTGGATCGACCAGCTTGGGCTTATCACGGCTTCCTCATTTCGTACGACGATATGTCGTGTTTCGGTCGGCGTACCCATTATGTGGAACACCACGTCGTCTGGACCGAGCTCCATATACAGGTACACCTCCATGCGCCTTTTATGGGTGTGACATGGCATCGTGTTCCAGTTTGAACCAGGGCTGAGTCTTGTAAGCCCCATAGAAAGCTGGCATGTTTTAAGCACCGAGGGATGCAAATACTGGGTTATCACTCTCTTATTGCAGTTTTCAGCGGTTCCAAGCTCAAGGTGGCGCGCCGATTTTTCTTTAATTAATACGGTCGGGTACGACGCGTGGGCGGGCGATGATGTCACATAGAATTTAGCCGGGTTTGAGTTATCGACGCTTTCAAACAGCAGTTCTCGCACACCGCGTCCGACATAAAGCCCGTCTCCATTTTCAAGCGGGTATTTCTGCCCATCGGCGGTGACAACACCGGCTCCGCCGATGTTAATGCAACCAAGCTCGCGCCTCTCAAGGAAATATTCTGAGCCGAGTTCGTCCCCACCACCAAGTGTCAGTGAATTATATACCGGCATTAGACCGGCGACAATGATCCTATCAAAGTGCGAATATACAATCCGTTTGTTGTCCTGTGTGAATAGCGACTGTATATGATATTCCTCTCTGATTCTTTTGGTATCGTACGTCCTGAAATCAGCCGGCGACGACGGATAACGTATTTCCATTTTCCATATCCTTCTCCTTTACGATATAATAACCGTACACTTCAAGCCGTTAGAGTACCGCCCGGTGATTTTTGCCCAACTTTGTTTGCTATAGTACCACAATAAAATTGAGCTTTATATTGTTTCATTGCTACCTTTTTTAGCTGTATTGCTTTTTTGGTAAGCAATCTGCTACTACTGCGGGATTCTAAAAACATCCGATCAGTTATAAAGAATAGTACTGAATAGAAGCCTTGAAAGGTCAGACTGAAAACAATACAGCCAGGGGTATGCCCCTGGCTGTATTTCTTGCTTCCATATGTATGACCATTAGCTCCCAATTAGGGAATCTGACGCTAAAACCAGCACCTTGGGTGTAACAAAAAAAGCCTGTAGATCCTTACGTCTACAGGCTTTTTCTGTGGCAGGGGTAGAAGGATTCGAACCCTCGACACGCGGTTTTGGAGACCGCTGCTCTACCAGCTGAGCTATGCCCCTTTATTCTACGGCGGTTATTATATCATGAGTTAAGCGTTTTGTCAATAGCGGCACGCTTATTTTGCAACCCTATATAATTATTCCCGAATATTTAACAGTTAGGTTTAAAACTTATGAGGCATGCGTAAATATTTTTATACTATAATATTTATGTTAGGGCATTTTACGATGCAGGAGGTGAAGGGGTGACCGATCCGTATTCCGTGCTCGGCGTCTCGCGCGACGCATCCGACGAGGAGATAACCCGCGCATACAGGGCGCTCGCGCGCAAATACCATCCCGACCTTAACCCCGGGAGTAAGCGCGCCGAGGCTATGATGAAAAATATCAATGCAGCATATATGCAGATCCAGGCGGAACGCAGCGGCAAAACCTGGCGCGCCACGCAGGGCTGGGGCTCCGATACCGAACCCGAGCCTACAAATACACGACGCACAAGTTACGGACCATACGGCGGATACTATGGAAGCGGCCCCGCATACGGGGGCGGCACATATTACCGTCGCCACAGACGCCGTTACCATGCGCCGTTCACAATCGGAATTTTTGGTTTTCCCCTTTTGCGCCTGATATTGTTAATCGTCATATTGCGTTTTGTGCTTGGCGTTGTCTTCTCCCTGCTTTACACACTCGCCGGGCAAAGCTACTATTTTGGATGGCAATCCGGCGGCACTCCTACCGAGCGCGTCGAGAACCATGCGCCCGCCTATAAGATGCCGGAGGATGAATTTGCCGTATTATGATTGAAAAAATAAGGTTATATCTTTCCAAATTCGGCTATTGGGTCGTCTCGCTGCTCGCCGGAAGATACGGGCTTGACACGTTCGGAAAAGCGATTTTCATCGCCGCGGTCGCGCTTGCCGCTATAAATATCTTCGCTTCGTCGCCGGTTTTGTATATAATCCAAAACGCGCTGCTATTATGGGAGATTTTCAGATTCTTTTCTAAAAATCATGCAAAAAGGCGTGCCGAAAACGCGGCATTTTTGCGCTTTTGGGATAAAACAAAAACCTTTTTTAAGCTCAGGCGCAGCATGCTGCGCGACAGGAAAACGCATGTTTATAAAAGATGCCCCACCTGCAAGGCGATGTTAAGGCTTCCAAAATCCAAAGGACGCCATTCCGTCCGCTGCCCTCGCTGCAACAGCCGATTCGATATAAGAATATAACGCTGCCGCATACATACCCCAAGACGGCGGCGTTTTTGATTTTGCGGGCGGGCATGCACTACCTGTTGACCACGCCGCCACAGATTTGGTATAATGTGTAGCTAGTTGCGAGGATTTAACTTTATGAAGCTACTTCGTTACTTAAAAAAATACTCCGTGAAGGCGGCATTGGCACCGCTTCTCAAGCTGCTTGAGTGCTTTGTCGACCTTGCGATTCCTATCCTGACCGCAAAAATCATCGACACCGGGCTTGGCACCGGCGATACTTTATACATTATCCGTGGCTGCGCGCTTATGGTACTGCTCGGGCTTGCCGGGCTGGCGGTGAGCGTAGCCGGGCAGTATTTTTCCGCGGTAGCAGCCGTCGGGGTTTCCTCCGAGCTGAGGCGCGCGGCATTTGCGCACATCCGATCGCTTGACGCCTCGGCGCGCCAGACGCTCGGTTCAAGCACGATTATAACCCGCTTGACCGGTGACATAAGCCAGGTGCAAGCCGGGCTCAACCTATTTTTAAGACTTTTCATGAGGAGCCCTTTTATAGTTTTCGGCAGCGTCTTTATGGCATTTTCGATTAACCGGCGCCTTGCGATTGTTTTCGCGTTTGTTGTGCCCGTGCTCGCCGCCGTCGTCTTTGGCATAATGCGGGCCACTACCCCGCTTTATAGGGTAACGCAAGCCAAGCTCGACTCTGTCGTCAAAGTCACGCGATCGACGCTTTCGGGCATGCGAGTCATTCGCGCGTTTTGCCGAGAAGACGACGAGGTCGCACGGATTTACGAAGCGTCGGACAAGCTAAAGGACGCACAGGCGCATGCGGGCATAATCTCCGCGCTTTCGACGCCGCTCTCCGGCGCGGTGATTAACGCGGCGACCGTCGCGGTGCTGTATTTCGGCGCGCTCGAGTTTTCGGTTGGCGGCATCACGTCGGGCGAGGTCGTCGCGCTTGTCAACTACATGTCGCAAATTTTTATCGAGCTTGTAAAGTTCGCAAACCTTATCGTGCAGGTGACACGCGCCGCAGCAAGCGCCGGTCGAATCGCCTCGCTGTTTGACGTTCGACCGCAGCTTTTGTACCCTGCGGAGGAATCAGCTGGGCTGCTTGACAGTCAAAAAGTAGCCGTCAGGTTCGAGCATGTCGGCTTCAAATATCCCGGCGCCGGCGCCGAGAGCCTTTCGGATATTTCATTCTCCGTGCGGCATGGGGATGCCGTCGGCATTATCGGCGGCACCGGCAGCGGTAAAACCAGCCTTGTCAGCCTTATCCCGCGGTTTTTCGACGCGTCGTCAGGTGATGTCTATTTATTCGGCGAACCGATAAAAGAGATACCGCGGCAAAAGCTGCGCTCGCTCGCCGGCATTGTCCCGCAAAAGCCGCTGCTATTTTCGGGCACAGTGCGCTCGAACCTGCTTTGGGGGGTGTCGGGCATTTGCCCTCCGGAAGAGGTCGATGACGAGTTGCTTTGGAAGGCGCTCGAGTGCGCCCAAGCCGCAGGGTTTGTCCGCGATTTGCCGGGCGGGCTTGACGGAGTTGTCGAGCAGGGCGGCCGCAACTTTTCTGGCGGGCAGCGCCAAAGGCTAACGATCGCGCGCGCGATGGTGAGGGCACTCCTTGCGCTCCGGGCGGGGCAGCCGTTTATTTTAATACTCGACGACAGCGCAAGCGCGCTTGATTTTGTGACCGAGTCGGCACTTAGGCGCGAGCTTGCAAAACTGCGCGGGAAGGTCACAACTTTTATTGTCAGCCAGCGAGTCGCATCGGTGCGTTCGTCGGATTTGATACTCGTGCTCGACGACGGCAGGCTTGTCGGCGCGGGAAAGCACGACGAGCTGCTTTCGACCTGCCCCGTCTACCGCGAGATATATGAAAGCCAATACAGTGGAGGTGAAGCCGGTGCCTAAATCGAGCCGAAAAACACTGTTTCGCGCCCTCTTGAGGCTGAAAAAATACCGGCATTCCATCATTGCCGTTTTAATACTCGCCGCGGCTGGAGTTGCAACCCAGCTTGCCGCGCCGATCCTCGCGGGGCGGGCTATCGACGCGATGGTAGCCGGCTCGCTCGGAGTGCCGGAAGGGGTAATTTTTGCGCTTTCCCTTTACGGCACCGCGGCAGCCATTAACGCGCTTTGCGGCTGGGCGTCGCAGGCGGTAAGCGTCCGCATATGCGCGAGGGCGGCGTGCGACCTCCGCGGCGAAGCCGTCGCAAAGCTAAAGACTTTGCCTTTGGGATACCTTGATACCCGGCAGTCGGGCGAGATTGTAAGCCGAATTACTGTGGATATCGAGACTTTTTCGGACGGACTGCTTTTGTTTTTTACCCAGTTTTTTTCGGGCATTATGACGATATTTGGCACGCTCGGCTTTATGCTTGCGACCAATTTGCCGGTGGGACTCACCGTCGCGCTTGTAACGCCGCTCAGCCTTTTTTCGGCAAGCTTTATATCACGGCGCAGCTATAGATTTTTCCGTGCGCAAAACGACGCGCGCGGCGCGCTTTTCGGCTACGTTACCGAGTTTGTAGAGGGCGCCGACGTCGTCGAAGCGTTCGCTTATGAAAGCCAGGCAGGCGCTCGCTTTGACGAGCTTGACAAACTGTACTCCGAAGCGAGCGTTAAAGCTACCTTTTTCTCCAGCCTTACAAACCCTGTTACGCGGTTTGTAAACGGCGTCGTTTATGCCGGCGTCACGCTTGCCGGCGCGCTGACGCCCGGCATGACGGTCGGCTCGCTGTCCTGCTTTTTGAGCTATGCGAGCCAGTACACAAAGCCTTTCAATGAAATCTCGGGCGTTATTGCCGAGCTGCAAAACGCGGCCGCCTGCGCGGCAAGGGTGTTCGAGCTGCTTGACGCAGAGGATGAGCCGCCCGAATCGGAAGACGCCAAAACGCTCGTTCCCGACGGCTCGGTGCAATTTGAAAATGTCTCTTTTTCTTATAACCCTGAAACGCCCCTCATAAAAAGTTTAAGCATCGATATTAAGCCCGGCATGCGAGTCGCAATAGTCGGGCCAACCGGCTGCGGCAAAACGACGCTTATTAACCTGCTTTTACGGTTTTACGACGTCGGCTCGGGCAAGATTAAGGCAAGCGGCGAGGACATCCGCAGCGTCACGCGCCGCTCGCTGAGGCGGGCGTTTGGTATGGTGCCGCAAGACACATGGCTAATCCCGGGCACTATAAGGGAAAACATAGCATACGGACGCCCCGACGCAACCGACGAGGAGATCCGCGCGGCTGCGAAGGCGGCATTTGCCGAAAGCTTTATAAAGAGGCTGCCTAACGGCTACGACACAGTAGTCGGCGACGATGGCGCCGGGCTTTCCGCCGGCCAAAAGCAACTTTTGTGCATCGCCCGCGTGATGCTCGCAAATCCCCCGATGCTCATCCTCGACGAGGCGACTTCAAACATCGACACTCGCACCGAGCTGAAAGTACAAAAAGCAATCTCGGAGCTCACAAAAGGGCGCACGAGCATCATTGTCGCACACCGGCTGTCGACAATCCGCGACGCCGACCTGATTTTGGTCATGCGCGACGGACAAATTATCGAACGGGGAAAACACGAGGAGCTGCTCGAGAAAGACGGGTTTTACGCAAAGCTATACGGCAGCCAGTTTGAAAAAATCGGCTAAACTGCAAAAATTCAGGCCGGGAAAGCTATTCCCGGCCCGTTTTTTATTTTGTTATCGTCACCTTTTTCAGCGCTTTCGACTCGTCGGGGTCAATCTCTTTTATATCGGTGAGCTTTAGAGCAAAAAGCTGAAGCGTTACCGCAAAGAGGAACGGGGAAATCGAATCAAGCCCCGGCGAGCTTGGTATCTTTATCGAGAGTTTCCACTTGTCGGCTATGCCCTCGTCGTCTGTGATGGCAATGATGTCGCAGCCGGTCGGCTCAAGGCTTTCTATTCTAAGCATTATGTCCGAAGCGTCTCCGAGAAGCTTTCCGCGCGCGGCTAGCACTATCACGAGCGTTCCCGCGCCGATTTGCGCGAGCGGCCCATGGTAGAAGTCGGCAATCGAGTAGCCCCTCACCTTTATGCGGTTGGTTTCGAGGATTTTCAGCGAACCTTCAAGCGCTATCGGATAGTTTATCCCCCGAGCAAGGACAAACGCGTTTTCAAGGTAGCGGTAGCGCAGTATAATCGAATCAATTTGCGGGGGCACCGTCTCAAGCAGCCTCTCAATTGCGTCGGGCAGCTTGTCTAGCGCCGCCAGCAGCTCATCTGCCGAGGAAAGCCCCGTTGACTCGGGCGGCACTTTCCCAAGCCTTTGCGCCCACCTCGCGCAGAGCGTGGCGAGCACATACATCTGCGCCGTGAATGTCTTTGTCGCCGCAATCGACAGCTCGGGGCCCGCTCCACAATCGAGGACATAATCCGCGGCTTTTGCGAGCGGCGAGGAAGTGTCGTTTGTAAGCGCCACGGTCGCCGCGCCGCATTTTTTGCCCCGCTCGATTACCGAAATAACGTCTTCGGCTTTACCCGACTGCGACACGCCAATCACAAGCGCGCGCGACAGGTCGAGCTCGGCGCCATAGCGCGAAACAACCGACGGGGTGGCAAGCGCGCATGGCATGCCCAGGTATATGCCGAACAGGTACTGTGCGTATGTGCACGCATGATCCGATGTCCCACGCGCCGCGAAATACACGAACGCGGGCTTGTCCTTTTCCACCCTGTCTAGTATTTTATTTATCGTTTCATCGTTTAGCCCGCGCAGCCCGCGCAATACTTGCGGCTGCGACCTTATTTCTTTTTCAAGGTTTTTCATTTTCGTTCCTGCCTGTTTTTATTCTATTATCACAATCTGCGATATAAGCAGCTTCGGTAACGTGAATTTAACCACGCCGCCTGAGTACTCAAACTTAAGCTCCTTCCCTTCGGGAGCGGTATAAACGCGTGCCGGTGCCGCATTGCGCTTTACCTCAAACTCGACGTCATATATCGGCACGGCGCCCTCTATCACTTCCGTGCCTTTTCCGCGCACCGAAGTGTAGGCAAAGAGGGCGTTTAGCACGTCGCGGCTTCCCTGCCTGTAGAGCGTCACAATACCGCGGTCGGGGAGGCTTGCCCTTACCGTGCGCTCGGAGTCGGGGAACAGCTCCCGCAGCACGCGCAGCACAAGCTCTTTTGCATGAAGCTCGCCTTTGGTTGCGTAGTCGGCGAACACCTTCCAAGCTATGTAGCCGGTGTTTTCAGTCACCACGGCGCCTACCCTTGCCCCGTTGGGACGGTTTGGCGCATGCTGGTGCGAGCAAAAATGCTCCGGCGTGCGGTTAAAGTATGGCTCAATAAGCTCGGCGATGGCTTTACCGCCAGTTACAGTTATATTATACGCCGGGCCATACATTACATACTCGGTGACACCGTTTATAAAGCCCTCGTCCGAGCACGGGCGCATATATGTCGGCGAGTAGTCGTTTTTCCCCTCAAATTTTGCGCCGAAGTCGAAAATAAAGCCGTCGCCTCCGGTGCAGGCATCGCCGGTGGCAAGTATCTTGCCGCCCGACGCAAGATAAGATCGCAGCTTAGCCTCAAGCTCGGCTGTGGGCATGACGCTGTCGGGAAGCACAAGGAGCCTGTATCCGCTAAAATCCGCCTCGCCGTCGACTATGTCGAAAAGGTATTTGCTTTCAAGCAAAATCCGGTGTGCGCCTGTATCCGAGTCTGACACGCTGCCGGACACACCCGACAAAATAGCTATGTCCGCTACCGGTTTTGCGCCTTTGTAGTAGCCTTCGACTTTTTCGACATACGAGTAGGCGTTGCCTATCAGCTTATATGTCGAAATGTTCATCCTCCCGCGCGGGTGCAGCTGGTCGCCTACCGAGCATTTCGCGCCGAATGCAAGCGCCAGCGCCGCCTCATAGCGGAGCGCGTTCGGATGCTTAAACCCGCCAAACTCTCCCCAGCTGGTGTGGAATTTGCCCGTCTGTCCGAGGTAGTCCATTCCAAGCGTCCGCGCATAAGCCGCCGACATCGGGAAATGGTCATAGCCCCAGCCGCCGGTCGGCAGGCTTTCAAGCTCATAATGCGTGTTGCGCAACGCGAGGTCGCGGCGCCCGCGCCTTATCGTGCCGCAGTTGAAAAAGATGTTGGTATCGGGGTCGTATTTGCGCACCGCCTCTATCATGCGGCGGCAGAACTCGTCATACACCATCTCGCCATGGCGGCGCACCTCGTCGGGGTTGTTCGGGTCAAGCCCGAGCTTTTTCATGCTCTTTATGCACCAGTGGCAATAGCAGGTTCGCACGTCGCAAATATCGAGGAATATGCCGGTGGGTTTAAACATTTGCATGACTTCCTCGACCTGCGCGGCGAGAATGTCAAGGTATGGCGTATTGAAGCAAAAAAGGTGATAATACGAGTCGTGGATAAAGTCCGGGGCATGGTTCGGCGAAGGCTTGTTGAGCCATTCGGGATGCTCCATAACAAGCTTTTCGTCGAATCCCGCAGATATGTAAATCGGCGCGTTGACGCCAAGTTCGCGGCAAACCTTCAGCTGCTCACCAAGCAGGTTAAACCCATGTAGCCCGGGGTGCTGGACGTTTGCCTTTGTGGGATAGTACGCGTATCCATGGTGGCATTTTGAAAACAGCGTTATTGAGTCGACATGCCCCAAAACCAGCGCCTCGCGAAAATTCTCGGGGTCAAAATCCGCGCCGACCCCGTCAATCGCCGGCGAGGTGTGAAAATCGAGATGGATTTGTCTGTATCTCAGCGGATGCATGGCATTCCCATCCTTTTAAAAATTTAATATAATGCACCGCATACTATTTTAGCTTTATTTTAGAAAATTGTAAATATCATATCCTTATTTGTGATGATTTTCCGATTCATTCTTTATAAAAAAAACTCCGGCTGAAAGCCAAAACTTTCAGCCGGTATACCCTATCTATTTCGTTTTGTCGTCCGCGCCCTGCGATTTTACTACTTTCATGCGCGAGAACTCCTCGCGCTCCCTTTCTTCAAGCTGATCGGTTATAAACCGGATATTTTCAAGCAGCCGAGGGATTACGTTGTTTTTGAGGGCGTTCGCGCGCGTTTGCGTCTTTTTTATCGCGACCGCGAGCCGCACGACGCTGTCCTCTATTACGGCAAGCTTGACGGTCAGCTTTTTCACCTCGTTAAATTTGAGGAAAGCCTCGTCAAGGTAGTAATTGGTGCCATAGTAGCCGTATGTGTTGCGCGCGGGCGGGGAATTTAGCTCTGCCGTCGGCAGCTCGACTCCCATAACCGATCGCCAGTCGAGCTCTAGCCCCATTTCGATTGGAACCGACTCGGCGATTATATCGCAGATGCCGAGCGTCAGGTTCGCGTTCTGAAGCGCCCTATACGCCGCGGCGTAAGTGTCAGTTATTTGGTTTTGTATCGCCTTAATGTCGTCGAGCATCGCCATTATCTCGTGCGTGAGGATGTTGCGCTTGCGGTCGAGCAGCTCGAACCCTTTCTGTGCCAGCGCAAGCGACCTTCTCGCGCGCAAAAGCTCGTTTTTTGTGGGATTTACATTCGCCATAATTCGCCGCCCTTAAAATCTGCCGTAATAATCGTCAAGCAGCTTGTCGTCGATCCGGTCGAGCTCCGAACGCGGCAATATCGACAAAATCTTCCATCCCAAGTTCAGAGACTCTTCCATCGTGCGGAACTCGTACTCGCCTTGCGCCAGGAAACTGGACTCAAACGCATCGCCAAATTTAATATATAGCTTGTCGATTTCAGATAGCTCATCCTCGCCGATAACCGCGGCGAGCGAGCGCGCTTCCTGCACCCTAGAGTACGAGGCGAAAAGCTGATTTGCGAGCGGGGCATGGTCGGTGCGCGTGTAACCTTCGCCGATGCCGTCCTTCATAAGCCTTGAAAGTGAGGCGAGTATTCCGACCGGCGGGTAAATGCCCCTGCTTTCAAGCGCGCGGTCGAGCACTATTTGCCCCTCGGTTATATAACCCGTCAGGTCCGGGACTGGATGCGTAATGTCGTCGTTCGGCATCGTAAGGATTGGCAGCTGCGTTACCGAGCCTTTTTTACCGCGCAGCATGCCGGCTCGCTCGTAAAGCGTCGCCAGGTCCGAGTACATATAGCCCGGGTAGCCTTTCCTGCCGGGAATCTCCCCTTTCGAGGAGCTGAACTCGCGGCAGGCTTCGGCATACGAGGTCATGTCGGTCATCACGACGAGGATGTGCATGCCAAGCGTGAAAGCGAGGTACTCAGCGGCGGTCAGCGCGCAGCGAGGGGTTATAATTCGCTCTATCACCGGGTCGCTGATTAGGTTGAGGTACATCACGACACGGTCCATAACCCCCGAATCTTCAAACGAGCGGCGGAAAAATGCGGCGACGTCGTTTTTAACACCAATCGCGGCAAACACAATCGCGAAGCTGTCCTCTTCCTCATCGGTTGTCGCTATATTCGCCTGACGTACAATCTGCGCCGCAAGCTCGTTGTGCCTTATGCCCGAGCCAGAGAATATCGGTAGCTTTTGCCCGCGGATAAGCGTTGTGAGCACGTCGATTGATGAGATGCCCGTGACAATGCAGCTGCGCGGGTACTCGCGCGAAACCGGGTTTATCGGCAAGCCGTTTATATCGCGCCGCTCGGCACAGTAAATTTCCCCCTTGCCGTCGATCGGCCGGCCAACGCCGTCAAAAATGCGGCCTAGTATCTCAGGCGCTAGCGGAAGCTCCATCGGCCGCGCGGTAAATATGGTGCGCGTGTTTTCGAGAGACATGTCCTGCGTGCCCTCGAATACCTGGATGACCACGCGGTCGCCGTCGATGCGCACCACCCTGCCCATGCGCTCTTCACCGCTCACGAGCCGGATTTTTACAAGCTCCTCAAAGGAGGCGCCCGGCACTCCGTCGAGCACTATAAGCGAGCCGTTTATTTCTCGCAGCCCTAAATGCTCTATAATCACTTTGCCGTTTCCTCCCCGGTACTCGTCGCTGCGTCGATTTCCTTTATATACTCGTCAAACAGCTCGAGCCTGTCGCTCGGGATCTCGTATTTCATCTTTTCAAGCTTCTCGAAAATGCCCGTCGCGAGCAGACGCGATATCGGGACTGCCTTCTCAACCAGCGATTTGGCGCGGTCGTAAAGATGCAGTATCGTCTTCATCATCAAAAACTGCTTTTTTATCGGCGAGTAGGTGTCTTTCGGGTTATAAGCGTCCTGCTGCAAAAGCCCTATCCTTATCACGCGCGCGATCTCGATAATAAGCTTTTGGTCGTCGGGCAAAACGTCCGATCCGATGAGCTTTACAATCTCCATCAGCGAGGTCTCCTCGGCAAGCAGCCGGAGTATGCGCGCGCGGAATTCCGAAAACTGAGGCGCGACGTTGGTGTCATACCACTCGGTAAGCTCGCCTATATACTCGCTGTAGCTTTGCGTCCAGTTTACGGCGGGATAGTGGCGCGAATAGGCGAGTGATTTGTCGAGCGCCCAAAAGCAGCGGGTAAAGCGTTTTGTCGCCTGCGTCACAGGCTCCGAAAAATCAGCGCCGGTCGGCGACACCGCGCCGATTACCGTTACCGAGCCGACATCGCCGCCCAGCGTCATCACCCTGCCCGCGCGCTCGTAAAACGCGGCGAGCCGGGAGGGCAAATATGCCGGGAAGCCCTCTTCTGCCGGCATCTCCTCAAGCCTGCCCGATACCTCGCGCAGCGCCTCTGCCCAACGCGAGGTCGAGTCTGCCATTATCGCCACATGATAGCCCATGTCGCGGTAATACTCGGCTATCGTTATGCCGGTATAAATCGATGCCTCGCGCGCCGCCACCGGCATGTTCGAGGTGTTGGCGATTAGCACTGTTCGGTCGGTGAGCTTATGTCCGGTGCGCGGGTCAACAAGCTCGCTAAACTCCTCAAGCACCTGCGTCATCTCGTTGCCGCGCTCGCCGCAGCCGACATATATGATTATATCGGCGTCGCACCATTTGGCTATCTGGTGCTGCACCATTGTCTTGCCCGCGCCAAACCCGCCGGGCAGCGCAGCCGTTCCGCCCTTCGCCAGCGGGAATATGGAATCCAGCACCCTTTGCCCCGTAACCAACGGCTCGGAAAGCTCAAGTTTCTCCCTTATGGGGCGCGGCACCCTAATCGGCCACTTATGGCACAGCGAAAGCTCCCGGGTTTCGCCCTCCGGCGTGCGCAGCTTTATTACCGTGTCGTTTACCCTATACTTGCCGTCAGGCGCTACATATACGACTTCGCCCTCTATTCCCGGGGGCACAAGGCAGCGGTGCTCTATCGAGGGGGTCTCCTCGCAGGTAGCGTAAATGTCGCCCGGCTTTATGGTAGCCCCGCACTTGGCTTTGACTTTGACTTCCCAAAGCCGCTCGGCGTCAAGCGGCTCATAGTTGCCCCCGCGGCTGATAAAATGGCCGTCGCGCTCCTCGATTTTTTTAAGCGGGCGCTGGATGCCGTCGAAAATCGTGCCTATTATGCCCGGCCCAAGCGTTACCGAAATCGGCATGCCCGAGCCGACGACTTCCTCGCCAGGGCGCAGCGAGGTAGTGGACTCATACACCTGGATTGTAGCGCGCCCCGCCCCTATGCTTATAACCTCGCCGACAAGCCCCAGCTTGCCGACGAAGACCATCTCTTGCATTGAAAAGCCGGCGGCGCCGTCAAGCGTGACAACCGGCCCGTTAATGCCGTAAATTTTCGCAGTACTACTCATCTTTGCATCACTTCGATAGCTTACGCGCATAAAATTTTTAATTTACAGACTCGCCTAGCCGCAGCTCTGGGATTGACCTGAAGCGTTCGCGCTGCTGCTCTAGCGCCGTATCTAGCGTGTCGTCGATAGCAAGCCTTTTCGCCCTGCACTCGGCCCGAAAGCCCCCAAGGCTTATTTTTTCGTCCGGCAGCGCCTCGACGCTTGCCTTTATAATCGATTTGAGCATCTCGAGCTTGCCCTCGTCCCCCGGTGCATAAAAAAGCTTAACCTCATCATCCGAGCCGAAATACTTATTTAAAAACTCCGCGCCCTGCGCAAGGTAGCCGTCGTATTCTTTAGTTTGCCTGAAGGCTAAAATTTTCTTTTTTACGCCTTCAAATACAGCTTCCTCTATCTCGGCGCGACATCTGTAAAGCTCGTCTTCAGCATCCCTTTGCGCGGCGGAAATCTGCGCGCCTGTCTGCCGGCGGATTTTGCTTATCTTTGAGCGCACCTCCGCCTCCGTCTCGCGCCGGAGCTCTTCTTCGGCTTTAGCAAGCTCGGTTTCTATATAAGCCTGCACGGCGCTAATTATCTCTTCGCTCTCTTTCATCGCCACGGCGCGTATCGCGGCGATGAAACGAGACTTTTTTTCTTCGTATGTCATCCGGCAAAACCTCTAATCAACCGGTTAACCTTCAATTTTTATCCCGACCGCATCGGCAAGATATTTCGACAAGACGGCGCCGGCACCCCTGCCGCCGTGCCGGTCGGGTATCTCTACAATAAGCGGCTTTTGCACCGAAAGCCGCAGCTCGCTGATATAATCCGGTATCATTGCCGCAAGCTTTTCGGTCACGAGTATAATTCCGATATTCTCGTCTGCTAAAAGCTCGGCGAGCTTCGCCTTTACGCTATCGGCATCGTGCAAAACCGTGCCTTCGACGCCGCACAGCCTCATGCCGACCGCGGTGTCGTGGTTATCGGATATAAGGTAAAAACGCACTTTATTCGCCCGCTTTCAGATTCGGCTCATTATCATGACCGAGATGACGATGCCGTATAGCGCTATAGTTTCGCCGAGCGCGACGAAAATCAGCGCCTTCGAGAAATTTTTCGGGTCCTCAGCCGTAGCTCCGACCGCCGCGGGGATACCGCCGGCAAGAGCGATGCCGCCGCCTATGCCGGCAAGGCCCGTCGAAAGCCCTGCCGAAAGCAGCCCTATGCCTTTCGAGCCGGATTCAGTGTCGGCTGCGGCTTCATCAGCCGGCGACTCGGCGGCTTCTTCAGCCTGCGCCGATGCAACGAGCGTGAGCGTTACAAGCGCGGTAAACGTCACCAACAGCACCGCCAGATGCCGGGCTATAGCGCGCGGCGGCCGAACCCCGCGTTTTATAGCATATAGCGCCGCATATATCGCGACAAAAATCGCCACGGGCGGAACAAAAATCAGCGCAAAATCGGTTGCAGTAAGCATAAAAGGTTCCTCCAGAGTTCCGGGTAATAAAATCAATCTTTATCGGCACTGCCAGCTGGCTTAAACTCCCTGCCAGAGCCCGAGTAAAACCTAGAAAACAGCTCGTAATACTCAAGGCGCATGCTTTGCACGCCCACGAGCAGCCCTTCAAGCGCAATCACGAGCAAGTTCCCAAATATCATAACCACCGCGCCGGCGAAGCCGCCGCCTACCATTTCGGCAATAGTGGTAAACACCATCATCATGCCAGCGTGTACCAGCACGAACGCTCCGACCCGCACGAACGACACGGTGTTCGTCATATAACTGAGTATGGACTCGAACATTTCAAATATGCCCTGCAGGAGGAATTCCCCCCACTTTTCGGGCATCCAGTCACGCCGCCTCTCAACCAGCCGTCCGAGCGGCTCGCCAAGCCATATTAGCACCGCAGGCAATATTATCATTGCCCACATAATCACTGGCGTCGGGACGGGAATATCGATAACAAGCCCCAGCACCAAAAGGATCAGCCCAAGATACAGCACCAACCCCGCAAGGCCGTTTGTACTAAACAGCGCCGGGCCGTACTCGGCTTTACGCATCAAAATATATATATTTAGGGCCATTGCTACAATAAGGAGCACAACGCCAAGCCCGATTGCCGAGCCGAGTATTAGCATGATGCTGCCGCTTTCCATTACTTCTATCGGCTTGCCGTCAAAGCCGAGCTTACGGTAAAGCCCGTCGAGCAGGTGCTCGTATCCGAACACCGATCCTACCAAAAGCCCGAACAGCGCGCCCGATATGCCGCACCTGACCAGTATCGGGCCGAGCCGGTTTTTCATGTACTTACCCATTATATAGCCCACAAGTGCCAAAACCAGCCCTTGCCCAAGGTCGGCGAACATTATGCCGAAAAACAGCGTATATGTTATCGCCACAAGCGGCGTCGGGTCGATCTCGTCATAGCACGGCATGCCGAACATCGAGACTAAAAACTCATATGGCCTTGCAAACCACGAGTTTTTTAGCTTCGTGGGAGGCGTAAACCGCTCCACCTGCCCGGGGTTGTCGAGCTTGACCTCCACGCCGCGCAGCTCGTGCAGGCTGTCCGATAGGCTTTGCGCCTCTTTCTCGGGAACCCAGCCGAAAAGCAAATAGCCGTCTTTCGCGCGGGCCGCAGCGCGCCGCAAGTTGAAAGCTTCCGCTAGCATGTGAAGTTTCGCGCACACGCTCATGCAGCTTTCATACTCGGCATCCCAAAAGAGCTTCAGCTTCTTATTGAGCTCGTCGGCTTTTGCTTTGGTAGCTTCATACTCTTCGCGTAGCCGCTTAATGGCGTCCTTCGGGCTGCCTGTAATGTCCGGTATTCGCAGCCGCTCGAAGAACAACGCCGCAAATATGCGGTCGACCTCGTCGATTTCCGAAGCCGGCGCAACATACATTCCCCAAGCGTATCCGCCCTCCTCCGAGCAGCGGAAAAACTCGACGTACGGGTTTTTGTTATATGCGTCTACCTCGTTTGCGCTCGCTATCGGCATGCGCCCGAACCGCAACTTTAAAAATTTTGCCGACCAAAGCGCGCTGACGTCCACGTCGAGCGACTCAAAATGGCGCAGCTGCTCGATTGAATCTTTGCACCTGTCAAGCTCAGCCTGCAGCTTAGCCTGCTCCTCGCGCAGAGCCGTAATGAGCTTTTCAACCTTTTTTATGCAGCGGTCGTATTTTTGAAGCAACGGGTCGGCCGCGGGCTGCCCCTCGCCTGAAGGCTTCTCGGCTGGCGCCTCGGTTACCTGCATACCCGTAAATTTTGCCCGCCAGAGCTTTTCGGTCTCGATGTCCAGCGCTTCAAAATATCTCAGCTTGTCAAGCTCAACAGGCTGCAAGGAGCCGGCGCCTTCTTCCGGCTGCCAGCCGAAAGAATGCAAAACATCTTCCGAAGAGGGCAGCTTATCGACAAGGCTGCCAATCTCCCCTTCTTCAAACGGCCCGAGGTTCCCCGCAGCATAGTGTGCGTTGTTTTTTTGCCCCGCTTTGGAATAGCTGGGCTTCTGTTTTCCTTTCCCAGGGCGTGTGCCCTGTGCCAGCATAGTTTCGTATACCGGCTCGCGCCCCGAAGATTTTACGGCTTCGGTAATTCGCGAGAGGTATGCCGCATATGGATTGTCCTCGTTTATCCTATAGTACCTGCCCGAAAGCGATCCAATCGCCGTTTCAGGCTGAAAGCTGCCGGAAAGCAGGCAGCGCATCGTCACCGCGTCAAGCGTGCTCGCGGTGCCCGATATGCTGACAAACTTCATTTTAGTGATCGACATAACCCTGTGTTTCACCGGGCATATAGCCTTTGCCCTTCATAGTACTCATATCCTTTCGCCGGGTCACGGCAATAGCAGCCGGTTTTATCTTTATGCCTTAAGTCGCTATATCGTCCGCGAAATTGCAGACCAAAAGCCGCCTTACCGACTGCATATTCACATTGTATCTGATTCCTTCTATAATGATTATGAGGTTTTGCAGTTCTATCCTGCGGAGCTGTATAAACGCGAATACCAGCGCCGCCGGGTCCTGGGAAAAATGCAGCGCGTGCACATACCTTGAGTGGAGCATCCTCCGCGCGTTGATCTGAAAGTCATATTCAGCTTCGGCGTCCGACAAAAGCTTGCCATAAACGGTGCCCGACAGAATCCCCAAAAAATCCTTATAGCTTGCCGAGACAAGCGCGTCGGCGGTGTTTTTGTCGATTTTGTGCCAATACGGCAGAATGATTCGCGAGGGGTCCTCGGTGTCGCCGTAAAACTTTTTCGCGCGCAGCAAGATAGATATGTTTGAGATTTCGACAGCCGCAGAAATAAGCTCGCTGACCTCTTCTGAGCTTCTCTCCGCGCCGAAAAAGTCGCCGTATAGCTTGCGGTAGATCGCCACTTCGGCGGTCGTTATGTCGACCGCGCCGTCCGATAGATGCTCAAACGGCCGCAGGACTTCGTAAAATCGGGTTTTCTTCACCGCCTCAAGAAACGATTTGTAGTCGTGTGCGTCGGCCAGCGCATCGAAATCAATGTGCGTGTACCTATAAAACGCGCGCGTCGGCGTGTTCAAAAACGGATTGTCCCCGCTTTTCAGTACCCGCAGCACGTTGAGAAGGAAACCTGATTCCTCAAGCCCGATGAAAAAGTCCGCGAGGCTGTGTCCGATGGACTCCAGCGAAAAACATAGCTCTATGTTGTCCCTAAACTGGTTCTCGCGGAGCAAAAACTCAAGCTGCCCGCGGCTGATCTGCGTGTCGCTAAGCTCTGCCAGCGCTTTCCCGTAATCGGGCTTGCCTTTAAGAAAAGCCACGAAATCGGAAAGGCTCCTGCATTCTGTCAGCGCGGTATAGTCGCGCTCGCCGAGCATCCGCCCGTACCGCGCGCGGATCTTCGACTGCATCGCGTAAGACGAGGTGTTAAACATGGCTTGCTACTCCCTGCTTATAGTGGCGCGGAAGATGTCTTCTACCCACATATCTCCATGCTTTTCATATGCGGCGCGCAGCGCGACAACGGCTTTTGCGCACTTTTCCCGCACAGCGGCAATGCTCCGCTCGACCGACTCGCTTCTCGACTGCCTGTAGCTTTCTACTTGCTCCTGTGCCTCTTTTTGGAGCCTCTTTTTCAGCTCCGCTATGCCCTCGTCTATAATGCGCCGCACGTCGCGTCGCTTCGCAAGAGCTTCGGCAGTCAGCTTTTGCGCGTCGGCGTCTATTTCAAGCAGCTCGTGAATTATGTCCTGCATATCAAATCCCAAGCTTTGACTGTATTGATAATTTTTCATTATAGTCTCACTTTTGCATTACTTAAATACAAAATCGTGTCCTGTTTGATACTTTTTGTTGAAGAGATTTTGAACGTGGTGTCAATAGTCTCCACTAAAAGAACTTGCAATTAATATAGCGGTGTAGTATAATATAATGAATACTAATATGGAAAGGAGGCGAAATGGGAAGCGGTGTTTGGCTTTTTAAAGCGAAAGCAGAAAGATAAAAAGCCCTCAAAGCCACGCGCCATCGCGTTTGTCGACTATGAGCACTGGTTTATTTCGCTTGACAAGCTCTACAAAATGCGACCTGACATTAAAAGCTGGCGCGACGAGCTTGCCTCAAAATACGAGATTAAAGAAATTATATTTTTCGCGGATTTCTCAAATCCGCTGATCCGGCCCGAGCTATCGCGAATACGAGAAGTCACAAATTACATAATCGAAACCCAAAATACATCGTCGAGCTTCAAGAAAGATTTCACTGATTTTATAATGCTCGACCACATCTACCAAAAAGCGATGACAGCCCACGATGTGGACGTGTTTATTCTTTTCACCGGCGACGGGCACTTTAACTCGGTTGTTAACTTCCTTATAACCCAAATGGGCAAAACGGTCGGCATTTATGCGGTGCGCGACGCGTTATCCACCCAGCTCCGCAACACGGCGAGCTTTACGGTGACAGTCCCGCGCGAGGACAACAATTACCTTGAGTATTACCGCATGATTTTGCGCAACATGAAATACCTGCAAAACAACAGCGGAAAACGGCGCTCGTACCCGAGCTTTATGCCGACGGTGCAAAACGTGGCGCGCATCAATAATGTTCCGCAAAGCGCGATCGCGGACGCATTGCAAAGGCTTATTGCGAATGGCTATATAAACCAGACCCAAGAGCGGCCATACGGCTTTTCGCGCAGCATTAAAGTGCTCCATGTAAACTGGGAAAAATGCCGGGCTGACGGCATATATACCGATTAAACAGAAATTTCTTGTGGCCCAATATTTTTATTTTATTTTAGAATTTTAGCTTAAAGACAAGGACGCCAAATAAATGAAATCGGACATTGAAATTGCACACGAGACACGCCTTTTACCTATCACCGAGGTAGCGGGGAAACTGGGCGTCTCGCCCGAAGACCTTGAGCTTTACGGGCCTTATAAAGCAAAATTTACCGAGCCTTTCCTGCGGCGCATCGAAAACCTGCCCGACGGGAAACTTATACTTGTTACCGCGATTAGCCCCACGCCTGCCGGCGAAGGCAAAACCACAACCACAGTTGGTCTTGGCCAGGCGCTCTCTAAGCTTGGCAAACGCGCGATAGTCGCGCTTCGCGAGCCTTCGCTCGGACCGGTATTCGGCGTCAAAGGCGGGGCTGCGGGCGGTGGATATTCGCAGGTACTCCCGATGGAGGACATTAATCTGCACTTTACCGGCGACCTTCATGCCGTCACCGCCGCAAACAACCTTCTTTGCGCGCTTATAGACAACCATATACACCAAGGCAACGAACTTGGCATAGACCCGCGCCGGATTTTATTCCAGCGCGTTACCGATACCAACGACCGCGCGTTGCGGAACATTGTCATAGGCCTCGGCGGCAAGACCGATGGAGTGCCGCGCGAGGATCATTTTTCGATTACTGTCGCAAGCGAAGTTATGGCAATTTTGTGCCTTGCGACATCCATTTCAGACCTCAAGCGCAGGCTTGGCGAAATGCTCGTCGCATATGACAAAGACGGAGGTCCCATTCTCGCCCGCCAGCTCGGCGCGGTCGGTGCGATGGCGGCGCTGCTGCGCGACGCTCTAAAGCCAAACCTTGTCCAGACTACCGAAAACACTCCCGCCCTTATCCACGGCGGCCCATTTGCCAATATTGCCCACGGCTGCAACTCAATCCGCGCCACCAAAACCGCGCTCAAGCTCGGCGAGTATGTCGTCACTGAGGCGGGGTTCGGCGCCGACCTTGGCGCAGAGAAATTTTTCGATATAAAATGCCGCGCCGCGGGCCTTGCCCCATCGGCCGCGGTGCTCGTCGCCACGGTGCGCGCGCTTAAATACAACGGCGGGCAGCCTAAAGAAGAGCTGAAAAATGAAAACCTCGACGCGCTCACGCGTGGTATTTGCAATCTCGAGGCGCATATAGAAAACCTGCAAAAATTCGGCCTGCCGGTAGTCGTCGCAATAAACCGGTTCGACAGTGATACCGAAGCCGAGCTGGATTTTGTCCGGCGGGTTTGCGCTGCGAAAGGCGCAGAAGCCGCCATTTCCGAAGTATACTCCCGCGGGGGCGAAGGCGGGCTTGAGCTAGCCCGCGCGGTGCTGCGAGCTTGCGAGAAACCTTCAAATTTCAAGCCACTTTACGAGCTTGACTTGCCGCTTACCGAAAAGATTAAAACGCTTGCGACCCAAATTTACGGGGCGGACGGCGTCGAGTACGAGCCTGCGGCGAAAGCTTCGATAGCGGCAATCGAAGCGCTCGGCGAACGCTACGCCGAGCTTCCCATCTGCATGGCGAAAACGCAGTACTCGCTTTCCGACGATCCTGCGCTTCTCGGCCGGCCTCACGGGTTTAAGCTGCATGTCCGAGACGTGCGGCTGTCTGCCGGCGCGGGCTTTATAGTCGTTTACACCGGCTCCATACTCACGATGCCCGGATTACCCAAATCCCCAGCGGCTTATAATATAGATGTTGATGACGACGGAAACATAACCGGACTGTTCTAACATATGGAAAAGCTCTTTTTACGCGCAACCTCCAAAAGTCCCGAAGAAACCGAGGCGCAAGGCCGCCTACTTGCCGAAAAAATAGAGAGTTTGCCTGAATACGGCGAGAGTTTTATATTCGTCGCGCTATACGGCGACCTTGGCGCCGGCAAAACCGCATTTGTGCGCGGCCTTGCCTCGGTGATTGCGCCCGGCGCGCATGTGTCAAGCCCCACATACGCCATTGTCAACGAGTACCGCGGGCTGAGAGCGTCTCTTGTGCATTTTGATTTTTACCGCATCGAGAGTGAGGACGAGCTTTACTCGATTGGTTTCGACGATTATTTTACGCCGGGGGTTGTCATCGCCGCGGAATGGTGCGAGCGCATACCTTTCGCGCTTCCCCGCCGCCGGATCGACGTTAAAATCGCCGGCTCAGGCGGCTCGCCGCGGGAGATTGAGGTTTTCGCGATTGGATACTACGTTTTTCCCACACAGCATTAGTATATGGTAATATTAGCGATTGATACTACCGAACTTACGGCTACCGCAGCGATAACGTGCGGTGAGCTGCCGCTTGCCGCAAGGCAAATCTCCGGCACCCGCACGCACAGCGAGACGATGCTGCCGCTTGTGCTCGAACTGCTCGAGGAGACTGGTCTCACCTTTTCCGATATAGAGCTTTACGCCTGCTCTGCAGGGCCGGGCTCTTTTACCGGCGTCCGGATCGGCGTCTCGCTTATCAAAGGCTTTGCGTTCGGTCGCTCCGGCAAAGACGGCGCACCTGTGCCCTGCTCGGGTGTATCGGCGCTGCACGCTTTGGCGTATAACCTGCGCGGGCTTGGCGGCGAGCCTTTCGTCGCATGCCCCGTAATGGACGCGCGGCGCGAGCGGTTTTACAACGCTATGTTTGAGGTATCTTCCGGCGAAATAACCCGCCTTTGTCCTGACCGCGCGATTTCAGCCGAGGAACTTGCCGCCGAGCTTGCCCAAAAATACTTGGGCCGGCGCGTGATCCTCTGCGGAGGTGGAACTGCGCTTGCTGCGGCCGCTTTTTCGCACCTGCCAAACGTATCACCTGCGCCGGGCGAGCTTTTGCCCGAATGCGGGGTATCGGTCGCGGTCTGCGCATACCGCGACTTTTATGGCACGCGCGAGTATGTGCGCGACGCGGCGACGCTTGCGCCGATTTACCTGCGGCCGCCGCAGGCAGAACGCAGCGTCTAATACGGGGACAAGCCTTATTTGAGATGCTTATATAGAGGAAATGCGGCTATGAACAAAACACTCGGACTGTACTTGCACATACCTTTCTGCATTAGCAAATGCGCGTATTGCGATTTTTACTCGATTACCGACGACAGCCAGATGCAAAGGTATGCCGACGCGCTGATTTTGCATATGGAGGACTATTCCGGCGCCGCGAAAAACTACTATGTCGACACGCTTTACATGGGCGGCGGCACCCCGACCTCCATGCCCAAAAAGATGATTCTTGACATTATCGACGGCATCTACAGCAACTTTAACGTGCTTGAGACCGCAGAATTTACAATCGAATGCAACCCCGCTACCGCCGACCGCTCGCTGCTTTCGGCGCTTTACAAGGCAGGCGTCAACAGGCTGTCGATAGGCGTGCAAAGCGCCTGCGACAACGAGCTGCGCAACCTTACCCGCATACACACCTTCGAAGAGGCGGTTGAAACATACGAAGCCGCGCGCAAGGCGAAGTTTGACAACATCAACATCGACCTTATGTACAGCATCCCCGAGCAAACCGAGCGCAGCCTTGCGATGTCGCTGCAAAGCATTGTCGAGCTTGAACCGGAGCATATCTCGCTATACGGGCTAAAAATCGAGCCGAACACGCCGTTTGCCGAAAGCGCGGACAGGCTCGCTCTGCCCGACGAGGACACCGAGTACCGGATGTACGAGCAGGCTGTGCGCTTCCTTGAAAGCCATGGGTACAGGCACTATGAAATATCAAACTTCGCAAAGCCCGGCAAAGAGTGCCTGCACAATCTTCGCTACTGGAACTGCGAGGAATACCTCGGTCTTGGCCCAAGCGCGCATTCGTATTTCGGCGGGCGGCGATTCTCATTCAAGCGCGACATCGAAAGTTACATCGACGCGCTTGAAAACTGCGGCAGCGACGTCGAAATAATAGATGAAAACTACGAGATTCCGCCCGCGGAGCGGCTCGGCGAGTACGTCATGCTGCAGCTGCGGCTCGCCGACGGCATCGATACGGTCGAGTTTGAGCGCAGGTTCGGCATATCGTTCGAGCGGCTGTATGGCAAATTCCTAAAAGTATATATTGAAAACGGATTTATGCAAAAGCGCGGGACCCGGTATTGCCTAACGCTCAAGGGAATGTACGTAAGCAACTACATACTCTCGACAATGCTCGATTTCGACGAGCAGGCTTACGGCTCTATTTCGACCGGGCTTGACAAATAGCCGAATGGGGCAAGCGCTATGAAACAAACGCTTTGGCTTGTTTTCCTCGTATGCTCGGGCATTGTGCTCGGCTCGCTCGTATCCGAGCTAACTTCAGGCATAAGCTGGCTGTCCTGGCTTTCATACGGGCTCGATTTCGGGTTAAACCCGCCATTTTCGCTCGATCTCGGCGCAATCACGCTGACGATTGGGCTGTCGGTAAGCCTTACTGTTGGCGTTATAATTTTTGTGGCATTTGCTATCTTGGTAGGAGTGAAAATTCGCTTTTGAAAGAGATAGTTTTAGCTTCAAAGTCGCCCAGGCGCGCGGAGCTGCTTGCGCAGATGGGCTATGACTTCGATACGGTCGACTCGCATATAGACGAAAGCACTATCACAGCGCCCACGCCGGCTGAGCTTGTAAAAAAGCTTGCTGAGGCTAAGGCGTTTGCCGCGCTCGGGATTTGCGGCGACGGGCATATTATAATCGCCGCCGACACCGTCGTCGAGGTATGCGGGAATATCCTAGGCAAGCCTAGGGACGAAGCGGACGCGCGGCGGATGCTTTCTGAGCTTTCAGGCTCGCGGCACGCTGTCCACACCGGGCTGTGCGTTTTAAACGGAAAAAATATCGCCTACTCGGGGACAAGCACCGCGCATGTTACATTCCGCAAAATCGGTGAAAAAGAGCTTGACCTTTATATCGCCTCAGGTGAGCCGCTCGACAAAGCGGGCGCGGTTGGGGTGCAGGAGCGAGGCGCAGTATTCGTCGAGCGCGTGGACGGTGATTTTTACGCCGTCGTGGGATTGCCGGTCTGCACGCTGTCGGTGGTGTTGGTCGGGCTTGGAAAATACCCAAACTACGGCTAATTAACCGTTGCCGCGCGGAATTTTATGGAACATTTTTTAGTTTTTGCGCGTCTTATAGTTTATGCTTTAGGCTGAGGTGTAAAGTTGCAGCACGAGCTTCTTTTAACCCGCAGGCTTTTTGAGCTTGCCGACGCAAAATACGCCGACTTTATGGCAAAACTTGTTCCCACCGTCGAGCGCGAGCGTATAATTGGCGTGAGGCTTCCCGCGCTGCGCAAGCTTGCAAAATCGGCTGCCGGCACACCAGAAGCTCTGGAATATCTTCGCTCGCTCCCGCACCGCTATTTTGACGAAAACAACCTGCACGCGATGCTACTAAAACATGAAGGCGATATAGAAAGGCTGCTTGCGAGCGTTGAGGCGCTTTTGCCTTATGTCGACAACTGGGCGACCTGCGACATGCTGCCTTCGCCGCTTTTTGCAAAGCATCCTGAGCTTGTCTTCACACAGGTAAAAAAGTGGTTTTGTAGCAGCCACACGTTTACCGTGCGGTTTGCGGCCGTAACGCTCCTCTGCTATTATCTCGGCGAAAATTACCTTCCCGAGCAGAGCGACCTCTGCGCTAGGCTTGTTAGCTCCGAGTATTATATAAACATGGCGCTCGCATGGTATTTCGCCGAAGGGCTTGCGAGAAGGCCGGCAGATTTTATACCTTATTTCGAGCACGGGAAAATTAAAAACCCTTGGGTGCATAAAAAAGCACTGCAAAAAGCGCGCGAGAGCAGGCGCGTTCCACGCGATTTGCTTTGCAGGCTAGCGGAGTTAAAAACTGAAAAATAGTCACAGGTTTACCCAGCAGTACTCCAAGCGTTTTATTTTTTATTTCCTTTTGCCCATATTTTTGCTTTATAACGTCAAAACGTACAAGTAAACCAGAAAATTTTCGCCTTCATTTTGCCAATACTATCCGCTTTCTGATTGATTTGAGCATTTGCGCGTGGTATAATATTAGTAAGCAGAAAGTTGAGCCCCTCCGATTTTTCGGTTTATATAGATAAAAGCCATGAACAGCTCTCCCAACAAAAAAATCGGCAGAACGGTCTATTTTTTGGCATTGACCGCGCTGCTATTTTCGCTTTCGATAACGGTTTTCGCCTCGAAAAGCGACGAACAAAAGGCTCAAAAAGGCCTTGCATACCAGTCGTCTGCCGCCTCCACGCTTGCCTCCTCTGCTGCAGATGAGCCCGTCGCACCTGTAGAGATACCTGACTTTCTTTTACCTAAAAACGGCGGGTATATTTTGCCCGACGAAGGCGAATTATCGCAATACCTGCCGCCCCGAACATCCACGCCGCCCACAGAAGAGGCAAAGGGACCGCCTCCGACAATCGTGCCGGAGTCTGAGCCGGTCGGCGACGACTATTTTGCGGACGCGGTGTTTATCGGCGACTCGCGCACGGTGGGCATGATGACCTACAGCGGCGTAAAAAGCCACTTTTATGCGAAAGTTTCGCTTAACATTTTCAGCGTGCTGCATACCAGGTTCCTTGTACCGCCTGAAGGCGGGGACAATCTTTTAACCGTACTCGAGGCACTTGAAAAGTACCCGGTTTTCAGCAAAGTCTATATTTGTTTCGGAGTAAACGAACTTGGGTATAACCCCACATCATTTATAAACGCATACGAGTATTTCCTCGACCAGGTCATGCAGCGGCTGCCAAACGCGACCATTTATATTCAGTCGATAATCCCGGTCACAAAAGAAGCAGCCGCAAAAAGCAAATACGGCGTGACCAATGAGGCGATTGTGCGTAACAACGCGCTGCTGCTCGACCTTGCCAAGAAAAAAGGCGTTTATTACGTTAATGTTTATGAGATTTTCGCCGGCGAAGACGGCGCGCTTGACCCATCGCTCAGCTCCGACGGCATCCATCTCGGCAAGGAAGGCATAAAGATGCAAATGGATTATTTGCGCGCGCATACGGTCGGCGCAAACGCAGCCAAAACATCGTCAAATACTGCTGATTGAGGTTGGGACACATGAAAATACCTGCTACCAAAACGCTAGCGCTAATTTTTACAGTTTTACTCCTTGCGCTTTTTGCCTGTGAGAAAGCCGACCCGAACGCGAATCTCGAGCTTGACATTGAGCAGCTCGCGCGCGACCTTTATGAAAACGGAAAGTTTGTCGACCAGCTTGAGCGGCTCGACGACGCGGCGGTGCCTTATGCTTATAACCTCGGCAGCCCGGTCAAAGCGGTCGTCTATGCCGGAAGCGCCGCGACTCCAGAAGAGATTATCGTCGCCGAGTATGAAAACGAAGAGAGCGCAAGTGCCGGGTACGATAAAATAAAAACACGCCTGGCGGACCAGCGCAAAACATTTGACAACTACAACGCCGAGTACCGGCCTCTGCTCGACGACCCGCTGTTTGTCAAGCTTGGTAAATATGTTATCTACTGCGTTTCAAACGACACCAACGCCGCAAAAGCGGTTTTTGACCGATATACAAAAGGTTAAAAAAGAAGCCCGAAAGCAAAAAGCTTTCGGGCTATATTTATGTTCACGCCGATTTCGGCGATTCGTGTTTTATAAGTAGCGGCTGGATTTGCTTGCCTTGTAGCGCGTATTTCAGCGTTTCGGGCACAAGCGTGAAATCCGCGACAAGCGAGTGAGGCTTGCCGAACGGGTCATCCTGCCCGAACGGCACAAAGTAGATGTTCTTGCGCTCAAGCAGCCTTGCAATGCTTGTGAGGTTTGCCGACAGCGCGTCGTTTGTAGAGACTGCTATCACAAGCGGGCCGTCGGAGCGCAGGTGGGCTTTCGCCGTCATCGTGACCGGGCCGTCGGTTATGCCAGCGGCGAGCTTGCCTAGCGTGTTACCGGTGCATGGCGCTATTATAACAGCCTCGAGCCGCGTTTTCGGACCGAACGGCTCGGCGCCGACAATGTCGAGCACCGGCGACCGCCCGCAGATTTCGGTTACCGTTCTAACATGGTCGGCTGCTCGCCCGAATCGGGTATCGGTAGTCGCGGCGGCGACGCTCATAATTGGAACAATCTCCCACCCTTCGGCTACAAGCTTGCGCATCGCGTCGAATGCCTTGTCGAATGTGCAAAACGAGCCGCAAATTGCAAATCCTATCAAGTGTTTATGCCTCCTTATCTTTCCGGGGCTATGCCGTATTCTTTTAGTACGTTGACTATCCCCGTGCGCAATATCATTCCCGCCGAAGCCGGCGCCACGCGCCCCGGCAGCGACAACGCCTGTATCACTTTCACGCCATGCGCTTTAGCCGCGTCGGTGTCGACCCCGCCGGGCTTTGACGCAAGGTCTATTATAAGCTTCCATGAAGGGCCGCCGGCTGCAAATCGCGACAGCCACGCCTCGTCCAGAACGCGCGCCGGCACGCTGTTGAACACCACGTCATAGCCCGAGCAAAGCTCTGCGATCCGTGAAAAATGTAGGGGTTTGTAGCCGTATAGCTTTATCCAGGCAAGGTCGTCGTCCCGCCTTGCGGCGACTGTTACGCTTGCGCCCATCGCTTTAAGCAGGTTCGCCAACGCTTTGCCGACCCGCCCAAAGCCAAGCACGGCGGCATTTGAGCCGTGGATTGTAATCGGCAGCTCAGCCATCGCGACCGCGGCTGCGCCCTCCGCAGTTGGGATCGCATTTTCAATGCAAACGTCTTCGCGGTCATAGTAGTCTTCAATCTTAAGCCCAGCCTTTGCCGCCATCTCGCGAGCAGCCTCGTCCACACGACCGGCAAGCACCAGTGTTCCGGCAGGCACTTCGCCGAATATCTCAGAAAGGAGTATGTCCCCTCCAAGTGGGCAGTTCACGCGGCGGCCGTCAGTCGTATATGGCAACGGGAGAATCGCCGCATCGCACATATGCAGTGCGTCTTCGGGCGAAATGCAGCGCACCGCTTTGCCTAAAATGTCCTCGCCGCCCATGTTCCCGCCAGCGCCGCATACCGCCACCTCGTATCCGTCCTCTGCGAGCGCACGCGCAAGCCAAAGCTGGCGCACGTCGCCGCCTATAACGGCAAGCTTTATATCCGAGATGCTGTGGTATTTTTTAGCCATAATGTTATATCACATCCGTAGAATATTTTTAACACCAGAGGTCTATGCCATTATATGCTGCAACGGATATGTGGGTCCCCGCGCCTTTAGCTTTACAAACAAAGGTTAATGTGTTATAATTTCGAAAGCAAACTATACTAAAAAAGCGCGGCAGGGCCGTGCGCAGGAGAAACCTCGTTTTATACTTTTTTAATCTGCACAGACGATACGGCAGGGTTATGCCTAGGAGAAGTCAGGTTTTATGCTAAAAAAAATTATTAGGCTGCTTTTATCGCGCCGAGCGCTCGTGATCCTGCTGCTGATCCTCCAAGCCTGGTTTGCAGGATACGTCATATGGCACGCCGGCATCCGAAACAACCTTGCGGCAATGGGGCTTACCCTTCTCAGCTTTGTCGTCGTACTGTATATTGTTAACCGCAGCGATAGGGAAAGCTTTAAGCTCTCGTGGGTAATTTTCGTGCTCGCTGTGCCCCTTTTCGGCGGCGCGCTTTATTTTATGTTCCGAATACAGTCAGCAGCACGCCGCAGACGCAAAGCCATGCAGCAAAGCCACAATCTCGCACGCGCCGCGCTGGTGCAGGACGAAAGCGTGCGCAGGGAGCTTGCCGAGGTCAGCCCGCTTTGGGTCAACCAGGTCAACTACCTCATAGATGTGCCGGGCTTCCCTGTCTATAAGAACACCGAAACGGAGTATTTCGACGACGGGATGAAGTTTTTCGAGCGCCTGCTCGAGGTCGTAAAAGAGGCTAAACACTACATTTTTATCGAAGTTTTCATCATCCGCCCCGGCTGGATGTGGAATACGCTTGAAAGCCTTCTGGTCGAAAAAGCCAAAGCCGGCGTCGAAGTCCGCCTTATATATGACGATATGGGCTGTTTTATGTCGGTGCCAGGAAATTTCGACAAGAGGTTGCGTTCGCTCGGCATAAAATGTATTAAATTTAACCCATTTAGGCCATTTTGGTCGACGCTGCAAAATAACCGCGACCACAGGAAAATCATCGTGGTCGACGGAAAGGTCGCGCTGACCGGCGGGTTTAATTTCGGCGACGAGTATGTGGGCAAGATCATCAGGTTCGGCCACTGGAAAGACGCCGGTATACTTCTTCGCGGTGACGCGGCATGGAGCTTTGCGGTATTTTTCCTTGAGATGTGGAACGGCACGCTGCACACTAGCGAGGATTTTAACCTGTTCCGCCCGGACAGGCACCAAGAGCGCCCCGAACGCTCGGACGAGCCTGCAATCTCGCCACTCGGATACGTGCAGCCGTATGCCGACTCGCCGATGGACAACGAAAACACCGGCGAGCATGTCTACCGCCGGATTCTTTCAAACGCGCGCAGGTATGTGTATATCACCACGCCTTACCTCATACTCGACGACACCTTGCTCTCCTCACTCGAGCTTACGGCGAAATGCGGCATAGACGTGCGGATTATAACGCCCGCCATCCCGGACAAAAAGCTAGTGCATATCACCACGCGCTCGTACTACCGCCAGCTGCTCGCAGCGGGCGTGCGTATTTTCGAGTACACACCGGGGTTTATCCACTCAAAAACTTTCATCTCCGACGACGTGACCGCCACAGTGGGGACCATAAACCTCGATTACCGCTCACTTTATCTTCATTTCGAGTGCGGTGTATTGCTTCACCAGGTGCCCGCAATCGCCGACATCAAGCGCGATTTTCTTGAAACCCAAGCCAAGTGCAAAGAGATCACGCTTGAAAACAGCAAAGTCAATTTCCTCACGCGCGCGATGCAGATTTTCATGCGGCTTTGCGCCCCGCTGATGTAAAACGCAGCCGCAATGCGCCGCGCAAGATTAATAGTTCAAAAAAAGGAACCGCCATCGTGACGGTTCCTTTTTTATTTTTTCGCCGTTTCGGCGAGCGCTTCGGCGAGCCTGTAAATCGCCTCACGCTGCTCATCCTTGACCGAAGATTTTATCGTTATAATGTCGCCTAAAACATTTATATTTTTCAGCTGGCCGATGATTTGCTTCATAAGCTTGCCCGCGGCGGGCGCCCACGAGCCGTTTTCGATAAACGCGACCGTGCGGTTTTGCAGGTTGTGCGCCGCAATGTCGCGCACCGTATTGTCCATTTCTATAAATATGCCGGTGTTATATGTGCTCGAAGCGAACACTATATGGCTCCATCTGAACGCCTCGGCGACAATCTTCGACGAATGCGTCATTGAAACGTCGTACACCGCGGTACGCACGCCCAGCTCATTCAGCCGGCACGCCAATATATCGACGGCGTTCGCCGTGTTGCCGTAAATTGACGCGTATACAATCAACACGCCGGTTTCCTCGGGCTCATACCGGCTCCAGCGGTCGTACTTTTCGATTATATAATCGATTTTCGAGCGATAGACATAGCCGTGCAGCGGGCAGATCAGCTTTATTTCAAGCTGCGACGCTTTTTTCAGCAGCGCCTGCACCTGTGGCCCGTATTTGCCGCAAATATTGCAATAGTAGCGCCTCGCCTCGTCAAGGCAATCGCGCTCGAAATCGACCTCGTCGTCGAACAGCGCGCCGTTTAGTGCACCAAATATGCCAAAGGCGTCGGCTGAAAACAGTATCTTGTCCGTTTTGTCATATGTGACCATAACCTCCGGCCAGTGGACCATCGGAGCCATGTAGAACACAAGCTCATGCTTACCGGTTTTGAGGCTATCCCCTTCTTTTACGATTAGATACCGTTCGTCGGGAAGGTTCACGTAGAAATGCCCGATCATCGCCTTTATCATCGCGTTGCAGACAACCGTGGTTTCGGGGTGCCTGCGCAAAAGGTCTGCAATTGTCGCCGAATGGTCGGGCTCCATATGGTGCACGACAAGGTAATCGAGTTTGCGCCCGGCAAGCACATGCTCGACATTTTCAAAAAATACGCTAGCGACAGCCTTGTCCACTGTATCGAAAATCACGGTTTTCTCATCGTCAAGGAAAAATGAGTTATATGAAACCCCTTCAGGCACGCCGTATACGCCTTCAAACAAAAACAGCCGCCTGTCGCTTGCCCCGATCCAGATAAGGTCGGATGTTACATTCCTTACACAATACATGCCTATGGTTCCTTTCCACTAGTTTAGCTATCAAATTATTGAATAGTATATACCCTTGTTCCCCATAAGTCAAGATTTTCGGGCCTAAATCGACTTTCTGCCGGTATTGCCGCTAAATTATAGCCAAATTTAGCGGCTTGCAAACAAAAAACGCCCCGCTTGTCGCGATGGCGTTTTTCGCTTTATTACTTCAGCTCGACAACAGCGCCGACCTCGGTGAGTTTCTTCTTGATCTCCTCGGCCATATCCTTCGGAGCGCCCTCTTTGACGGGCTTCGGAGCGCCCTCGACAAGGTCCTTCGCGTCCTTGAGGCCCAGACCGGTGATCTCGCGGACAACTTTGATAACTTCGAGCTTCTTCGGGCCGACTTCCTTGAGGATGACGTCGAACTCGGTCTTCTCCTCTTCGGCGGGAGCGGCAGCAGCCGCGCCGGGAGCGGCGACCGCAACGGGAGCGGCAGTAACGCCGAACTCTTCCTCAAGAGCCTTTACAAGCTCATTCATCTCAAGAATTGTGAGCCCCTTAATCGATTCAAGGATAGCTGTGATCTTCTCAGAAGCCATTTTGTTTACCTCCGTTATTTTAGTTATTGAGTAGCTTTTGCCGCATTATTCGGCGGCAGGTTCGGCTGCGGCCTCTGCGGGCGCTTCGCCCGACTTGTCGATTATAGCCTGCAGCGCATATGCGAACTTGTAGAGCGGCGACTGCATGCTGAGCATGATCTTGCAGACCAAGGTCTCCTTCGACGGGATCTCGGCAAGCGCAAGCACACCCTTCTGGTCGAGGATCCTGCCCTCTACAAAGCCGGCTTTGATTTCAAATGTCGGGATCTTTTCCGCGTATTCTTTAAGAATCTTCGCGGGTGCAACGGGATCGTTTTGACTTATTGCCAGCGCATTCATACCGGTGAGCAAAGGCTTCAGCTCGGAAAAGCCCACCGCGTCAAAGGCACGTTCGGTGAGGGTGTTCTTATATACCTTATACTCAACCCCTGCCTTGCGCATCTCGCTGCGGAGCTGGGTATCCTGCTCAACCGTTATGCCCTGATAGTTGACAATCACGCCCGACACAGCTGTCTGAAGTTTTCCTACCAAAGCCTCGCACTGTGCCTTTTTCAGGGCCAATGTCTTTTCGCTTGGCATGGCTTTTGCACCTCCTGTGGCAAAATTTATTAGCCAACACAAAAACTCCCGGTTGCCGCAGCACCGGGAGAACAAAAATCTACCATAACACGGAATAATATATCCGTGCGTGTATTGATTTGTTCACCTCGGCTGGATTTACGCCGCGCAATAGTGCGCCGGCAACCGGCTGTCTTCGGCTCGATTTTTGATTATACCACAAAAAGCGCCCATTGTCAATAGCAATTCTTATTTTCTGCCTTTTTAGCTTTGTTGCAACATTCCGCGCGGCATGGTATAATGGCTAAAAGCTTATAATAAGGTGGGAGCAATGAAAAAATATATACTGTCGCTCGACGCGGGCACCACCTCCAATCGGGCGATTATATATGACCTTATGGGTAAGCCTGTCGCAAGCTCGCAACGCGAGCTGCCCCAAATTTACCCCAAGCCCGGCTGGGTGGAACACGACCCGCGCCTTATCTGGGCAACGATGCTCGCCGCGGTGCGCGAGGCTATGGCGGTGGCAGGCATATCCGCCTCCGAGATTGCAGCGCTCGGCATCGCGAACCAGCGCGAGACCACCCTGCTTTGGGAAAAATCGACCGGCAAGCCGTTATACAACGCGATTGTCTGGCAATGCAGGCGGACCGCCGACCGCTGCGACGAGCTGCGCAGGGACGGCTATGCGGAATTTATCCGCGAGCGCGCCGGGCTTATGCCCGACGCCTACTTTTCGGCGACAAAGATCGAGTGGATGCTAAAAAACATCCCCGGCGCGGCAGAGCGTGCCGAAGCCGGAGAGCTTGTGTTCGGCACAGTTGACAGCTGGCTTATTTATAACCTAACCGGCGGGCTGCATGTCACAGACGTGTCAAACGCATCCCGTACGATGCTTTTCAACATCCACACGCTGAGCTGGGACGACGAACTGCTTTCGCTTTTCGGTATACCCAAAGCGGTACTGCCTAACGTAGTCCCTTCCTCGGGTGTCATTGGCACTACAAAGCCCGAGCACCTTGGCGCCCCTGTCAAAATCGCCGGCATCGCGGGCGACCAGCAGGCTGCGCTATTCGGGCAAACCTGCTTTGAGCCGGGTGAAGTCAAAAACACTTATGGCACCGGCGCATTCCTACTTTTAAATACCGGCAAAACTCCCGCAACGTCGCGCTCGGGGCTGCTTTCGACCGTCGCGTGGAGCAAAGACCCGTCGCTTTCGGACACGCTTTACGCGCTTGAAGGCTCTGTGTTTGTCGCCGGCGCGGTCGTGCAGTGGCTGCGCGATGAGCTAGGTCTTATTTCTACAGCCGCGGAGTCAGAAGCCCTCGCAAGCTCGGTCGAGGACACTTGCGGCTGCTATATTGTCCCCGCCTTTACCGGGCTTGGCGCGCCGTGGTGGGACGGTGCGGCGCGCGGCATTATAACCGGGCTTACGCGCGGGGTAAACCGACGCCATATCGTGCGCGCGGCGCTCGAGTCGATCGCATATCAAGTCGCCGATGTCATAAACGCAATGGTTGCCGACACGGGGCGCGAGATTAAAGCGATTTTCGTTGACGGCGGCGCCTCGGCGAACAACTTCCTAATGCAGTTTCAGGCGGACATACTCGGCGTGCCGGTGCTGCGCCCGGCATATATCGAGACCACATCGCTCGGCGCGGCGTACCTCGCCGGGCTTGGCGCCGGCGTATGGGACGGCGAAGCCGCGCTTTCCGCTCTCGAACGCAACCTCACCGAGTTTACGCCGAAAATGCCGGCCGAACACCGAGAGGAACTGCTATATGGCTGGCACCGCGCCGTCGAGCGCGCTTTGAGCGAAAGGAAAGCTTAACAAGTTTTTCCTTGACATAACGCAAGACGACAAGTATAATCTATATAACTTTGCAAACTCAAAGGATAGGTAACAATGAAGAAAAAACGCGACTTTGTCAAATACGTGAACGTGCTTCAGGGCACCGACTCGACATTTGGCTTTTCAACCGGCAACACCCTCCCGTTGACCGGTATGCCGTTTGCCTTTGTCAATTTCTGCCCGCAGACCACATGGCAGCCGCGCTGGTTTTTCAACTCCAACGATCGCCGTGTTTGCGCTGCCATCCGTGTAACCCACCAGCCGTCTCCGTGGATTTCGGACTACGGCCAGATTGGCTTTATGCCCGTATCGGGCGACATTTTTCTTGACGTGCGCAAATACGAGGGCGCGTTCGGCGAGCTTGACCTGCACCCCGATTATATGAAGGTTTCAATCCTGCGCCAACGCGCGACGGCCGAGCTTGCGCCGACCACGCACGGCTGTGCTATGCGGTATTCATATGACAACTTGCAAAACGCCGGGCTTGTGATCATAAATCTCGGCGGAGACACCTGCTTTAAAATCGACGCCGAGCGCAATATCGTATACGGCTACACGACCGCGCTTGAGGGCGGCGACGTCACCGGCAAATTCCGCGAGTATTTCGTGCTTGTGCCCGACGCGCAAATTGACGTAGATGGCTCTTTTGCGATTGAAGGCGGGAATAAAGTAGACCTTGAAACCCCCGGCAAAAAGCACATTTATTTACGCTGGAAGGCCGGCTTCGGCAGCGTTGTAAACGTCAAAGCCGCTTTTTCTTATATTAGCTGGGAGCAGGCTTTGTATACTATGTCGCGCGAGTTGCCCGACGGGTTTGGCACGCTGTTTGACCGCGTGAGGGCTGACGCGCACGAAGCGTGGCAGTACCGCCTCTCGCGCATCTCGGTCAAATCCGACCTGCCCAAAGAGAAGGCGGTTGAGGACTATAAAACCTTCTACACCTGCCTCTACCGCTGCTTCATGTTCCCGCACATCATGCACGAGGAAACGCCCGAAGGCAAGCTCGTGCATTACAGCCCCTACGACGGCAATATCCATGACGGCGTGCTTTACACCGACCATGGGTTCTGGGACGTCGCTAAGACTACCTATCCGCTTTACTCCATCATCTGTCCAGAGGACTTCGCCAAGATGCTCGAGGGCTGGCTCAACGTCTACGACGAGTATGGCGTAATGCCAAAGTGGCCGTCGCCAGGCGAACGCGCCGCGATGCCCGGCACGCTTGTCGACTCGATATTCGGCGAAGCGGCTGTAAAAGGAATACCGTTCGACGCCAAAAAAGCGCTCAAAGCCCTGCTCTCGCACGCCGACAGCGAAGGCAAGTACCCCGGCTCAGGCCGCAGGGGCGGGCACGACTACGCCAAATACGGCTATCTGCCCGAAGACATCTACCATCATGAAAGCGTCGCGGCTACGCTCGACTATATGTACGGCGACTACTGCATTGCTCAGGTAGCCAAGCTTGTCGGCGACGAGGAGACTGCGGCACGCCTGCTCGAACGCTCGAAAGGCTACAAAAAGCTATATGACCCTGAGCACAACATCATCCGCGGCTTGCGCTCGGACGGCACGCGCCGCGAGGATTTTGACCCGTTTGAGTGGGGCAGGGAGTACTGCGAAGGCTCCGCCTACCAGTGCGCTTACTCGGTTTATCATGATTTTGAAGGCCTTGCCGAAGTTTACGGCGGTAAGGACAAGCTGCTTGCCCAGCTAGCCTCGCTTGAGACGATGCCGTGCACCTGCCGCATCGGCAGCTACGGCAGCGAGATCCACGAGGCGACCGAGATGATGAAAAATGGCCTTGAAAGCGGGCTTGGACAAATCAACATCGGCAACCAACCCGGCTTCCATGTACCGTATATTTTCGCCGAGCTCGGCATGCCTGAAAAGACACAGGAGCTTATCCGCCGCGTAATGCGCAAACTTTACTCGTATAAGCCCGACGGACTGCCCGGCGACGACGACAACGGCAGCATGACCGCATACTTTGTTTTCTCTGCAATGGGCTTCTTCCCGCTATGCCCCGCAAAGCCTCATTACGTGCTCGGTAGCCCGCTCTTTTCAAAGGTGACGATTAGGCTCCCTGATGGCGGCAAATTCAAGATTCGCACAAAAGGCAGCCCATCCGAGACACCGTTTGTAAAAGAAGTTCTAATTGACGGCAAACCCATTACGGACTGCCACCTCTCGCATTTTGACATTAAAGACGGCTCAAAGCTTACTTTCGTGATGAAATAAGCCTCCCGCTATAGTGGTTTAGCCAAATAAAAAAGCGCCGTATGGCCCTATTTTAGGCTGTACGGCGTTTTTTCGCAAAACAAAAGCCGCCGGTACATCCCTGTATCGACGGCTGATATTTTAGTCGACCAATTTTATAAGCGCCATTTCGGCGGCGTCGCCACGGCGCGGGCCGAGGCGGTAAATCGTCGTGTAGCCGCCGTTGCGGTCGGCATACTGGGGCGCTATCTGATCGAACAATTTCTTGACGACGTCTTCTTTAGTTATATATGCAAGCGCCATGCGGCGGCTCGCGAGCGTGTTCTTCTTGCCGAGAGTTATCATTTTCTCAGCCATGCTGCGAACCTCCTTAGCGCGTGCAAGCGTGGTCTCTACTTGACCATGCTCGAGCAGGTATGTCACCAAGCCGCGAAGCATTGCTTTGCGATGGTCCGTTGCCCTGCCGAGCTTTCTTGTTCCGGGCATTGCTTAAAACCTCCCATAATTTCTGTAGCGTCAAAGCTCTGTTATGCTATTCCCGGGCACGCCCGGCGCGCCTCATTCTTCTTCCCTCTTCAGGTCAAGGCCGAGTGCACGAAGCTTGCTTACAACCTCTTCAAGCGACTTCTTGCCGAGGTTTCTGACCTTCATCATTTCCTCTTCGGTCTTGCTGACAAGGTCAGCGACCGTATCGATGCCGGCGCGCTTGAGACAGTTGAAGCTGCGCACCGACATGTCAAGCTCCTCTATGCTCATCTCAAGGATCTTTTCTTTGACTTTCTCTTCGCGTTCGACCATTATATCGTTCTTTGGAACCTCGTCGGAGAGATCCATGAACAATTTGAGATGATCATGGAGAATCTTGGCCCCGAGCGAAATAGCTTCTTTCGCCGTTATCGTCCCGTTGGTGAACACTTCGATGGTCAGCTTATCGTAGTCTGTTATATTGCCCACACGAGTATTCTCAACCGAATAACTGACGTTGTAGACCGGCGTATAAATAGAATCGGTATATATAACCCCTATTGCGGGCTGATGGTTTTGTTTGTTTTTCTCTGCTGAAACATAGCCCCTGCCGCGGTCAAAGGTGAGCTCCATATAGAACCTGGAATTGTCGCTCACCGTGGCGATATGGTGTTCGGGATTGACTATCTCGATGTCGGCATCACACTTGATATCGCCGGCAGTCGCTTCGCACGGACCGGAAACGTCGAGTATAACAGTTTTCGGCCCGTTTGTATGAAGCTTGGCGACTATCCCTTTGACATTGAGCACTATCTCGGGGACATCCTCTTTAACGCCGGGAATTGTGGATATCTCGTGCAGGACTCCGTCTATCTTAATGCTCGTCACGGCAACGCCGGGCAGCGAGCTGAGGAGTACCCTGCGCAGCGAGTTGCCAAGCGTAATGCCGTAGCCGCGCTCAAGCGGCTCTACGACGAACTTCCCGTTTCGACCGTCTTCGCTTAGTTCGACCGTGGCAATATTGGGCTTCTCTATTTCTATCATTATTAAATAAACCCTCCTGTTTTTAGCCGGAACACAAATCAGTTACCGAATATCGGCATGCGGGCCGGATTACTTGGAGTAAAGCTCGACAATCAGGTGCTCCTCAAACGGGAAGTCAATATCTTCACGGGTCGGCAGCGCGAGCACTTTCGCCGATATATGCTCGCGGTCCACCTCAAGCCATTTGGGCGAAATCCTCGTGTCAAGCTTGTCGATGAGGGTCTTGAATTTCTCTTTGGAACGGCTCTTCTCGGCAAGCGTTATAACGTCGCCGACTTTAACCAGCTGGGAAGGAACGTTTACCTTCTTGCCGTTTATTCTGAAATGGCCGTGTAGCACAAGCTGGCGTGCCTCCTTACGGCTTTCCGCCAAACCTATACGGTAAACGACGTTGTCAAGGCGACGCTCAAGCAGAGTAAGCAGGTTCGGACCCGTCATACCTTCGAGTTTCGAAGCTTTCTCGAAGTAGTTGCGGAACTGGGTCTCGAGTACGCCATAGTACCTCTTAACTTTCTGCTTCTCGCGCAGCTGCAGGCCGTACTCCTTAGTCTGCCTGCGTGACACTCCATGCTGGCCGGGAGGCGTAGGTCTGCGGTCAATCGCGCACTTGCCGGAAAGGCAGCGTTCGCCCTTCAGGTAGAGCTTCGTGCCCTCTCTGCGGCACAGCTTGCACACGGGGCCTGTATATCTTGCCATGTTTTGATTTTTCCTCCTGTTGTAATGCGGCTGAAATTAAACGCGTCTGCGTTTCGGCGGGCGGCAGCCGTTGTGCGGAATTGGAGTAACGTCACGGATCAGCTCGATGTTCAGACCCGCGGCTTGCAGCGCGCGGATTGCCGACTCACGGCCTGCACCCGGACCTTTTACGTACACCTCGACGACTTTCATGCCATGTTCCATAGCAGCTTTTGCAGCTGCCTCGGCAGCCATCTGAGCGGCAAACGGGGTCGACTTCTTCGAGCCCTTGTAGCCCAAGCTGCCCGCTGATGCCCACGATACTGCGTTACCAAATACGTCGGTAATGGTTACGATTGTGTTGTTGAAGGTGGCGCGGATGTGGGCATGGCCGCGCTCGATATTCTTGCGCTCACGGCGCTTTTTGATTACCTTCTTTGTACTTGCTGCCATTTACTCTTCCTCTCTGGACTTATTGCTTTTGCAATCTGTCCAAATCTCCTAATTATTTCTTCTTATTGGCAACGGTCTTAGCCGGGCCTTTGCGCGTCCTCGCGTTGGTCCTGGTACGCTGTCCGCGCACGGGCAGGCCCTTGCGATGGCGTATGCCACGATAGCAGTTGATATCGACAAGCCGCTTAATATTCATAGCGACGTCGCGGCGAAGGTCACCTTCGACACGGTAGTTTTTGTCGATCTCGTCGCGCAGCCGCGCGATTTCATCCTCGGTCAAATCCTTTGCGCGGGTGTCGGGGTTTATGCCTGTTGCCGCGAGGATCTTACGGGCCGTCGATAAGCCTATACCGTAGATATAGGTCAGAGCGATCTCAATGCGCTTCTGATTGGGTATATCTACGCCGGAAATTCGAGCCATATTATTTTATATCCCCCTGTCGGTTTCATTAACCCTGTCTCTGTTTATGTTTCGGGTTCTCGCAGATCACCCTAACAACGCCGTGGCGGCGGATGATCTTGCATTTCTCGCATATTTTCTTGACGGAAGGTCTTACCTTCATGTCTCCACTTCACCTTTCCACTTTAAATTGGCTATGTGCGCCACGCTTATTTTGAGCGCCACGTAATCCGCCCTTTGGAGAGGTCATAAATCGATACCTCGACGGTTACGCGGTCACCGGGCAAAATCCAGATGTAATTCATCCTGAGTTTGCCGGAGATATGCGCCGTTACGATGTGTCCGTTTTCCAGCTTGACCTTAAAGGTCGCATTCGGCAGCGATTCGACCACAACGCCTTCAAATTCAATTACGTCGTTTTTGGGCAGAAAAATCACTCCTTTTGATATTTATGATACGGTTGGCGCCAAACCGGACTCGCTAAACCGCCGTATTTCGGCTGCCGCTTTCCGGTTTGTGAGCGTAGAGGTATCCACCGAGCAGCGTCCGCCTGCGTACGAGACGTGCTTTAGTTTCTTTCGTTTCGGTTTATCAACCTTGCGAAGTTTTCCGTCGACAAGCAGAACGTATCCATCGCCGCATACGTCAGCAACGATAAATATCCTGCCCTGATCGCGGCCCGCGAGCGAGATTACAAAATCCCCCCGCGAGATCTCGTGCCGCTTATCGCAATCCGTCCGCATTCCCGTCATATGGCTCCATATCGTCACCCAGCCGAGTGAGTATAATTACGCCCTCTTCGGTTATTGCCACGGAGTGCTCGTAGTGAGCGGTCAGTGAGTGGTCGACCGTACGAACAGTCCATCCGTCATCGGCCTCGTAAACTTCGTACCCGCCGGCGCTTACCATTGGCTCAATCGCAAGGGTCTGGCCGGCGAAAATCCTAGGGCCACGGCCCGGAGTACCGTAATTCGGCACGTCCGGGGCCTCGTGGAGCTGGGCGCCCACGCCGTGACCTACATATTTGCGAATTACGCTAAAACCGAAAGTTATAAGGTAGCTTTCGATAGCCGATCCGATGTCGCCGATGCGGTTTCCCGGCTTTGCTTGCGCTATTCCGCGAAAAAAGCTTTCGCGCGTAGCCGTAATTAGCGTCTCTGCCTCCTTCGATATCTTTCCGACACCAAAGGTGGCCGCGCAGTCGCCGTGAAAACCTTTATAATACGCACCGACGTCTATCTTGACGATGTCGCCTTCCTTCAGCCTGCGCTCCTCCGACGGTATCCCGTGTATAACCTCATCATTGATGGAGATGCAGGCGCTGCCGGGGAAGCCTGAGTAGCCCAGAAACGACGGTGTCGCGCCGCACTTTTCGATGTGCGTTCGAATTATCGTGTCAAGGTGCTTGGTCGTAATCCCTTCGCGCACTGCTTCGCCGGCAAGAGCAAGCGCTTCCGCCGCTATCCTGCCGGCCGCTCGCATTGTTTTTAGCTGCTCCGCGTTTTTTATTTGTATCATAAATATCAGCCGCGGTCTTGTGCCGCTGCTTCGGGGAAGATTTCCGCAAGCACGGCCATAACAAGCTTGGTCGTGTCCGCAAGCTCCTTCTGGCCACGGACTGTCCTCAGCTTGCCGGTCTTCCGATAATACTCCTTAAGCGGCTCGGTCTGCTCATGATATACGCGCAGCCTGTCGAGCACAACCTCTGGAGTATCGTCGTGGCGGACGGTTAAATTACCGCCGCACTTGTCGCATGTGGAACCGTCCCCGCTGGGGTTGTAAACAACATGGTATGTCGCGCCGCATTTTTCGCACACCCTGCGGCCCGACATACGCTCGACTATTTCTTCGTCGGGAACTTCGATGCTTATTACCACATCGATTTCGATTCCCATCTGGTCAAGCGCTTCAGCCTGCGGAACGGTGCGGGGGAATCCGTCAAGAATATATCCGCCTTTCTTGCAGTCTTCCTGCTCCAAACGCTCGCGGATAATGCCTATAACCACGTCGTCGGGTACCAATGCGCCCTTATCCGCGTATTCTTTCGCAAGCTTGCCCATCTCGGTTCCGTTTTTTATCGCGGCGCGGATTATTGCGCCGGTCGAAACCGCAGGAATCCCAAATTTTTCGCTGATAATCTCGGACTGGGTCCCTTTGCCCGCGCCCGGAGCGCCCAAAAATATAATCCTCATCTTATTATTACCACTTGCCATTATTCAAGAAAGCCTTTGTAGTGACGCAATGTCATCTGTGCCTCGATCTCGCGCGCTGTTTCAAGCACGACGCCCACAACTATCAGCAGTGACGAGCCGCTGAACGCTATAGCGCCGAGCGCGAAATTCGACGCCAGGTTGACGATGAGCGGCAGCACCGCAATGACGGCGAGGAAAATTGCGCCTATTAAGGTTATCCTGTTCAAAATCTTGGTAATATAGTCCGCCGTGGGCTTGCCGGGACGGATGCCCGGGATAAAACCACCGTTGGACTTGAGGTTATTCGCTATCTCGACCGGGTTGAATGAAATCGATGTGTAGAAGAACGAGAAGAGTATTATAAGGACAAAGAACAACAATGCGTAGAACCAGGACCTATACGAGAAGAACTCAAGGAACCCATACCAGAAGGTGCCTTCTTTCGGCGCCGGGAACAAAATCGCGATAGTCGATGGGAGCGCGACAATCGAGTTTGCGAAGATTATCGGCATAACTCCCGACATGTTGAGCTTCAAAGGCAGGTTCGAGCTCTGACCGCCGTACATCCTGCGTCCCACGACGCGTTTTGCATACTGGACGGGCAGCCGGCGTTCGCTGTTGGTGATAAACACAACGAACGTGACAATGAGTACCGACCCAATCGCAGCAATGATGCTCAGGATTATGCCCCAAACACCACGCCTTGCCAGGTCAATAAAACCTCCGATCACGGAGAACATGCCCGAAACGATGTTGGCAAAGAGTATCATCGAGATACCGTTGCCAATACCGTTTTCGTTGATTTTCTCAGCCATCCACATTATAAGCGCAGTACCTGCGGAATAGCAAGCGATAATGACAATCGCGGCGAACACGCCGTAATTTGTCAAAACGCCCATATTGCGCATGTACATATAATAGCCGTACGATGTTATAAGACCGAGCGCTACGGTGACGTAGCGGGTGATCTGAGTGATTTTCTTTCTGCCTTCCTCACCCGATTTCTGCAGGTTCTCAAGCGCCGGAATAGCGACCGTGAGAAGCTGCATTATAATCGATGCGTTAATATACGGGGTTATAGACAGGGCAAACAGTGTCGCTCTGGAAAATGCCTGACCGGAAAGGATGTTCAGGTACTGGAACATCGAGCCTTCCGAGAAGCTCAGCATATAGTTGAGCATATCGGAGCTTATAAACGGCACTGGTATGACCGCGCCGAATCTATAGAGGATGAGTATGAATATTACAAACAGCATCCTCTTGCGTAGGTCAGGTATTTTCCAGGCATCGATGAATGTTTTAAACACTCAGATCACCTCGCAGGTACCGCCCGCCGCTTCGATCTTCTCCTTGGCGGCCGCCGAGAAAACCGAGGCGCGAACCGTCAATTTCCTTGTTATCTCTCCGTTACCCAAAACTTTAAGCCCGTCTTTGGCCCTTTTAACAAGCCCGCACTCAAGCAGCTTGTCATAATCAATGACGGCGCCGTCCTCAAAGCGGTTAAGCGCTGCGACATTTATAATTGCGTATTCTTTTCTAAATAACTTGTTGTTAAAGCCCCTCTTAGGAAGCCTTCTGTAGAGCGGGAGCTGGCCGCCCTCAAAGCCGACACGAACACCGCCGCCCGACCGAGCGTTTTGGCCTTTATGACCTCTGCCGGCGGTTTTACCGTTGCCGGATCCGATGCCTCTGCCTTTGCGCCACGCTTTCCTTACGGAACCGGGGGCCGGCGAAAGTTCATGGAGTTTCATTCCGTTTCCTCCTTAGCCTTACTTTTCGTCGGAGACAGGTTCGACTTTAACAAGATGGGACAACACCTTTACCTTGCCCCAGGTGCTACCGTCGTCGTTTTGGATCGTTATATCTCCGATTTTACGCAGCCCAAGCGCCTCTGCATTTGCCTTCTGTTTGGGAAGCGCCTTGATAAGGCTCCTTACCAGAGTAATTTTCAATTTAGCCATAGTATGTCATGCCGCCTTTCTCATTCCGTAGGTGCACTGTCAGTTTTGCCGCGCACCGACTGGGAAGAAATACCCCTCATCCTCGTGACTTCCTCCGGCGTACGCAAAGCACGCAGGCCCTCGAAAGTAGCTTTAACCACGTTGATGGGGTTTGTCGAACGGAGGCATTTTGCACGTATGTTGCGGATGCCCGCAACCTCGAGTACCTTACGAACGCTGCCTCCGGCGATGATGCCCGTACCTTCGGAAGCTGGCTTCAGAAGGACTCTTCCGGCACCGAACTCGCCGACAACTTCGTGAGGAATGGTGCTTCCCTGGAGGGAAACTTTTATCATATTCTTCTTTGCGTCCTCGATTCCCTTGCGGATAGCTTCGGGGACTTCGCTTGCTTTGCCAAGGCCATAGCCAACATGGCCGTTGCCATCGCCAACTACCATGAGGGCGGTAAACCGCTTAATGCGACCGCCCTTGACGGTTTTCGAAACGCTATTGATCGATACCAGTTTTTCCTGAAGATCAAGCGTCGACGCGTCTATTCTCTCTGCCATTTGAAATCCTTTCAAACTGTTTGGAATTTTTGTTTTTTATTATATCATGGTAGGCTTAGAATTTAAGTCCGCCCTCGCGGGCACCTTCGGCGAGCTCTTTAACGCGCCCGTGGTAGAGATACCCTCCGCGGTCGAATACCACGGTGGTTATGCCGGCTTCGAGCGCGCGCTTTGCAATGAGTTTGCCAATCTCACGCGCAGCGGCTTTGTTCCCGCCGTATCCGGGGAACTGATTTCCGTATGTTGATGCCGAAACCAGAGTAACACCTTTGGTATCGTCGATGATCTGGGCCTGGATATGCCTCGCGGAACGGTAAACGCAAAGGCGCGGGCGTTCCGGAGTGCCGAATATCTTAGCCCTGACCCGGGCGTGTCTTCTCTTGCGCCGGGCGTTGGAGTCTTCTCTGATAAACATGCTGCTCTACTCCTTTCCTTATTTACCGGCCTTGCCCGACTTACGGCGAATGTGCTCGCCGGCATATCTGACACCTTTACCAAGGTAGGGTTCCGGCGGACGTTTGCGGCGGATTTGGGCGGCGATTTCGCCGACTATCTGCTTATCAATTCCCTTTACAATTATCGTGTTGGGGTTGGGCACCTCGAAAGTGATGCCGTTCCCTTCCTCGAAAACGATCGGATGCGAGTATCCGAGCGAGAGCGTCAGAGTTTTGCCGTTTTTCACGGCGCGGTAGCCGACTCCGACGATCTCAAGCTGTTTTGCATAGCCCTCTGTCACGCCGACAACCATATTGTTGAGCAGCGTGCGGGTGAGCCCATGAAGGGAATTGTATTCTTTCTCAAGGGAAGGCGTGACGATCCTTATGGTCGAGCCTTCCTTCTCTATTTTCATCTTCGGCGAGAGCTGCTGGCTCAGCGTGCCCAGCGGCCCTTTGACAGTTACAAAGTTTCCTTCGCCGATCGTCACGTCAACACCAGCCGGTATTGTGATCGGCTTGTTACCTATTCTGGACATAGTCTATCTCCTCCCGCTTACCAAACGAAGGCGAGCACTTCGCCGCCCACGTTCTCCTTGCGTGCCCGAGCGTCGGTCATTATTCCTTTGGGGGTAGACAGAATCGCGATGCCCAGGCCGTTCATTACACGGGGGATATCCGCGCAGCTGGTATACACGCGCAGGCCGGGCTTTGAAACCCTGCGCAACCCCTGGATAACTTTCTGTTTGCCTATATATTTAAGCGTTATTCGGATAACGCCCTGCTTGCCGTCCTCGATAAGGGTGTAACCCTTTATATATCCTTCGGCGACGAGGATGTCGGCAATAGCCTTCTTCACGTTCGACGCGGGGATATCGACCGTTTCGTGCCTGGCGTTGTTCGCGTTTCTGATCCGGGTCAGCATATCCGCTATAACGTCTGTCATTGTACCATTCTCCTCCTTCTATGTGGCTACTGCTATGCGGCTTTTAGCCGCTCCTCGCAGCACTCACCACGACGCCTTTCTTACGCCCGGTATCTCGCCCCTATATGCAAGGTTGCGGAAGCAGATACGGCATATACCGAATTTCCGCAGATATGCATGCGGACGTCCGCATATCTTGCAGCGGTTATAATAACGGGTCGAATATTTCTGAGGACGCTGCTGCTTTATAATAAGTGCTTTCCTGGCCACTTGGTTATTCCTCCTTATTTTGCGAAGGGTGCGCCCAGCAGGGACAGAAGCTCTCTCGCCTCTTCGTCAGTGCGAGCCGTGGTGACAAATGTAATGTTCATCCCGCGGATCTTTTCCACTTTATCATAATCGATTTCGGGGAATATCAGCTGTTCTTTCAGCCCCAGCGAGTAGTTGCCCCTGCCGTCGAATCCGTTAGGGTTAATACCTTTAAAGTCGCGGACTTTGGGCAGCGCGAAGTTGAAAAGCTTGTCGATAAACTCATACATGCGTTCGCCGCGAAGCGTAACCTTAACGCCGATTTTCATACCCTGACGGACCTTGAAGTTCGCTATCGACTTCTTCGCAACGGTCGGAACAGCCTTCTGGCCGGCGATGAGAGTAAGTTCGTTTATGACGTTGTCTATAACCTTGGGGTTATCCTTAGCATCGCCTGCACCGACATTCAGCACGACTTTTTCAAGTCTTGGAATCTGCATTACGTTTTTGTAACCAAAACGCTTCATAAGTGCGGGGGCGACTTCGTTTTTGTAATATTCCTTAAGCCTTGCCATTAATTTCGCCTCCGTCTTACAGCTCCGCGCCGCATTTGGCGCAGACTCTGATTTTTTCGCCCTTGGAGTTGGTGCCGGCCTTGGCGCGAACGCCCTTGTTGCACTTGGAGCAGTAAAGCATCACTTTGCAAGCATACATAGGAGCTTCGACCTTAACTATACCGCCGGCTTCACCCTGCCTGCGGGGCCTGAGGTGGCGGCTGACGATATTTACCCCCTGGACGATTACCTTGCCCTCTTTAGGGGAAACCTCGAGCACCTTACCACGCTTTCCTTTATCATCTCCCGAGATGACAATGACTTCGTCATCCCGGCGAATGTGAAGTTTATTTGCCATGTTTCACTCATTGCCTCCCGACTTACAGTACTTCGGGAGCCAGTGAGAGAATTTTAAGAAAATTCTTCTCACGGAGTTCCCTTGCTACCGGTCCAAAAATACGGGTGCCGCTCGGATTTAGGTCCGGCTCAATTATAACGGCTGCGTTGTCGTCAAACTTTATATACGAGCCGTCGGGGCGCCTTACGCCCTTCTTGGTACGAACTATAACCGCGCGCACGACATCACCCTTTTTGACCTGGCCGCCGGGGACGGCCTTCTTAACCGACGCCACGATTATATCGCCGATATTCGCATAGCGCCTGCCGGTGCCGCCAAGCACGCGGATGCACATCAGTTCCTTGGCGCCGGTATTGTCGGCTACCTTAAGGTATGACTGTTGCTGTATCATGTGGTCCTCCCCTTACTTGGCCTTTTCTATGATGGAGACAAGGCGCCATCTCTTGGTCTTCGAAAGCGGCCTGGTTTCCATCACATAAACGGTGTCGCCAACATTGCACTCGTTGTTCTCGTCGTGCACATGGATCTTGACGGTGCGCTTGATGACTTTTCCGTATTTTTTATGCTTGACGTGGTCGGTGATTGCCACAACGGCGGTTTTGTCCATTTTATTGCTTACTACCTTGCCGACACGAGTCTTGCGCATCGGACGGGACTCGGCTTTTCTCTCTTCCATTTACTGTCCTATACCTCCCGTCAAGCGTTCTTCTTCTCGCGAATGACTGTCATCACTCGAGCGATATCACGCTTGGTTTCTTTTATCTTATGGGGGTTGTCAAGCTGATTTATCGCAAGCTGAAAGCGGAGGTTAAGCAGCTCGGACTTCAGCTCTTTGAGCTTGCTGTCGAGTTCGGCGAGACTCATCTCGCGTATTTCTTTTGCTTTCACAGCTTATACCTCCTCTTCGGTGCCGGTCGCCATGCTTTCCTTCTTCACAAACTTGCACTTAATCGGCAATTTATGTGATGCAAGGCGCATAGCCTCTCTTGCGTCCTCTTCAGAGATTCCGGCCATCTCAAACATTATTCTGCCGGGCTTGACGACGGCGACCCAGTACTCGGGCGAGCCTTTACCGGAACCCATTCGGGTTTCGGCGGGCTTCTCCGTTACCGGCTTGTCGGGGAATATCTTAACCCAAACCTGGCCGCCGCGCTTTATATAGCGCGTCATCGCGATACGCGCCGCCTCTATCTGGTTGCTGGTGATCCACGCGGGCTCAAGCGCCATCAGTCCATACTCGCCGTACGCTATCTTATTCCCGCGCGTCGCTTTGCCCTTCATGCGGCCGCGCTGCACGCGTCTGTATTTTGTTCTCTTAGGCATTAACATTATGCGTCGCCTCCCTTTTGGGGATTATCCTTGGTTTGGGGCGCCGGGGCATTGCCTCTATCGGCAGCCTGATTACGGCCGCCCTGGCCGCCTGTACGCCCGCGACCCTTTGGTGAGCTACCGGCACGTCCGCCCGCGCGGGCGCTGCCGCCCTGATAGCCTCCACGGCCCGAACCGCGGCGTCCACCGCGACCAGACTGCTTCTGCTGCTGTGGCATTGTCTCGACGAAGCGGCGCTTTTTGCCGGTATCCTGCAATACTTCGCCTTTATAAATCCATACCTTCACGCCGATTTTGCCGTATGTCGTGCTGGCTTCCCAGAATCCGTAGTCGATGTCGGCGCGCAGAGTCTGAAGCGGTATGGTGCCCTCATGGTAATGCTCGCTACGGGCAATTTCCGCGCCGTTCAGACGGCCCGAGACCATTACCTTTATACCTTTTGCGCCCAGTCTCATCGTGCGGCTGATAGCCTGCTTCATCGCGCGGCGGAACGACACGCGGCGCTCTATCTGCGAAGCGATGCTCTCCGCCACAAGCTGCGCGTTGAGATCGGGGCTTTTAATCTCGTAAACGTTGACCGACACGGGCTTGCCGACCATGCCTTCAAGCGTCGCTTTGAGCTTTTCGATCTCGGCGCCGCCGCGGCCGATTACCATGCCGGGTTTCGCGCAATGGATGAACACGCGGACGCGCTGCGGATCGCGCTCTATTTCAATCTTCGGAACGCCTGCCGAATGCAGCTGTTCCTTCAGAAATCTTCTCACCTTATAGTCGGAAACCAGTGTGTCGCCGAACTCGGCGTCTTTTACATACCACCTGGAGTCCCAGTCTCTGATAATGCCGACCCGGAGGCCGTGCGGATTAACCTTCTGACCCATTGAGTGCGCTCTCCTCCTTACTCCTTCTCGGCGACCACAAGCGTCACGTGGCTGGTGCGCTTCAGTATGCGCGCCGCGCTTCCCCTTGCTCTGGGTCTGTAGCGTTTAAGTGTCGGGCCTGGGGTAACGTAGCATTCGGCCACATACAGCTTCGATGTATCCATGCCAAAATTGTTCTCGGCATTCGCCACCGCGCTGCCAAGCAATTTTATAAGATATTCCGACGCCCTTTTGGGGGTGTTCTTCAGTATTGCCATTGCCTCGCCGACATCTTTCTTGCGGATCAGATCGAGGACGACCTGCACCTTACGGGGAGTTATACGCGCATACTTTAAATATGCCGCTGCTTTCATTGCCTATATAACCTCCTGCTATCACTTCTCGGTGTTCGAAGTCTTCGACCCCGAGTGTCCGCGGAACAGGCGAGTTGGGGCGAATTCACCGAGTTTGTGGCCGACCATCTCCTCGGTGACATACACCGGTACATGCTTGCGGCCGTCATGAACGGCTATGGTGTGCCCGACAAATTCCGGGAATATCGTGGAGGCTCTCGACCACGTCTTGATAACCTTTTTCTCGTTCTTCTCGTTCATTTCCACGATGCGTTTGAACAGCTTGGGGTCGACGTACGGTCCCTTTTTAAGACTTCTGCCCATTCTGCTTTAAGCCTCCTTATCAGCCGTTCCTGCGTTTAATTATAAATTTATTGGTGCGAGCCTTCTTGTCGCGTGTCTTGTATCCCAGTGTCGGTTTGCCCCACGGTGTGACCGGGCCAGGCATACCGATGGGCGATTTGCCTTCGCCGCCGCCGTGCGGATGGTCGCAGGGGTTCATCGCCGAGCCGCGCACCGTCGGCCTGAAACCGCGATGGCGTGTCTTACCAGCTTTACCGAGCTTGACGGTGTCATGCTCGATGTTGCCCACCTGACCGATTGTCGCGCGGCAGTCAAGCCGCACAAGGCGCACCTCGCCGGAGGGCAGGCGTATCTGGGCCATGCCGTTCTCCTTGCCGAGCAGCTGCGCCATTGTGCCCGCTGCGCGGACAAGCTGGCCGCCCTTGCCGGGATAAAGCTCTATATTGTGAATAAATGTGCCGACCGGGATATTCGCAAGCGGCAGGGTGTTGCCTACCTTGATGTCGGCGTCGGGCCCCGAGGTGACCGTCATTCCGTCGGTCAGGCCCGAGGGGGCGATTATATATCTCTTCTCGCCGTTTTCGTACTGCAAAAGCGCAATATAGGCTGTGCGGTTGGGATCGTACTCGATACCGATAACGGTAGCCTTCTGGCCGACTACATCTCGCTTGAAATCGATGATGCGGTATTTCTTACGGTTGCCGCCGCCGCGATGACGGACGGTTATGCGGCCGGTATTGTTGCGGCCGGCTTTTTTCTTTTTAACCGTGAGCAGGCTCTTCTCAGGGGTGAATTTGGTTATCTCGTCAAAGGACGGGACCGCCATGTTTCGCCGGCCCGGGGTTGTGGGCTTGTACTTAATAGCTGCCATCTCTGTCCCTCCTTATCTCATGCCCTCGAAGAACTCGATCGGTTTCGAATCTTCGGTCAGCGTCACGATAGCCTTTTTCCACGTTGAAGTGTACCCCTGAGCATATCTGACGCGCCTGGGCTTGCCCTTTACTACCATCGTGTTGACCGATTTGACTTTAACGCCGAACAGCTTTTCGATCGCGTCCGCGATCTCGGGCTTGTTCGCGTCGGGGTGTACGCGGAAAACGTACTTCTTATTTTCCGTCATTTCCATCGACGCCTCGGTTATCACCGGGCGGATGATTATATCCTGGGGCGTTTTCATTCTGCGTACACCTCCTCTATCTTACGCGCTGCCGCTTCAGATACAATGAACTTGTCGCAATTGAGAATGTCGTATGTGTTAAGCGTGCCGGGTAGGGCTATCTTTACGCCCTCGATATTGCGCAGGCTCGCGATGACCTTCTCATCGGGTTCGGGGATCACCACAAGCGCTTTTTTGTCCTCGGCGCCAAGCGCACGCAGCATGGCGACCATCGTCTTCGTCTTAAACTCGTTTGTCTTTATGGCGTCTACAACGACTATCTCGCCGCCGGCTACCTTTGCCGAAAGCGCGCTGCGCATCGCAAGGCGGCGAACCTTCTTGTTCAGCGTGATGCGGTAGCTGCGCGGCTTGGGGCCATGCGCGATACCGCCATGGGTCCACTGGGGCGCGCGGATTGAGCCTTGGCGCGCTCTGGCGGTACCCTTCTGCCTCCAGGGCTTCCTGCCGCCGCCCGAAACTTCGGAGCGGGTCAGCGTGGAGTGCGTACCCTGTCTTTGATTCATAAGATAAGCCCTGACAGCGGCATGTAGAACCGCGGCGTTGGGCTCGATGCCGAACACATAGTCCGACAGCGAAATGTCGCCGACTTCTTTACCCGCCATATCAACTACTTTTAAAGTTGGCATCGCATAATCCTCCTTGTCCTTACGCCTTGACCGCGTCGCGGATGAACACGATTCCGCCGCGTGCTCCGGGAACGGCGCCTTTCACCGCGAGCAGATTGTGTTCGGGATCGATCTTGGCGACTGTGAGGTTGAGCACGGTGACACGCTCGTTGCCGTACTGTCCGGGCATTTTCTTGTTTTTGAAAACTCTGGACGGGTCAGAGTTTGCGCCCATCGAACCTACCTGTCTGTGTACGGGACCGGTGCCGTGTGTCATTTTCAGTCTGTGCGCGTTCCATCTCTTGATAACACCGGAGAATCCGCGGCCCTTTGTAATTCCGGTAACGTCGACCTTTTCACCGACGGTAAAGATATCCACGGTGACGGTATCGCCCACTTTATAACCGGAAATGTCCTCGAGCCTGAATTCTTTCAGGTGCTTTTTGGGTGCCAGCCCGGCTTTCTTAAAGTGGCCGAGCTCCGGCTTGTTAAGCTTCTTTTCGGCAACATCAACAAATCCAAGCTGGATTGCGTTATAGCCGTCGTTTTCGACCGTTTTAACCTGCGATACGATGCAAGGACCCGCTTCGATGACGGTTACCGGGATAACGTTCCCTTTTTCGTCAAAAATCTGGGTCATGCCGACTTTTCTGCCGATAATGCCTTTCTTCATCTCGGTTTTCCTTCCACTATTGTTATTGGTCGGACTGCGCGACGCGTACCCGCCTGTTGCCGTTTTGCGAAAGCACATTCGTCCGCATCATCCGACATGACAATTTCTTTCGGCCATATTAAATAAATCGCAGCCATAAAGCTGCTTTCCCCTAGGCCCGCCAGGGGCGGCCTAGAGCTCTCCCTTCGGCAAGAAATTTGCTTGCCGATTCCGGCGCGCGGCCGATTAGAGCTTAAGCTCTATTTCAACGCCGGCAGGGAGCTCGATGCCCATAAGCGCGTCAATTGTCCTCTGGTTAGGCCTAATGATGTCGATAAGCCTCTTATGGGTGCGCAGTTCAAACTGCTCACGGCTGTCCTTATACTTGTGGACCGCGCGGAGGATCGTTATGATTTCCTTCTCGGTCGGCAGCGGGATCGGCCCCGAAACCGAAGCGCCGTGGCGCTTTGCGGTCTCGACAATCTTCTCGCACGCCTGATCGATAAGGACGTGGTCATAGCTTTTCAGTTTGATCCTCAGCTTTTCTTTGACTGCCACTTGGTTGCCTCCTTAAATTATTTCCAAAGATAATTTTCGGGGCGGGACGTCTCTACACTCGCCCGGGTGTTTCTTTGCCCTGCATTAAAATAACGCCGCGCCTTTCGACGCGGGCGCCATATAGGCGACACCGCACGGGGAAATCCGCCCGTTTACCGGAGGATAGCTCCGAGCGCGGCTGCCATTTAGCGCGCGCAACCAAGCACCCGACGCGCGGGATCACGGTCCTTCGCCCGTCTTAACGCGGCAGACTGCCCTATGCAGTCGGCTTCGCGCCGTCCGGACATACTCCACGGAAATTCCCCCGGCCGGCTCATAACAGCCAGGCACATGCCAAGAAAGCTCCAGCATGTGCCACCGGGCAACCTCCCGCTTCATCGCATATCAAGCTTTTCTATTATAATACAAAATTATTATAATTTCAAGTAGTTTTTAAAATTTTTTCGTCATCCACAATAATTTACATTAGGGCGAAATTTTTTGTGTGCTCTATGGACATATAGCTTACCGCTTTTTCCCGATTTTATACCTTCCCCGCAAAATTTTGCTCAAAAAAATCGCAAACCCGCCTCGCGCAACGCCGCACAAGCGGGCGGGCCGCATCAGTCAACCGGGGTTTTACCCAAAATAAGCGCGCCACATCGGCCGAACGGAGGGGCGCGAATGTGGCGCGCAAAACCTCATTTATTATATGCAGCTTTGCGCCGCTCGGGCAATTATTTAAGGGGATTGCTGCCGTCTTAGCTCGGCTCTCTGGAGCAGGCCGGCGCGTCGTCGGTAGGCTCTTTTTCCCAAGATTTTTCAAGCTCGTTTATCATATTCACGCGCACGGCATGCCGGCCCCCCTCAAACTCTGTGGAGAGAAAGGCGTCGACAATATCAAACGCGAGCCCGCGGCCAACTACCAGCGCTCCAAGGCAAAGGACGTTCGAGTCGTTGTGCAGCCTTGTAAAGCGCGCGCTGTAGGTATCGCTGCAAACCGCCGCGCGGATGCCCCGGTGCTTGTTCGCCGCAATGCTCATGCCTATGCCCGTGCTGCAAAGCAAAATGCCGCGCTCGCACTCGCCGCGCTGGATTGCCTTGCACACCGCGTCGGCATATATCGGGTAATGCACCGACTCGGGCGAAAAGGTGCCAAAATCGATATAGGGTATCCCCTTCTCTTCAAGGTGCAGCCTAAGCTGCTCTTTTAGCTCATATGCGCCGTGGTCGCAGCCGATCGCGACAGGCAGCATTTTTTTCTCTTCAAGCATTTTTTCACCTCGCTTACTTTACTCAGTCCGGGTTTCATCCTGCGCCGAGCCTGTGTCCGGCTGCTGCGGACGGCGCGACGGTTCGGTAGCAAGCTTAATGTCGACCGGAAGGGTGTTTTCGTCTATATGCTCAATCGGGGTCTGAGGCTTAAGCGTAAAGGTTATATCGCTGTATATTTTCTCGTTTTTCGTATTAAGCGTATATTCCCTGTACAACACAAGCCTACCGTTCTTCTCATTTACACCGACAGAAATCCCTCTTATATAAGTTTCTACAAAATCTAGAGGGACATAAAGCGCGCCGGACTCGTAATAAGAAGGCGCGGGCATTCTCGTCATATTGCCGTTTACTGTCACCGCCGTAGTTCCAACCTCGAAAACGACTTCTTCACCGCCGGAATAATTTGTAAGGTACCTTAGCCTTGAAAGGTCGCCAATTGTGATAAAATCAAGGTACTCGGCAATTTCCGTAAAGTTTAGGTAAACCTGCCCGTCCTTTATCCTCTCGCCGTATTTAAGCGTTTCAACTTTGTAGGTGGTGTCGTATTTGTTTTCACCGAGCTGGTATACCACGTCCTCGCCGTGCGGCGGGCGGGCAACGACCAGGCTCAGTGCAAAAAGCCCGGATGAGAGCGCAAAAAGCACTACATATATTATTACTAGCGCAGTAAAACGCGTGAGCAGCAGAGTTATCGCTGAAATGCGGCGTTTTTTTACATAATAGCGCTTAATCTCCCTGCGACGGCGCATGAACTCAAGCTGCTCGGGAGTGACGCCACGCCGCGAGTTTATGTCCTTTCTCCGCTGCGCCGCAGTCTCCGGGCGAAGCTTTCTCGCCGCTTTTTTTGCACCGGCTTTCCGGCCCGCAGCTTTTTTCTTCGCAGATACGGCAACGCGGGCTTGGGCTTTGGGCGGCGCCGCCCGACTGCCCGTGGGAACCGGGCTCACGGGCTGAGCCATACCCTTACCCGCCGCCGCGGCTTGCTTTTTTACCGGAGGCTTTCCTGCTGGCTGTGCCCGGTTTTTTACTGCGTTCGGCGGATTGGCGCCTTTTTTTGACGCATGCCGCTGTCCGGGTGTCCGGGGTTTTGCATTAATGTTTTTTGGAGGTGCCGATGCCGGCATACCGCCCGCATTCCTCGCGGCGGGGCGGCCATATGAAGAAATTACGGGAGCGCCCGATGCGCCCCGGGCCGCTCCCGATGGGCGCGGAGCGCCGCTATTTTGTTTTCCGCGCCTTTCGATCATCCGATATGCCCTTTAGAAAATTCTTCGCGGTTATATTGTATATATACCCCGGCCGCGCAATTTTTTGCCTTCGGTCAGCTGGTGCGCCGTCCAGCCTATTATCGGGTCGCCGCAGCGCCGCAGTTCCTCGTAAAGCATAAGCCGCAGCTCTTTTACCCTTTCGGCATACGAGTCGTCGTTTATCCGGTTTACAAGTTCGCCGGGGTCAAGCTCCAGGTCGTATAGCTCGTCTATATCGGTTAAATTCCACACGTATTTTAGCTTGCCGTCAGTTATCATGCGCTCGCAGAATAGCCCGAACTGCTGCCCGTTATATGTTGATACCGCATAAGAGAGACCTGTGTCGCACCCCTGTAGCAGCGCGCGCGATAGATCTGCGCCGTGGAACGCGCCTTCAGGGTACTCGATGCCGACAAGCCCCAATAGCGTCGGGCCAACATCAAGGCAGCCGTGCGAAAACCCTCCGACCCTGCGCGGTTCGATATGTCCTTTCCATGAGATTATCAGCGGCACGCGCACTAGGTCGTCGTACATATTGTAATGCTTGTCAATAAGCCGGTGCGAGCCGCACATGTCACCGTGGTCGGAAGTGTAAACTATAATCGTATTCTCGCGCTCGCCGAGCCGGTCGAGCTCCGCTAGAACACTGCCAATAGCGTCGTCACACTGCGAGACCATGCCGTAATAAAGCGCGACGGTCTTCGACCACTCTTCCCAGCTTCTGCCCTCAAGCCCCCAATTATAAAGCTGCTGTCGCCTTATATAGGGCTTGCCTTCAAAATCTTCGTCGAATCCCGCCCATTTTGGCACCTCAGCCGGGTCGTACATTGTGTCGAACGGCGCCGAGGGGCGGCAGGGCAGATGCGGCTCCGGGCAATCGACAAAAAGCAGCCACGGGCTGCCGCTCTCGTGCAGCCGCCGAAGCTCCTCTATCGCGCGCCGAGCCGTGATGTGCGTGTTGTTGTATTCAAGTGGCGCGGGGTCGCTCTCGCCGAAATACCCGTTTTTAAAGCCGACTTTACCGACATGCTCCTCGCGCTCTTTTGCGAGCTCCGCGCGGCTTATATGCTGCTCAAAGCCGAAATCGGCTGGCGTACAGCCGCCAAGCTCCCAAAGCCCGACAAGCGAGGTTTTATAGCCCGCCTCTGCAAGCGCGCAGGTCCACTTGTAGCCGCCAATTTGCGCGTGCAGCGGGAAAACAATATGCGGGTTCCAAAGCCCCCCGCTTTCCTCGGGCCGGCGGCCGGAAAACAGCGCTTGCCTTGCCGGAGCGCAGACCGGGATTGGGGTATACGCGCGCTCAAACCAAGCGCCGCGTGCCGCGAGCGCGTCGATGTTCGGCGTTTTTACGGGATATATCCCCGCCGCGCCAATACAGTCGTATCGCTGCTGGTCGTATACGAAAAATAAAATGTTCGGTGCTTTCATTTGGGCGCCCCGCAGTTTCGGCAAGACTTTTCTCATTATGTCTTATAATGATATCACACCCGGCTACTCTTGTCAAGCAGACCCCCTTTGCCCCAGCCACTGCGATTATAATTGATTTGCCTCTCCTCTTTTGGTAAAATGATATTGAGCACTTGGTAAATAAATTTTCAAGTTTTACATAGTCTTAACAATAGCTGGGTTTCACCTTTTACATCAATCGGGTAAAATTTTTATGCGCCTGTTTTAGCACAAGGCGATCAGCTTGGAGGAGAGCGATGATTTACCTTGTAGAAGACGACGATAGTATTAGAAAGCTTGTCGTCTACACTCTCGAAAGCCAAGGGTTTAAGGCCAAGGGATTCGAGAGGCCTTCCGAGTTTTGGGAGGCAATGCAGAAAGAAATGCCTTCGCTCGTGCTTCTTGACATAATGTTGCCCGAGGAGGACGGGCTTTCCATCCTCCGAAGTCTTCGCTCGGCTTCGGCAACAAAAAAGCTGCCTGTTATAATGCTTACCGCGAAAAACACCGAGTATGACCGCGTAATAGGGCTCGATTTTGGCGCAGACGATTTTATCTCGAAGCCTTTTGGCATGATGGAGCTTGTGGCTCGCGTACGCGCCGTGTTGCGCCGCGCCGAGCCGTCGCAGTGCTCCTGCACAGAATATGTCGCTGGCCCCCTTTATGTATGCCCTGAAAAGCATATTGTCAAGGTAGACGGCAAGGAGGTTTCGCTAACCTATAAAGAGTTTGAGATGCTTTGCCTGCTCCTTGAAAATCGCGGCATTGTGCTCACGCGCGACGTTATAATGGACAAAGTTTGGGGAAGCGAGTTTGCCCGCGAAAACCGCACTGTCGACGTTCACATCCGCTCGCTTCGCTCAAAGCTCGGCGAAGCCGGTTCGCTTATCGAAACTGTCCGCGGGCTTGGCTATAAGATTGGGGGATAAGCCTTGACCCTTCGTATATTCCGGAACGCATTTCTAGCAAGCCTTGCGGCTGTCATAGCGTGCACGCTGTTCTTTGTCGGGATAATGTACTATAGCACGCATAAGCTCGCTTTCGAGCGGCTCTCTGCCGAAGCTGAGCAGATAGCGTCAGCCCTCTCCTCTTATGGCGACGATTATATTAATACTGTCACTCACGCTTCGCGCGTCACGCTGGTCGCGGCTGACGGCACAGTGCTTTTCGACAACACCGCAGACCCCTCGAAAATGGAAAACCACGCCTCGCGAGAGGAAATACGCGAAGCGCTAGGTGGCGGCACGGGTGAATGCGTCAGAATGTCGAGCACCCTGTTAAAAAACACGCTTTATTATTCGAAAAGGCTACCGGATGGCCGAGTTCTGCGTGTCGCGACGACGCAAGACTCGGTCCTTTCAATGTCAGCGACAGCGCTAATACCCTTATTTTTGGGGATTCTTTTAGCGCTTGCACTCTCGGGAGTGCTTGCGTCAAGGTTAGCTAACGATATTACAAAACCTATATACGAGCTTAACCCAGAAAAAACCGACGCTCTGGAAGTCTATCCCGAGCTGCTGCCTCTGCTTGAGTCGCTGCTTTCCCAACAGCGCACGATTCGAGCCCAGATGGACGAGCTGTCCCGCCGGCAGCGCGAGTTCGCTGCGATTACAGAAAACATGCGCGAGGGCTTTATCCTTGTCGACAACCGCCGCACGATCCTCTCATGCAACCGCAGCGGGCTTGTGGCGATAAGCGAGCATCCGCGCGCGTATGAAAAGACAATCTCACGCGTCTGGTGCAAGCCCCAGATTTGCGATGCCGTCGACTGCGCGCTTGCCGGAGAGCGTAATGAAGTGCTTGTTGATATTGGCGGGCGAGTCGTTCAGGTAATCGCAAGCCCTGTCGTGTCGAACCTGCAGGTAGCCGGCGCGGTGCTGCTTACGATGGACGTAACTGAACGCGAGCAGCGCGAGGCGCTGCGCCGCGAGTTCACCGCCAATGTTTCACACCAGCTTAAAACGCCGCTCACCTCTATCTCCGGATTTGCCGAGCTGCTTAAGGAAGGCTTTGTGCCACCCGAAAAAGTACGAGAGTTCGCCTCGGACATTTATTCCGAGTCGCGACGGCTTATTGCGCTTATCGACGATATTATAAAGCTCTCACGCCTCGATGAAGGAGTGCCTTCCACCGAACGCGAGCCGGTCGACCTTTACGAGCTTTGTGACGAAATTATAGAATATATGCAGCCGGTAGCCCAAAAACGCTCGGTCAGCCTTAACCTACAAGGCGAGCATGTAAAAATTTTAGGCGTGTGGAGCATACTAAACGACATAATTTACAGCCTATGCGATAACGCTATAAAATACAACAAACCCGGTGGCGAGGTTACCATAAATATAAAACGCTCTTATGGCGAAGTGGAGCTATCGGTATCAGACACCGGAGTTGGCATCCCATACGAGCTACAAAACCGAGTGTTTGAGCGGTTCTACCGCGTAGAGAAAAGCCAATCCCCCAGCATAGGCGGCACAGGGCTTGGGCTTTCGATTGTCAAGCATGGCGCGCAGTTCCATGGCGCGCGCGTCGAGCTTGAAAGCGAGCCGGGATTCGGCTCGAAATTTACGGTCATATTCCCGCCCGAAAGCGTTATTGAAGACGGTGTCAATGAAAACAGGACTGAAAAGTAGAAGCTATGATAACATATGAGGACATCAAAAATAACCCCGACATCACCACATATATAAAGCGCGCCGATGAGGCGCTGGAAGCGCTCGGCTTTACCGAGCATAGCCTAGCGCATGTCGGCATTGTCGCAGAAAACGCAGGCTATATTCTAAAGACGCTAGGCTTCCCCGAGCGCACGATAGAGCTAGCCAAAATCGCGGCGCACCTGCATGATATCGGCAATCTTATAAACCGCGTCGACCACTCACAAAGCGGTGCGGTCATGGCGTTTCGGATACTCGATAATCTCGGCATGGCACCTGATGAAATCGCCCAAATTGTCTCGGCGATTGGCAACCACGATGAGGGCACCGGCAAGCCTGTAAGCCCTATTGCGGCAGCGCTGATTTTGGCTGACAAATCCGACGTGCGACGCACACGCGTTCGCAATTATGACATCGCTTCTTTCGACATCCACGACCGCGTCAACTACTCGGTCACAAGCTCCGAGCTAAAAATTAACGAGGAGCGCACCGCTATAACCCTAAAGCTGACTATAGACACGCGCTACGGAAACGTCATGGACTATTTTGAAATATTCCTCGACAGGATGCTGCTCTGCCGCAATGCTTCAGAAGCGATCGGGCTGAAATTCAAGCTCATTATAAACGACCAGCCCCTGATATGATTTTCATAGATTTAACAAATTTCGAGAAATTTTAAATTAATTTAACGCCGCCATGATTTTGGATTTAACGGCGGCGTTGTATAATGCCTTATGGTTCGAAATTTGCCAGAAAAACTTGGAGGACCTATTTTTTATGGACTTTTTCGACTTTTTGACTCTTCTTGGCGGGCTTTGCCTTTTTTTGTTCGGCATGTCGGTCATGGGCTCGGCGCTTGAGAAAAGCGCCGGGAAAAGCCTAAAAAGGCTGCTTTCGAAGCTGACAGGAAACCGCATATCCGGGTTTCTCACGGGGCTTGGCGTCACATCAGTAATCCAGTCGTCGTCGGCTACCACCGTTATGGTCGTCGGCTTTGTCAACTCGGGACTTATGACGCTCTCGCAAGCGACTAACGTCATAATAGGCGCTAACCTCGGCACAGCCGTCACCGCGTGGGTTTTAAGCCTTAGCGGGATAAAGGGCGACAGCTTCTTTATTAGCCTTTTAAAGCCCTCTTCGTTTACGCCCATTTTAGCGCTTATCGGCCTTATTATGTACATGGCTTTCAAAACAGGCAAAAAAAAGGACATTGGCATAATCCTTTTAAGCTTTGCGACGCTGATGTACGGCATGGAGATCATGTCCGGCGCAGTTTCCGGTCTGCGGGATGTGCCACAGTTCCGCAATATCCTTATCGCTTTTTCAAACCCGATTTTAGGCGTTCTTGCAGGCGCGATATTCACGGCGATCCTCCAGTCGAGCTCAGCCTCAGTCGGCATCCTGCAGGCGCTTTCGACTACCGGACAAGTCCCCTACTCTGCGGCGATTCCTATTATAATGGGGCAAAACATCGGCACATGCGTGACCGCGATGCTCGCGTCGATTGGCGCAAACAAAAACGGCAAGCGCGCCGCGATCGTGCACCTTACGTTCAACGTTCTCGGCACGGTTATTTGGCTTTCAGTCATCACAGCCGCCAACGCGATGTTCGATTTTGCGTTTTACGACCGTGCCTCAACCCCCGCTGGCATCGCTTTTGTCCATACAATGTTTAAAATTCTTACTATTGTCTTGATACTGCCCGGCTCTAACTTGCTCACGCGAATAGCGCATTTAATTGTGCCCGAAACTTCTGCGCCCGAACAAATAGAGGAGCTTGACGAGCGTCTAATGGCTACTCCCTCCATAGCTATTGACCGCTGCCGCAGCGTCACCGAGTCGATGGCAAGCATAGCCGCGCGCTCCATAAAGTCCGCAATTTCGCTGCTTACAGCATATGACCACGAGACCGCGGCTAATGTGCGCAAGGATGAACAGTCGGTCGACGACCTTGAAGACAAAATCGGCACATACCTCGTCCGGCTTAGCGCCCACTCGCTTACAGACAAAGACCACACCGAGTCGGCAAAGCTTTTGCACCTTATAGGCGACCTCGAGAGAATATCCGACCACGCGGTCGACCTCACCGAGTCGGCAGAGGAAATCCGCGAAAAAGGTATTGCTTTCTCGAACGCCGCAAAACAGGAGCTTTCGGTCATATGCGCCGCCGTCACCGAGATTGTCGACCTCGCGATTAACGCATTTATTAATAACGACATCGATACCGCCTCGCTCGTCGAGCCGCTTGAGCAAGTTGTGGACATGCTTCGCGAGCAGCTGCGCTCCCGTCATATCGTGCGGTTGCAGCATGGCGAGTGCTCTATCGCGGCGGGATTCGTGCTCTCGGACATACTTACCAGCCTCGAGCGGGTCGCCGACCACTGCTCGAATATCGCGGGCTGCGTTATTGAAACCCAGAAAGACAGCCTTGGGCTTCACAGCTATCTCAGCGACATAAAAAGCAGCAGCCTGGCATTTATCGAGCGCTACAACGAGTACGCCCGCAAATACGCTCTAATGCCCCCGAAAAATGGGAATGGCTTGCAAAACGGGGCAATAGCCGCAAAATAAAAATAGGGATTACATCGCAAGGATGTATCCCCTTTTTATTTTTTGCCGCATTTCCGGCATAGTTGCTTTAGCGCACCTGCCCGCTGCCTAAGACGTAATATTTGACGGTCGTCAGCTCGGCAAGCCCCATCGGGCCGCGCGCATGCAGTTTCTGAGTCGATATTCCTATCTCCGCACCGAAGCCGAACTCACCGCCGTCGGTAAAGCGCGTCGATGCGTTTACATACACTGCCGCCGCGTCGACCTCGCGCCTGAACTTTTCCGCCGCCTCAAGCTCGCGCGTCACAATTGCCTCGCTGTGCATCGTACCGTACTTGTTTATATGCGCTATCGCCTCGTCTATGCTGTCGACGACTTTTACCGCGAGGATATAGTCGTTGTATTCCGTGTAATAGTCCTCTTCTGTCGCCTCTTTGATGCCTGGGAGAATTTCGCGCGTGCGCCCGCAGCCGCGCAGCTCGACATTCCACGGCGAGACCGCCTCTGCAAACTTCGGCAAAAACTCGCGCGCTACGTCTTTATGCACCAGCAAGGTTTCAGCGGCGTTGCAGACCGACGGCCTTGAAACTTTTGCGTTTGCCGCGATTTTCACCGCCATCTCAATGTCAGCAGATTTGTCTATATAGACGTGGCAGTTGCCCGCGCCGGTTTCAATAACCGGCACTTTCGCGTTCTCTACAACGCTTTTTATAAGCGAGGCTCCACCGCGCGGTATAAGCACGTCGACAAGCCCCCGCTGCCGCATAAGTATCGCCGTCCCTTCGCGCGTGACGTCGTCGACAAGCGACACGGCGTCGGCGGGTATCCCTTCCGCCTCAAGCGCCTCGCGCATCAGCCGTACAAGCACACGGTTGGTGTTTATCGCTTCTTTGCCGCCGCGAAGCACCACGGCGTTGCCGGTCTTTATGCATAGCGACGCCGCGTCGACCGTCACATTCGGGCGCGCTTCGTATATAATCGCGACCACTCCGAGCGGCACCCGCTCCCGCGTTATTATAAGCCCATTCGGGCGCACCCAGCGCTCGCCTCCGCCGACAGGGTCAGGAAGAGCTGCGACTTCGCGCACCGCCGCGGCGACAGCACGCACCCGGTCCTCGCCAAGCTTGAGCCTGTCGAGCATCTTCGGTGGCACAGCGGGGTTTACAAGGTCAATTTCATTCGCTTTTTCAATCTCGCCCGCCGAACGCTCAAGCGTGTCGGCAATGCGGTAAAGCGCCGCATTCTTTTTGGCAGTGGATAGCCCCACTATCTTTCGAGACGCCTCCTTTGCGGCACAGCATAATCCGGCAATATAGTTTTCAAGCTCCGACATTTCTCTTTCCCCAAAGCTTTATTTTGCTAATACATTATAACATCAGTAAGCCTAGCAATCAAGCCATATAAAACAGCGCTGAAACATATAATAACAACAGATATTTGCTTGACAATTATTACAAGGTATGTTATCATTAATTATGATAGTTTTATTTCTATTGAACGAAGGGAGCGCCCGCGATGGACGAAACGTTGCTTATACATCAAAACGATATTATCTACAACGAGCCGAAGACCAAAAAGATGTACCGCCTTGAAAGCGGCCACATCAAAATGATTACATACGATTACCAGGAAGTTAAAAAATTCTTCGGGCTGAAAAAGGAGCTTATCGAGGTTATCACAATCGACGTCGACACGGAAGCCACCGAACTTTCCGGGCCAATCATCCTCCGCGAGGACCAAGAGCCCGACTTCCGCAAATACATGAGCAAGCTTCGCTACTTTGCGGAAGACAACAAGATACCGATGGAAATCAAGCGCCTCGACGGTGATAACACGAGGATAAACTTCTAAAGCTTTTTATCCGCTTGCGCCTGGTACTAGCCTACGGCGGGAACGCCTTCAGATTTCTGAGGCTGCCCGCTGTTTTTACATTTATTTTTATAGCTTAACTAAAAACAAATATGAAAATGCTTGATTGCCCACCTACAAACCCGCCGGAAGGCGGGCACGCGAATATTAGCCCCGGCGAAATGAATATAAGCTCCTCCACGCGCGCTCCTAGCTCTATAGCGCCAAATGGCTCAAGCAGGTTAGGGCACCCAAAAGCCAAAGCTTTCGATGGACAAGCCGCGGCAGCAAAAGCCTCCCTGCGCGGCGCGGGAATGCAAAACGCCGGCAAGCCGCATAAGCATACCAGCACAAAAACCGGCATGCAAAAACAGCCATATTCTCCGTCACACGTCGCCGCGCCTGCCGCCACAGCGGGAAAGGCTAATGCAACAGCTCCCCATCGTAGGTACGCCGCGGGTGAAAACCATAAGCCTGCCTCTCCATATTCAGCATATAAGCTCATCGGCGCGCTGGCGGTCGCCGCCGCGCTTCTTTTGGCAATAACTTTTGCGCTTTTTGCTGGCAGCGCCGCATACAGCGCCCCGGCGGCGTCAAACGAAAATGGCGAAATAAGCGCCGAGCCGCCATCAAACTCAGCGCACGCCGCCGTGGAGAAGGATAAAAACGCGGGCCTTCCCGCGCTAAAAGCCAGCGGCAAAAATTTTGTAGTCTGCATCGACCCTGGGCATGGGTATGACGACCCCGGCGCTGTATGCCCCGATACTATTGGCGATGCATCCGAAAAAGACATAACGCTTGCAGCCGGGCTAAAATTGCGGGACATATTAATTGAAGCTGGGATAAGCGTCATTTTGACCCGACATGACGACATCGTCCCCGAAAGCCTTGGCGGCGCCGGTCAATACACGCTTGACCCATTTGAGCGCGTAGATTTTGTTCTCGCGCATCCGGAAACCGACCTTTTTATTTCTTTGCACTGCGACGCATACGCCGAAGACCCGTCGGTCGGCGGCACGAGGATTTACATATACGAAAAAGCTGCAGCCGGCACGGATTATTATGCCCAAACACTCTCTGTATCGATAGGAGAGGCACTAGGCGCCAACGTGCCTATTATTTCAAAGGATATATACGAGGCGTATTATGTGACCAAAAAGCTTCCGATACCCTCGGCTTTAATTGAGATGGGGTTTATAACAAACCCAGCCGACGCGGAAAACCTTTTATCCGACGCATGGCGCGAGAAATTTGCCATGGGCGTGGCGGCCGGCATTATTGAATTTATAAACTCAACCCAATGACTCTCGCTGTGGAGCAAAAGACATGAACATTACAGATGTGCTGACAAAAGAGCTTAATATACCGCGCGACAGGGTCGAGCGCACTGTCGCGCTTCTTGACGAAGGCAACACTATCCCTTTTATCGCGCGCTACCGCAAAGAGGCAACCGGCTCGCTCGACGACACCACGCTGCGCAAGCTCGCCGAACGCCTTGCCTACCTCCGCTCGCTTGATAAGCGCAGGGAAGAGGTGCGCGCGGCAATCGCCGAGCAGGGCAAGCTCACCCCCGAGATTGATTCGCAACTTGAGCGGGCAGTGACGCTCACCGAAATCGAGGACATCTACCGCCCGTATAGGCCTAAGCGCAAGACCCGCGCGTCGGTCGCTCGGGAGCGCGGGCTTGAGGATCTAGCACTTGCGCTTATTATGCAAGAGCCAAGCTACGACCCGCCGCTCGAGGAGCTGGCAAAAAAGTTCGTCGACCCCGAAAAAGGCGTGAACTCTGTAGAGGAAGCATTCGCCGGCGCGCGCGACATCATAGCCGAGGATATCTCAGATAATGCCGAGTACCGCAAAGACATCCGCTCGCTCACGTATGAACTCGGCTTTATTGTCTCGAAAAAGAGCGGCGACGACCCTGACGGCACCTACGCGATGTATTACGATTACCTTGAAGAGCTATACAAAATACCGGAACATCGCGTGCTTGCCCTAAACCGCGCTGAAAGCCGCGGGGCGGTAAGCGTCAGCATTAAAGTTGACAAAGAAATAATTTTAAACTACCTTTTGTCGAAGATCATAACAAACAAAGAAAGCCCCGCGGCAGTGCATGTCGCCGAAGCTGCAATCGACTCATACGAGCGGCTAATCGCGCCGTCGATTGAGCGCGAGATCCGCTCGCAGCTCACTGAAAATGCGAGCGAGAGCGCGATAAAGATATTCTCAGAAAACCTGCGGCACCTGCTGTTAGCCGCGCCGGTCAAAGGTAAAACCGTCATGGGGCTTGACCCCGGCTACCGTACGGGCTGCAAGCTCGCGGTGGTCGACCCAACCGGCAAAGTGCTCGAAACCGCGGTGATTTACCCGACCAAGCCATTCGAGAAGGTCGACGAGGCAAAGAAGATCGTCAAAGAGCTCATCCGCCGGCACCATGTCGATATAATCGCGATTGGCAACGGCACGGCGTCAAAAGAAAGCGAGATTTTCATCGCGGGCGTGCTTCGCGAGATACCCGAGCCGGTGAAATACGCTATTGTCAGCGAGGCCGGCGCGTCGGTATATTCCGCTTCAGAGCTAGCCGCCGAGGAGTTTCCGGAATTCGACGTTACCGAGCGCAGCGCGGTTTCAATCGCGCGGCGCATTCAGGACCCGCTCGCCGAGCTTGTCAAAATCGACCCGAAATCGATTGGCGTCGGGCAGTACCAACATGACATGAAACAGTCGCAGCTTGACGAGGCGCTCTCCGGCGTCGTTGAGGACTGCGTCAACGCGGTAGGCGTCGACGTCAACACCGCATCTCACGCGCTATTATCACATGTCGCGGGCATAAACGCGGGGGTCGCTAAAAACATCGTAAAATACCGAGAAGCGCACGGCGAGTTCCGCTCGCGCGCAGAGCTTTTAAACGTGCCGCGGCTCGGCGAAAAGGTGTTCGAGCAATGCGCAGGGTTTTTACGTGTGCCGGGCTCAAAAGAAGTGCTCGATATGACCGGCGTGCACCCAGAGTCGTACGGCCCCGCAAAAGAGCTGCTCCGCCGGTTCGGCTACACTGATGAGGATGTGCGGGAGCGCCGGCTCGGCTCGCTGCGTGAGAAGGCTGAAAAGTACGGCATCGAACGGCTTGCGGGCTCGCTCGGCATAGGCGTTCCAACGCTGCTAGACATTATAACGGAGCTTGAAAAGCCCGGCCGCGATATGCGCGACGAGCTGCCCCAGCCGATTTTGCGCGACGACATTATGGAGCTATCCGACCTTGCGCCCGGCATGGTGCTGACCGGTACCGTGCGGAACGTCACCGATTTCGGCGTATTCGTAGACATCGGCGTGCACCAAGATGGGCTTGTGCATATATCACAGATTACAAACCGCTATATAAAGCACCCCTCCGAGGTGCTGTCCGTCGGCGACATTGTAACCGTTAAAGTGCTCGCCGTCGACACCGAAAAAAAGCGCATATCGCTAACGATGAAAATATAACAAACGCGCGGAAGGCCCACGCTTCCGCGCGTTTTTAGCGATAAGATAGTTCGCCCCCCTCGTTGACAAACAGCGGGATTGAGGGCTATAATTTCACCGTATCTTTTATTTTGGGTGTGGCAATATATAATGAACAACATTTTAAGCGGATTAAACGATCAGCAGCTGAAGGCTGTAACCACCACCGAAGGCTATGTGCGCATTATAGCGGGCGCGGGCTCGGGCAAAACCAGGGCGCTCGCGCACCGCTACGCATACCTTGTGCGCGCAGCCGGCATACCGCCCTCGAGTATTCTCTGCGTCACGTTTACAAATAAAGCCGCCGGCGAGATGCGCCGCCGCGTGCGCGCGCTTGCCGGCGATGGGACCGATACCTCGCTTATCACCACCTACCACGGATTTTGCGTAAGGGTATTGCGCGAGAGCATCGGCCATCTTTTCTGGCCTGAAAACTTCCGCATCATCGACGAGTCCGAGCAGAAGAAAATTCTTGAGGAAATCTACGCCGACCTTGGCTTAAAGCTCGATTACGCCTCATTTGAAAAGATTATCGATATAATCGACAAGAAAAAGTCGACGACCGATTATGTCGGCTTTTTGTGCTCGCGCGAACCGTGCGACCCCGACGCCGGCGCCACGCTTGAGGAAAAAGTCGTCTACCGCTATATGCTTTACCAAAAGAAAATTTTCGGGCTCGACTTTAACGACCTTATAAATTTCGTCTTCGTCCTATTCGAAAAGCGGCCCGACATCCTCGAAGAATGGCAGCGCCGGCTTGTTTACATACAAGTCGACGAGTTTCAGGACAGCTCAAGGCGCGAGATGAAGCTCATTGATATGCTCGCAGCTGAATGGCAAAACCTTTTTGTCGTCGGCGACCCCGACCAGAACATTTACGAATGGCGCGGCGCCGACGTGAGCCTGCTCGTCGATTTCGACCGCACCCATCTCGGCACTAAGACCATACTGCTCGAGCAGAACTACCGATCGACCGGCAAAATCCTCGCCGCCGCAAACGAGCTAATCTCGCATAATAAAAACCGCGTGCCCAAAACTTTGTTTACCACCGGCGAGCCCGGCGCAAACGTCGTTCACATCCACTGCCGCTCCGAAGAAGAGGAAGCAGCCGCAATAGTCGCCGAGATAAGAAAGCTCATCGGCGAAGGCTTTAGGCTCCGTGACATAGCGATACTCTACCGCTCGGGCTTTCTTTCACAGTTTCTTGAAAAAGCCTTTGCCGCCGAGGGCATTCCATACGAAATATTCGGCAGCGTGCGCTTTTTCGAGCGGATGGAAATTGTCGACGCAATTTCATACCTTCGGCTCGTAGAGCGCGACGACGACGAGGCTTTGGTCCGTGTTGTCAACAAGCCACGCCGCGGGTTCGGTCGCGCAAAGCTCGAAAAGCTTAAAAAGCTCGCCGAGCGCGACGGGATATCGCTGCTCGCCGCGCTTGAAAAATACGCGTGCACGCCCGAGCTCGGCTGCCCCCAAGTAGGTGAGCTTGCAAGGCTTATATACGAGCTGCGTGGGAAAAAGGACGAGCTGCGCGTCTCGGACATTTTGCAAAGGCTGCTTGTCGAGTCTGGCTACGAGCGTTATATCCGCGAATCGGGCAACATGGAAAGGCTCGACAACCTCAGCGAGCTGAAAAAGATCACGCTTGAAAGCGAGCGCGAGTACGGCAAAACCACGCTAGGAGACCACATGCTGCCCGAAAAGCTCCCGCTTTCGGTATTTCTCGAGCAGCTTGAGCGCGCCGGCGACGAAAACCTCGACGACGCGGTCGACCGCGTTAAAATGATGACCGTACACGCAGCGAAAGGGCTTGAGTTCCCCGTATGCTTTGTCGTCGGCATGACAGACGGCATCTTCCCGTCGAGCCGCACGCTTGAGGAGCGCGGGGCTGCCGGTCTTGAGGAAGAGCGCCGGCTCTGCTTTGTGGCGATAACGCGCGCGATGAAGAGGATTTACCTCACCGACTCCGAGGGCGAAGGGCAAAATGGGCGCAGGAAAATCCCCTCGCGCTTTTTTGCTGACATCGGCGAAAATAACTTTGTGCGCGTCGGCTCAATCTCAAAAGAACTCGCCGACGAGATGCGCGCGGTTGCCGGCTGGAATTTGCCTACACCGGCCGAGCGGCTTTCGGTAGGCAGCCGCGTGCGACACGCGGTATTCGGCGAAGGCGAGATAATCGGCATCGACGAGCGGCGCAGCGTTTACGAGATACGCTTCGACAGCGGCAATGTGCGGCCAATTTCGATGGATTACGATTTTGGGCATTGGCAGAAGGTGCTTAAAGATAGCATGGTTTTTGCCGCAACTGCAGGCGCAGCCGATGGGGTATCGAATCAAGAGGCAACAAATAGCGATATTGACGCGCAAGATGAGCCAGATACGACCGAATATGATAAAAGCGAGCTTTTAACGCCCGAAGCCGCACGCAGAGCACCTGACCGCGTCGCCCCGCCCAGCAAGGTTGACTATACCGCCGGCTCGGTGCCCCGCCGCAAGAAAGAGGTTTCGCCCGAGCCTGACGAGCAAATAAAGCTTACTGACGAGCTGCTTGACGATTTCGACGATCACGCCCTAACATTTGAACCTCATAACTCGATACCGGAAATTGAAATCCCCCCGCCAAGCGAGCCTCTGCAGGGTGCCGAGCGCGAGGAAACGGACGACGCGGACGTCACCGAGCAGTTCATATTTGAAGGCGGCGCTACGGGCGACGGCGAGCCGCTGGGGCTTTGGAGCGACCCAAGCGTGCCGAAGGACGGCTGGATTTGCGTTGGGATTTCCGACCTCGGCGCGCCCGTCGGGCTTTGCGGCATGTGCAAAAAGCAGGCGATCAGATACGCGCACCATATGATTCACCCGCTTTACCCGCGCCAAATTGACGCAGGCTGCGTCTGCGCAGGCCGCATGGAAGGCGACGTTGTTGCATCAAAGCGGCGCGAGGCGGAGCTGAAGTCGCGCGAGGCTAGGCGGCGCACCTTTATAAACCATGCCCGCAAGCGCAGCAAAAACGGCAACGAATACTTTAAATACAACGGCGATATTATCACGCTGCTCGAGGACAAATATAGACCCGGCCACTATAAAGCCGTATGGCGCGGAAAATTCACAAAGCCATACCCGTCGCCCGAGGACGCGCTCTCGGAGTTGTTTGACCTTTTGACAAACGCAAAATAAGTGAAATCGGAGCGGATCTCCGCTCCGATTTTACAGCGGTATAAATGAATATACAGGAAAATAGGCAAGGAGAAAAAATCTCCTTGCCTTTTAGTCGTCAATTATCGTGCTGTAGTTCGGCGCCTCTTTGGTGATTATGATGTCGTGCGGGTGCGACTCGCGAAGGCCTGCGTTTGTAATGCGTATAAACTGACCGTTTTTCTGCAGCTCCTCTATTGTGCGGCAGCCGCAGTAGCCCATGCCTGCGCGCAAGCCGCCGATGAGCTGGAAGACCGTGTCGTGCAGCGGCCCTTTGTACGGCACGCGGCCTTCGACTCCCTCGGGCACGAGCTTTTTGCTTCCCTCTTGGAAATAGCGGTCTTTCGAGCCTTTCTCCATCGCCGCAAGCGAGCCCATGCCGCGGTATACTTTAAACCGGCGTCCCTGATATATCTCCGACTCGCCGGGGCTTTCTTCGCAGCCCGCGAACAGCGAACCTATCATTACCGTGTCGGCGCCCGCCGCGATAGCCTTCGTGATGTCGCCGCTGTACTTTATGCCGCCGTCGGCGATAACCGGTATGCCGTATTTTGTCGCAACGCAAGCAACGTCATAAATCGCGGTAATTTGCGGCACTCCGATACCGGCAACAACGCGGGTCGTGCATATGGAGCCGGGGCCGATACCCACTTTAATCGCGTCGGCTCCCGCGTCGATAAGCTCCTCTGCCGCGCGCGCGGTGGCTATATTCCCCGCCACCAGCTGGCAATTTGGGAACTTGGCTTTTATCTTTTTTATGGTTTCGATAACATTTTCCGAGTGCCCGTGCGCGCTGTCTATCGACAAAAAGTCAGCGCCAACCTCAAGCAGACCTGCCGCGCGCTCAATGACATCGGCGGTAACGCCTATCGCGGCGCCGCAAATGAGCCTGCCGCTTGCGTCTTTCGCCGAGCTCGGATAACGCATCGCCTTCTCGATATCCTTGATTGTTATAAGCCCGCGCAGCTTGAAATTCTCGTCGACAAGCGGCAGCTTTTCAATTTTATATTTGCGCAGTATCTCCTGCGCCTCTTGCAGCGTCGTGCCGACCGGCGCGGTGACGAGGTTATCTTTTGTCATAACCTCGGATATTTTGACCGAGTAGTCGGAAAGGAACCGAATGTCGCGGTTTGTTATAATACCGACAAGCTTACCGCTTTCGTCACAGATAGGCACGCCGGAAATTTTGTATTTGCTCATCAGCGCTTCGGCTTCGTAGACATAGTTGTCCGGCGAAAGGAAAAACGGGTTGTCTATAACCCCGCTCTCGCTGCGCTTCACGCGCAATACTTGGTCTACCTGCTCTTCTATTGTCATATTTTTGTGAATCACTCCGGCGCCGCCTTCGCGCGCCATCGCTATCGCCATTTCAGCTTCGGTAACCGTGTCCATCGCCGCCGAAACGAGCGGAATGTTCAGCTTAATTTTTTTGGTCAGCCTGGTGCTAAGCTGCACCTCGGTTGGGAGGACCGAGCTGCGCGCGGGGATTAAAAGCACGTCGTCGAAAGTCAACCCTTCGCGCGCAAACTTCTCCCTCTCGTTTGTGTTGACCATACCCTTTTTCTTCTCCTTTTACATCGATTTAGAAATATATATTAAATCGATTATATCACCCTGTATTCGCCAAGTCAACCGGCATAACAGATAAACCGCGCGCCGGACACTTAGCCCAGCACGCGGCAAAATTCATGATTGAACCGTCACGGCGTCCGGTACAACGCCCACTTCAATGCTTTCGGCAGGCATGACTTCGCCGTCGACGCAGACGGAGCGCAGCCCCTCAATCGAGATTTTGACGCAGCGCCTGTAATCGAGCAGCCCCTCAAACTTTTTGACTGGCTTTTTTGATTCAGGGTCGATATGCTTCCCTTTGCGGTATTCGGCAACAAGAGACAAAAAGCGCATCCTTGACACTTTTTTCGCCAGCAGTATGTCGAGCAGCCCGTCGTCGGTCTCTGCGACCGGCGCGGCCATAAAACCCCCGCCATAGTAGCGGCCGTTTGCTGCGAGAGCGAGCAAATACTCGTCCTCCTCTTCGGTTTTGGAGCCGTCGGGCTCGGTTATCTTCAGCTTCCAGCGTTCGCCCATCTTGTGCAGCAGCGTGTCGCCAACGCCAAAAATATACGCCATCGAGCCTGTGACAAGCGGCAGGCGCTTGTAGTTTTGCATCTTTTCGACGACGGTCGAGTCAAAGCCGGTGTTTATTATATTCACCGCATATTTTATGCTTTCGCCGATGCGGTATTTTAATGCGTCAAACCGGCGGCGCTCGCCGCGGCGGAGCAGCCGGTGAAAATCGTTTCCGGTCCCGGTCGGCACAACCGATAAAACCGCCTCGCCGCCTGCGCCCGCGGAGAGGATGCCGTTTACAACCTCGCACAATGTCCCGTCGCCGCCATATACGATAAAATGCGTCTCGGGCTGCCCCGTGCAATGCTCGCGGACAAACCGCTCGGCGTCGCCCACCCCTTGGGTGATATAATACTCTTCGCCTTTTAGCTTTTCCTTTATAAGGTCAAACGGGTTGCGTTTCCCCGCTGCGGGATTTATAATATGAAGCCTGTTCATTGGACCACCTGCGTTCGGGCAAAAGCCATGCCGGAAATATATACGGCATTTATGTTTATTTATAAAAAGAAATTTAGATGATTATACACTCCCGAGAAAACGGTGTCAACTCCTAAAAAAATTGCTTTTTTCTAGCAGCCGCACTGGGCTTTATCTTGTTGACAGGGGTTGCTGTGTGTGTTAAAATGTCTTCTGATGCGGCAATGCCGCAATGTTTTACTATATTAGAAGTTTACCGGAGAAAATAAGCCGATGAGAAAACTCATGCTCGGCAACGAAGCGGTAGCACGCGGCCTTTATGAGGGCGGCTGCGGCTTCGTTTCCAGCTATCCTGGCACACCGAGTACCGAAATAACCGAGTACGCTGCGAAATATCCCGAAATATATGCCGAATGGGCGCCGAACGAAAAAGTGGCGCTCGAAGCCGCAATCGGCGCGTCGACCGCCGGGATGCGCGCTTTTTGCGGCATGAAGCATGTCGGGCTGAACGTCGCCGCGGACCCGCTCTTTATTGGTGCTTATATAGGGGTCGGCGGCGGGCTTGTTATAGGAGTAGCGGACGACCCCGGCATGCACAGCTCGCAAAACGAGCAGGACTCGCGCCATTACGCGATAGCCGCTAAGCTTCCAATGCTCGAGCCATCTAATTCCGACGAGTGCCTGCGCTTTACAAAGGCGGCGTTCGAGCTGTCCGAGCGGTTCGACACGCCGGTAATTTTGCGGCTGTCCACTCGCATCTCGCACTCGCAAAGCATTGTCGAGCTTTCGGAGCGCGAAAACGTGCCGCTAGTGCCCTATGAGAAGCTACCCGCAAAACGGGTCATGATGCCGGCATACGCGCGCCCGCGGCATACCGTCGTCGAGGAGCGCCTATCCGAGCTGCGCGAATACGCCGAAAGCTGCCCATTTAACCGCATTATCCCGGCGGAGGGGACGGGCAAGCCCAAGCTTGGCATTGTCACAAGCGGGCCTTCGTATAATTACGCACGCGAGGTGCTTGGCGACAGCGCCGCTTATCTTGTAATTGGAATGCCAAACCCCTTGCCCGAGCGGCTTATCCGTAAATTTGCCGAAATGGTCGAGCGCGTTGTCGTTATCGAGGAGCTTGACCCGATAATCGAAACCCATATAAAGTCTCTCGGCATCCCATGCGACGGCAAAAATATCTTCCCGCTCACCGGCGAGTATTCACAAGGCCTCGTCGCCGAAAAGCTTCTTGTCAAGAAGAATGAGTATGCGAAGCTCACCGAGGAGCTTCCCGGCAGGCCTCCGGTTCTTTGCCCCGGCTGTCCTCACAGGGGCGTGTTCTACACTTTTAAGAAGATGAAACTGACGGTGTTCGGCGATATCGGCTGCTACACGCTTGGCGCCGCACAGCCGCTCTCGGCGATGGACACAACCTTCTGCATGGGCGCATCCATATCGGCGCTGCACGGCTTCCTCAAGGCAATGCCGGATTACGCCTCGCGCACCGTTGCGGTTATCGGCGATTCGACATTCCTTCATTCGGGCGTCACGGGGCTTATGAACATTACATACAACCGCACGCCTGCGACGGTAGTCATCGTCGACAACAACATCACCGGCATGACCGGTCATCAGGACAACCCCGCGACCGGAAAAACGCTTAAAGGCGAAGACGTCACGCCCGTATCGCTTGAAAAGATTTGCGAAGGCGCGGGCGTTTCGCCGTCGCACATCCGCGTCGTGCCTGCTTCGGACACCGCGGCTTTTGAAGCGGCGCTGCGCGAAGAGCTCGCCTCGCCAGAGCCGTCTGTTATAATCGCTCGCCAGCCTTGCGCGCTGCTTAAGACTGTAAAGCGCGGCGATCCGGTTACTGTAGACACAGGCAAATGCAAAGGCTGCCGCGCCTGCATGGCAGTTGCTTGCCCGTGCATTTCGATGACGGATGGCAAAGCGCAAATTGACGCCGCGCTATGCACCGGCTGCGGGCTTTGCGCCGGTCTCTGCAGGTTCGGGGCAATTGACTAAAAGCCAGCGCTTAGTTTGACTGCTGGCGCCGGCATATATTCCGCTTGGAGTGATACTGATGGATAAAACTCAGACTTTCAGCATAATGATCGTCGGTGTCGGAGGTCAGGGCTCGCTGCTCGCCTCCCGCATCATCGGCGACGTTTTTCTTGCGCAGGGCTATGACGTCAAGGTTTCGGAGGTGCACGGCATGTCCCAGCGCGGCGGTTCTGTAGTCACTTACGTTAGATTCGGCGAAAATGTCGCCTCTCCCGTAATTTGCGAAGGTGAGGCCGACATTATACTTTCATTTGAGCAGCTCGAGGCCGCGCGCTGGCTGCCGAGCCTTAAGCCCGGCGGAAAAATTATTACCGCAACGCAGCGCATAAACCCCATGCCGGTTATAGCCGGCACCGCAAAATACCCTGAAAACCTTATTGAAAAGCTCAAAGCGCAAGGCGCAAGCGTAATCGCGGTCGACGCCGCCGCGCTTGCCGAGCGGGCAGGCAATATAAAAGCCGCAAACGTCGTGCTGATCGGCGTGCTCTCAAAACTTTTCGGAATAAACCGGGACGTGTGGCTAAGTGCTTTAAAAGATAACGTCCCGCAAAAATACATAGACGTCAACATCGCGGCATTTGAGCTTGGCGAGAAAGCCGCCCAAACCGCCGCATAGAATCGAGGCAAGGCAAATGGATTTAAGACGGCTTGAAAAAGATGTATCCGCGCTTGAAGCGGCCGGGATTATAAAAGGCGGCATCGTGCTATACGGCAGCTCATTTTTCGGCGTATGGGGCCGCGAGCGGGCAAAGGAGCAGCTTTCTGAGCTTGGCACTGTGGTCTGCAACGGATTTGGCGGCTCTCTTGCCGCCGAGCAGGTTTACTACTACGGCAGGCTTGTGCGTGCTTTTGAGCCGAGCGCGCTCGTTTTGCGCGGCGGCGTTAACGACATAAACGCCGGCATCACTGGAGAAGTTGCCGCAGCGCTCACTATTTTGCTTGCTGATATGGCGCATGCCGATTTTCCAAATATAAAAATAGTGGCGCTTTCGGTTTTCGGCTGCCCATTCGTCGATGGGCTTGAAAGCCACAAACGCGAGCAGGTGAAAATTTACAACGACGCGCTCGAGAAAGCCGCCGCGACCCGCGACTATCTTTCGGTGCTTGACCTAACGCCCTTCTTTACGGACGCGTCAAGCGGCTACCGCCCGCTTTTCTCCGACGGGCTGCACCTGACCGATGACGGATATAAACAGCTTGCGCCGTATTTTATTAGTAAAATAAAGGAATTGGTTTGACCTTTATGACGAAGTATTACAACGAGCAGGTTGAAACCGCCTCGCGCGACCAGATGTTTTATATCCAGTCGCTGGCGCTGACGAGAAAGATTAAGCAGGTATACGAAAACGTCCCGCTATACCGGCAGCGCATGCAGGAAGCCGGTATCGAGCCGGGCGACATACGCAGCGTTGAGGACCTCTCAAAGCTGCCATTTACATACAAGCAGGATTTGCGCGACACTTACCCATACGGAATGTTTGCGGTGTCCATGGATGAGGTCGTGCGCATCCACGCATCGTCGGGCACGACCGGCAAGCCAACCGTCGTCGGATACACAAAGCGCGATATTGAGATGTGGAGCGAGTGTGTCGCACGCGCACTTGTCGCCGCGGGCACCCAGAAAAACGACTACATCCACGTTTCATACGGCTACGGGCTTTTCACCGGCGGGCTTGGCCTCCACTATGCCGGGGAGCTTATCGGCGCGACTGTTATTCCCGTCTCGTCGGGCAACACGGCGCGCCAAATCCAAATCCTGCGCGATTTCGGCAGCTCGGTGCTCTGCTGCACGCCTTCGTACGCGCTTTATATAGCCGACACCCTGCGCGAGCAGGGCGTAGACCCCGGGGAGCTGAATCTCAAAGCCGGCATTTTCGGAGCCGAGCCTTGGAGCGAGAACATGCGCCGCGAGATAGAAGAAAGGCTGCATATTAAAGCTTATGACATCTATGGGTTGTCAGAGGTATGCGGCCCCGGCGTTGCGTTCGATTGCGAGTGCCAAAACGGGCTGCATGTCAACGAAGACAACTTTATAATCGAAATCGTTGACCCCGAAACCAAAGAGCCGCTTCCCGACGGCCAGTTTGGCGAGGTAGTATTCTCCTGCGTGACCAAAGAAGCGCTGCCTTTAATACGCTACAACACGCACGACATTTCGGCGATAACTCGCGAGCGCTGCAACTGCGGCCGCACGCTAACCCGGATGCACAAGATTGCCGGCCGCACCGACGACATGATTATAATCCGCGGCGTAAACGTCTTCCCGTCGCAGATTGAGAGCGTGCTTTTGTCGATTGGGGAAGTTGACCCTCATTACCTTATCATTGTCGACCGTGTAAACAACCTCGACACGCTTGAAATACAAGTCGAGGTGTCGGAGCGGATCTTCTCCGACCGGGTGGCAGAGCTTGAGCGGCTCGAGAACAAAATCCGCGCCGCCATCGAGAGCGTGCTCGGGCTTTCGGCGAAGATCACGCTTGTCGAGCCTTATACAATCCCGCGCAGCGAAGGCAAGGCAAAAAGGGTCATTGACAGGCGAAAAGACCTACACTGATTACGCACCGTTATGAGCTACAAGACATTGCCATGCGTCCGCAGCGCATAGCAAAACTAAAGAGGGGAGCATACGCCATGATTTTAAAACAGGTTTCGGTTTTTGTTGAAAACCGGAGAGGGCGGCTTGCCGAGGTTACCGGCATCCTCGCTGAGTCAAACATCAATATCCGCGCGCTTTCTATTGCGGAAACCACGAGCTATGGGCTTTTGCGCATTATCGTTGACTGCCCGCTCGAGGCAGAACGAATACTGCGGGAGCATGGCATTGCCGCGTCGATGACTAATGTGCTCGCCGTGAATGTTCCCGACGTGCCGGGTGGGCTGCACAAGCTCTTGAAAACCCTCTCCGAGCACAACCTATCGATCGAGTACATGTACCACGCTTTTGTAAGCCAAAAAGACAATAACGCCTGCATGATACTAAGGGTTGACGACGAGGAAAAAGCGCTTTCGGTCCTTACCGAGAATGGATATACAGGCCCCTCTTTTATAAATTAGCTTATAGTGGAGGATAAACTCATGGTAAAACTCGGTGTCAACAGCGTCCTTTTCAAAGGCGTCGATTTTAAAACGGCGGCAAAAGCCATTAAAGCCTGCGGCTATGACGGGGTTGAAATTTCCGGCATCGCGGGCATGTGCGAGCATCTGAACCTCTCACGCTGGCGCGAAGACAAAGCTGAGCTTAAAGCCATCTCCGAAGAGCTTGGGCTGCCTTTCCTCTCTACCGAGATCGCGTCTCGCGACCGTGAGCGCCTGCTTGTGGCGTTTGAGGCTTGCGCCGAGATTGGCATCCCGATTGTCAACATCGGCCCCGGCGGCAAACCGGACGATGAAGACTCGCTCAAAGAAGTCATTGAAATTATGAACATACTCGCCGAGGACGCGGCGCAGTTCGGCGTAACCCTCTGCTGCAAAGCGCATGTAGGCTGCGCGGTTTACAATACGCCCACCACGCTGCGGCTGATGGAAGGCGTCAAAAACCCGGCGTTCGGCATAGATATGGACCCCAGCCACATCTGGCGCGCAGGCGAGGACCCCGCCGAGGCACTGCCCAAAGTCATCTCCAGAGTCCGCCATATACATATCCGAGACTGCGTCGGCCGCGGACCGTCGCCGGGCGCACCCGCAGAGCAGACTTGCGGTCGCGGCGACATCAACCTCTACGGGTACTTTAAGGCAATGGTTGAAGCGGGTTACGACGGCCCTGTCTGCCTTGAGGTCATCGGCCCCGAGCAGGATTTGGTGTCGGCCACCGCGATAGCCGCCGAAAGCCGTGGATACATGAACGCGCTGCTGAGACAGCTCTCTAATGCAAAATAAAGAATCTGCTGTAAAAATTGTAGAGGCGCTCAAAGCCCTTTACCCCGCGGCCGAGTGCTCGCTCTCCTATGAAGGCGAGCCTTGGAAGCTGCTCGTTATGGCTATCCTCTCTGCCCAATGCACTGACCGGCGGGTCAACATCGTCTCGGAGGAGCTTTTTGAAAAGTATCCGACGCCAAAAGCGCTTGCGGAGAGCGACCTTGCCGAGCTTGAACGTATCGTTATGCCCTGCGGGCTATATAAGACCAAGGCGAAAAACATAAGGGCGGCATGCGCAATACTAGTTGAAAAATACGACTCTATGCCGCCGGACAACATGGATGAGCTTCTTTTGCTCCCAGGCGTTGGGCGAAAGATTGCGAACCTCATCCTCGGCGACATCTACAAACAACCGGCGATTGTCACCGACACTCACTGCATCCGCATCTCAAGGCGGCTGGGTCTTACCACGCCGGAAGACAAAACCCCGTACGCGGTGGAAAAGCGGCTTTCTGCGCTTATTGAGCCTGCGGAACAGTCGGATTTTTGCCACAGGCTTGTGCTTTTTGGGCGAGAGTACTGCACGGCGCGCGCTCCGCGCTGCCATGAGTGCCCGCTTTACACCCTTTGCGAGCGAAACCTTTGAGTTTTGCGCGTCGCTTCGTGCGGCGCGCGTTTCATTTAGGAGGAAAAAGACGCTAACTATAGGAAGGAACAGACGTTATGATAACGGTCAAATTTTTAAAACTTCGCCCTGGCGCGCGCATGCCCGCTTACGCGACGCTCGGCAGCGCCGCCGCCGATCTTTTCGCCTGCCTCGACGATACCGACGAGCTTGACGGGCTGGCCGTCGATGGCGGCACAATTGTTATCCCCGCCGGGGGAAGGGTTTCAATCCCAACCGGCATCGCGATTGAGCCAATTATAACCTCCCAGAATACAGAAAGCGCCGACAGCTTCGTCGCGCTGATTTTTGGCCGCAGCGGGCTTGGCGCCAAATACGGCATAACGCTCGCCAACAGCGTGGGCGTTGTCGACAGCGATTACAGAGGCGAGATTAAAGTCGCGCTTATAAACCATAGCAACAGGCCATATGCGGTATCGCACGGCGACAGGATCGCGCAAATCGCGTTTGTGCCGGTCGCGTCCGCGAAATTCATCGAAGCCTGCTCTCTCGGCGAAACTGAGCGAGGGGGAAGCGGCTTCGGCTCGACAGGCAAATAAAAGGCGCGCCGCAGATATCCTGCGGCGCTTTTTTGGGACTTTCCACGATTTTGAATCAATGCAAATTGTTTGACAATATAATAATTCACAAAGCTTGCTTTACAAGACGGCTGTTTGCTGTTATAATGATAAGTATGAAAGACTCCGTTACACGCGCGCTTTCCCAATATGCGGCTCATGCCGCGGTAAGGTTTCACATGCCCGGCCATAAGGGGCGCGGGGTGGGGCGATTGCCGTTTGATTCGGCATTGCCTTACGACGTCACCGAGCTTGAGTATACAGACAATCTTTACACCCCCTCCCCCAATGGCATTTTCCGGGACGAGATTAATTTTTTAAAATCGCTTTACGGCACTGCGGCGACGCTTTTAACCGCCGGCGGCGCGACTTCAGCCGTATTCGCGGCGCTTGCCGCCTGCGCACGCCGGGCGCCCGGCTTGCCGGTGCTGTGCGACCGCAAGGCACACCTTTCGGTCATACACGCACTCGCGCTTTTAGGGCTTGAGCCCATATGGCTCGACGCCGGGACCGTGTCGCGCGAAAACGTCGGAGCGCTTTCAAAAAAGTTTGAAAACATAAAATTTTCGGCGGTATTTGCCACCTCGCCCGACTATTACGGGCAGGCGCGGGACATTCCCGCGCTCGCAGAGCTTGCAAAAACGCTCGGCGCCCCGCTAATTGTAGATAATTCCCACGGCTCGCACTTGTTTTTCTACGATGGCGGAAGGCTTCACCCGCTAAGGCAGGGCGCGAATCTGGTCATCGACTCGATTCACAAGACTTTGCCGGCGCTGACCGGCGCGGCGCTGCTTCACGCGGCAAATGGCTTTTCGGAGGACGAGCTGCGCTCGGCGCTGCGGCTAGCGGTTTCGACCAGCCCATCATATCTTATTTCCTCCTCCGCCTGCGCCTGCCTGCATGAGATGGCTGAGCGTGGAGAGGAGGCTCACGCAAAGCTTTTTGAGCGTGTCGCCCGCATTCGGGACGAGCTTTCAGCGCTTGGGTATACGCTTGAGCCAGCGTACGACCCGTTTAGGCTTTGCATATCCGACAAAAATGCAAAAAATCTTTATGAGTTTTTTGCCGATCGAGGGATTGTCTGCGAGTTTTACGACGGGCGCACCGTCGTACTGCTCACCTCGGTGCGAAACACAAAAGAGGATTTCGAGTGCTTTCTTTCCGCAGCGAGGCAATTTGTCCCAACGCCGCCGCCACCGAAAAAGCCTTTTATATTCTGCCTGCCAAAACACGCGATTCCGCTCCGAGATGCTGTGATGCGCCGGTCAGAAATTGTGCCAATAAGCTGCGCGCTCGGGCGTGTGGCAGCCGAACCTGCCGCGCCGTACCCGCCAGGCATACCGCTAATCGTCCCCGGCGAAATCTTTGACGATAGCACCATAGGCGCGCTTTCGGGCTATGGCATTGATTTTGTAGCCGTTACCGCAGAGGCACCACGCCTTACATAAAAGCACGGAGGGTTTATATGAAGCTTATAATCGCGATTGTCAACAACGACGACGCTTATACCGTCAGCACCATGCTGAGGAAGGCGAATTTCCCCGTGACCAAAATTTCGTCCACGGGCGGATTCCTCATGAGCGGCAATACAACCTTCCTGCTTGGCGTCGCCGATAGTGATGTCGAAGCGGTAATCGACATAATTAGCAAAAACAGCAAAAAACGCGTACTGCCCGCGCCAATCGACTTAAACTTCGGTGCTTCGACCGTCATGCCGTTTCCGGCTGAGGTAACAGTCGGCGGGGCTACTATATTCGTCCTCAATATAGAAGATTATAGGCATGTCTGAGGAAAAACGAACCCTCGCTGGGCGGCGCAGTTTTAATAGCAAAGTTCTTGACCTGCTTTGGGGCAACAGCCTCTTAAAGCGCATCCTCGCTTCCACCGCCGAGTCGGGCTCGATGTGCCATGCGTATATTTTCGAAGGCCCGCACGGTTCAGGTAGGCATACCGCGGCGCTTATGTTTTCGCTTACCGCCGCGTGCGGAGCCGACACATTCCCCTGCCTTGCCTGCGAAGCTTGCCGAAAACTCAAGGAAGGCATATCGCCCGATCTTATAACTGTTTCGCCCGAAGGCGACAAAAAAACTCTAGGCGTCGAGGCGGTGCGCTCCATAGCCGAAAGCATTTATATTGCGCCTAACGACCTTGACGTAAAGTTTTACCTTATCCCCGACGCCGACAATATGACAATCCAAGCGCAAAACGCGCTTTTGAAACTGCTAGAGGAACCGCCCCGGGGCGTATACTTTTTCATTCTTTGCGAAAGCGCCGCGAACCTCCTGCCGACCGTCCGGTCGCGCGCGCCGTTAATAAAAATGCAAAAATTTGCCGACGCGGAGCTTGCAGGGCTGCTTGTGCGGCACGACAAAAACGCCGCAAAAATGAGCGAGTCGGACCATACCGGCTTCATGCGCTGCGTAAGGCTTGCGGACGGCAGCGTCGGTCGCGCGCTCGAGCTTATCGGCTCAAAGAAAAGCGCAGCAGCAACCTCGCTTTTCGAGCGTACCGAATCGTTCTTTAGGCTTTTTTCATCAACCGGCGCCGAAGCGCGCGCTAAGTTTACCTCGTTTGTAATATCGCTTTCAGAGGACCGCGAGGAGCTTGGCGAGATTTTGTCGCTCATCACTTCCGCGGCGCGCGACCTTATCGCAGTAAAGGGCAACTCGCCCGTACCGCCCCTCTTTTTCGCCGACAGTGCCTCGGCAGAGGAGCTTGCAGGCAAAATAACGACAAGGGAGCTTTTCGCGGTTGCTAGATACGCGGAGGAAGCTCGCGCCGACCTTATGGCAAACGCCAATGTGTATCTAACCCTTGCCGCGCTAGCGGCGCGGCTAAACAGCATATCGCGTTAGTTGCGCTTTATATTATAGATTTTGTGTCAACGAAAGGCAAAAGCCCAATATGGACGAGTTTAAGCATTCCCGTGAAGAGGATGTAAATATAAAAGCTGCTTCTGACAAAGAAAGCAAAAAACCGCATGGCGAGCAGCGCCAAAAGCGGCATGGAAAAATAAAAAACGGCTGGGCTAAAAATAATAAGGCCCAGGACCAAAAAGAATCAAAGCACGATACCGACTCAAAAAACGGTAAGGACGCAGCAAATATACAGAATAACAGCCAAGTCAAACACAAAAACAGCAGCCACTACGACCGCTCCGGGGAGCAAAATAAATCCCAGCGCCCCGAACATAAAGAAAAAAAGCCTAAGGCAAAGCAAAACGAAAACCGCGCGAAAAAAGGCCGCAGCATCCAAATTAGCAGCGAGGAGGATATCCCGCCAAATGTCATAGACGACGGCTCTCCGATATTTCTCACCGAATACCTGCCATTCCCCCACAAGAAAAGCAAGATTTCCGAACAGTTGCTGCCCGAGCCTGAAGTGGAAGAAGTCGTGCCGGGCGCATACAAATTCCCGGACGATACGGGCCAGATCGTCTTCGGAGACCCGCCGGAGGAAAAACCAAAGCCCCAGCCCGAGCAGCCCGTCGAAATGGTTGAAATAGTCGACGTGCGGTTTAAGCTGTCGGGTAAAACCTATTTCTTCTCCCCGAACGGGCTGACCTTGCAGAAAGACGACAAAGTAATCGTCGAGACCGCGCGCGGGCTTGAGTTCGGCACGGTAGTTTTGGGCAACCGCTATGTGCCGGTGACCCAGATCGTCCCGCCGCTGAAAAACGTTTTGCGGATCGCCACGCCCGAGGACATCGAGCGGAAAAGGATCAATGAGGAAAAGGAGATCGAGGCATTCAACATTTGCCTGCAAAAAATTGAAGAGCATGGGCTTGATATGAAGCTCATCGACGCCGAGTATACATTCGACAACTCCAAGTTGCTTTTCTATTTCACGGCTGACGGGCGCGTCGATTTCCGCGAGCTTGCAAGGGACCTTGCGTCGATTTTCCGCACGCGCATCGAGCTTCGCCAAATCGGCATACGCGACGAGGCGAAAATGCTGGGCGGTATCGGCATTTGCGGCCGTCCAATCTGCTGCACCACGTTCCTTTCCGAGTTCGGCCAAGTGTCAATCAAAATGGCCAAGGAGCAAAACCTTTCGCTCAACAGCTCGAAAATATCCGGGCTCTGCGGCCGCCTGATGTGCTGTTTGCGATACGAATACGGCACCTATGTCGAAGAGCTTGCCAAGACGCCTCGGGTGAACACCCTTGTGGAAACGCCCGACGGGATTGGCGTTGTCACCGAAATCAGCCCGCTCGCCGGGCTTGTGAAAGTCCTGCTGGAGGATAATCCCGACCAGCCGCCGCGCTACTATAACCGCGCAGACTTAAAGCAAATTGCCCCGCCGCCGTCGGAAGATGGCAAAGCCGACGAGGAGGGTGACAAAGATGAGCTTGCAGACGATGTGGACTTTGTGCCCGATGAGGACAGCTCCGGTGTGGTTGATATTGAAGAAAGCCCGCCACTCCTATGCAAAGGGCAGGCCGACGATATTTAAAACGGCGTTAGAGATAAATTGGACATTTGAATTGTGAAATATTATTACAATATTATAATATTTGTCGGTTGATTTTCTGCCCAAAGCATGTTATAATGGCATGTACAAAATAGCCGGAGGTAAAAGTAATGGCATATAAAATTACAGACGATTGCATTGCTTGCGGTGCCTGCGCGGAGGAATGCCCCGTCAGCTGCATCACCGAAAAAGACGGCAAGTATGTCATCAATCCTGACGAGTGCATAGAATGCGGTGCTTGCGCCGATGTCTGCCCCGTCGACGCGCCCAAGAAAGAAGACTAATTGTACTTATAACAAAAGCGGCCATTTAGGCCGCTTTTTTATTATAACTTTTCCGCCGCGCGCTGGGCGTCTTTTTTCTCCTGGTACTTTCTCACAATTTCAAGCGCGCCCTCGTCAAGCACCCCGTAAATAACCGCGCACTCGATGTGCTCGATAAGGTATTCCGAATAAGGCAGCATCACCGCAAGGAAGTGGTAATCAAGATCGCCCTCGATGATTTTCTCAAAGATTTTGTATATCGACTCCGGCGAAAGGAACGGTAAAAACATCTCAAGCACGTCGCCGCTCAGCTTTTCGTAGTCGGTTTCCTCGAGCATTCTCACAATGTCTTCGTTTTCGAGGCATTCCGCAAGCTTGACAAGGTTTGATATGTCTATCTGATGTTTCGCAAGCCCTTCAGCCGCACGCCGCAACACGTCGGGCCTTAGTGTGGGCGCGATCTTTTTTATCTCCCGCTTGATTTCTTCGTTAGACATGTAAGCCCCTCCCACATTGATATTTTGCGCCGGCATCTGCTCCACAGCCCTTAATGACACCGCGAGCGATACAGAAGCCTTATCCTATTCTTATTATAGCACAAGGCGGCCCGATTAGCCAGGCCGCCTTAGCATTATATGTTTATTTTATTCCCGCTTCCAACTGTTCAGCGAGTCAAGATGCCTACCTATGTATTGCGTGAAGCGGGTGATCTCGTCAATCTTGCTCATCACGTAGGAGAGCATCTTCGAGCAGTACTCGGCGTCCTCTGTATTTGCGGCCCTCCGGTATTTTTTCATTTAACATATATTCCGTTATATTCAACGCATATCAGCCTCGGCAGTTTAATAAGAGTTTCGAGCAGAAAAGAAAGCAGGATGTACTTCATACTTTCACTCTTTCTTATCAGCCTTCTTGCTTTCGAACATTTTCATCAAATCCTCGATGTCTTTTTCCGTAAGGTTTTTTGTCGTGACAAGCGCCGAAATAAGGCTGCGCGCGTCGTTTTTAAATACCGTGCTGACGAAATCTTTTGCCGCAAAACTTTTATATTCCTCTTCGTCGACAAGCGGTATATAGCAATACGACCTGCCTATCTTTTCCGCCCTTATGAAGTTTTTGTTTATGAGCCTTGATATTAGCGTCAGTACCGTGGTCAGCTTTAGGTGACCGATTTTGTCCGGATAGCGCTGCATAAGATTGCCTGCGGTTATATTTTCAACCGGCTCGCCCAAGCGTCGCATCTCCCAAATCAGCTGCATAATTGTCAGCTCAGATTTTGGGAGCTTAGCCAATTCCCTCGGCTTGTTGCTCATAATAAACAACCTCTCCTAGCATTTATAAATTTGTGTTTGTGTATTTTGCTTACTTGCTATCATTTTATATATTTCTTCTACATTTGTCAACACTATTTTCTGTCATTTTCTTTTTTGCTTTGATTGACATTTCGACAAAAAGTGATATACTGTTTTTTGTAGATTATTGGCATCACAGGAGTTTTGTTTATGTCCTTTACAGATAAAAAAGAAATCGGTCTCGGCCGGTGTATTGTTATCGGCGCCGGGGATTTTGCCGGGCTGAGGGATGTGCCTTCACCCGGAGATCTTTTAATTGCCGCAGATGCTGGAATAAAAAATTTTTTTCACTCGGGCTTGTGCCAGATTTAATACTAGGTGATTTCGACTCTCTAGACAGCGCGCCCGAAAGCCTGCCGATAAAAAAAGGAACCGAAATACTTCGGTTCCCTATAGAGAAAGACGACACCGACATGATGCTAGCAGTCAAAGAAGGTTTAAAAAGGGGATATAGGCATTTCGAGCTTTACGGCGGCGCCGGCGGCCAGCGGGTTGACCATCTGCTCGCAAACATACAAACTCTTGCTTACCTATCGAAAAGGGGTGCAAAAGGAAGCCTTTACGGAACAGATTACTTGATTACTACTATAACTGATGACAGCATTGAGTTAACCGCACGGTTCGGCGCAACTTTATCCGTTTTCGCGCATGGCGGCCCAGCTGAAGGCGTGACATTGTCAGGAGTAAAATACACATTATATGCCGCCACCCTTACGCCCGATTTCCCGCTCGGAGTCAGCAATGAAGCCCGCGCGGATAAAATATTTATCGAAGTAAAGCGTGGAACGCTCATAGTCGTGCTTTTCTACTGAGAAAAAATAAAAAGGAGCCTTTTGGCTCCTTTTTTGGCTCCCCAAGTAGGACTCGAACCTACAACCCTCCGGTTAACAGCCGGATGCTCTGCCATTGAGCTATTGAGGAATAGCTCAGGCTAAGCCTGAGCGGTTTTGTTAGCTCCGACCTATTGTTCCGGGCCGTCGCCAGCCCAGTATCGTCGGCACTGCGCAGCTTAACTTCCGTGTTCGGAATGGGAACGGGTGTACCCTGCGCGTTATGGGAACT